>Ga0157370_10002746_pt1 | contig 21034 bp, 19 predicted proteins | sample C35metaG_FD_113463 | JGI IMG/M metagenome (GOLD analysis project Ga0157370, IMG submission 113463) | Corn rhizosphere microbial communities from Kellogg Biological Station, Michigan, USA - C3-5 metaG | ecosystem: Host-associated > Plants > Roots > Rhizosphere > Soil | place: USA: Michigan...
CTCGAGCTTGCAGGCGCGGCGGATCGCTGCAGCGCGCTCGCGGGCGCGCTTCTCGCTCGGCTTCTCATAGTGGCGGCGCAGCTTCATCTCGCGGTAGACGCCCTCGCGCTGCAGCTTCTTCTTGAGCGCGCGCAGCGCCTGCTCGACATTATTGTCGCGAACGATGATCTGCATACGGTTCCGTCACTCTCCTTGGCGTTCACTTGGCCTTGATTGTCGTCTGACCCGCCCTAAATACCTGAAAGGACAGGGTTTTCGCAGCAAAATGCAGCGGTCCTCCGGAGCTATGTCTGCGGCGGAGCGCGCCCCTTAGCAGCGGGTCGCTTCGCATTCAAGGCGTTGCCGAATGCTGCTTGTGTCCCGGTTTGGAATCCGCCCCTCCGAATGCGGCTGGCTTCCGGAGGTGTCAATCCGGCTTGTTTTTAGACTGAGACACCATCTCGAATGGTGAACCGCACGACGAAACGTTACGCGGACACGACGGAAGGCGAAACCTGAACAATTGGGTTATCGGCCATTAACCCATTGAATGTTAGAGAGACCTTTGAGCGGAGGGCATTTGGAAGTGGGTTTCAACCGCAGGGAAATGTTGCGTCTTGGTGCCGCTGGCGCCACCACTGCGATCATCTCGACAGCAGCAAGTTCGTGCGTTCTGCAGTCGCTGACCGGTGCGCCGGCGAGCGATCCGCTTGCGCCATTTCCTCAGCCGCAGGCGCAGGTCCTCACCCCGTCGGCCCCGGCCGGAATCGACCCGCAGCTGTTCGCGCGGGCGAAAGCCGCGCTTGACCGCCATCAGATCTACGCCCGCGATTCAATCGGAATCGTCGATTTCTCCAGGCCGTCGAGCAACCCGCGCTTCTACGTAGTCGATCTCGCGAACGGCACCGTTGCGAGCCATCTCGTCTGCCACGGCCGCGGTTCGGACCCGGCGCATTCGGGCTACCTCGAGCGCTTCTCGAACGACTTCGGCTCCTATGCGACGTCGAATGGGACCTATACGACCGGCGATTACTACCAGGGCAAGTACGGCCTCTCGCTTCGCGTGAACGGCCTCGACGCGAGCAATTCCAACGCCGACGCGCGGGCGATCGTCATCCACAATGCCTGGTATGCCGAACCCGAGATGATCCAGATTCACGGGCAGCTCGGCCGCTCCGAAGGCTGTTTCGCCATGCCCAAGACGGGCCAGTATGAGGTGATGCGCAAGCTTGCCGGCGGCCGGATGATCTACGCGGACAAGCTGGCGTAGCACCGAACACAGCGACGCCATTCATGGCGTCGACGGAGCGGCACAAAGAGATTAGGAAGCCACTTCGGAGTTCCAGTCGCTGTCTCGGCGGCTTTGGCAGGAGTTGGTCCGCGAATAGCTTCAATCGCCGGGCATCCGCCGGTCGAAAGCAGCGGGCATAAACCTCCCTTGCACGATTACATTTTCCCAACCGGTAACCTCTCGGCAATCCCTAGGGCCTACCCTTTTCATTTCACCAACGGGTGGAGCGGGGTTCATGTCCAACGTCCTGGTCTTCGAGCGGGCAGCGCCGTCCTTCGCGGCCGGACTCGCCAAGCGCGGGCACCATATCGTCTATCGCGCCAATGCTGCGAACCATTGCCCCGGCTGCGGTCGGTCGCACTGGTATATTGGCCGGATCAGTGCGGAATGCGGCTTCTGCGGCACTGCGGTTCCGCTTGCGGAAACCTCCGTTGTCGAGGCGATTGCGCCCTCGCGCGCGCCGCGAAACGTCGCACCGACCGCAGACCAGCGCCGCTTCCCGCGAATCCCGACCAAGAAGCGCCAGCTCAAGCTGCTGGTTGACGGCTCGCCGACCAATTTCGCGATCCACAATATCTCCGAAGGCGGACTGATGGGCGATCAGGTCGGCGACCTCGCGCCCGGCGCGAAGGTTCACGTTCGCTTCGAAGGCGGAATCCTGGTGTCCGCGGTCGTCAAATGGGCCGAGGACAAAATGGTCGGCCTGGCCTTCATCGATCCGATCATACTCGACCGGTCGGCCGAAACCGCCAACTGACTCCTAGCGCGTCGCGACCTGCGCCGAGGGCTTCTTCGCCTTGGGCTTGGGAGCGGCGATGATTTCGTCATCCTTCGGCTGCGCCATCGACGCGCCGCCATCCTTCATCTTGAGCGCGGCCAACGCCTTCGGATCCCGTCCATAGAGGTCCTTGTAGTCGATGATTCGCCCGTCGAGCAGCGCCGCGTCGCTGAAATAGACGATATAGACCGGCACCGGCTTCACGAAGTTCGCCTGCACCGTCTTCTTGCTGTCGAGTGCGGCCTGGATACGGTCCGTGGTCCAGTCTCCGCCGTCGTCGCCGAGCAGCAGCGTGGCAAGATCGAGGATGTGCTGGGTGCGGACGCAGCCGTGACTAAGCGCGCGCGTGTCGCTGTTGAAGCGGCTGCGGGCGTTCGTGTCATGAAGGTAGATCGCTTTCGAATTGGGCATCACGAACTTGAGCTGCCCGAGCGCATTGTTCGGTCCGGGCGGCTGGCGCCAGCGCTGGATCGCGCCGTCAGGACCCCTGACAGCAACGAAGCCCTTCTTTCCTGCTGCTTCTTTCTCGATGCTCTTTGGAACCTCCCACCAGGGATTGAGGATGACTCCAGTCGCCACCGCGCTTAGCTCTGGAGTCGGGGTCGAAAGCTTCCCCGCGATCGCTCGCTGCTTCCAGCGATTGACGCCATTCTCGACCAGCGTCGCGTGGAAGCCTGGCACGTTGACGATGATATATTTCTCGCCAAGGTCGCGCGGCAGCCAGCGCCAGCGATCCATATTGAGCTTAATCCGGTCGCGCTGCGCCTCGTCGCTCGCGGGAGTCGCTGCGAGCGCCGCCTTCAATGCGGCATATTGCGGGTGCGTCGGCAGCAGGCCGTTCAGCTCCGTCGTGAGGTCGTGCCGGGCGAGCGCGCTCCGCAGCAGGGCGTCCTGCTTGGCGGCGTCGAGGTCCTTGTCGAGAAGGAACCAGTCGATCCGGGCCGGCTTCTTGACGTGGCCGAGCGCAAGATCCGACGAGACCAGGTCGAAGCGCTCGGTAGCCGCGGCGGACATCGCTGCGATGTCGCCTGACTGGATCGCGGCTTGCAGGCCTTCGGGATCATAGTCCTCAGGGTTGAGACCATCCCCACCGATCTGGTTGATATAAGCGAGCAGCTCCTCGGCGCTCTGAACGTCCCAGACAGCGGGCGGCAGTGGTGCCGGGGCGGGCGCTTGCTGGGCCGTCTCGGGCTGGTCGGCCTTGAAGTCCGGATTGCTTGGCGCGAGCGTATCGGGACCCACCTTCGGGGTCCTGACGACCGAGGTTTCCGGCTTGGTCGGAGTCTTCGTCACCGGAAGCGCCCGCTTGGGCTGATTTGCAACCGCGGATGGCGGCACCGCCATTGGCTGCACTTGCGCGATTGCCGGGCTGACTGCCAGCGAAGCAAGCGCGGTGAACCACAAGAGGGAGCTTGAAAGCCGCTCCTTCGGCCGCATCAACTTGTTCATTTCAAAAGATAACCCCGCTTCCCGCTGAAGCCATACATTGCTTCGATTGCGACTGCCAGCGGCACAATCGCTCCAAAACCGAGTGAACCTTATCGCAAACCAATCCTTAAGCGACGCTGGCTATGCTCACGGCGGCCGGCGCGGAGAGGCAGCAAGTGGCGTCCAGTTATTTCCTTGACGGATCGATGATCCCGCGGACCGAGAAGCGCAATATCGATGAGCGCTCCGAGGTCCGTTGTCCTTCGCTCTCGAGCACGGCGGTTCTGGAATTTCGCAGCCGCAAGCACGTGGTGCGCCTGCTCAACATCTCGGGCTCGGGTGCAATGGTGATTTTTCCCCATGTCCCCAACATAGGCGAGCGACTCCTGCTCCGGGTTCTCGACCGGGGTCCGGTCTGGGCACAGGTGCGCTGGGTCAGGGATGGCCGCATCGGCCTGTCCTTCGCGGGCAAGTCGGAATAGCCGCCCGTGGAGATGAGCTTGGTGAGCATCGAGGCGCGGATCGCCGAGGATCGTGGCGACGAGCGTCGCCAGGTGCCGCGCCTCCCCATCGAGCTTGATGCAAAAATGCGCGAGCTTGGAGCGAGCGGCGTCGAGGCGAAGGTGCTCAACATCTCCGAGCTCGGCTTCATGGCGGTCACCGACGGCCGCTTCGAGGTCCGTTCGCGGGTCTGGCTGATCCTGCCTGGGCGGGAGCGCGCCAATGCCATCATCAAATGGACTGCAAGGGACAAGATCGGCGCGGAGTTCGCCGAACCGCTGTCGCCTGATTCGCTGACCGGTTGAACTTCCACTCGTCGGCGCTTCGCCTCGATCCGGCGTAATTGGCCGTCCTTCCCGGCATTAAACCTGCGTCAGCTGCTGCAACCCGCCTTTGGCTTAGTCGTTGGGCTGGCCGAAAGGAAAGACTGATGCCGATCTCGTCAGGCGAAGGCTGGAAGCTCTATCAACGTGGCTATCATGCGGTTTATCGCGAGCATGAGATCAATCACTGCCCGGGCTGCGGACGGACGCAGTGGATCATCGGCCGGGTCTCCGCCGAGTGCGCCTTTTGCGCGACCGCGCTGCCGCTCGCCGAAGCGAGCATGCGCTCGCACAACGGGCCGGTCGTGATCCAGCACAAGAACCGTGACCCCCGTCTCTGGGCCGCCTAGCGGCTGACGGGAGTTTTCCTCACCGGCACCTGGACGTTGCACAGGTCGACGCCGCCAGCGGGACGCACAAAAAAGTCGTCGTGCCGGTTCGCGCGCAGATGGAGGTATTTCGCGAACCACGCGCTACCCGTGTCCATATATTCGTATGACGGCCGCTCGGCGGCAGGCATGTCGCTCGCCAGTCGAGTGCTGTTGATCGGAACGTCGAGGGTCTTATCGGTGTAGAAGCCCATCGGTGCGGGGCCTCGCGGCAGCGAGCTCAGGCGATCGATCCCGTCGATCACCCGGCCGACCAGCGCGATGTTGCGGTCGAGCTGACGCGGCGCCTGTCCGATCACCGCGTAAAGCTCGCCCCCCGTGCCGGTATCGGGCGCAAGATCGCGCCCCACCCCGACGCTGGCGTAGCAATGGGCAAGGTTCGCCCAGCCTGCCTTGGCGCTGTAGGCGACGGGCCATCCGTCGGCGAACCCTGCGCCGGGCGCGTAAGCATCCGGCGAGCCAAGGGGCGTGATCTTCAACCCCGCCAAGGCACGCTTGTACTCGGCCGGCGGTTTGGCGACGACCCCCGCGGGCCACTGCTTGTCGCTGTCATTGAGGCCCCATTGCGCGACATAGTCGTCCTGCACCCGATAGATCGTCGCGCCTTCCCAATAATGGCCACGCGCAAGTGCCTTGATGTTCGCGACGTGCAGCGGCGCGAACGCGGGCGCGAGCTGGACCACGATCCGGCCGCCGTTCGTAAGGTCGAGAACCAGCAGGTCGTCGGCGGGGATCGCCTTCCACGCGCTTGCCGGCGCTGAAGCGACAATGTCGTTCGGGGTCGGCAGCTTCGCCGGAGCGGCTGCCGCGACCAGCGCTGCGGCGGTGACGAGTAGCAATGAGCGCATGAATTCCTCCCCTTTGCTGTTTTTCTAGCCCACCAACGCCAGCATCGCTATCGCCGGGCCATGTACATCGCCACCCTGATGCTGCTCGGCTCGGGCGAGCTCGGCCGCGAATTCGCGATCGCCGCCAAACGGCTCGGCTGCCGGATTATTGCCTGCGACCGTTATGCCAATGCTCCGGCAATGCAGATGGCGGACGCATTCGAGGTCTTCCCGATGCTCGACGGAAAGAAACTCCGCGCCGCAGTCGAGAAGCATAAACCCGACGTGATCGTCCCCGAGATCGAGGCGATCGACACGGTGACATTGGCCGCTTTGGAGAAGGAGGGCTGGCGCGTCGCACCCTCGGCCAAGGCTGTTCAACTGACGATGAACCGTGACGGCATCCGCGACTTCGCGGCGAAGGAGCTGGGTCTCGTCACCTCGCGATACCGGTTTGCGGAGAGCCGCGACGAAGCGCTCGCGGCCGCGACTGAGGTGGGACTACCCTGCGTGGTCAAGCCGGTGATGTCGAGCTCGGGCAAAGGCCAGAGCATTGCAAAATCAATCGAAGAAGTCGCCCAGGCCTGGGATTATGCGGTCGAGAAAATGCGCGGCGATCGCCCGCGCGCGATCGTCGAGGAATTCATCCGATTCGACAGCGAGATTACGCTTCTAACCGTGGCGACCAAGGATGGAATCCTGTTCTGCCCACCCGTTGGGCATCGCCAGGATCTCGGCGACTATCGTGAAAGCTGGCAGCCGGCCGCCTTCTCCGAAGGGGCGCTTTTTTCCGCGCGCAATCAGGCGCGCAAGGTGGTGACCGGGCTCGGCGGTCACGGCATTTTCGGGGTCGAGTTCTTCGTCCGCGGCGACCAGGCGATCTTCTCGGAGCTCAGCCCTCGCCCGCACGACACCGGCATGGTGACCCTGATCTCCCAATATCCCAACGAGTTCGAGCTTCACCTGCGCGCCATCCTCGGGCTTCCGATCCCCTCGATCGAATTTGCCGGACCATCGGCTTCGGCGGTGATTCTCGCCGAGCGCGAAAGCGACGAATTTTCCTACGACGGCGTTGCCGACGCCTTGGCGCTCGGAGCGGCCGGACGGCCGGTCGATCTTCGAATCTTCGCCAAGCCGAAGACTCTCAAGAACCGGCGCATGGGAATCGCGCTGGCGCGCAGCCAGACCGTCGAGGAAGCGGTGGAGTGCGCACGCTCTGCAGCCTCTCGAGTCAAGATTCGTTACCCCCGCTGAAGGAGGAGGAACCATGTCGGGAAAGCGCCCTCTCGCCCTGCTCGCCGCCGTCGGCCTGGCGGCTTGCAACAATCATGGACAGCAGGAGGCCGCGACCAATCAGCCGCAGATCAGGGTCGTCGGCGAAGAGCAAAAGCAGCTGCACCAACTGGATGCGTTCAACCTCGCGGTGGCTCTGAAGCGCGCGATCTACGATGCGGGCTACACCTGTCAGCGGATCACCGAGGCGGGATATGTCGGCACCTGGCAGAATCTCGACGAGTGGACGGCGCATTGCGAATACGCCAAGGGCATGCCGCGCGACTGGGCGATCTTCGCCGGTCCGGACGGAAGCGCGCAGGTCCGCGACTGCAAGGATATTCCGGGTTCGGGCCTGCCAGATTGCGTGATCAAGCAGCGACCGAAGGGCAGTTTCAATCCAACGAAATAATGCCGTCCGACGCGCGCCTTACTGCGACTTGGTCGGATTGCACTCGCGCGATTCCTTATATTCGCCAGCAGCGGAGCGTTCCTTGATCGTCACGCAATTGCCCTGGCGAAGCTCTTCGCGCCAGCTTCCATCGGCATTGGTCACGCGGTTACCCTTGGGAACTCGCTTGCCGTCCTGGATCTCATAGCTCCAGTCCTTGGGCGTATGCTGCACCTGCGGCTTCGACTGGGCGACGGCGGGGGTCGCCAGCGCCGGCGCAAGGCATGCAGCCGCCCCGATCATCAGCGCTTTTCCGATGTTCAGCTTCATCGCCTCGTTCCTCATGATCTTTTATAGCATCAGCCACGTTAACCCGTGCTGACATCCCTTGCGCCCGGCACCCCATGTCGGATTGAGACAATTGAATCGCAATGGGCCAGAGCTCTGGTGCGAAGCGACGAGCGCCGGACCTTAAGCTCCAGCGCTTTCGTCGCCAGCGGAGCGATCATCAGCAGGCCCAGAAGCCGGGCCATGGCGCCGTGCCGCTCGGCCAATGACCGGGCCAATAGCAGATTCGTTGCTGTCGAGCTCAGCCTTGGTGAGCCCGGTCGGACAAGCTTCTTCGGAGCTTATCCTTGCCGTGCCTTAAAGCGGCGGTTCGTCTTGTTGATGACGTAGGTACGGCCGCGGCGGCGGATGACGCGGCAGTCCCGATGGCGCGATTTTAGCGACTTCAAGCTGTTACGAATCTTCATGGCCGGGCGCCTGCTCGTGTCTCGTTCTTAGTTGTCGGAGTGGGTCCCTTCGGACCGGCCGCCCACCTAGAGAGCGGTATCCGCCAAGTCAAGGCCGCCGGCACTTCACAGCCGCTGTGTCGTTCTCGGTCGATGGCGCTCGACATCATCCTGTTGCTGATTGGCATCATCTTAGCCGCGATGACCCTGCTCGACGTGTTCGAGACGGTCGTCGTTCCCGGCGGCAGCCGAGCCTCGCTGAAGGTCGCGCGGCGGCTTGTGCGCATCCTACTTCCCGTGTGGAAGCTGATGCGCGGCAAAAGGCATGGGCTCTCCGGTACCTTCGCCCCCTTGGTGCTGGTCTTCTCGTTCATCATCTGGGTGAGCCTGCTCGCCCTCGGGTTCGGGTTGATGGCCTACGCGCTGCGCTTCCATTTCCGGCCTCCGCTCAAAAGCATTCCGGACGCTGTCTACATGGTCGGCAGCTCGATCGTGACCATCGGCGTCAGCGAAGAAGACGCGCTCGGCTTGGGCCGCTGGATCATTCTTGCCGCCGGCTTTTGCGGCCTGGCGGTCATGACCATGGCGGTTACTTATTTGCTCGAGGTGCAGGGCAGCGTCTCCAGACGCGACACCGGAATCATCAAGCTCAACACCGCCGCGGGAGAGCCGCCGTCCGCGGTGACTCTGCTCCAGCGCTACGCGGCCATCGGAAACGAGCCTGAGCTGACGGACGTGCTCCGCGAGGGCCGCACCTGGTGCGCCACGGTCCACCAGAGCCATTCCAACCACCCTTCGCTGATCTATTTCCAGTCGGTCGGGACCGGCAGCGGCTGGCCAGCAGCGCTCGGCGCCTTGCTCGATCTTGCCCTGCTCAGCGAACAATGCCTCGATGAGGATCCGCTGCGCGGGCCCGCGGCGCTGCTGCGCGAGGAAGGAGTCCGAATGGCACGGGAGCTCGCCGCCATCATCGCCTTGAAGCCGGCCGAGGTCGCCCCCGACGAGCCGGAGCTGAGACAGGCGGTCGAGCGGCTCAGGAGCTCCGGTTACGCATTGCGCCGCGACATGGATTTTGCGGCGATTGCCGAGCAGCGCGCCGATCAGCTCGCCTGCGTCCACGCGCTCGCCCTGCATCTTGGCAAACCGACAACGATGCTCGTCCGGCAGGATTAAGCTCGAGTAGCGGTCTCGAAGAGCTTGCGCTCCCAGCGCAGCGCGTCGCCGACGATCTGGTCGATGTCGTCATACTTCGGCTTCCAGTCGAGCGTGCCGAGGATTCTTTGGTTGGCCGAGATGAGCATCGGCGGATCGCCGGCGCGGCGTCCTTCCATTATTCGTTCGATCGGCGCTCCATTGGCGCGATCGACCGCGTCCAACACTTCCAGCACCGAAAGTCCGCGCCCGTAGCCGCAGTTCAACACCAAATTCTGTTCTGGCTTGGCGATCAGATGCTCGAGCGCGGACACATGCGCCGCGGCGAGGTCGCTGACATGGATATAGTCGCGCACGCAGGTTCCGTCCGGCGTCGGATAATCCGTGCCATAGATGGCGACATGGTCGCGAAGGCCGACCGCCGCCTCGACCGCGACCTTGATCAGGTGAGTCGCTCCCTTGCCGCGCTGCCCAGTGCGGCCCTGCGGGTCGGCGCCGGCGACATTGAAATAACGAAGCGCCCCATAGTTGAACGGGTGCGCTGCCGATGCATCGGACAGCATCCGTTCGGTCATCAGCTTGGACGCGCCATAGGGATTGATCGGCTCCTTGGGGTCGTCCTCGGCGACGGGCACCTTCTCGGGCGCGCCGTATACGGCGGCAGTCGAGGAAAAGAGGATGTGCTTAACGCCAGCATCAACCGCGGCAGAGATCAGCGCGTGGGAAGCGAGCGTATTGTTCGCATAATATTTGAGCGGCTGCTCGACCGATTCCGGAACCACGATCGATCCGGCGAAATGCATGATCGCGCCGATCCCTAGCTCGTCGATGATGCTGTCGACCAGCACCCGCTCGGCGATCGAACCCTGGTAGAAGGGCACGCCGTCCGGCACTGCCTCGCGCGTACCGGTGGAGAGATCGTCTACCACCGCGACGCGCCAGCCGGCGTCCTTCAACGCGAGGATTGCATGGCTGCCGATGTAGCCGGCGCCGCCGGTAACGAGGACTGGGACTTTGCTCATCGATGTGGGGCTAGCGAAGCGCGGCGAGGAAGGCCAGCGGAGCGTTGATTCGAGCCCTACTTGAGGGCGTTTGCCTGATTCGCAGCGCCGCTCTATCACGCCGCGACCTTTCCGGCGCATCCAGGTAGAGACTGCATGGCATTTACGATTTCGAACTCGTTCGACGCGGGCAACATCCGCGTTATCCGCCAGGACGGCGACACCGCCGACCTGGAGATCGTCCACGACCACATGAGCGACTTCTACCAGTGGTTCTATTTCCGCCTGGCAGGAGCGGCGGGACGCGAGATTGGGCTGCGCATCACCAATTGCGCAGGCTCCGCTTATCCCAACGGCTGGCCCGACTATAAAGGCGTGATGAGCCTCGATCGCGAGGAATGGGTCCGGATCACCGACACCAGCTACGCGAACGGCGTGCTGACGATGAAGCTCACCCCGCCACAGGATCTCGTCTGGATCGCCTATTTCGCGCCTTATTCGATGGAGCGGCACCATGATCTCGTGACTGAGACGGCGGCGCTCCCCGGCGTTTGCTACGCGTCGCTCGGCAAGAGCCTCGACGGGCAGGACATCGATTGTCTGACGATTGGCGAAGGGCCGCTCAACGTCTGGCTCTACGCGCGCCAGCACCCCGGCGAAAGCATGGCCGAATGGTGGATGGAAGGCGCGCTCGAGAAGCTCACCGATGACGACGATCCAATCGCGCGCGTGCTTCGGCGCGAATGCACCATCCGAGTCGTTCCGAACATGAATCCCGACGGCTCGCGCCGCGGACATCTCAGGACCAACACTGTCGGCGTGAACCTCAACCGCGAATGGCACGCGCCCTCGGCCGAGAAGAGCCCCGAGGTGCTGTGCGTCCGCAACGCGATGGACGAGGTGCCGCCCGATTTTGCGATGGACATCCACGGCGACGAGGCGATCCCCGCCAACTTCCTCGCCGGTTTCGAAGGCATCCCGTCGATCACCGACCGGCAGCTGAAGCTCTTCAATCTCTTCGCCGAGACTCTGGAGCGCATCTCGCCCGACTTTCAGCGCAGCAAGGGGTACGAGATCCCGGCGCCGGGCGAAGCCAATATGTCGATGTCCACAACCCAGCTCGCCGAGCGTTATGGCTGCGTGTCGATGACCCTCGAAATGCCGTTCAAGGACAATTTCGATCTTCCAGACGAGGTCTACGGCTGGTCGCCGCAGCGGTCGAAATTCCTCGCTTACGCATGCCTCGACGCGCTCCGCGCGGTGCTGCCCGAGCTGAAGGCCGCCAAGGCCGAGCTGGCGTCGCAGAAGCGCGAGAAAGTGCCCGCCTGATGCCTATGCTCGTGCTGCTTCGGCACGGCCAGTCGCAGTGGAACCTTGAGAACCGCTTCACCGGCTGGTGGGACGTCGATCTCACTGAGCTCGGAATCGACGAGGCCCGCGCCGCCGGACGCTTGCTGTGCGACAAAAGCTTCGACTTCGACGTCTGCTTCACCAGCGTCCTTACGCGCGCGATCCGGACGCTCCACCTGGTGCTTCACGAAATGGGCCAGCTGTGGCTCCCGACCGCCAAGGACTGGCGCTTGAACGAGCGCCATTATGGCGGGCTGACCGGCCTCAACAAACAGGAGATGATCGACAGGGTCGGGGCCGAGCAGGTCAAGATGTGGCGGCGCTCCTACGACATCCAGCCGCCGCCGCTGGAGGCCGGGAGTCCGTACGACGTGAGCGGCGAGCGCCGCTACGCCGGCGTGCCCGTGCCGCGGACCGAAAGCCTCAAGGACACGATCGACCGGGCCGTACCTTATTTCAAAGCCGAGATCGCGCCTGCGCTTGCAGCGGGCAAGCGCGTGCTCGTCGCGGCACACGGCAACAGCCTTCGCGGAATCATCAAATATCTCTCGAATATCGGCGATGAAGAGATTGTCGCGCTCGAGATCCCGACGGGCAAGCCGATTGTCTACGAGCTCGCCGACGATCTGTCTGTGATCAGGCGATATTATCTGGAAGAAGAGTAAGTCCATCCTCCCCCGCTTCAAAAAGAGGGGGACCAGCCAAGCTTTTGGAAGAACAGTCTTTGCCAGGATCCCTCCACCATTGGATCTTGGCTGAATGGCCTTCCCACGGAAATCCGGGGGAAGATTTTCAGGCCGCCGCTTTGCGCCGGTACATCGCCTCGTCGGCGCGCTCCATGACTGCTTCGGCGGTGTCGAGCCCGTCGATCATTCCGACCCCGATCGCGACGCTCAGCGGTAGCGCTTCGCCATCGTGCATGAACTCGCAGGCCGAAATCTGATCGATAAGACGAGCAGCGGTTTCCTGCGCCTTTGCCTCATCCGAGCTTTCGAGCAGGATTCCGAACTCGTCGCCGCCGATTCGCGCGACGACGTCGCTGTGCCGAACGCCCTTCGCGAGCAGCACGGCGACCTGGATCAGCGCTTCGTCCCCGGCGCGGTGGCCGAACGTGTCGTTGATCATTTTTAGTCCGTCGAGATCGACAAACAGCATCGCCCCGCTGATTCCGTAGCGATCGACTCGCGAGATCAGCCGTTCGAGCTCGCGCATGAAGCCGCGCCGATTCGGCAGGTTGATGAGCGAATCCTGGTGCGCGAGCTGGTCGAGCTGCTCGACCCTCTCCTGCAGCCGGGCCACCTTCGCCCTTAAGAGACTGATCTCTTCGATCAGCCGATCGCGATCGTCGACGTCAGCGACGCCGGTAAGTTGATCAGACATTGCCCCGAGCCCTCGCTCTAGTCTGTAATCTATGCATAGCGCGAATCTACGTCCCTGAAAACGCGGGAAATCTGCTGTTGCACAGTTGCAACGCGAATCTCTCCATCAAAGCTCCAATTGCCTAGCCAGAATCGGCACCCTAAACGATCCGCTTCCTACTACTGGTTCAAGGCGGGACAATGACGGAGCCGCTCGTCGGCATCATCATGGGCAGCAGCTCCGATTGGGAAACGATGCGCCACGCGGCCGACACGCTCGACCAGCTCGGCATTCCTCATGAGACGAAGATCGTTTCCGCCCACCGAACTCCCAAGCGGCTGTACGATTATGCCCATTCGGCGCGCGAACGCGGACTAAAGCTGGTGATCGCAGGCGCCGGCGGAGCGGCGCATTTGCCGGGAATGACGGCGTCGATGACTGAGCTTCCAGTGCTCGGAGTCCCGATAGAAACCCAGGCGCTGAAGGGCATGGACAGCCTTCTGTCGATCGTCCAGATGCCCGCCGGCGTCCCCGTCGGAACGCTGGCGATCGGCAAATCGGGAGCGATCAACGCCGCGCTTCTGGCAGCCGCGATCCTCGCCAACCACGATGCCGCGCTCGCCCAGCGTCTTCAGGCCTGGCGCGAGAAGCAGACCGGATCGGTGGCCGAAGCGCCCCAATGACGATCGCCCCCGGAAGCAGGATCGGCATTGTCGGTGGCGGACAACTCGGCCGAATGCTCGCTGTCGCCGCCGCACAGCTTGGATATCGCTGTCACATCTACGACCCGAACGAACATTCCTGTGCGTTCGACGTGGCGGCAAACGTCACTCGCGCGGCTTTCGACGATGTCGCCGCCCTTCGCGAGTTCGCCCGGAGCGTCGACGTCGCGACCTACGAATTTGAGAATCTCCCGGTCGATGCGCTCGAAGTCCTCGGCGATAAGCTGAAGCCGTCCACCCGCTCGCTTGCAGTCGCTCAGGACCGAGCCCGCGAGAAAGCCTTCATCGAGGCATGCGGCGGCCACGTCGCGCCGTGGCGCCAAGTCGCAAGTCTCGCCGACGTCACCGGCGCAGTGCTGAAGGTCGGCCTGCCGCTGGTGCTGAAGACCCGCCGCTACGGCTATGACGGCAAGGGCCAGGCCTGGGTCCGTTCGCGCCGCGAAGAGCAGGGCGCGTGGAAGGCGATCGGCGAGGAGCCGGCGATCGCCGAATCGGGGATCGACTTCGTGGCCGAATTTTCGGTTATTGTCGGCCGGTGGGAGGACGGCGCCCACGTCTTCTGGGACTCGCCCGAAAACGAACATGCGGAGGGAATCCTCCGCCGCTCGACCGTGCCGTGCAGTGCAGCGGTCGCAGCGCAAGTGGCGCAAGCGCGGCAGGCCGCGCTCAGCATCGCCGAAGCGCTCGGTCATGTCGGCGTGCTCACGGTCGAATTCTTCGCCAGCCGCGATGGGCCACTGGTCAACGAGATCGCCCCGCGGGTGCACAACAGCGGCCATTGGACGATCGAGGGCGCGGTGACCTCGCAGTTCGAGCAGCACATCCGCGCGATCTGCGGATTGCCGCCCGGTTCGACCGAACTGGTCGGACGCGGCGCGGTGATGGACAATCTGATTGGCGCCGACCTCCAGCGCTGGCCCGCGCTCGTTGCAGCGCCGGACCTGCACGTCCACATCTACGGCAAGGGCGAAGCGCGCCCCGGCAGGAAGATGGGGCACCTTACAAAGGTTCATTTAGACTAAGGGCGCGGATTCACTCTGCGCCGGAGTCGAGAGTCACGCCCTGCTCGGAAATATCGCTCATTAGTGGGCTTTCACCAACTCCACCGGCATACCCAGCGTATCGAGCTGCGACTTCACCTTGGCAGCATCGCCGATCACCACCCACGTCAGCTTGTTGGGGTCGATCGCCGCCTTGGCAGCGGCGTCGAGCTGAGCGGCGGTCAGCGACTGGTACCTGCTGGCAAGAGTCTCGTAATAATTGTCGGGCCGGTGATAGAGCACGTTCGATTGCATCCCGCCTATTACGGCGGCGGTGGTCTCGAAATCGCCTGGCAGCTCGCGGATTGCACCGTCGACGGTCCGACTGAGCTCCTCGGGTGTAACGCCCTTGGAGGTAAGGAACGTCGTCATATCCTCACGCATCGCCGCGATCGACGGTCCCGTCTCGTTCGTCTGAACCGGCGCGTAGATCAGATAGGGCACCTGGTGCTCCGGCCGGCTGATGAAGCTCTCAACGCCATAGGACCAATGCTTGGTCTCGCGAAGGTCGGTGTTGAGCCTCGAGAGGAAGGATCCGCCCAGCACTTCGTTGGACTCCATCAGGGCAATGATCTCGTCTTTACCTTCGACCGGCAACAGCTCGCCGCCGAAGATCAGCGATTGCGGCGTGTTCGGCCGGTCGATCAGGATGATCCTTCCAGCCTGGGGGGCGGTCGGAACCGCGAAATTCTTGACCGGCCTCGGACCGCTGGCCCGCCAATCGCCGAAACTCTTCTCGAGCAGCGGCATGACATTGGAGAGGGTCGTATCGCCAACCAGGAAAATCGTCGCGTTGTCCGGCCTCAGCCAGGAATTGTGGTAGGCTAAGAGATCGGCCGGGCCAAGCCTGGCGACAGCGGCAGAGTCTCCGCTTCCGCTGAACGGCACACCATAAGGATGCGCCTTCCCGTAAAGAATGGGCGGCAAGGTCCTGAGCGCGATACCGACCGGCTGCTTTGCTTCCTCTGCAATCGAGGCGAGCTGCTGGTTGCGAACGCGGGCGACGTCGACAGGATTGAAGGCCGGATGGCGCACGATGTCGGACATCAGGTCCAGCGATTGCGGCAGGTTCGGCGTGAGTGCCGAAAGATAAATGCTCGAGCGGTCCATGCTCGGCGAGGCGGAAATCGCCGCTCCAAGGTTCTCCTTGGCCTGAGCGATCTCGACTGAATTATACTTGTCGGTTCCCTCGTCGAGCATTCCAAGCATGAAGGATTGAGTGCCGAGCGCCGTCTTGGGGTCGGACGCATTGCCGGCATCGAATGAAATTGCAACTCGCACCACCGGTACGCCGGAGCGGCGGGCGAACAGCACCGGGATTCCGTTCGACAAGGTCGCGTGCTCGACGGTGGGGAATTTCAGGTCCGCGATTTGGCCGATCGGCGGCAGCTGCGACCGGTCGACCCCGGTCGCCTTCGTCACAACCGCCGATTTGGGGGCTGCAGTGACTTTGGCGCCGCTGCCTCGCCCGGCGGTGTCGCTCGCGAGCTTCGATTCTTCATAAGGCTCGCGCTTTCCGGGCGCGAGGGTGAAGGCGAACACGGGCCGGGAAAGCCACTTCTTCGCTGCCGCCTGCACCTGTGCGGGGGTGAGCGCCGCTTCCTCGTCGAGCTCTTTCTTGTAGAAGCCGGGGTCGTTCGCGAACACCGCGCCCCGGGCGAGCGTCACCGCTTTGCCGTTGAAACCGCCGACTGACTCAAGGCCCTTGATCGTGCCGGCAATATCGGCGGTCTTGGCGCGCTTCAGCTCCTCGGCCGTCGGCCCCTTCTTGATGAACTCGGCGATGATCGAATCGACCTGCCGTCCGACCAGCGCCGGGTCGACCCCGGGCTTGACCGTCGCTTCGACGGTGAACTCGCCCACGCGTTCATGCGGGTCGACTCCGGCCGACGCAGATACCGCGGTCTTCTTGTCGCGGACCAGCTCATTGTCGAGACGCGAGCTGGCGAGTCCGCCAAGAACGCTTGCCGCCATTTCCAGCGCTGCCTCGTCCCTGCTCGTGACTCCGGGCACGGTCCAGGTCCGGTAGATGGTCGTATTGGCGACCTCGTCATGGAAAAGCTTGTGCACCGGTGCCTTCAGCGTCGGCACCGCCGCAGCCGCTGGGACCGACTTGGGTCCGGCAGGAATGCCGCCGAAATATTTTTCGACCAGCGGCTTCGCCTCGGCTGCCGTAATGTCGCCGGCGAGCACCAGCACCGCATTGTTTGGGCCGTAATGCGAGCGGAACCAGTCCTTGACGACCTCGAGACTGGCGTGATCGAGGTCGGTCATCGAGCCGATCACGGTGTGATGATAAGCGTTGCCGGCCGGATACAAGGTCTGCTGGATCGAATATTGCAGCAGGCCGCCCGGCTGGTTGTCGTCGCCGCGCTTTTCGTTTTGAACCACGCCGCGCTGAATATCGAGCTTCTGCTGAGTGACCGCGGGCAGCAAATAGCCCATCCGGTCGGATTCCATGAAAAGCGCGCGATCGAGCGCCGCCTTCGGCACTGTTTCGAAATAATTGGTACGATCAAAATTGGTCGTGCCGTTAAGGTCGGTCGCACCCATCGCCTGCATCGGGCCGAACCAGCTGGTGTCGCTGTGTTCCGAACCGCCGAACATCAGATGCTCGAAAAGATGCGCAAAGCCGGTACGTCCCTGGGGCTCATCCTTGGAGCCGACGTGATACCAGACCGAGATTGCGACAACCGGCGCCTTATGATCTTCGTGCACTACAACCCTGAGGCCATTCTTGAGGGTGAACTGCGTGTAGGGGATCGAAACGTCCCTCAGGAGCGCCGAGATGGGCGCGCCCTGGGGCAGCTCGGCGGCGGCCACCGATGGCGTGAGCATCGTTGCGGCGGCAAGCAAGGCAAGATTGCTGAGATTACGCATCAAGCTCCAACTCTCCCGCTGATTTTTCGAGCAGGAGCGTACTTAACGACCGTGGCGAGGCGCGCAACTTTGGACGGCCGCCCTTCCTGGTTTTTCGATGAACGGATGCTTGACGCGAAGGAGGCCTGCGCCTTGAATCCGTGATCGTGACGGACCTCGCGAGCCTTCAGCCGATTGCCGAACATCGCGGCGTCGACAAAGAGACGTTCCTCAAGACGATTCGTCCCACGGGGCAACCGGCGGTGCTGCGGGGCCTCGCCAACGACTGGCCTGCGGTCGGTGCGGCGCGGCGATCGGACGATGAGCTGTTCGCCTATTTGCGCCGCTTCCGCTCCGACGAACCTGTTCAGCACATCGTTGGTGGGCCCGAGATCGAGGGCCGGTTCTTCTATTCCGACGATCTTCGCGGTTTCAATTTCAAGCGCGGCATGTCGCCGCTCGATCCGTTCCTCGACTGGCTGCTCCGGCAGAAGTCCAATCCACGCCCCTACGCCGTTGCGGTCCAATCGCAGGATGTGCCCAGACTGCTACCCGGGTTCGAGCTCGAGAACCGAACCGACCTCGTCCGACCGGACGTGGTGCCCCGCGCCTGGCTCGGCAACGCGATCCGCGTCGCTCCGCACTACGATCTCACCGAAAATGTCGGGATCGTTGTCGCTGGAAGGCGCCGCTTCATTCTCTTCCCGCCCGGCCAGCTCAAGAACCTGTACACTGGGCCGTTCGAGCTTACGCCCGCCGGGACTCCGATCAGCCTGGTCGACCCGCTAGATCCCGATCTCGGCCGCTACCCGAAGTTCGCTGAGGCGCTGAAGCACGCCAAGGTCGCCGAGCTCCAACCTGGCGACGCGATCTATATCCCCTTCTACTGGTGGCATGGCGTCGATTCGCTCGAGGCGGTGAACCTGTTCATCAATTACTGGTGGACCGATGCGCGCCGCGACGCCGGCAGCCCCTATGATGCGCTCGCTTATGCGATCTATGCGCTCAAGGTGCTCCCGCCCGAGCAGCGCGCAGTCTGGCGCGACGTGTTCGACCATTATGTGTTCGAAGCGAACGGGGACCCGGCCGAGCATCTCCCACCGCACGCTCGAGGAATCCTCGGCGAGGTCAATTCCGAGATGTTGGCGCGCCTCAAGGACTATATCCGTCTGATCCTCCAGCGGCTGCAGTAATTTCGCCGCTTGACGAGGCCGCGTGACGCCCGTTAGCTCGCACTCATGACCTTCGCGTCCACCCTCACGAACTCGTCCGCTCCGGCTCTTGGCTGGTGGCGCTGGCGTTCGGCACAGGCGGGCGCATGCGCGTGGCGATGGCGTAAGAGCTAAGCTCTCATCCCACTCACCCGAGGCCCGCCCGTCCGGCGGGCTTTTTTATTGCCCTCGTCACCCGAAGGTTCGTCATGAAACCTGTCGCCTGTCATGCTTTTTGCGGCGTTGCCGCCGCCGCACTGCCTTTCTGCTCCGCTTCAGCTGGAGCTCAATCCACGCCAGCCAGCGAGATCGTCATCACCGGCTCGCGCCTGCCCGCCGGTGTTCGCGCCCCCACTCCGCTGACGGTCCTCGGCGCCCAGGCGATCGAGGACCGGGCCGCCGCGACCATCGGCGAAGTTCTTCAGCAGATCCCGAGCTTCGGCGAGATCGATTCGCCGAATACCGCGGGGGTCAATTCGCGTGGTGGCGGACAGATCAATCCTGACCTTCGCGGTCTCGGCGCAACTCGGACGCTCGTGCTCATCAACGGCCGCCGCCACGTGCCGACGGCGACGACCGGCTCGGTCGACGTAAAGATCGTGCCGACTCTGCTGGTGGACCGAGTGGAGGTCGTCACCGGGGGGGCGTCGGCAGCCTACGGTTCCGATGCGGTTTCCGGCGTGGTCAACATCGTTCTCAAAGACGATATCACGAGCATCCGCGGCACCGCCGACTATGGTGTTTCGGAGCATGGCGATGGCGAAGAGCGCCGCTTGTCGCTCGCCGGCGGCACAAATTTCGCCGCTGGCCGGGGGCATATCATGGCCGGCTTCGATTATGTGAAGATTAGCGGCATCGGCACTCAGCTAAGCCGTGACTGGGGGCGCCGCGATGTCGGTCTCATCACCAATCCGAACTTCGCGACGAACGGTCTTCCCAACTACATCATCAGTCCGAACGTCCACTCCGCGATCACTACTCCTGGCGGGCTGATCGTCAGTGGACCGCTGCGGGGGATCGCCTTCGGACCTGGCGGTACGACCTATAATTATGATTTCGGACAAGTCTTCGGCGCGACCATGATCGGCGGCGACGGGGCCGGGCAGAATGAGAATTTGCTGGCCTTGCTCGGGACTCCAATCGAAACGGTGAATGCGCTCGCTCATGCAAAGTTCGACCTAACCCCAACCGTCCAACTCTATGCGGAGCTGTCGGGCGGCTTCTCCGACACCGCCGGGGCGAGCCAAGAATCGCGCGACCGCGGCAATCTCGTGATCCGCCGAGACAACGCCTTCCTTCCGGCCCTGGTCCGCGACCTGATGATCGCCGACAATCTGCAGACGGTCACCATCGGACGGGTCAGCAACGACACCGGCAAGATCAAGCTTGCCCGCGACGACAGCACCTACGAAGCAGTCGCGGGAATCACGACCCATTTGGGCCCATGGACCGCCGATGGGTCGGTCCAGTACGGCAAGAACATCTACGACCTTGATTTCGGGCCGAACAACCGGAAGCAGAACGAATATCTAAATGCGGTCGACGCGGTGGTCGATGCGACCAGCGGGAAGATCGTCTGCCGCTCGACGCTGGCGAACCCCGCCAACGGCTGCATTCCGGTGAACCTGTTCGGCGACGGCTCGCTGACTCTCAATCCCTATGTCAACGGCACCGCCGAGTTCCGGCTCGTGACGACCCAGGCGGTCGCCTCCGCCAACATCAACGGCAAGCCCTTTTCGACCTGGGCAGGCCCGGTCGCCCTTGCATTGGGAGTCGAGGGCCGCCGGGATCACGCGGTCGGCACCTCCGATCCCATTTCGCAGCGGGTCAACGCCAATGGATCCGTCGGCGGATGGCTGCTCGGCAACCAGCTTCCCGAGGAAGGAACGATCCGCGTGTTCGAGGCCTATGCCGAGGCGCAGGCGCCGCTCGCAAGGGACGTGCCATTCGCCCGCGACCTCAGCTTGAACGGCGCGGTCCGCCGAACTCATTATTCGCTAAGTGGGACGGTCTATACGTGGAAGGCCGGACTCAACTACGTGCCTTTTTCCGGGCTCCGCCTGCGCGCAACCCGCTCACGCGACATCCGGGCGCCGAACATCAGCGAATTGTTCGAAAATGGCGGGAGCTCGAACACCAACGTGTTCGATCCGGTGCTCGGCCGGGCCGTCCAGATCCGCGAGATCGAGGCGGGCAATCGGGACCTCAAGCCCGAGAAGGCCGACACGCTGACCGCCGGGGCGATCCTCCAGCCGGGCTTTCTTCCACACTTCAACGCATCAATCGATTATTATGACATCAAGATCAAAGACGCGATCGCGACGCTCGGCGCGCCGACGCTCGCGCAGGGCTGCTTTGCGGGCAACCAGCTCTACTGCCAATCGATCACCTTCAATCCCGATGGAAGCATCGCCTTCATCACCAACA
>Ga0157370_10002747_pt1 | contig 21033 bp, 14 predicted proteins | sample C35metaG_FD_113463 | JGI IMG/M metagenome (GOLD analysis project Ga0157370, IMG submission 113463) | Corn rhizosphere microbial communities from Kellogg Biological Station, Michigan, USA - C3-5 metaG | ecosystem: Host-associated > Plants > Roots > Rhizosphere > Soil | place: USA: Michigan...
ATCGAATCGAAACAGACCATTGTTGGTACCTACCCAGACGAATCCCGTTCGATCCTGCAGGATGGTGTTGATTCCGAGGTCGGTAAGACCTTGCGACTGGGCAAGAACTCTGAAGTTATAACGTTGAGCAGGCGCGGACGTGATCGATGCGTAGAGCGCAATCAGGCAACACCCCGCATGCAGATAGCCGCGGCCGCGCCGCTTCCACGTCATTCTCTTTAATCGACCGGCAAGGGAGAAACTTTAGATCAGTCGGGATATATCCGTAATGGCTATACCATCGCTGAAGCGGCCAGGGGGCACGCGCCCAAATGTGGCGGTGTTCAGAAGGTGTAATGGCGACGCGCCGAACTCAAGGAGTGCGGTCGGTTTCCGGGGTGAGATCCACGCGTCCTGATATCGGCCCCTGCTCTACCGCCCCGCGCATCTGCCCGGTCAGCCGTTTGCCTTCGAGCTTCAACCGGAAGCGTATCGGGCCGTTGGTCTCTTCGCTCGATGCTTCGAAATAGATTTCATTTCCGTCGATCCGGCCGCTTTGAATTGGTACGGGTTTCATATCGGCGCCCTCATGGCCAATGTCGCCGGTAAGCGCGTTGCCCTTCTGCTTCAGCCGAAGGCGGACCGGGGCATTTACGGTGGGGGCGCCGCCGCCGTGATTCACTTCGATGACACCGCGCCACGTTCCGGACAGATCCGCCGCGGAGGCGAGGCCAGGGAACAGGAGGGCGGGAATTGCCGCGACCAGAAAGAACCTGTTCATGGGCCTCAGTATAAACTTCGAACCATGCGACCTCTTCTTCGCCTCGTTGTCTGCCTGGCTGTGGGGCTCGCCGGGTTCGGGCAAACCGCGGGCGAGCCGCCCTCGCCGGGCCTGTATGCGGTTTTCGACACGTCGATGGGAACCATTACGGTAAAGCTCTTCGAAGACAAAGCACCGGTTACCGTGAAGAATTTTGTGGCGCTGGCGCGCGGCACGAAACCCACCGCCAACAAGGCCGGCAGACTGGTACGGAAGCCGCTTTATAACGGCCTCACCTTCCATCGCGTGATCAAAGGCTTCATGATTCAAACCGGCGACGTCAGAGGCACGGGCGACAGCGTTTGCGGCGCGCCGACAATTCCCGACGAGATCGATCCCGAGTTGAAGTTCGATCAGCCGGGCAGGCTGGCGATGGCCAACATCGGAAAGCCGAACACCGCGAATTGTCAGGTGTTCATTACGGTGGGCCCGGCCGACCATTTGGATGGACACTTCACGATTTTCGGCCGGGTCGTCTCGGGCCAGGATGTGGCGGACAAGATCGCCGATGTTCCAGTCGGAGAAAAGGACCGGCCACTCGAACCGGTGATCCTGAAAAGCGTGACGATTCGCCGCCAGCAGTGATGCGACAAGGGCGCGCCGGGGAGTTGCCGCAGCCTCCTGAAAGGGCTACTCTAACAAGCCATGACCTTCCTCTCCGACGACGAACTCAACCAACTTCTGCCCGCCGAAGAGGCCGCGTTCCCTTCTCCGGTCCCGGTGCAGGTCGTCTCCAGCGACGAATACCTTCCGGAGCCGCAATCTGCCGAGCAAAAAGAAGTCCAGGCTCGCGTCGTAGCCATGGCCGATACGCTCGCGGCCAAACGGGGACTCTCGCGCCGGTCCTTCTTCCAGACCGCATCGGGTATGGCTGCCTCGTTCGCCGCCATGAATGCGGTCTACGGCGCCTTTTTCGACGCGCCTCTCGCCGAAGCCCAAACCAGAGAGATCGCTGATGAACGCGCCGGCCGTCTCTCCGGCCAGTTCATCATGGACATGCACACGCATTTCCTTCGTGACGACACCAGACTCACCGGATTCACGAAAATGCGCGAGGCGGTGGGTAAGGCGGGGTGGAACAAACAGATCGCCGATAAGCCGCAAACCATCGACGACCTGAAGTACGAAAACTATTTCAAGGAAATCTATCTCGATAGCGACACCAAAGTGGCGCTTATCAGCAACGCTCCGTCGGAGATACCGCAGGACTGGTTCCTCACGAACGCGATGGCGTTCGAAGCCCGCGACAAAGTGAACCGAAAAGCAGGCTCCCGCCGAATGCTGGCCCATTACACGATCACGCCCGGCATGCCCGGCTGGCTCGAAGGAATAGACAGGGGAATCGAACAGTTCCGGCCCGATTCCTGGAAAGGCTATACGCTCGGGGATAACACCCATAAAGAGCTTTCCCGCCATCCTTATCATCTGGATGACGAGAAACTGATGTACCCCGCGTACGAGCGCTTCGCCAAAGCCGGCATCCGCAACGTCTGTATTCACAAAGGTCTGTTTCCGCCTGGCATGGAGAAGCGCTTTCCGGATCTCTATAGCTACGCCGATGTTCGTGATGTCGGAAAGGCTGCAAAGGACTGGCCGCAATTGAACTTCGTCATCTATCATTCCGGCTATCGCCATATCGGCGGCGATCCCGCGGTCGCGATGGCTGAGTGGGACCGGACAGGACGGATCTCGTGGGTAACTGATCTGGCCGAAAATCCCGGCAAATACGGCACAACGAACGTCTACGCCGATCTCGGCCAGTTATTCGCCTATTCGGTGGTTGTTCAGCCCCGGCTCGCCGCCGCATTGATGGGCACGCTGATCCGCGGGCTTGGCGCAGACCACGTCTGCTGGGGCACGGACGCTGTCTGGACGGGTTCTCCGCAATGGCAGATCGAAGGGCTGCGCCGTCTGGAAATCCCCGAAGAGATGCGAAAGCAACATGGATTCAAACCCCTCGGCGCCGCTGATGGGCCAGTAAAATCCGCGATTTTCGCCGGCAATAACGTTCGCCTGTACCATTTCGAGAAGGATCGGGAACAGATTCAGAGCAAGCCGGATGCTTTCGCAAACATGAAGGCCGAATACCAGCGAAACGGTTCCGAGCCGAGTAACTTGCGGTACGGCTACGTCGCTAGAAGTCGGGCTGGCGAGTAAGAAGGAGACAGGAGCTATGGAACGAAAGAAAGCAAGTGACTACCCCCAGGAACTGCTGGATCTGTTTGATCTTTACGTACACGGCGAACTGGATCGCCGCGGATTTCTGGAGAGCGCAAAAAGATTCGCAACGCACGGCCTGACGGCTGCAGCCATATGGGAGAGCCTTCGCCCCAACTATGCGTGGGCCGAACAGGTTCCGAAGGACGATAAGCGGATCAAGACCGAGTACACATCCGTCCCTTCCCCGAACGGCAACGGCAGCATACGGGGATATCTGGTTCGGCCCTCCGATCCGACCGGGAAAACGCCAGGGATCCTCGTCGTGCACGAGAATCGGGGCCTCAATCCTTATATAGAGGATGTGGCGCGCCGTCTGGGAACCGAAAATTTCATTGCATTCGCGCCGGACGGGCTGACGAGCGTCGGGGGCTATCCGGGAGACGACGAGAAAGGCGCAAAAGCATTCCAGCAGGTAGACCGGGCAAAGATGACGGAGGACTTCCTTGCCGCTGCCCGATGGCTGAAAGACCGCCCCGATTGCAGCGGCAAGATCGGCGTGGTGGGCTTCTGCTTCGGTGGTGGCATCGCCAACACACTCGCCGTGCGCATGGGCAGCGATCTTGCGGCCGCGGTCGCGTTCTATGGCGCACAACCTCCGGCCAGCGAAGTTCCGAAGATTAAAGCCGCGATGCTGCTCCATTACGCCTCCCAGGACACCCGCCTTACTTCGGGTTGGCCCGCGTACGAAGAAGCATTAAAGGCCAATCACGTGAATTACTCTGGCTACGTTTACGAGGGCGCTCAACACGGGTTTCATAACGACACCACACCTCGCTATGACGAACCGGCAGCGAAATTAGCCTGGCAGCGTACGTTGGCATTCTTCAACAAGTACTTGCGAAGCTAATCGCTATCAAGGGCGCCATAGTCGAAACGACAATCACGTTGGATTTTTCACGGGTCTCACCAGGATGAGTACCAACAGCGTCGCGACCGCGGGAACGAGGCCCGCGCCAATTAGAACCGGTCCAAATGAATATCGATCAGTTACCCGACCGATCAGAAAGGTAGAGAGAATCGTCCCTGCGCCCGCAGCGGCGCCACTCATTCCGCTCACGGACGCGACGGCATCGTTTGAGTAAAGGTCCGCTGGAAGAGTAAGCGCCATGGTGGACCATGCCGCATAGGAAAAAGTCGCAACCGAGAACAAAGCCACCATGGCCGCGAAACTCGAAACCCAAAGGAGGAGGATGATGAGAGTCATTCCGATTCCACCAAGCACAATAACGAGCTTTCGCGCCCTTAGCACAGACCAGCCGCGACGGATGCAATAGCTTGAGATACCACCACCGGCAAAGTTCCCCAGATCGGCGAAGAGAAACGGAATCCAGAAGCCCAGGAGCGCATTTTGCATTTGAAATCCTTTGGATACCAGGAAGATGGCGAACCAGTCGGTAATAAAGAACCACACCGGGTCCGTAAGCCCCTTGCCGAGAACGATGCCCCAGGTTTCTTTTCGACAGAGCAGATGAACCCATCGGCTCTCAGGCGGCACAGGGCGGCGTTCACGTTCGTCGCCACCCGGGGACAAGGACCTGTTTGAGGTGGCCGGGTAAACGCGCCGCCAGACCAGTAACCAGACAAAGCCCAGCAGTCCGGTAAGCATGAACGCCGGCCGCCATGTGTCCCATAACTCATATAGCGCAATGGTCAGCACGGGAGCGATAGCGGCTCCGACGGCAGAGCCGCTGTCGAACAAGGCAACGGCAAGACCGCGCTCGGATTCGGGGAACCACTCCGAGACGGCTTTCGTGGCTCCGGGCCAGTTCGCCGCTTCACCCGCACCGAGGAGAAAACGTACGGCGCAGAAGCTTTTCAGGCCGCCGGCAAACGCAGCGGCAAAAGACGATAACGAATACCAGAGAACCGCGATGGAGAGACCTCGCTTCGTTCCGACGCGGTCGAGAAGCCATCCGGATACCGGCTGGAAGATGGTGTAAGCGACGCGAAAGGCGATGACAATCAACGCGAAATCGGAGTTGGTCCAGGCGAAATCGCGCTTCAGCTGCGGCGCAAGGACGCTCAATGTCTGCCGGTCAATGTAGTTTATGGTGGTGGAAGCAAACAGGAGGGAGGCGATCCACCACCGGTACGGAATGCGCTTTACGATGGAGGCGGACGATGTACGAGTCCCGGGCGCTGACATCCAATTGAATATACCGGCAAGGCGGCACAGGCCGAATGTTGCAGAGCCGTCCGGCCCTTCATCACGCGTTCTTATAATCTGACGGCGTTCTTCCGGATGTAATCTTCGACTGTGGCCGGCTCCGGGCCGATATAGTGGTACGCTTCCGCATAGGTCAGTCCGAACTTACGGCCAATCGCGGCATCCCGGGCGAGCACGAATTCGCGGACATATTCCCGATTTGCGGTCTGCTCATCGCCGCCAAGAAGCGGCAGCCGCAGTCCCCGCTCAGCCAGCCGCCGCCGCAGTTGCGCCCCATTCTGGCCCGCCGGTCCCTGCGCCGTGTTCAGAAGATTGATCGAAATCTTCTGGTCGAGGAAGTCGGCGATGTCAACGATCCGATTCACGTACTGCGGGCCGCGCGCAAAGTAATATTTTTCCGTAACAGAGTGGGGCGACAGACCTGCATCGAAATGCTCCGGATAATCCTTCTGCATGCCAGCCATCCAGCAGGCAGCCTCAACGGCTCGGGCAGTGACGTAGTGATCCGGGTTCTCCTCATAGTGCCCCCAGGGGTCGTAGCAGATCACCGTGTCTACTTTCAGCAGCCGGAAAAGGAAAATCAGGCGCAGTCGCAACTCCAGCGGAGACACCGCATCCAGCATGTGGTTGCGGTAGTACAGTTCGTACGCTCTTTTCAGGCCGAATGCCTTCGCCACCGTGAGATTGTCGCGCTCGTTGGCCAGCACACCTTCACCGACGGTACCCGGGCCGGTGTGATCATCATTGGTCGTTCGAATCAGGTACCCGGTATAGCCTTCGCGCATCAGCTTGAACAGCAGTCCAGCAGCAAAAATCGGGATGTCGTCAGCGTGCGGCTGAATCGCGGCGAGCACTTTGCCGGCATGCGGCGTGCCCGATTGCGGGCGCTCAATCTGAGGTTCCGCGGAGGGAAAAGGCCCCTCATCCGCGGTCCCGCTCGCGCTTGAAGCGGCGAATGCGCCCACTGCAACACGCGTTATAAATTCGCTACGTTTCATCGGATCCCTCCCCCAGCTATTGTGCTCATTTCGGGCCGGCGGGCGGCTGAGTCACGCGGCCGTACCTGCCCTTAAAGATATGCTTCAGGGCAAATCGCAGACGCTGAAGCAAATTCCGGGGCCGGCGTTGCCAGAGAGCAGGAATGAAGCGCTTTACAAGTCTGAACGCGGCTGGTCAATCGGGAATCCGATCGTGAATTGGCGCTGTGCTGCGCTTTCAGGTAATCATGCTGCAGCCGAGGACAGTTCCGAAAGACTTTTGAATTCGCCTGTGCTGTCGCCGAGCTTCCCGGTCGGGACGCCGAGTTTATCCAGCAGAGTCAACTGAAGATTTGTCAGAGGCGTGTGTTCGGGATAGACGAGATGACGGCCGCCCTTCAGCGTGCCCCCGCCTCCTCCGAGCAACAGAGTCGGCAGCGGCCCGTGCGTATGCCGATCGCTGTTGCTGAGCCCGGCCCCGTAGAGAAGAATCATGTTGTCCAGCAGCGATCCATCTCCATCCGGCGTCTTGCGCAGCTTTTCCAGATAGTCCGCGAATAGCCGGATATGGTATCGCTGAATGGCGGTACACTTCTCCATCTTGACCGGATCATTCTGATGATGCGTTAACGGATGATGCGGCTCGCGGATTCCGATCTGTGGATAGGAACGGCCGGTCTGCTCGCGTCCATACATAAACGTGATTACACGTGTCAAATCCGACTGGTACGCCAGCAATTGCAAATCGTAGAGCAGTCCGACATGATCTTCGAACGAATCCGGAATACCGGCCGGCCGGGCGACTTGCGGCATCTCTCTTGCGCTTTGCTCCTCGGCCTTCTGAATGCGGCGTTCGACGTCGCGGAGCGAAGCCAGATAGTCGTTCACCTTGCGGTTGTCGGCCGGACCCAGCTTCTGCTGCAGCTGCTTCACGCGGTCCATGACCGAATCGAGAATGCTCGCGTCCTGGCGAAGCCGCTCCTCGCGCACGCGCCGGTCGGTGCTGTCACTAGAGCCGAACAGTCGCTCAAAAACTACGCGCGGGTTATTTTCGGATATCAGCGGCATGGTAGGCGTCAGCCAGGAGAGCGTGCTGCTGTAGGCGCAACTGTATCCCGTATCGCACGATCCCATAAGGCTGTTGTCGTCCAGCGTCAATTGCAGCGAAGAGATCTGCGTCTCTTTTTCGAATGCCTGGGCCGCGATCTGATCCATGGAGATGCCCGCTTTGACGACGCTGTCCGATTTTCGGACGTGCACGCCCGTGAGGTAAGTCCCCGAAGCGCGCGAATGGTCGCCGCCGCCGTCCCCGAGCGCTTCCGCGGGTTCGCTGTAAAGCCCGGTGATCACGATCAGGTTGTCCTTGAACTGCTGCAACCCGGCGAGCGTCGGCGAAAGCTCGAATTGCCTTCCGGTTCCTGTCGGCAGCCACTTGTCATAGATGACGCCGTTCGGATGATAAATAACACCAAGCCGGCGGACTGGCTTCGGGGCGGCATTCATCGCCGGAACCATGGCGTCGAGCAAGGGCAGCGAGACAGCGGCGCCTATGCCGCGCAATACCGCGCGGCGCGACAGAGATTTCCTGGTAATGATCATGAGCCTGCTCTCCTCATTTGAAACGGCGCGCTCTTCACAATTTGCAAAATGACCGACGACCAGCGGTAATCGTCGTGAGCGGCGGTTCGCACGACGCCGCGAATCGTCGGGGTATCGTAATATTCCATTTCCCGGCCGAGCGCGTAGGTCATCAGCTTGCCGGTGACGGCGCCGACGAATTGCTCCTTGTGCGCTACGAGCGCCTGCCGGAGTTCTGCCGGCCCCGACACTTTCGTACCGTCCAGCAGCACACCCGACGTGTCGATGGGGCTGCCTGCGTCGGTGGTGCGCCAATGTCCGATCGCATCGAAATTCTCGAGACTGAATCCAAGCGGGTCCATGCGCGCGTGGCAACTCGCGCAGACGGGATTTTTCCGATGCATCTCCAGCATTTCCCGCACGGTTCGAGGCTTGGCCGGATTGTTACTTGCTTCGAGCGGCGGAAGGTTCGGAGGCGGAGGCGGCACTGGGGCGGCGAGGATGTTTTCGAGCAGCCACTTCCCGCGGACGGTCGGCGAAGTACGGGACGGGTAAGACGTCACAGCCAGCACGCTCGCTTTGCCGAGCAGCCCGAACCGGTTCGGATCGGTAAGCGTCACCGGACGGAAAGAACTGCCATAAACGCCTCGTATGCCGTAATGCCGCGCCAGTTGCTCATTGAGAAAGGTCCGGTTCGAGGTCAGTAAATCGACGATGCTGTGATCTTCCTGGAGCTGAGCATCCAGAAACGATTCGATCTCCCTGACGAAGGCGATCCGGAGATTGTCGTCGAACCAGGGAAATTTGGTGTTCTCGGGTTTCAGCAGCCAGACGTTCCGCGTTTGGAGCCATTCATCGAAGAAATTCTGTACCAGCGTGGCCCGCGCGCGGGGCGCGGCGAGCATGCGGCGCACCTGCTGTTCAAGAACCGCCGGCTCGTGCAGTTTTCTCTGCGTCGCGAGTTGCAACAGTTGGTCATCGGGAATGCTGCTCCACAGGAAAAATGACAAGCGCGAAGCCAGTTCGAGATCCGAGATTCGATACGCCGCGCCTCGAGCGACGTTCGGCGGATCGGATTCGATGCGATACAGAAAATCCGGGCTGACCAGCACCCGTTCGAGTGCGGCGCGAATCCCGCGATCGAAATCGCCTGTGGCGCGGCCTCTTTTGTAAAAGGCGAGCAGCGTTTCCACATCGGCCTTCGTCGCCGGCCGGCGGTAGGCGCGTGTGGCGAGGCGCGAGAGGATTTTTGTTGCGCAGGGAATCTCGTCTTCGGCGCCGCGGGGCCGGCAGATGAAGATGAGCCGCCGGCTTTCGGATTCCTTCGGGGCGTGCGGCTGGTTCGGGCCGCCAATCAGCAGCGCCGAAATCGCCGCCGGGGCGGTGGGGACATCAGACTCGCGGCTCGTAACTGGAATTGTGTCCGGTCCCAGGCTCTCGGATTCAACATCTTCACACTTTACGAGGGTTGCGACCACCTCGCGTGCGCCGGCCTTCACCGGAATGCGGACCTGCAAGCCTTCTTCCGCCTGATTGAGCATCGTCCGTCCCGATGCATCATCGGCCGACAGTACCCGGCGCGTCGCAGCAGCGAATTCCGGTCCACCACCGATCATGAACTCTTTAACAAGCTTGCCGTCCAGGCGTAGCTGGATCCGATTCGCCACGTTCAGCCCGCGGATGGCTCCCTGATTCGTTCTTTGCAAATGGAGCTTGATGACATATTCGCCATCGAGGGGAAAATAGTGTCGCACGGCGATGCCGCCGCGCGATCCCAGCGGAAATTCTTCGCCCAGACGCTCCGTCTGGTCCAGATAAGTCTGTTCACTGGGATCGCCCTTCAGAGCGCCATAGCGGACGAACTCGGGCGGCATGGTTGGATCGCCGATCGCGATGCGGGCAATGCCCGCCGCCGCCGACAGGTATCGATCGAGCAGCGCCGGCTGGATCAGCAACGCGTCCGCATTGTTATCGAAGCCGAAGGCCTGTTCGTCGGCCGGCAGCAGTTCCTGCGGGTTCACCTGAATGCCGATCAGGTCGCATACTGCGTTGGCGTACTCGGTGCGATTGAGGCGGTGCAGGTCCGACGGCCGGCCCGGATTCGGATGTACGGCCGCTGCGCGGTCCAGTTCCGATTCGAGCCAGCCCGCCACAGCCCGGTATGTCGCCCCGTCCGGCCGCGGCAGACCAACTGGCGGCATGGAGCGGCTGCGCAGCTTTACGATCACCTTCTCCCACGTCTCCGCCGAATCGGCGACGTGTTCCGTGTCCGCAATGTCGAGCTCGATGTTCGCGGTTTTGAGCTTCTGGTTATGACAACCGACGCAGTATTTCGTCACCAGCTCCCGGGCCGGGGAGGCGAGAGCGCTCGAAGAAGCGGCAAGCGCGAGCGAGCCCGCGATGAGCGCCGGGGATGTCAAACACCATCTCATTGTTCGGTGTCCGCGATGGCCTTGCACTTCGTCTGCGCCATGCAGGGTCGCCCGAGCTTCGGATCTGCGCCGTGCCTGAGCAGCAGGTCCGCTCCATCCTTGTTGTAAAGTACGCCGCCTAGCCTGTCGCCCTGGCCCGAGGCGGCAAGCCATGGGGTGATGCCGGCCCTGTTCTCGGCGTTCACGTCCACGCCGAGATCGATCAGTTGCGCAAGGAGCTTGTTCCAGCCGCGATAGGCGGGGCCGAACAGTGCGTTCTCACCGAAGGTCGTCGATCCCTTCGCGTCGAGACCGAGGTCCAGCAGAAATTTCACCGCCGCGAGCGCCTCTGCTTCCGTCAGGGTGGTGTCTCCCGCCAGACGATTCAGGCCCGCAGCCGCCATGATCGCGCTCGTTTTGGTCGCCGTGACCAGTTTCGGATCAGCGCCGGCCGCAAGCAGGATGTTCATCATCTCGATATCGTCGGACGAACTGGCCAGGAGAAAGGGCGTTGCCCCGTTCACGTCCGTGTATCCGCCGCCGACCGGCGGGCGGCGTTTCATGCGCGCATTGGGGTCCGCACCATGGGCCAGAAGAGATTTGACCAGCTTCAGTTTTTCCTGGCGGTCCGGAATCCCGGACATGGGATCTTCAAAACCGTAAATTGGGTTGGAAGTGCCGTTCTCCCACGTCGCCGACGCCCAGTGCAGCGGCGTGAGACCCGCATCGTTGATGTTCGGGTCCGCGCCGTGGTCGAGCAAAAACAGCGCGAGATCGACTTTACCTCTCACAGTGGCGATCAGGAGCGGAGTCAATCCGCCAGACGACGCTTTACCTTTGCCAGACCGGACCGAGGCAGCCGCGCCCGGTTTCTCGCGCGGGGCGACATCGTCGGGCTGGGTTCGAAGATTTACATCCATGCCAGCGGCAAGCAGGATTCGAACCACCTCGGCGTCGCCCTGGCGCGCGGCGAAATGGAGGACGGTAAATCCCTGACGCGTACGGGCGTAGAGGTTGGCGTGGGCGTCGATCAGGGTTTTCACAACAGCCGGGTGAAGCTCTTCGGCTGCCCACATCAAAGCGGTCTGATGCTCGAGGGGCTCACTGGCATTGACGCTCGCGTCAGCCGCAATCAGCGCGCGAACCGCATCCATACTGCCGGTCCTGGCGCAAGTCATCAACGGAGTCGCGCCCGTGGCGATGGGCGTGTTTGGGTTAGCGCCCGATTTCAGCAGCAATTGAACCAGCGCGCCATTTGCGTTGGTGCACGCCTGCGAGAGGGGCGTCATTTTGAAATCGTTCGCGGCGTTCGGATCCGCGCCGGCGCGAAGCAGCAGGTCTGCCGTGGCGAGGTCGTTCCAGTGTGCGGCCCAGAGCAACGCGGTCGATCCGTCCGAAGAGCGGACGTTCGGGTCCGCACGCCGACTCAGCAAGTCACGAATTTTTTGTCGATCATGACTGCTGGCTGCTTCTACCAGCGAAGAATCGGCGGTCGCAACGGAAGCCACCATAGCCACGGCGAAGATCGCCACGCCGCTTTGCATACCCATCAGGCGCATGGCTCGCAACGGCCATCTTCCGTCGCTCGAAGAGCCTGCGCCTCTCATCTCTGCTTCGAGGCCCCTCCGTACGATTGCCCCGGATATGTGACCTGCATGCGAATACCCTCGGGATCGAAGAATTCGTTTAAAGTTCCCTGTTTCGACAACGCGGCTTTGGCGCCCAGCGCCTTTAGTGCCGTGACCGCCGCCGGCGCATCGAAGTTCTGGACGAGTGCGCTGAAATGATCGATTTTGGGTGGCTTGCCTGGCGCAGGAGGATAAACTCGCAGCCGGGTTTCTCCCGCCAGAAACAACAGCGGTGGAGTGCCGGGAGGGTCGGAGATCGCCTTGCCAAACAGTTTCCCGTAAAACTCGACCGATTTCGCAACGTCGCCGGATTGCACCGCGATGTGATGCATCCCGGTTGCTTGAAAAAGGGGCTCCTGCGCCGAATGTTTTTCCGGAGCGGCGTTGTTCAGCAACTCCCAGGACCGATCCGCCCAGATCTGAACGCTGTTGCCGTCCGGATCCGTCACGAAGAGTCCGACATCTGACTCGCGGACCTTAAGTCCTGAGCTTTCGAGCGCGCTCTTTGCGGACGCGGCATTAAAGTTTTCAATCCCGACGGCAAAATGATTGATGTGGGGCGACTGGCCAGACGTCGCGGGAGCAATGGCCAGGTAGCACGGGCCCAGACGCAAATATCGCCGCGGCGATTTCGCGTCCTTCAATACTTCATTTCCGAACAACCGGCTATAGAACGACAGGGCTTTGTCGAGATCGCCCACATCCAGAGCGACGTGATCCACGCGCGTTACGCGCAGCGCGCCTTCGCCATGCACCGGAAGAGCCGCGGCTCCGAGCACGCCCAGCGCCGCCCGGCGCGTCATCCGATTTGTAAGCATGCCATCCCCCTGCTTCGCGGACCTGCCGATCCTGTCACTGTGCCCGATTTCCGGAAAGCCTGACATGTTTACCGGCGACGTTATGACCGGTCCGATCGATTATTGTTGCCCGTTCAATGATTATCGATTATCATTCGAATGTCAACATGAATGTGGGTGCGAAAATGCCGAAACAGCCCGCTCTCAAATTGCGGAACCAGGTTGTGGTTCCGTGAGTGCTAACCCGGATCTTTCGTTTACCCTGCCGATCATCCCTGTGTCGAGGGTCGACCAGGTTCGCGGCGCCGTCCTGCACCGGATCTTTGCCGGGCTCCTGCAGCCTGGGCAGAGAATCATCGAGGCGAAGCTCGCGGGCGAACTAGGCGTCTCGCAGGCAACCGTAAATGCAGCGCTTCAGGACATGCACAACCAGGGAATCGTTAACAAAATGGCTAACCGGTTCACCAAGGTGAGCCAGTATACGTCACAGGAAATCGAGAATCTGTTTTCCGTTCGGCTGATCCTGGAGCCGGCCGCGGCCGCCGTGGTCGCCCGCGTGTTAAACGATGACGCGCTGAGTCAATTGCACTACCACGTCGAGCAGATGCGCGGAGCAGCGCGGCATACGGATGTGCCCGGCTTCTGTCTGGCCGATTACCGATTCCATCAGACAATGTATGCGATTTCCGGCAATTCTTTTCTGATTCAGGCCTGTCAGGCAATCGCGGCGGCTCCTTTCGCATATATCCTCTGCGGAGGCGCAAAAGGCCTGCCGGCCGACTATCAGGCGCTCGCCGAAGACCACCATTTGATCGTTACGGAGCTTCAGAAGGGACCAGAGGCCGCGGCGCAAACCACGAGAGAACGGATCGAAGCCTGGCGTCTTCATTCCGTTCACGCATTGAATTCCGTAGCGGGCGCCGCGAGCAGTTGATGAATGCCGGAAATGGCTGCGCGATCCCGAGCAGGTAACAACCCAGCGAGCCAGCGTGCGACACATAGCTGGCGACAGGCAAGGGAGTTGTAAGTAGCTTCGCGTCGGACAGGGCTTGGCAGACCGGCCCGCTAACTCTGACTGAGAACTGGAGCGCAGTTGCTTGTATCCGGGCTACAAATAGCTGGACTTATTCCGTTATCGACGACAGTAATCCCCACCGCTGCGCGCCAGTGTGGCGAATAAGCTCGGAACTTATCCGTTGAAAAAAATTGACATGCCCTGCGCATTGATATACGATTCGTCCTGAATTAGTCGGGGGGGATTATTAATGCGCTACGTCAGATGGGCCGGATATTCCATTTTTCTGTTGATCGCCTGTAGTCTTAATGCGCAGGTCACGAGTCGAATTAGCGGCTATGTCAGAGATTCTTCAGGGGCGATTGTCCCCAATGCAACCCTGAAAGCTACATCGGTGGAACAGCGACTTACTCGCTCCACTCAAAGCGATAACACAGGTTATTACGAGTTCCTGGCGATGCCCGCGTCGAACTATGACATCGAGGTGGACTCAACCGGCTTCCAGCATCAGACGCAAAAAGGCGTGGCGCTCCAGAGTAGCCAGAATCTTCGGCTTGATATCGTGCTTGGATTGCGCGAAGTTCATGCGGAAGTAACCATAACGGGCGCGGCTACCCTGGTAAACACTTCAACCGCGGCAGTCGCTTCTGTGGTCGATGATCGTCGCGTACAGGACCTGCCTCTGAATGGCCGTAACGTCGTGAGCCTCACGGAAATTCTGCCAGGCGTTACGGATATCAGCGCTCCGGAAACGATGAGCAACACACGCTCCGGACCCGTAATGTCGGTGAACGGCTCACGCCAGGTGGATAATAACTTCCTTTTCAACGGAGCTAACTGGACAAACTTCGCGCAGAGCACGGGCATGAACTACCCGCCTCCGGACGCGATTGCGGAAGTCCAGGTTCAGACCCAGCAGTTCGACAGTCAGTATGGAAACAGCGCCGGAAGTCAGGTTTCGGTGACGTCCAAAACGGGCACCAACACGTTTCATGGCAGCGCTTGGGAATTTCTCCGCAATACGGACCTGAACGCGCGCAGCTTTTTTCAGACGGTGCGTCCAGCTACGCATGAGAACCAGGCCGGCGCCGCCGCCGGCGGTCCAATAAAAAAAGACAAACTTTTCGCCTTCGGCTACTACCAAAGGCTCTGGAACCGGCCGCAGGCGGGTTCCGCAGTGGCGCTCGTGCCCACCCCGGCACAGCGCGCCGGAGACTTTACCGGCATTTCCACAAAGCTGAAGAACCCTGTGAATGCCCTCACTGGGCAAGCCATAACTGACACCAGTGGCCGCCCGTGCGTTCAGGGCAATATCATCCTGCCCGGCTGTCTGAATCCCGCCGCATCGAACGTTTTGAACCAGTTTGTTCCCCCGTCCGACACGGGACGGGTAATTACGCTGATCCCAACCCCTGCCGACGAATACAGCTACATGGGCCGGATCGACTATATTCAAAACGCGAAGAGCACATTCAACGGCCACTTCTTCGTGGATACGTATGACGCGCGGTTCGCAAATGGCAATATTCAGCCGTATGAGCTCGGAACACGGCATAACAACACCAAAGACGTCGCTATTACCAATACCTATACCTTGACGACCACTCTTCTCAATGAGTTCACCGTGGACTATATGCATGCCGCCGCCGCAGACAATCCACAGAAACAATATGTGCCGTCGACGCTGGGCATCAATCTTCCACAGGGCGATGGAGAAGGACTGAGCATGAACGTGAGTGGCTATTTCAATCTGGCTACCGCGAATCCGGCCATACAGGACTACAAGAACCCGCACCTGCGCGATACCATGACCTGGGTGCATGGACGGCACACGATGAAATGGGGCTACGAAGGCTATCGGGAGAGTTTCCGGCTTGACAGCAACTTCCAGACCCGTTCTTCTACGTTTAGCGGCGCTTATTCCGGAAATGCATTGGCCGATTTCGAGCTGGGTATCTTTGACACGATGAACGTCAACTACGGCTATGCCGAAGCGAATTACCTGCTCTATAAAGCCTTCTTCTTCTTTCAGGATGACTTCAAAGTTTCCCCGCGCCTCACGCTGAATCTCGGGACACGATATGAGCCATACTTCGCGCCGAAACAGAAGTACGGGGATTATACTGTCACGAATCTGGCAAATCTGGGAGTGATCTCAAAGACCCACCCGGACGCCATTCCCGGTACGCTGTTCGTAGGTGATCCAGGCACTCCTGGCAACGGAAAGCTGCAGTACAACGATCTGAATAACTTCGGTCCGCGGTTCGGGTTTGCGTGGGACGTCTTCGGAGACGGAAAGACCAGCGTTCGCGGAGGATACGGCATCTTCTTCGACCAGCTCAGTCTGAATGTCGCTCACCAGCCGCAGGCGCCATTCGCTGGAACGAGCATCCTGAACGATGGCAACCTCAGCGATCCGTTCGGATCCTTGAATGTGCCATTTCCACCAGGCGGGACGTTGTCCGGAAACTTCGGCTGCGTGAAGGTGAGTGCGTTTCCGGGATATAACTGCGCTTTCCCACTGCCAGCGAACGAGGTCATGTCAGACGAGCGCCTGGTTACTCCTTACACGCAATCCATGAGCCTTACCATTGAGCGCCAGGTCGGCCGCGATCTTCACCTCCAGGCAGGCTATGCCGGCAAGCTGAGCCAAAAGCTGGAGGGACACCGATTCTGGGATGCGGCGGTGACAGAGCCTGATCCTCTGACGGGCGCTGCGCCTTCGCTGCAGAACGCGAACGACCGCGTCTACTATCGCGACAGCATCGGCCTTTACGGAACGCAAAACCGCATTCTTGGCAATGACTATCGCTCTGGCTATCACAGTTTACAATTCCGGGCGGACAAACGCTTCAGCCACGGCTTTTCATTTCTTGCATCTTATGTCTTCTCAAAAGAGCTCGACGATGTGGTGTCGCCGCAGCCAGGGCTGACGCCGGGCAATGGCGATCCGTTCAATCTGAAGCTTGACAAAGGCCGCGGAAGTTTTGACCATACGCATGTTTTCAGCATGAGTTGGCTTTGGACACAGCAGCACAAATTTCATAGTCCGCTGTTAAATGCGCTCCTCGCGGACTGGAATATCGGCGCGTACCATACGATTCAGAGCGGGAATCCGATCGCATTCGGACTCAGTTCGGACATCGCGCTGAACGGTACCGGCCAGGCCTCGCTTGAACACGCGCAACTGCAACCGGGAGTGACCTATAACGACGTTGGAATCAGTCATCCCAATCGGGATGCCTTGGTTCATAAGTTCTTCAATACCGCCGCGTTTGTACCTTTATCTCAGATGACGCCCGGAACGTATGGAAATGCGGGCCGTAATTTCATGAACGGGCCGGCTTTGATCAATACTGACTTCACGTTGATGAGGGACTTCCCCATACGCGAGCAGTTCAAGGCGCAGCTTCGCGGAGAGTTTTTCAATGCCTTCAACCAGGTCCATTTCTCTGCCCCAAACACCACGGTGGGCTCCGGAAGCTTCGGGCAAATCACGGCTGCGAACCCGGGCCGTGTGATTCAGGTGGCCGCGAAGTTAATCTGGTAAGCGGCTGCACAAATCGAGTCTCGAACAGATGAAAATATTCACGCTTGCACTAATCATTGCCGCTGCGGCGGCCGCTCAGGAAACGCGCAGGGAAATCGTCAATTCGGCGCCCACTCCCGCCGACGACGCCAGGCAGAACAGCGATAAAGTTCCGGATGTCTATGCCATCCGCGGGCAGTTCGATCACATTCTGGTTCTCCGGTTCAAGTACAACACCGATCTGCTCGCGGGCATTCAAAAGATGGTGAAGGAACAGAACATAAAGAACGCCGTCATCCTCGCAGGGGCCGGATCCGTGCGGGGGTATCAGGTGCACCAGGTCAGTAACCGCGATTTTCCGTCGAAAAATATGTTCGTAAAGAACCCGACCGAGCCGGCGGACGTGATCAGCATGAACGGCTATATCATCAACGGCAAGATTCACGCGCATATGACCATGGCGACTCCGGATAAGGCGCTCGGAGGACATCTGGAACCCGGCACGACGGTGTTTACGTTCGCAATCGTTACGATCGGCGTGATGAAAGATGGAGTGGATTTTACTCACCTCGACGATAAGACCTACCGATAATGTTCGGCAAACACACCATTGCTGCTGCTGCTTTTGTTGCCTGGTCAGCATCGGTCGGCTGCGTCGACGCGCAGGTGAAGATCACGCAACTAAACGACCGGATTTCCGTTGAGATTGATGGAAAACCGTTTACCGCGCTGTTCATGGGCCCCGACATATCCAAGCCGTACCTGTACCCGTTGCGCGCCCCTTCCGGAACGGTGGTGACCAGGCGTTTCCCTCTGGAAAACAGCCCGGGCGACAGTAAAGACCATCCGCAGCATCGCGGGCTGATGTTCGGTCATGCGGATCTGAACGGATTCAATTACTGGGCCAATGAACCGTTCAACCCGGGGCCCAAAGGCAAGATCGTTCTGAAGAAGATCGATAAAATCACGAGCGGCGCCAGGTCCGGCACGATCGAGGCGACGTTCAACTGGGTTGATCCAAATGGGGTCCCGCTGCTTTCTGATCGAAGGCAAATTACCTTCTATTCCGATCCGAAGATGCGGACAATTGATTTCGACATTCTTCTGACAGCGATCGCCCAGGCACGGTTTGGCGATACGCACGAAGGCTCTTTCGGGGTTCGAGTAGCCGCGTGGCTGGAGGAACCCGCGCCCGCATATGTGCCGAAAGCAGCGGGCGGTGAGCCAAGGCCGACTGTACCGAGGCGAACCGGACTCATTACTAACTCGGAAGGCCAGGCCACGGAAGCGCAGGTTCGCGGAAGGCGCGCGGACTGGGCCGATTATTCCGGTGAAACACAGGGTGAGAAACTCGGTATCGCTATTTTCGATCATCCATCCAACCCACGGCATCCTACCTACTGGCACACCCGGGGCTACGGCATGTTCGCAGCGAATATCTTCGGCGTCCGGGATCTCGGAAACAACAAGAATGCGGATGGAAGCCTGACATTAAAGCCGGGCGAGCATCTGCGATTTCGCTATAGGGTAGTCATTCATCCGGGGAGTGCGCAGGAAGCCAACATTGGAAACCTGTACCGGGAATATGTGAGCTCTTCTGCTCCGAAATAAATTCTCATCCGCATCGAATCAGTAAAGCGCCTCCCGGTCTTTGATACGACGCTCCGCATTGCCATACGGAAGGAGAAGAAGTGAGGACTCAACTGAAGGTCGCCCATCTGGCCGTCTGGGCCGGCTTGCTGCCGCTGGCGTCGCGGGCTGCGCCTGTCCATGTCTATGAAAAGGTGGAACTGACCTTCACCGCGATTCGCCATTACAATAACGCCTACACCGATGTCGAAATGTGGGTGGATCTCAAAGGCCCTCACTTTTCGAGGCGCTGCTACGGCTTCTGGGACGGCGGCCAGACATTCCGGGTGCGCATCATGGCATTGGAGCCGGGCACGTGGTCCTGGGTCAGCGGATCCGAACCCTCTGATCCCGGCTTGAGCGGAAAGAGCGGTTCCTTTCAAAGCATCGCCTGGACGGAGTCGGAAAAGCGGGAGAACCCAAACCGGCGTGGCATTCCCCGCGCCACCGCCAACGGCCACGCGCTCGAGTGGAGCGACGGCACACCGTATTTTATCGTTGGCGATTACTTTTATCCTGCTTCCACTACGCGATATATCTGGCGGGATTCCGATGAATCTTACCCGGTGGACAGTCCCCGGGCCGGGTTCAAAGACATATTGAAATTCCGAAAAAGCCAGGGCTTCAATATGATCTACATCATTTCCAGTTTCCCCAACTGGAGCTATGACGGATGGCCAGCGACGTTGCGAGACGAAGCTGGAGTGCCCGTTCGTGGCGCCTGGCCGAATGGCAACCAGGATCGCGCCGAGAATATGGTGAATGAAGAGAACGAGAAGCCGTTCTTCTTTCCCGGAAAGGCGAAGGGCTATGGGGAAGTTGGGGCAGACTTCTGGCGCGTGAATCCATCCTACTTTCGATATTTAGACAAAAAGATCGACTACGCCGCCACACATGGGTTTCAGGTCTTTCTGGAGACGCTGCGCCGGGATATCGGCGCGTACCTGAAGGCATACTATGGAGCCAGCAACCCGGACCTTTCGAAGAACGCGGTGTACTACTATATCCGCTGGATCTTCGCCCGCTACCAGGCTGATCCCGTGATGTTTGGAATTATCCATCAGGACATCAGCGCCCGGCCGAACTCGAACGATGCGGGCCTGACGCCGGAGGACTGGCGTCCAGTCCTCGATGGGTTTTGCCGAAAGTACGGGCATCCGCCTTTCGGTCAGATCGTCACCACTAACATCAGCGGCTCCACTTACCGGGCCTGGGGGCACACTGACAAAGCCCCCTGGCTCATGCTGCACCAGACCGGCAATACGCCTCGTGACAACCGCAGCGCTGAAGAGATGCTGGAGATATTCCGACTTCCACACCCGCTTCCGGCTTACAACCAGGAGGCCTGGTACATTGCGACCGATACTCCGGATGAACGTGCCTGGAACAGAGAGATTATGTATGGCTCGTTGCTGAGCGGCGGACTTGCCGGAGTCTCCTACGAGGCTTACGGCATGACGCGCGGAAACCGCGAGAGCGGCATCCCGCCCGCTCCGGGACGCAAGATTGCGAGCGGCGGCAGCAGCGCCAATCATATCGCCGGGGAGGCGCGGCCTCGTCCGGCGCCCGGCAGCCCCGGCTGGAATTGCTGCGGCGGACCGTTTCCGAACATGTGGGAGGCCGTGATGTGGAAGTCCGCAGATGAACCGCAATACACAGCGAAGTTTATGCTTGCGAGCGGCGCACTGTATCAACAACTGGAACCGCATCCGGAACTGCTCTCCGTTGCGAAGACGGGCGATTGGCCCACCGAGGGTTGGTCTTTTCTGATGCGTACCGCGGATCGGCGCATATTCAAAATCTATTTCCAAAGGAAAGCCGCCCATGCCGATATTTCCGGGGCGCTGCCGAACACGGAGTACAAGGCCCAGTGGTTCGATCCTCGAACAGGCGCGTGGAGCAATGCCGGCGGCGGTAGCATCACGTCGGACTCGCAGGGGCGAATTCGGATTCCGGCGTTGCCAAATCCGGCCGAGGATTGGGCACTCAGTCTGGCTTCCAACTGATGAATGCCACCGGCGGCCGCTTTCAGCGTTTCGATTTCTGCTGTGATTCCTCGCCGAAATTCGCTGCCAGATAAGCGACGATCTCGTCAACTTCCCTGTCGGTCGCCTTCGCCCCGCGGCCGACCATGTCCTTGACAACATCGCTCCAGCCTTGCCTGGTCATGCGCGCCTGAGTCACCTGGTCGAGCCCGTGGCACTCCGCACAGACGCGTTCCGTGACCGCTTTTCCGGGCCCTTCCGGTAGATGCGCATTCTCCTGGATCCTGCGATTCACTCG
>Ga0157370_10002748_pt1 | contig 21027 bp, 17 predicted proteins | sample C35metaG_FD_113463 | JGI IMG/M metagenome (GOLD analysis project Ga0157370, IMG submission 113463) | Corn rhizosphere microbial communities from Kellogg Biological Station, Michigan, USA - C3-5 metaG | ecosystem: Host-associated > Plants > Roots > Rhizosphere > Soil | place: USA: Michigan...
TGATCCACTCGGTGGTCAGCTCGATGTCGGCTTTGTCCGAGAAGCTGAGCTTGCCTTCGATATGCAAGCCGCCCAGCGGCGGCGGACTGACGTCGAGGACCACGTCCTTGCCACTTTCAATGGAGACTTTATCGCCTGCGCGTGGCACCTGCCGGTCCGGCCAGGTGGCAGGATCAGACCAGAGCTCCTGCTTGACCGCGTGCGCTCCTTGTTCCTGAGCCGCCGCAACGACGCCGAATGCGCTGACGAGGAAGAATGCTGGAACGAGCAACGCAAAAAGGACTGAGCGATATTGTCTTCTCATGTCATCAATCCCGCGTATTCAAAGGTGACCCGCATCTTCGCCGCAGAGGATAGCGCAATTGACCTGCGCCCAGCGCCCATCAGGCAATCACATCGTCAACACCTCTCTATCCATGGCGGGGGTCGTTCCGCTCCCCCTCCCCGGGCTGGGCGCCTATCAGACCGCGAAGTTCGCGGTGCGCGGGTTCACCGAGTCGCTGCGCATGTCCCTGGCGCCGAAGGGGATCGGCGTCTCATGCCTCTTTCCAGGGGGCACACGGACTCGCATCATCGAAGCGGGCGCGCGCGATGAAGCTGGCCGGGCCGCCGCGCGCCAGATGACAGCCTCCTGGATGATCCGATGGAGGTGGGCGCCAAGGTGGTCGAAGGTATCCGTAGCAATGCGCCGTACATCCTTACCCACGTCGAATTCCGGGACGAAGTACGCGAGCTCTACGAGATGTTGGACGCGGCATTTCCCCGCTCACAGGACGTACCGCCCGCCCGTCTCGCCTTCGAGGACGAGCGTCGTGCGATGGTCAGCAAGTTGCGCAACCTGCCGGCCAAAGACTGAGGCACTATGGGCTCTCATCGGTCCCGGCGTCCATCGCCTCCGAGAGGGTGGGACCTTATGAACGCTCGAACCGGCGCGTCACTGCTGGCACTCGTCTCGTTGTGCGGGGCGTCCGCGCACGGCACGCAAATGATCGACAACGCAGCGCGTCGAACGAGAAGGACGGCACGAACTGGGCCGCCTACGGCCGCACCTTCAGTGAGGGACATTACAGCTGGGTCCACGCGAGTTTGAGGGGACATCATGGCCAAGTGGAATGAGAGCAACCGCCGCTGGGAGCCGGACGAGACACTGTTGAGCGAGGAGGAGCTCTCGCACTGCACTCGCGCTTGCGATGACGATCGGTATCAGACGCCGATCCCGACGCAGATGGTCTCCAACGGCGAGTACATGCCCGCTCCACAGAGTGAGCGGCAGAAGAACGTCGAGACACGTATCGGCGAGCTCGCGGAGGACGCGAGTCGCCGATTGGGCGTGAGCCGTCGCCGCTTTCTTGCGAGCACAGGGGGCATGGCGGCCTCGTTCCTCGCCATGAACGAAGTCTTCGGCCCCTTCTTCAAGGTGGATCCCATCGAGATGATGATCCCGGAGGCGTATGCGAAAGCAACGACGCCGCGGGACCTCTTCATATTCGACGCTCAATTGCACCTGGTTCGCGGCAGCAAGAGCAACACCCTAAAAGGGCTACGGGGCCTCGCGCAGGGCCCCTCCATTGGCTTGCCCGCGAATCCTTTCAACCGCGCAGGTCATCTGGATGAGCACGGTCAGGCCTGGGGGGTCTGGAATCCGGCCCTCGTCGGCCTCCCCTACAACCCGGAGAACCTCATGCTGACGGACTTCATCCGTCAGGTCTATCTGGACAGCAACGTCACCGTCGGTATGCTCACCAATGTGCCGGCGAGCGTGATCGATACCGGCGACCGGGCACCACGGAACGTGGTTGAAGCTCGCGGCGGCGAGATCCTCACAGCGCATCAGACGGCCGCCGCGCGCGACTTCATCAATGAGGTCGCCGGGTCGGCGCGTGCCCTCGCCCACGGGATGCTGTATGTCGGCAAGGGAAATCTCGACTACATTCACGAGCAGATCGAGCAGAACGAGCCCGACGCCTGGAAAGGCTACAACATCGCCAATGCGGCCAAGGTCGATGACAACCCGCTGAGCCTGATGAAACAGTGGCGACACGACGACGAACGGATCGCGTACCCCACCTTCGAGGTGATCGACAAAGCGTATGCGACACAAAAGGCCCAGCACCCCGGCTTCAACAACATCTGTGTTCACAAGGGGCTCGTGAACAGCAAAGAGCCTCGCCCCGAGATCGGCCATCCCGCCGATCTGCCCAAGGCCGCCAGGGATTGGCCGAATCTCAATTTCGTTACCTATCACGCGTGCATCCAGCCCTCCTTCTTCATGTACGACGCATACGAGCAGATCAAGGCAGGCAAACTGCGCGAGGGCGTGCCGGACATCAGCTGGACGACTGAATACGCCCTCCTGTGCCGCGATCTCAAGAACACCTACGCGGAGCTGGGCACGACGTGGGCGTCATCCATCGTGACCTTCCCCACCCTCGCGGCTCACATCATGGGCCAGCTGCTCAAGTTCATGGGCCCGGATCGCATCCTGTTTGGCTCGGATTCCGTCTGGTACGGATCCCCTCAATGGCAGATCGATGCGATGTGGCGCTTCCAGATCCCGGAAGGAATGCGCCGCAAGTATGGCTACCCTGAGTTCACGGAGGAGCACAAACGGAAGGTCCTGGGACTGAACTCCGCACGTCTCTATGGAATTGATGTGAGGCGCCACTTCGCGTCGCATTTCAAGCCGATGCCGACCAACTACGCATCCAGGATGCCTGACAGCCTCAAGCGTGACATGGAGATGCCCGGATACACCGCGGACCATCTGGCGCGCGCCAAAGAGCGGTATGCATCGAGTGGCGCCACGCCCGACCGAACGCGTTTTGGCTGGGTACGGACCGGTTGACAGGCAACTCCGGGAAGCGTCCCAGCGCCGATCGAGGCCGCCGCCTTCGCGAGCCACGGCACGGGCGCTCGCAATCCCCTCATGCCCGGCCCGGCGGCTCGTGCTCGCGGTGAAATCGATGGATAGTCCACAGGTAGCTCTCCATCAATGAGTCGTACCCAAGCTCTCCGAGGATCTCGAGGCGGCGGCTCAGGGCGAACGTGCGCGCGAGCTGCGAGCGCGCACGGCTGAAGTGTTTCAGCTGATTGCGGTATTGCCACAGCAGCTCGCGCGCCGCCATCTTGTTCTGATGCAGCTCCCAGGAAGCGAGCACCACCGCCGTGAGGCCCATCACGAACGTGAAGGCCCTCTCCAGCGACAGGCCGAAGATGAAGTGCTTGCCCGCATCATCGCCGAGCGCAAGCAGAATCATCACGATCACGATGAAGCCACCGAACAGGACGCGTTTCATCCACTTGGTGCGGATACCGCTGCTATGCAGCATCGCGACCTTTCTGACGAAGTAGCGATGCTGCTCCTCGATCCAGGTGAGCGTGACGCCATCCTGTGCCTGGGCATTGCCGGCCGGCTCGGCATGTGCCACAGGCAGCTCCAGGGGAATCAGGACATTCCCGATCCAGCCGAAGCCGTGAAAGCGGTTGACCCCCGAGAGCGAGAGCACCCGCTCGGCATCGACCAGATGGTCGGCGCTCGCCAGGCGCAGGTAGAATTTCACGCGCAGGGTCTCGGCAAGCGTACGGCACATCAGATGCTTCGCGAACCAGTGTCGCTCGTGCAGGATGAAATACAGACCCGCGCTCGAAATCAGGATGAAGAGGTATGCGAGGAGCAGCATGCGGCTCTCGAAGAGCCTCTCGTAGGCCAGGTAGGCGAGCCCCATCGCGAACGCGACGACGTTGAAGAACGCGAACAGCTGATCGGAGCGTCTCTGGAAGTAAAGTGCGAGGGCATCGGCTTTGCCGTACTGGGCATCGATGCGATCGAGCACCGCTCGCTCGTTCGGCTGGATCGAATCGAGCGCCAGTCCGTTCATCAGGGAGTCCGGCGTGCCGCTGCTGCGCAAGCTGTACGCGAAGCGCCGAAACTCCGTGTTGTAGATATTGAGCGAACGCAGCTGCACCTCGAGCCGTCGTGGCATCGACGACAATCGCAGCAGCGTATTATCGCTCAGGCCCGCAAGGAAGCAGGGCGCACGGGTCGCGGGAGGGCTTTCAGTTTTCGCGCGGTCCGCGGGGATCCAGTACACGAGGCGGCTCGTCAGATCGTCGTCATCCTCGGAGGCGAGGTCCACGAACAGAAGCCCGGTGTCCTCATTGGTTCGGTCCGTGCGCACACCGAGGTAGCGCAGCACCGTGTCCGCGGTGCCGCCCGGGAGGGTTGATGACTCGCCGTCCCAGATCGCGATCAACAGGTTGCAGGCGCGAGTCAGAACCCGCGTGAGCGCCAGGTAGTGCTCGTCCCGGGATGAAACGCCAGCCGTCGCCGTCTGCTGCGTTGCAGCGCACAACGGGAGCTCGATGCAGCTGACCTGCGGATGCGCGAGGAGCTTTTTGAGCGAAGCGAACGAGTCGGCGTCGAAGTCCGCGGCGTACTGCGCCAGCGGCATGGGCAGAACGGCATCGACGGGCAAACCGAGCTCGAGGGCCGTCTCCGCCACCAGGAGATCGGCGCCGCTCGCCATCCCCGCCATGACCCGCACCTCCGAGTCCGCGAGGTGAACGCCGAGCTCCTTCAGGAATCCCGCTACGGCGCCGCGCAGGTGCTCGAGGACATCCGGGTGCAGATCCCTGTGCCCGGTTACCCCGACGACGAACGGTGAGACTCTTTTTCTGGTGTCGTTGAGCAAGACGCGTGTGGTCGGAGTAGCCGCGAGGAGGGCGCATTGTGCCGGCCTACGGGGATGTCCGACAACGGATTCCTTACGCCGGCCGCAAAGAGCTGCGCCGGGGCGACCGGCAGTGCGCTACAATGCGCCATCGGACGAACAAGCATAACAGGCGACCCAGGAGGAACCGCCAGCGGGGGACGCGTCTTGGAGCGCGCCAACTATTGGGCCTTTCTGAGCTACAGCCACCGGGACGCGAGGTGGGGTGCCTGGCTGCACAAAGCGCTCGAGTCCTATCGTCCCCCGAAGCCGCTCGTCGGCACCCACACGCAGCGTGGGCCAGTGCCGGCGCGGCTCTCCCCGATTTTCAGAGATCGCGAAGAGCTCGCCAGCGCGACCGATCTGGGCGCCTCGATCAATGACGCTCTGAGCCGCTCTTTATGTCAGATCGTCATCTGCTCGCCAAGCTCGGCACGCTCGCGCTGGGTGAACGAGGAGATCCTCGCCTTCAAGCGACTCGGTCGCGAGGATCGCATCTTCTGCTTCATCGTCGATGGCGAACCCAACGCCTCCGACGATCCCTCGCAAGCTCACTTGGAATGCTTCCCACCGGCGCTGCGCTATCGCCTCGGGGCGGACGGCGCTCTCAGCTCCATCAGAAGCGAGCCAATCGCCGCCGATGCGCGTGCGGGAAAGGATGGCCGGGGCAATGCGAAGCTCAAACTGATCGCCGGGATCCTGTGCGTCGGCTACGACTCGCTGAGGCAACGCGAGGCGGGTCGCCGGCAGCGACAACTGTTCGCCATCGCTTCCGGAGCGATCGCCGGGATGGTGCTCACCAGCGCACTGGCCACCGCTGCCCTCATCGCGCGTGCGACGGCACAGCGACAGACCGTCATCGCCAAGCGGGAGGCCGAGACCGCTCGCCAGACAACGGCCTTCCTGGTCGATCTGTTCAGGATTTCCGATCCGAGCGAGGCGCGTGGCAACAGCCTGACTGCCCGTGAAGTGCTGGACCGGGGCGCGGCGCAGATCCAAACGCAGCTGAGGCACCAGCCTCAGGTCCAGGCGACCCTCATGGACACGCTCGGCACCGTGTACATGGGTCTCGGGCTCTACAAACCGGCAAAACCGTTATTGGAATCAGCCGCTACGATACGTCAGTCACTGCCGCCGGAGGAGCATGCTGATCTCGCGCTCTCGCTCAGTCATCTCGGTGATCTGAGAACCGCACGCGCGGAATACGCCGACGCCGAGAGCGCTTATGACCATGCCGTCGCCGTTCAGCGGTCATTGCCGCCCAACGAGCGCGACGAGGCCGCCTATGCCAAGACTCTTTTTGGCCTCGGTGCCGAGCAATTCGAGCGCGGGCGCTCCGCGGAAGCCGAACGTACGCTGCGCGCTGCGCTCGAGCGACAGCAACGGGTCCTACCCGGCGCAAATGCGGATACCGCGCGCACGCTGCAGTTGCTTGCCCGAACGGTCGAGGACCGGAACTCGGATGAAGCAATCGCCCTGCTCCAGAAAGCAGTAGCCATGCACCGCGCGCTCTGGGGCGCCCAGCCGTACCCGGACTTCGCTGCCTCGCTCAACGACCTGGGCCTGATGCTCTACTATGACAAGGGCGACTACGATCACGCGGAGCAACTGCTGCGCGAATCGATGGCCATGAAGCGGCAGCTGCTCGGGGACAAGCACCCTGAGATCGCCACGTCCTTGAGCAACCTCGCGGATGTGCTCCACAACAAGGGCGATCTGGTGGGGGCCGAGAAGCAGTACCAGCAGAGCCTCGCGATGTACCGGGAATTACTCGGAAACGAGCACCCCTCCGTCGCCCGGACGCTCAACAACCTGGCTTTCGTGTACTACGACAAGGGCGATGTCCGCGCGGCCCTGGAGACGGAGCGTGAGTCGCTCGCGATCTACCGGAAGGACTTCTCGGGCGACAACCCCGAGGTCGCCCGCGTCGAGAACCGTCTCGGATACTGGTTGATCGAGACCGGCCAGTACACCGATGCGCAACGTTGTCTCGACGAGGCGCTTGCCATGCGCACGCGGCTCTTCGGAAAGTCTCATCCCGATGTGGCCAGCAGCCTCGTCCACCTCGCCATCCTCGATGTAGCCATTCGGAAATATCCCGACGCCGTCCTTGCCGCGCGCAGGTCGCAGGAGATCTTCACGAAGTCCTTCTCGGCGAGCAGCTGGCAAACGGCACTCGCGGATTCAGTCGAGGGGGCCGCGCTCGGGGGTATGGGTGAGTATTCAGCCGGCGAGGCGCAGCTCCAGCACGGCTACGCGATCTTGAAGAATGATGCCGGCGCGGTACCCATGTACCGCACACTCGTCCGCGGGTATATGCGGACCTTGTACCAGCGGTGGGGACGCCCGCAGGATGCCCAGCGATATGCGGCGGCCAGGTGACATAACGCGTGCGTTATTTATGCGTTCGTGCTTCCATGGCGCTTGCGGTCGGCCTGTCACGGCGCGGAGTTTGCACGTATAGTCGGGGCTCGCTCGCCGAGCCCAGCAGAACAATCCAAAAGCTCATTCTTCGGGGAGTCCCATGTCAATTCGTGGCCTGCGCACGCTCGTTGCGCTCACCTCACTCGTTGCGGCCGCCGCAGCGCACGCGCAAAACATCACGGTCACAGCCGCAAATGCATCCAACGATGCCATCTACGATGTGACCTTCGGCAACGGGGGTGGCAGCACGACCATCCTCAACACCGACCAGGGCTCGCTGCATCACATCGTGTCCCTGGTATTCGCTCCGAATGCCGCGACGTTTCAGCTCGATCTGCTGGCCGCGGATAATCAGGGCGGCCTCATCCTGCGTTATCCCGGAGACTTCCATCCCGGGACCCCGACTACGGGGACCGCGATCTTCACCGCCGGCAGTTCCGGCCCTGTTTACCCGGATGGGCTGTCGGTCGATGGCGCGGGCGACCTGTACGTTCTCAACGCACCGCCGGGCGGCGCAGCCCCTGCGCAGCTCTGGGTCCTGCCCGCCAATGGCACCGGCGGATTTGCCGGCCCGGTCTTGGTTGATGCCAATTACCCCGCCACTGAGGCACTCGCCGACACGCTCGTTGCGAGCACGACCGTGGTGCCGCCCGGCGGCCTTCAGCCGGTCGTATACCCCGGGGACCTGCTCGTCGTGACGAGCAATCCGAGCGCCGTGCTGAGATACCCGGGGAGCAACGGCAACGGCCCTCTGACGGCGACGACCCCGACCGTCCTCGCCACTCTTCCAGCCGGAGCCATCCCCGGTGGCCTCGCGTTCTGGCCCGCCGACAACAGCCTGCTCGTCACGACCAGCCGAGGAACCATCTATCAGTATCACCTGACGCCCAACGAGACGCCGGCCGTATTCGCGAGCGGGCTCGGCAACGGACAGTTCAAGATCCGTACCGGAATCCAGTCCGGCCATCCGTACGCGTACGTTGCGAATAACAACGGCGGCGACATTCTGCAATTTGGCGGCCCCAATCAGCTCGCCGCGACCGTCACGGCGGGCGTGCAGCATCCGCAGGGGCTAGCGGTGACGAATGTTGCCTATGCACCGATAAGCGCCTGTCAGGACCCGCAGTCGAACGGGTGCGATCTGCTCGGCGGCCGAGTGATCACACACGACCTGCCGCCAACTCTCTCCATCTCTGGGAACGTCATCGAAGACATCTGCGTGGTGCCGGCGGATCCGCGCCTTGCGCAACCGGGAAGCAGCTGCACGACTTCATTGTCCGTCTCCGCCGTCTGCGGCGGCTTCAGCAGCACGGCGACGATCCCACCCTCCCTGTGCGGCGCATCGGGACCCTCTCAGAAGGGCTTTGCCGTGATCAAGACCCGGACACAGGCCTATGCGACCCCGAACGTGTTCCCGTTCAACGGGAGCGTGATCGCCAACGATTCGAACCTCGGAGAGGTATTGCCACCGGCGCCCACGAATCCGGTTTGCAACCCTTCCGCTCCGGGTATCACGCCCCTTGCCACGCTGGCCTGGGCGCCCCTCCCGGGGGAAGGTGTGGTCGCCGAAGGGAATGACGTGGCGGATATCACCGGCGGGTGCGATGGCAGCGCTGCCCACAGCTACGGAATGTCCCTCTTTGTCGTCGGCCTGGCCGTCAACACGGGCGATTTGACGGGCTTCACGGCCGCGAAGTACACGAACCTCCTCACTACGATCCAGGGTGAGAGCAGCTCGGCCGAGGGGGCGCTGCCCGCGCAGGTACCGCCCGCATCGCAGCCTCCGGATGGGAACTTCACGTATCAGCTGCAGCAGTGCGTCTCGACGAGTCAGGCTGCCTTCGCGAAGAGCGCGAGCTTCTACGCCGGTGCGGCTGCGGAAGTGCTCGCGGCCGATCAACAGGTCGCGGCCGTCGCCCCGCTCTCAGCGCCGTTCACTCCGGTGTCCGACTATCCCAACCCTTCAGGTGCCCTGCGCTCGCGCCTGCAAAACATCTACTACACGATCAATACCCGAATCGGCGGAAACCAAGCAGGGACCTCACCGCCCTCGCCTCCCCCGCCGCCCCCAGCGCCCACCATTACGGGCACCCCCACGGCTAAAATCAAGGCCGGCGCGCCGTACTCGTTTCAGCCGAGCGCCGCCGACTTCGCGGGAAACGTCGGCACTCTGACATACTCGATCGCCGGCAAGCCGTCCTGGGCTGCGTTCAGCACGACGACCGGCCTGCTGAGTGGAACGGCCGTGAAGGGCGCCTATGACGGCATCGTGATCACGGTCACGGACGGGTGCGCAAGCGCTTCGCTCCCGCCGTTCTCGATCCGGGTGAACTGACCGCGCACAACAGCAGAGGCTGCGCGCGGCGAGGTTCCGGTCGTACGCCTGCCCGGGCTGTGGGTGGCGGATGCGACCTATATCCCGATCCCTCGGAAAGCGTCGCGATCCAACGCTCGACGGCTGGATCGTGGGAAGAGATCGGAGCCGGGACTGACCCTATCCATTCGCCACGGCGGAAGTTTCGCTCTGCTCCAGCGGAGGACCGATGATCGAGAGGTCATGTTCGGCACCGATTCGGATCAGGGCCTCCCTGCTGAGGTCGTACTGGCCGACCGACGGCAATCTCAGCTCTTGCGTCGGGGTGCCGACCGCTTCTATGAAATCGAGGAAGTCATCATGAGCGTGCACCAGCAGCATTCGCGCAGGGCTCGCGCTCGTGACGCGGAACGTGTGCTCTACACCCGCCGGCAGCACGACGTAACTTCCAGGATGCGCGACGAAGCGCTGCTCGCTGCAGCGCACGACGATCTCCCCGTCCAGAAGCAGGAAGCTATCGTCCAAGCGCTTATGTACATGAAGAGGCGGTGAGCCACCGGAGGGAATCGTCAGCTCGATGACCGTGGGCGTGCGTGGCGCACCGGCAGGGTTGCGCAGCACAGCGAGTGTGCCAAGAAACCACCAGGCTCGGCCGGATCCCGGGTCCGTCAGAAGAGCCCGTGTGGTTGCCTTGGTATCCAGACTCTCTCGGCCTGCAGTGCCGTTCATGTCATTTCTCCTTGGCAACAACCTGGCGCAAGCGGCGACGGCCGGAACGAAGCGCCGCTTCTCGAAGCGTTCCAATGAGCGCATCGATGCCCCAGCTTACGGCCGCCTGGGCATCAGCGTCACTGAGGCCGCTTTCGTCAGCAATGCTCACCCATGAGGTCGCGCTACACAGATGAGTGATGAGCGCAGTCGCCCTTCTGGCGACATCGGGATCCAGGCCGGAAGTGGCCGATCTGAGGGCAGTACGGATTACCTGGACGCGCTCTTTGCGCACTGCAGAACGCGCGATTTGACCGGCACCCGTGCGGATCAGCGCGCGGGTCAGGCGCGGTCGGACGGCCAGCCGGCGCGCGGCTTCAAGAAAACTCCTGGCGATGTCCTCGGGTGCGGCTACCGCTACAGGTACCCCCAGGGAGCGGTACAAGTGCTCGCCGGCGCTTTGCAGCAATGATGCGCGGTCGGGGAAGTACCGATATAGCGTGCGTAACGAAATACCCGCCGACTGAGCGATATCTGCCATCGAGACATCTTCTGGCGCCTCACTCTCGAGGCTTGCGATCACTGCCTCGAGCACCGCAACGCGCACTTGCGTTTCCTGCTTCTCTCGGAGAGGCGTGGCCCGACTCATGGCACGACTATGCCGTCTTGGCACAGGCGTGTCAATCGAGAAAGCAGGAGCGCGCATTGAAAATGGGTATGGCACCCATCGCAAAGCTCGAGTCAGTGAATTCGATACCGGCAGAGACGCGCGTATTTGGTACTGACCGGGACGCGGCACCCTGCTAGACAGGCAACGAGAAGGTCACCTCATCCGCTCAACTGCCATTCGCGAACAAGCTCACGATGCTCTGGTATTTTTGGATGTACCACCGGTTCTCATGGTTGTATCTGGGGATCGCCATCGGACGCACATCGCCTCCATCCGCCTTCCAGACACACGGACAGGTCACCGCAGCCGTGTCGAGCTGCGCTACTGGGCGGCTCAGTTGGTCGAGCTTGACCTTCATTCGAGTCAGTACACGGTAGAGCTTCGCAACATTGCGCGGTCCGCCGTTGTACGCAGCGACCGGGAAGATGCCGAGCACGTCCGGGTTGGCACGGTATGCGTGGCGAATGTCGGCTGGCATGGCAGCGAGGTCGAGATCCAGCAGGCAGGCCGCCGCTTTCATCGCGTTCAGCAGATTGGTCGCGCCCCTTTCGAAGACGGGGTCGAGCCTTGCGCCGGGGCAACTCCTCACAACGAAAGCATAGGTCCCGTGGCCCCTGCGGTTGGTGAATTGCATGGGCCCCAGCGCATTGGCGCGTGAGACGCTGTACCGATACGCCTCCTGTTGTTTGAGCCCGTACTGGTTCAGCACCTCTTGGAAGGCGAGCGCCTGGTCCTCCACGTAATCGGCATCATCAGTCTGTTCGATGACTGCCAGTGTCGTGATGACCTCGGGAGGAATGGTATCGGCGAGCAGCTCTCCGGGAAAGGCCGCGCTCGGCACATGTGCGCTGCGCAGCTCCTCAATCGCCTCGCGCGCCGTGCCGAGCAGAAACTCCTTCCCGCCGCTGACGAAACCCGCATCAAACGTATCTTCGGTGAAGGGCAGATAGACGATCGGCTTCGCGGTCTGGGAGGCGGCTCTCCACTGCTTGCGCTTCAGGAGGGTGTTATCGAACACAGGGAATTTGCGCCCGTAGACCTTCAAGGACTCGCCGTCCTTGGAGAAGGCGAACATCAGCCGCTCGGCACCGGTGCCCCTTACGTGCCGCGCCTGGATACCGGGCGTGATTACGCGAAAAGCCAGGGGCCTCCCGCCGGGTTTCCACCTGATCGGCGGACGCGGGACCTCGATGTGAACGACGGACCACTGCTGCTTCGCCTCGCTCCACAGCGCAAAAGCGACGGGCCGCCCGCGGAGCACCTGATTCCTCCCCTTTCCGGTGAATACATATTGGAGCTCGACGTCCCGGAGCACCGTCTGCGCTTCGGCGACGAGATCCTGGATTACCGCATGATGGCTACCGCTGCCTCGAACGATGACTTCCTCGAGGGTCTCATTGGGGTGCTCGGACTCGGCAACCGTAATTGGAACCTCGCCCTCTTCCTGCTTCGAGCTTCCTTCCGCCACGGGAGCCGTCACCTCCGTCGCTACCGCCTCGGGCGCAAGGGTGCGTTCCGCATCGATCAGAGTCGGCTCATTTTCACCATTAGCGTCGTCTGTCGTCGCGCATCCACCACAAAGCAGCGATATCGGTAGGAACACGGCGAGCGCGACCAGGCGCAGGGCGGGTGTCTTCATGGTTCGGATGGTACCCACTGGGGGCGCGGCGTACCGGTACGGATATCAAAAAATCCATCTGGGGACACGGGCGGCGTCGGGCCGACGGCGTCTCCATTTCCAGGAAGGACTCGCCGGACACTTCTGATCGAGGAGCGAGGCTCACACACTCAGCCCACTGCGACCGGCCTCCGCAGCGCCGAAATTCGAGGTGCCCTGTAGGTTAAAAGCGGCTTCGAGAACGCCCAAGCGGTTGATTCAGAAAGAGGAATTCAGGATTGGCCGTGATTCTCAGAGCGCCACAGCACATAGGACATCATCGTTACGACCAGGGTGATGTCCAGTCACTGATCGGACGCACACATTAGCAACGTGGGCACCTGGCGGGCTAAACCCCCTCACTGGCGGCGAGAACTCGAATCAGCTTCAGATGCGACTGGACCGTCGGGAGGATGTCTCCGGCGAACGCCTTCGCTTTCGCATCCTTTCCCGAAGTCACCTCCGTGCTGACCAGATCCAGGAGCTGTTCGTGAGCGTAGATCTGGCTGCGGATGTAGAATTGATCGAAGATCCGGGGGCTGAGGGAAGTCAGTTTCGCCTGCACAGCCCGGTCGGCAGCGCTCGCCGAGCTCGGCAACGTGGTCCTTTGCGAGGCTGCGAGCGCCTTCACACGCTCGTTCGCAGAGGTGTGATCCTTGATCATCATTGCCGCGAATTCCTTCACCATGGCGTTAGAGGACTTCTGCAAGGCGAGGTTGGCCGCGTCGATCTCCGCGATGCCACCTTGCATGAATGCCTCGTAGAAAGCTCGATCGGGATGAGACGCGGCGCCGGCGGGCGGGATCATCACGAACAGAAGGAGCAGCCAAGGGATGATAAGCGCCCTTCTCTGCTCGAGCGCGGGGTCGCTGCGTCGCATGCTTCGTTGTCTCCTGGCGAAAGGCATCTCGACAGGGGCGTTGCCCGCCAATCTACCGCCGCGACGCTGCGGGGGCTGGTCCGATAAGAATGAACGTTGCCGTCGGCTTACCAGTCGCTCCGGAATTGGTCATTGCGTTGACCTCCAGACCCGTCTTCAGGCCCGCGACACCTACCTCCTTCATCTTCGTGATGACCGTGTCCTGCTTGACCAGTACATGACGCGTTGTGCTTTGGCCATAATCAATGTCCATCTCCTTGCCTTCGGGGGTGGAGGTGACGGCCTTCACATGCCCGTTGGTCATTGTTAGCCCGGACTTGTTCATCGGAAAATTCACGTTCGGTCCGTTGTCCCCGAGGTGAACTTCCCTTGCGGTGCCGGAATTGCTATCGGTGCCGCTGTTCTGGTTAGAGGTGCCGAGATAGGCACCCGGTTTGATATCGCTGACGCTCGCCTCCTGCCTGACCAGCACACGGGTCTGCGTCGTGAGGGCGATATCAACATCGCCCTTCGCCGTCGCGAGCGTCACGTCGCCGGGCGTCACCGACTTGACCGTTCCGGCGATGCGCGTGCCTGGGGGTCCCTGCTGCGCGCCGGCAGAGATGGCGACGGCGGCGAGCAAGGTGGCGGCGATCGTAGATTGAATGGACATGATTTCGCTCCCGCGGAAAATGCGCAAATGGGCTACGGCGTCAGAGCCAAGATTGTGCGCGGCTTACTCGTGAGCCGCAACGGCGAATCCAGGGGGTGTATGCGGACGAGCTCGTCGCCAGACCCGCATAACTCCTGTGGGCACCGGGTTTGACGGAACGCCAGCGTCTCAACGGGACGCTGACGCCACCCGTTGGACCTCGTCGAGTGCGCGTTCGAGCTCCGCCGGTTTCAGGGACGCGGCGAGCCGTTCCGCTCCCAGCTGCGTCAGCAGCTCGGGCAACCGGCCGCGGAGCGTACGCATCGTCCACTCCAGCATGGGCCCGTTCGCCACTCGATCGAAGTGAACGAGCATGTTCCCTTTCCCCGGAATGATGTAGTGGTAATGCGGCTCGGAATCGAAACAGTCGAAACGCAAGTACTCAGCCAACCCATCGGTGCCGAACACGTGCACGCAGACCCCGCCGTCCACCTGGTCGGAATGAAACAGCGAATCCGGACCGGCGGCGGCAATCTCTTCGGCGGTGAGTTTGGCCGCCTCGGCCACCGGGTCGAACACTCGCCGCTCGACCCCGAAGGTGATGGGTCCGGCGGCGATGAAAGTGGTCGCCTGCGGCTCGTGCGGCACAGGAAACGAAGCGACGAATGTCCCCATCCGCTCGGTGTCAATCATGAGCTCTTCCTCGCCGCCGCTCCGGGCTCCGCTTGCTTCGCATCTCAGGGCGCACGGCCAACAGTTCAGTGCGGAGCCGGTTTCACCTGCGCTCCCACCCAGTCCCCGATCACTTGCAACGCCAAAGGCGAGATCGATTCCTTAATAACGCTGAATTCACGCGGCGATCCGGTTCGGGCCGTCTGCATCAGGTGATTGAGGCCGGGAAGTATCTGCACTTTCGACCCGGGGATGGTGTTGAGCACCGGCCTCATCGCGGCGACGTACGGCTCAGGCGGTACGATGCGATCAAGGGAACCTACGAGCGCCAGGACGGGCACGTGCACGCTTTTCAGGTATTTGATCGGATCGTCGTTCAACTCCTGCCGCACAAATTTGACGGTCATGAGCTGACGAGTCCCCTTGGCCTGCTCCTCAGTCAAAACTTTGGCGGCGTTCGCCTCATCGATCAATGCAGAAATCCGCTCGTTCGCGACAGCATCGTCCGGCGTCGCTTTCACCGTCCGGAAAATCTTCTGACACAGCGCGCGGATCATCGCCTGCTGCCCGGATGACGCGCCGCTCTCCTTCGCCATATACGCCTGCATCTCCGTGATCCGAAACTCGCCGCGGAGACCCGAGCCCGCCATCGCGACAACAAACGCGACCTCCTGGTCGCCTGCGGCCACCGCCGGTGCAATCGAGCCGCCCTCCGAATGCCCAATGATGCCCACTCTGTGCCGATCGACTTCCGGGCGCCCCTTCAAGTAACGGAAGGCGACGGCAGCGTCGGAGACGAGATCTTCAAAGGAGGCCGTGGCGAAGGTGCCCGAGGATGAGCCGACACCACGCTTGTCGTAGCGAAGCACCGCAATGCCCTCGTGAAGCAGGTGATCTGCCAGCACCACGAACACGCGATGTCCCGCTGCCTCTTCGTCGCGCCCTTCCGGACCGGAGGCGGCGATCAGCAGTACGGCGGGAAAGGGGCCCTTGCCATTCGGCAAACTCAGTGTGCCGGCAAGGTTGACCGGTCCACGATCGTTCCTGAACGTGACTTCTTGATCCGTATAAGGTCGCGGCGCGCTCGCTATGGCCGCTTCTTGCGGCGGCAGCGGCGCTGCCGAGGCTCTATCAACAAGCATGGCCGTGACGACTAAAGCTGCGGCAAGCGCGATGACGCGCGCCGCTGATGTCACGTTGGCGAATACCAGATTCCTCATCGTTCCCTCCCCGGCCGGCACACAACAGCCACCCCGCTGGTCATTTGCCAGGAATGATGCATTCTCCATGGCGGGCCTCGGGGCGCGCAACCTATTGTTTTCATTGCGTGGTTGAAGTGAAGAAGCGCTACGACGTTCCGAAGCCCCATTACGGCGGGTGAAGACGCCGCTCACGATTCGTCCCGATGAAGATACGATCGTGTGTTTCCGGGTAACGGTGTGATGCGGAGGGGGCCGGTGAGAGTACCTTACGCCAAGAAGTGGCAGCAGGAAGCAGACAAGCTGAGGGAGATTCTGCTCCGTTGCGACCTGAGCGAGGAGATGAAGTGGAGCAAACCCTGCTTCACCTACCAGAAAAAGAACGTCGCCATCGTCATCCCGCTGAAGGACGCGTGCGCGCTCTCGTTCTTCAAAGGCGCGCTGCTCGGCGACCCGAAGCACATCCTCCAAAGGGTCGGCGAGCATACGCAGGCAGGCCGCTGGATCAAATTCACCTCCCTCAAAGAAATTACCGCCATGCAGTCGATTCTGGGGAAGTACATCTGCGAAGCGATCGAGGTCGAGGCGTCGGGGAAGAAGGTCACGCTCAAGAAGGATTCGGAGTACGCGGTTCCTGAGGAATTGCAGGCCAGACTGGATGCAACTCCGAAGCTGCGGGCCGCGTTCGAAGCGCTCACACCGGGGCGGAGGAAGTCCTACATCTTACATGTCGCCGGTGCGAAGCAGGCAAAGACGCGGGCAGCGCGCGCGCAGAAGTGTGTCCCGAAGATCTTGAGCGGCCGAGGGTTCAACGAGTTCACGGACTGAACCGACGGTCGGGATCGTGCATGAGCCGAGACCCTGTTGGTTGGTGACGTCGCAGCCGATACTGACGAATCGAGCGAGGATGGAGTTTTGCAGATGTAGAAAACGGCGGAGTCCTCGCGAACTCCGCCGTTCCTGCTCGAGCACTCTACGTGCAGACCAAGGTCATCCGCACGGCAACTGCATCGGAGCGTCCGTCCGTTGGACCCGGTCGCGCGCGTGACAATGAGCCTGCGCGCATCCCCTATGGCCTCCTGGCCAGCATGAGGTACCGACTAACGGAAACCCTCGGTGCCAACCAGCACGCCCAGAGGCGCGACCGAACCAACGTTTGTATGTGCCACTTGGATCACCTCCTTCAGTTGCCGTGGGCTCAAGTTCAGCGCGTGCCGCCCACCGAAGCCGCGCGCCGCGAAATGATATACCGCATTTCCGTCGCATTGCGGCGCGCGTCTGTGCTCCGATGACCGAGGCGCCTCCGGCGGCCAGGAACACCTGATCCGACCGCGGCGCCTCCCAAGTCACTGAATTTGCACGCAGGGTTGCCCTGCCGGGCACGTTGGCGCGATACTAAGGCTGCCGCACGCGCTCGAGGGCCGTGCAAAAAAGCCGTTGAAGATTCACCGCGTCCGCATTGCGGGCGCAGCGCCGCGAGCTTGCATCCGCGGCGCCAAGGAGCCCTCGCGCATGCATGCGTCCCTGTTCGGACACGTTTTCCCCATAGCGGCTACCCATCGGGGGCGGCGGCAGAGCCGCGGGATTTAGGAAATCATGCGATCGGATTCCGTGTCACGCAGGGATGCGCTGCGCGGCCTTGCGGCGACTGCACTCCCCCTCGGCCTGATCGGTTGCTCGAGCAGGAATCCCAACGCGCTCGTGATCGGAGGCCTTCCGGTCACCTGCAACCTCACTCTCCCGGTTGCCTGCGTGGCGAAGAGCGCTGCCAAGGCACCTGCGGGGACACCGAATTTCGAGTACGACTACGAGAAGATCAGTGGCTGGCCGGAGGTGAAGGAATCGCTGATGTCGGGCCGCATCCAGGCGGCCTACATGCTGGCGCCCCTCGTGATGGACCTGGCAGACAAGGGCATCCCGATGAAGATCGTCTCGCTCGGACACCGCTCCGGCGCGGTGATCATGGTGCGCACCGATTCCCCCTACCAGCACTTCCGCCAGCTCGCCAGCAAGCGCATCGCGGTGCCCAGCCGCTTCGCTGTCGACTTTCTCTTTCTGCGGCGCATGCTCGCCCAGGAGAACATGCGCATCGAGGACGTCGTGATCGTCGAGATGGCGCCGCCGGACATGCCGGCCGCGTTGTATGCAAACGCCGTGGATGCCTACTGCACCGGCGAGCCCTTCGGAGCGGCCGCCCAAAGCGCGGGATACGCCCGGCCCCTGCGAATGACCCGTGACGAGTGGCCGAAGTATATCTGCTGCGTGCTGACGGTCCGCGATGAGCTGATCGCTGCGAACGCGCCCATGGTGCAGGATCTGGTGAATCAGATTCTGGGAGCCGGTCTGTGGCTCGATCAGGGACCGGAGCATCGCGAGAAGGCCGTGCAGATTGCGGCGGGTCCGAAATTTTTCAATCAGGATCCGAAGATCATCCGCTTCGTGATGCGCAACCCCAGTGACCGGGTGACCTACGGGGATCTGAGGATGATCCGCTCGGAATTCGACGACCTGATGCAGTTGTCGGTGGAGGCGGGGACGCTCAAACACCCCGTCCCCTATGAAAAGTATGTCGACGAACGTTTCGCCCTCAACGCACGTCCTGCGGACATCTCACTATGAAAGACGCGCATGTAACAGCGGCTCTGCGGTCACGTCGCGCCTTTGGAGCCGCGATGGTTTCGATGCTTCTGGTTGAAGCCTCGGGCGCCAGCACGGCCGCATTCAAGGCCGGCACCTTCGATCCCCCGCGTCCGGCACCGGACTTCTCGCTGCAGGGCTCAAACGGACACGAGCTGCGCATCAGTGACTTCCGCGGCAAGGTCGTACTGCTCGCCTTCGGCTACACCTCGTGCACGGAAGTGTGCCCGGTGACGTTGGCGACTTTCGCCCAAGCTCGCCGCAAGCTGGCGGCCGCCGCCGCGGACGTTCAGATCGTATATGTGACCGTCGATCCGCAGCGCGACGTGCCCGAACGTCTCCGGAAATTCCTGGGCAGCTTCGACCGCACGTTCATCGGCGGCACCGGAACCGAAGCGCAGCTGGCCGCGGTGCGCAAACAGTATGGCGTCACGGCCACAAAGATCCCTTACGAGGACGGCTATGTCTACGCACACTCCTCGTTCACTTATCTGATTGACCGCGCGGGCCGCATTCGGGCGCTCATGCCCTACGGGCATAGCCCCGCTGACTATGCGAATGATCTGACGCTTCTGCTGAAAGAGTAACTCGTGCGTCCAAGGTCAATTGTATTCGCGGCATGCGCCGGCAGCGCGCTGGCCGCACTCGCGTGGGGTGCCCTGGCGCCAATCCACTCCCACTCGCGGGACCAGATCTTCGAGATTCCCAAAGGGACTTGGGCTCGGCGGATGGCGGGCGACAAAGTCGAGATTCTGCCGGACCACATTCGCCTGACGCTCGGGATTCGCGACGTACTGGTCCTGCGCAATCACGACGCCGTGCCACAGGTATTCGGCCCGACGCTGATGATGCCCGGGCAGAGCTTCCAGCTCCCCTTCGAACAGCCGGCCGTGTACACGTTCTCCTGCACTGCGCACGCCAGCGGGCAGATGATCATCAGTGTCGACCCGTTTCCCGCCAGCCCCCTGGCAAGAATCCTGTGGCGCACACAGGAGTTATGGTGGCATGCGCACCTGCTCGCGATACATCTCCGCTACCGTTACGATATTTGATGTGCCCCAACCTGTAGTACCATGCAACATCTGAAGGCATCCCTGCCCTCCATCACCGTCATTGCCATATTGATTGCGGCCTGGTGGGCGGCCGTCATCGCCACTCACAGCCTGATCTTCCCGACGCCCTGGGCGGTCGTCACGGGCACGTGGGAGCTGATCTACAACGGCACGCTCTGGCAGCACATTGCCGCATCCCTCACGCGGGTTGCCATCGGGTTCGGGCTCGCCGTGTGCGTTGCGGTTCCCCTGGGATTGTGGATGGGCTGGGTGCGCGGCGCCTATACGACGTTGAACCCGATCTTCCAGATCCTGCGACCCATCTCCCCGATCGCCTGGATTCCGATCGCCATTCTCTGGTTCGGCATCGGCAACGTCTCCCCTGTGTACCTGATCTTCATCTCCTCAGTGTTTCCCATGGTCGTACAGACTACGGTGGGCGTACACACGATCGAGAAGCGCTATCTTCGAGCAGCCGAAAACTTCGGTGTCTCGCGCCGCACGTTGTTCGCTCGCGTAGTGATCCCAGCCGTATTGCCGCAAATCGTAGTCGGCATGCGCATTGGGCTCGGCGTTGCATGGCTGGTCGTCGTGGCAGCCGAAATGATCGCCCTGCACTCCGGACTGGGTTACATGATCATGGACTCCCGCAACGCCGGCAATCGCTACGACCTGGTGGTCGCTGGAATGATCATCATCGGTCTGATCGGACTGTCGTTGGATGGCCTGATGCGCCTGCTGGAGGGAAACCGGTGGGTCAGGTGGCGCTATGCGCACTAAGATCGAGGTCCGCGACCTCAGCAAGAGCTTCGAGTCCGACAAGGGACCTCTGGAGGTCATCGACAACATCAGCTTCAGCGTGCAGGACGGAGAGTTCGTGGCGCTCGTCGGGCCTTCAGGTTGCGGCAAGACGACGCTGTTGAATCTGATAGCGGGATTCATCCGCCCCGACAGCGGCACTATCACCATTGACGGCACACCGCACGAGAAGCCGAGCTCCCAGGGAATCCTCATCTCGCAACAAGGCTCGGTATTCCCCTGGCTCACCGTGCGGGAGAACCTGATGTTCGGCCTCAATGGACATGCCCCAGCCGACCACGCGGACATCGCGGACCGTTACGCGGATATCGTGGGTCTTGGAGGGTTCGAGGACTGCTTCCCGCACGAGCTCTCCGGCGGCATGCTCAAACGCGCCGAGTTGGCGCGGGCTCTGGCGGTCAAACCCGAAATTCTCTACATGGACGAGCCGTTCTCCGCTCTCGATGCTCTCATGAGCCTGCGCATGCGTAATGAGCTGCTGCGGATACTGGCCAAGGAGCGCCACACCGTGATGCTGATCACTCACGATGTCGAAGAGGCGATTCATCTGGCCGATCGGATTCTGGTGCTCTCCTCACGACCCACCCGCATCCAGGCAGCGTTCGACGTGCCCTTCTCACACCCACGCAGGTTATCGAGCGCTGCCTCGCAGGAA
>Ga0157370_10002749_pt1 | contig 21022 bp, 19 predicted proteins | sample C35metaG_FD_113463 | JGI IMG/M metagenome (GOLD analysis project Ga0157370, IMG submission 113463) | Corn rhizosphere microbial communities from Kellogg Biological Station, Michigan, USA - C3-5 metaG | ecosystem: Host-associated > Plants > Roots > Rhizosphere > Soil | place: USA: Michigan...
AACCTTGTGGCTTTATCCGCGGCCACTGCGCGCTGCGCCGCAGGCTTGCGTTTGTTTTCGCCAATTTGCGGGCGCGGCTTTTTGCTGGTCAGTTGGCTGGCGCCCGGCGCAGCCTGTGGCGCTTTGGGCTTCTTGGGCTTTTTGGGTTTCTTGATGGTCTCGCCCATCGCACTGGTTTGCGGCACGCGGTGTTCGGCTTCAAAACCCGGCTCCTCTTCACGGCGCAGCGTTTGCCGGATCAGCGCTTCAATCGCGGCCAGTTGCGGCGCTTCGTCGGCACACACAAGGGACACCGCTACGCCGCTGGCGCCAGCGCGGCCGGTACGGCCAATGCGGTGCACATAGTCTTGCGCCACGATCGGCAGATCAACGTTGATCACCAGCGGCAAGTCGTCGATATCCAGACCGCGCGCAGCCACATCGGTGGCCACGAGCATCTGTACTTCGCCCGCCTTGAAGCGCTCCAGTGCACGCATGCGTGCGGGTTGCGGTTTGTCGCCGTGGATCGTGTCGACCGCATAGCCCGCTTCATCCAGCATGGCCGCTAGGTAATCCACACCCTTGCGGGTTTTGACGAACACCAGCGCGTGCTTCCAGTTGTTCTCAGCCACAAGATGCAGGAAGAGGTCAGGCTTGTTCTTTTTATCCACCGGCACGACCCACTGCTTGATCTTGCTGGCCGGAGCATTGGGCGGGCTGACGCTGATATTGACGGGGCCGCGCAGAATGCTCGCCGCCATGGCGCGGATATCATCGGTAAAGGTGGCGGAGAACAGCAGGGTCTGGCGCTGAGCGGGCAAGGCAGCAAAGACGGCGCTGAGTTCGCGCGCAAAACCCAGATCCAGCATGCGGTCGGCTTCGTCCAGCACCAGCGTTTGCACCTGATCAAACCGCACTGCGTTCTGGCGATTGAGATCTAGCAAACGGCCCGGCGTGGCAACGAGCACATCCACGCCTTTGCGCAACTTCATCATCTGTGGGTTGATACTCACACCGCCGTAGGCCGCCAGAAATCGTAAGTCGAGGCCTTGGCCGTAATCGATAAAGCTTTGCAGCACTTGTTCAGCCAGTTCACGCGTGGGTACCAGCACCAGAACACGCGCGCGGTTGTTGGACACCTCCGGGCCGTGTTGCACCAGCCGTTGTAATAGAGGCAGCGCAAACCCCGCCGTTTTGCCGGTGCCGGTCTGGGCCGCAGCCATGACGTCCTTGCCACTGAGCACAGCGGGAATCGCCTTGGCCTGCACCGGCGTAGGTGTCTGATAATTGAGGTCCCGCATATTACGCAGCAAGGGATCGATCAGACCAAGCGAGGCAAAGGACATGGACGTATTCCGGCTAAAACCGTAATTCTAGCGGTTGGAGTTGGGCGGCAATGGAGGATCAGATGCCCACGCGCGCCGGTTGGGTTCAGTCAAGCATGCCTTCACGCTCGAGATCACGTTCGAAATCGAGCAACGCTCGCCCGAGCCGTTCAACGAGATCGTCGATTTCCGGCTCCGTGATGATCAGCGGCGGCGCAATCAGCTGGATATCGCCGAACTGTCCGCGGTTGGCCCGCCGGTTATAAAGCGCAATGCCGTGCGCGAGTCCGTAGTTCGTCAGGCGGGCCGGCGCATTCATCGTCGACGGAAGCTGACGTCGGGTCTCTTTGTCCGCAACGAGTTCGATCGCCATGAGCAAGCCCTTGCCCCGCACATCGCCGACCAGGCGACTCGCCCTCTGCAGGTCGCAAAGTCGTCGATCAAGATACGGCCCGATCCTCGCAGCCCGTTCGACCAGTCTTTGTTCCACCACCTCGTCGATAACGGCTTCGGCAACAGCACAGGAGAAGGGATTCGAAAAGTAGGTATGCCCGTGGACGAAACCGCCGTGCGCGCCAATCGTTTCGACGATCCGGTTTGGCGCGAGCACCGCACCAAATGGCGTATAGCCCGCGGCAAGACCTTTGGCCAGTGTCACGATGTCCGGACGTGAGCCTTCCCAGTGATGCGAGCACAGGAAGGCGCCCGTGCGACCTGCACCGCACATGATCTCGTCGTGAATCAGCAGTACGCCGTAACGGTTGCAGATCTCGCGGACCCGACGGTAGTACGACGGCGGCGAGACCAGCGCGCCAGTGGACAGGCCGCCGACCGGCTCGAGAATGAATGCGAGCACGGTGTCGGGGCCTTCCTCGACGATTCGCTGTTCGAGCGCATCTGCGCACGCTGCGACATGCTGTTCGGCCGTCGCGCCGGGAGGCAGCCTGTAGATCAGCGGCGCAGGAACCTTTGGCATCGACCGGAACATTGGGCCGTAGATCGACTCCGTAAACGAGTCGCCCGTGATGGCCATGGTGCCCATGGTCGAGCCGTGATAGCTCGGCTCGCGTGAGATCACCTTCCAGCGAGTCGACTGTCCACAAGCGAGCGCGTACTGTCTTGCAAGCTTGAGTGCCGCTTCGTTGGCCTCCGATCCGCCCGAGACGAAGAACGCGCGATCGAAGCCCTCGCCAGCCAGTTCAGTGAGCTTGTCGGCCAGGCTAACGTTCTGCTCGCTCTCGAAAAAGCGCGGATACGCAAAGGTGACGCGATGGGCCTGCTCCGCCATCGCAGCAACGACGCGCGGATTGCAATGGCCAAGGTTGCTCACTACGGCGCCCGACGTTGCATCCAGATACCGGGTGCCACGCTCGTCGTACAAGTGGATACCTTCGCCGCGCGCAACACGAGGGGGGCGTACCGCACCCTTCGGAAGGTAGAAACTCATGACGCTTCCGCCGCGAGAGGTGTCTCCGACGAGACGTTTTCCAGCTGTATCTTCCATTTCAATGCACCTCTTCAATGCGCCTGCCTCGTGCAGCGCTAGCCATTGCTTTCAGGCGAGGACGCCCGCGTAGCGCTCTACGAACGTATCGAAAGCCGATAGCAGCCGCCTGATTTCTCTTTCGGTAATTGGCATGCTCAAAACGATGAAGCCACGGCGCGCCAGATAGATGCCGTGTTCAACCATGTGAAAGAAAAAGAGATCTTTGACGCTGTTGCCCTGCGGCAGCAGATCTTTCACCGAGCGTATTGCGTGCCTACCGGCCTGTAGATTCATGAGGGATCCTCTCCCGGTGAACTGGAGAGGGAGGTTGTGCTCCGTACAGACCGCGTTCAGTTGCTCCCGAAGTCGATCGCCGCCGGCATTCATTTCACGGGCGACGTCCGCGGTGTATAGCCTGGATAGCCCTGCTGCGCCGGCCGCCATACTCAGGACGTTGTTGTTGAACGTGCCGGCATGCGGCGTCGCGCCGGGCCTGCGCGGATCGAACTGGTCCATGATGGATGCCCGCCCGCCGAACGCACCGAACGACATGCCGCCTCCGATGTACTTTCCAAGCGTCGTGAGGTCCGGCTCGATCCCGAGCGCTTCCTGCAGCCCGCCGGGCGCGAGCCTCGACGTCATGACTTCGTCAAGGATCAGAAGCGCGCCGAATCTCGACGCAAGCTCACGCAGCCCGGCCAGAAACGCCCTTTCGCCGCAAATGCAGCCCGCCGCGCCCTGCATCGGCTCGACGACGACGGCTGCTACCTCGTCGGGATGTGATGCAAAAAGATCCTGCACGCTCGCCAGATCGTTGTAGTCCGCAATCAACAGGTCGTGCGGGACGTTGGCCGGGCTGTTGCCTTTTGCAAACGTCAGCACCCCGCCGTGATATCCGCCAGCAAAGACGATGATCTTGTCGCGGCGGGTATGGACCCGGGCAGCAGAGATCGCCATGAGGTTCGCTTCGGTGCCCGAGTTCGTGAATCGCACCGAGTCGATCGCCGGAAAGCGATCGCAGATCAGATGCGCAAGCTGCGACTCCAGCAGGTTATGTCCACTCAGATTGATCCCGGCATCGAGCGCACGATCGATCGCCTCCCGGATGACGGGATTCGAGTGCCCATAAAGACCCGCCGTGAACTCCGCGATGAAGTCGATGTATTCGTGACCGTCCGCATCCCAGAGACGGCAACCCTCGCCGCGAGCGATCGCGAGCGGGAATGGACCGTAAAAGAGTACCGACCGGGTATTGCCGCCAGGCATGACCTGAACGGCCCGCTCGTACTGAAGCGCGCTTTGTGGGTTGCGTTCGGTGTAACGCTCGACCGCGCGATCGAGCGCCTCGGCAAGCGAGGGAAACGTCATGAAGTTTTCCATCGTCATGTCCCTTGTGCATCGCATTTGCGGCCCTGAAGAAACCGCGTCAAGTTCGTCGAAACAGCGAACTGTGATTCATTGTACATCGTACAAGAGGAAATACAAATCGATGGGTACCGCACAGGGGAATAGGGCGATTGCGAGCCGCCTGCGGGCGACAGTCGTTGCGGCGATTGTCCGGTCTACAATGGGGCCTTGTTCAGCACACAATCGGATCTAGGCAACCCACCGACCTATGACGACATCAGCTCGCAAGGCGACCCACGTAGAGAAAACGGGCACTGCCAGGAAGGGCCGTGGCACTGGCGAGAATGCCAGTCGAGCCAGCGTCGGCACTGCTTCCCCGGCGGCGGGCGCACGTACCAAGAAAAACGGGGCTACCGGTTCCGCGCTCAGCAAGGAAAGAATCATTGCTGCGGCGATTGAGCAGATCGATCGCAATGGGCTCATGGGATTTAGCTTGCGCGATGTGGCGCGATCGCTCGGCGTCTATCCGTCCGCGGTGTACTGGCACATTGCGACGCGTGACGACCTGCTCGCGTCGGTGGTCGAAGCCACAATGGCCGACGTTGCGCCCGAACCGGACAAGTTGTCGTGGCAGGACTGGCTCAGGGAACTGTTTTCCCGGTGCCGCGAGGTGATCCGCCGACACCCCAACGTCGCGCAGCTGCTCGGCGCAAACCTCGTCGCCAACGCAAGCCTGAGCCCCGGCATGATCGACAGGATTCTTGCTGTGCTTGTAGCGGCCGGGTTCAAGGATGATCAGATCGTCGACATGTATAACGTTGTCATCGCAACGATGGTGGGTTTTTCGACGCTTGAGTTTGCGTCCATGCCCACGGACGACCCCGCGGGATGGGCCGCCCAATTGCAGGAGAAGGTGAGCTCGATCCGTGCGCTCGAGTTTCCGACGCTGGCGCGCTACCTTCCGGCGATGGCAAATAAGTCATTCATCGTTCGCTGGCAGAACGGCACAGACGCCGCCATGGACTCCAGTTTCAAGGCATATGTCGAAACCGCGATTGCTGGCATGGAACAGGCGTTGGCGCGCGCCCGATGACTGCCGACCGGACCCAGGCATATGATCGTGACGCTTTGGCAAGCCTTATAGCGAACGGGTTCCGAGCGCTATCGACCAATGAAAGTGCTTGGAGGGTTTTTGACCGCAACGCAGGCAGTCGATGTAAGCGCGGCCCCGAGGGACGTATTCAAATCAGCGATTTGGATCGGTTCCTCGGGGCATCCTCTTTTCTATCTCGTCGCCCGCTCGTTCAATCCTCTGTTTCACCACGCTCCTGCGCCGTCGTTGCGGACGCACCTGCCGGAGAAGTAGCCGCCTCCGGTGCCGAAGCTTGATCCGGTGCGTCTTCGTCCTTGATTTCATAGCGCGGATTGTGCACCCACCGGCGCAGATCTTTGCCGATGACGACGGTGGTGCGATCCAGAATCGAGCACGTGCCTTTGAATGCGCCCCACACGCCGCCGACAGACCAGCGCTTGAACTTCGTATGGCGTACGACCTTGCCGTTGTCGATCAGGTCGGCTGACACGGAGATGGCTTTCGGCCCGGTCCATGCGCCGCCGCCTACGCCCATGACATAAGTGATTTGCAGTCTCAGGACTTGCGCATCGCCGGGCGTGCGATTCGCGTCGATTGTCCCGTCGCCGGTCCGATTAAGCCGGGCAAGGGCTTCCCCGACGCGACGGGTCAACATATCGTCGATGTGGCACTCGTCCTTGACTCGCTCGACGACGCTGGCACCCGAAGCGTAGGTGACCGGCGTTTCGAGCAAGACTTGCCTGCGCTCGCCCGCAAAAGCGGACGACGAAGCCAGGCACAGGGCAATAAAAAGAAGGCGTTTCATTGAATTATTGGGCCCCTCGTGGGGTAATCGTCATGGTTAAAGCGATGCCTTCAAGGGCAGTCAACATCGACGGCCGGCATTCACTGGTTGGGTACTGCCGCGACATTATCGGGGATCTTCGACGCGCTTAGCTCGATGCAGGCGCGATGCTAACCGCGCCGTCGCGCGTCTTCGCAAGTTACTCGCCAGACGAATCCTGTTGCTGAGCCCCCTGGTTTGGTAGACACACCCATTTACGAGAGAATGGCGTCGTGCCGCTTCGCCGCGTGATGTCTTTTTTCCGACCGTTATGAAACAGATCTTGGTTTACGCCGATTCGCTTTCTTGGGGCATCGTTCCGGGAACGCGTCAACGTTTGAGTTTCGACCAGCGCTGGCCTGGTGTCGTGGAAAATGCGCTCCGAGCTCGGGGCACAATGGCTCGCGTCTTCGAAAATTGCCTCAACGGCCGTAGAACGGCATGGGACGATCCGGTCAAGGCGGGGCGCAACGGCTTAGATGGGCTCGAGCAGGTCATCGAAATGCATTCGCCGCTGGATCTGGTCATCATCATGCTCGGCATCAACGATTTTCAAACGGTTCATGACCACACTGCGCGGCATTCGGCGCAAGGAGTGGGCGCATTGATCGACGCAGTGCGACGTGCTCCCATCGAGCCCGGCATGCTCGTTCCGCCGGTGCTAATCGTTGTGCCGCCAGCCATCAGGGTGCCTGACGGCCCTGTCATGCCCAAGTTTCTCGGCAGCGAAAATCGTTGCGTCGGACTTGCCGACGCCTATGGCGAAGTTGCGAGATCCTACGGCTGCCAGGTGTTCGACGCCGGTACAGTTACAACAACAAGTGCGGTCGACGGCATTCATATTGACCCGGATCAGCACACGGTACTTGGCGAAGCCATCGCACATCGCGTGAAGCCGCTTCTAAGCTCCGGGTAGCGCGCACCGACGTCGGCAAAGGTGGGGCATGCCTGCCCATCGGCGCCTCCCGGCGCTTGACACGCCCATTCCCGTTGCGCGCACCGGCACCGACATACCGCATGTCCCGAGGTTGCCGAATTCGGCCGTCTCTGTCAGCGGGCCACGAGCGCACAGTGATCGATTGCACGCGCGTCGTACGTCGTGACGACCTCGAAGCCGGCATCGCTCAACCACTTGTGATGGTCGCGCGCCGGATAGGCCATCCCGTGACCGCTCGCCACGGTGACGAAGTAAAGCGACGATTTGACCGACTGCAAGCCGCCCGCTTCGTCTGCGTCGCACATCAGCGACCACACGAATAGAGCGCCCCCCTGTTTCAGGTAAGTGCGGGTCTTTTTATAGAGCAATTGAATCTTCTCCGGCGAAAAAATCTCAAGTACGTGCGAGAAGATCACGCCGTCGCAGCCTGGTGGCCAATCCTGGTCGAACATATCGACGGCTTCGCATGTCACGCGGTCGGCAAGACCGTGCGCCGCAATATTCACGCGGGCTTTCTCGATGACGGAAGGCAAGTCGATCAGCGTCACCCTCAACGACGGATAGCGTTCGCAAAGACGAATCGCATTGGTGCCGTCGCCGCCCCCAACATCGAGCAGCATCGACACATCGCCGAATTCCTTGACCGCCATCATCCGCGGTGAGAGCCGCGTATAGGCGCCCATCCCTTCGTGAAACACTTGCTCGAGCGCAGGGTCGGTCGCGAGGCGGCCGTATAGCGTCGGTGCATCGCCGGCGAATTCATCCAGTCCGGCGTTGCGCTCTTCGCGCAACGCGCGTGTGAAGTGCAAGCAGGCGCGGTGCTGAATCTTATCGTTCAAATGCACGAACGAAACCATCGATTGCTTCGATCCGCGTAGCAGGCAGCGGCGCGCGAGCGGCGAGTTCTCGATCGTGCCCTCGTCATTCACGCGCACGAGCTTGAGTTGCCTGAGCCCCAGCAGCAACACGCGACAGCCGTGCTCGCCGATTTCCAATTGCCGAGGCAGCGATGCCACGGTGGCGCCCCGCTCGATCACATCGAATACACCTAGATCGCATGCGCTCGATAGCACCTGCGTCTTGATGTATCCATTCATCATTTCACAAAGCGATTGCCATTCTTCCCAAGACAACTCGTCGGTCGATTCCATCCCCTCTCCCATTCGATCGTTTTAAACCGTTGCGACTGCGTTATCGGCGAGCTGCGCCTTGCGTTGCGTGAGGCGCCCCTTAATATGCTCCGCTTGGTCGGCCGGCAGGCGGTGCGCGTTCCACCGCAAATAGCAGTCGAGTTCGTGAACGCGCATGCCCGGCGACGTCGATTCGCCGTCGATGAACAGGATGTCGTGCAAGGCCATCGCTCGAATCACGAAGAGCGGCACGTCGGCGCGCATCGGGCGAAACGTCGCGGAATGCGCACCGCGCACAGTGCTGGACGGATGGAATTCGCCCAGCATCAATCCGCACTCCATATAGAACGGCTTGAGGATGGTATGCGCGCAATCAATGAACTTGTAGTAGCCATCGGCGCGCAAGCCAAGCGGAAAGATTGCGAGCGAGAGCAGGTCAGATGGCTCGCTCCGCGCTTTCGCCAGTTGATCGAAAAAGCGTGGCATTCGCATCAACGTATCGATGTACGAATCGAACGACATACCGACGGCATCGAAGGCGCTGAAGAGCATCGCGCGCTCTTCGTGAGCGGGCTTGGCGAAAGGGCATACCGCGCCCTTGCGCCCGAGGTCGGGATGTCCTTGCATGATGAATCGCTGCATCCATGCGAGACCTGTCGCATAAGTGGCGCGCAATTGCGGATCGGCGAGGGCCTCGATATCGGTCGATGGACTCAGCGATCTGGCGATGTCGTCCAATGCGCGCGACACAGGTTCGGCGACGCACGTCGTTATTGTTTGTTCATTCATACGCTTTCCTATTTGTAATCGTTGCGGACTGTGCGTCGATCGCGTTCCGTCATGTTCTGGAGGAGACGCCCCCACTCGTAGTCGTATCGGTCGGGATAAAACGGGAATACCCCGGCGCCCGGCGTGAACGTCAGTTCGCCGAAGAACACCTTCCCATCGGGCACAAAGAGATCGACGCGCACATAGCCGAGCCCGTCGGCGAGCCGCGTAGCGAGTCGAACGATCTCGTCCCAATGGGGCGGCGGCGGAGGCGGAACCTTGCTTTGCACATAGTGGCCGATCGAAAGATCGACGCGGTTCCACCGCGCGTCGAACACATCGCCGTGCGGGGTGCCGAAGCGGTCCGATACGATGCCGGCGTAGATGATCGGGCCGTCGGCGTCGTAGCCGAACATGTTCATCTTCAGGTCGGGCGGGATGCGCCCGGCCTCGTCCAGCAATAACTGCTCGAAGTACAGTTGTGGACGAATCGGCCGATAGTGCCGCTCGCGCGAGGCCCGATAGAAATCCTCGGACAGCCACTTTTGCGCGAGGCTGTTGAGCTCTTCGAACGACGTTTGCCGCTTGGCCTCGACGATCTTGACGTAGCCGCAGCCGTGATTCGTCTTCATGACGAACGCGTCCGGCAGAGAATCGAATACGGCTCGAGTGAAGACCTCAGGCACGGCGATGAGCGGAATCAGATGCGCTTCGCCGATGCGCTCCTTCACGAACTCGCGCACCGCGAGCTTGTCCGCCAGCGTGCTCCAACGCGGTGCCGGATGCAGGCAGCGATGCAGAATGAACTCGTTGAACGTCTCGGGCGCGGAGAGATTCGGAAAGCGCCCTACGTGGCGCCGATGAGACAGCCAGAGGAAAAGAGCGTCGGGCATTAGACGCTTAGCGCCGCGCCACGTGCTTCGCAGCGCCGTGTCCAGCCACCAACGCGCGCTCGAACGGTCATGGCTTAGCTCACCGATTGTTGCGGCGCTCGCCCGCCCGAGGCAGGTGGCGTCCGCCGATAAGACGGGCTGCGGCAGGAGCATAGCTGCTCCGTTGCGGCCGGCTCTGTGGGTCGAGTCCGGCTGCTGCGGCTCGGATTCGGCTACTTTCGACATGGTTCATCCCTTCGCTTTGAAACGCCCTTTTTGGTGACTACGTTGCACTGCAAATAGAACCATTGCGACCCAGCACGGGCAATAAGCCGAGCCGGAAGTCGGGAACGTTTGGCGCTTTATGACGGGGTTATTCGATCAATCGTGGTACGGCAATCTTTCCTTACACAATTGGCGATTTGTATAGCCCTGTTACTCATAAACGAGCCGATATGTCGGGTGCCGGTGAGCGGATCCAATACGGTGGCAGCAGGCTGTTTGAACTGATGATTGCGCTCGGGCTTTCGTATGCTTTTCTCGCTCCGATAAGCACCAGGCGCGGCCTGCTACGTCCGAAAAAGTCAATGAACGCTGCGCTGCCTAACCCGCCCAGTTCGCGGGTCGATGTGGCGAAGAGACAAAGGTCGGCACGCATCCCCGGCGCGATTTGACCGCACGTTGTATCGCCCAACGCGGCGGCGGCCGCGACCGTTGCCGCATCGACTGCGGCATCGGCATCCAGATCGCAATCGCCGAATAGCGCACCGAAGTTCGTAGTAGGTGTCGCGTGCGCGCAAGGTTGGCGAAATATTCGCATCTTAAGGTCACTCAAGCCGAGTACTTCAGCACCTGATCTTCTTAATATTTCGACATCGATGCGCGTCAGTTGCGATAATCCCCAGATACTCGTGCCGGGCTGCAGCAATTGCATAAACTCGAGCAACTGCGTCTCGCTGCAATAAAATCGATCGCCAAATATTTGCGCTGCCGACGCGCTATCGGACAGCACAAAACCGAGTTTGCGCCGCAGTGCGGCCGCCATTTTCTGCCCATAGACGAGTTCTTGCGCGGACACGATCGAAGGACAATGCATCGCCGGCATAAGATGTCCCGAAATACGGGATACGAGCGTAGCGATCTGTTCAAAAAAACGGACCTCTGCCGCGTGTGCGTCGCCCACATAATTGCGCTGGGGCACACGAGCGCCCGAAAACGCGTTCAGCAACAGGTGCGCGATCAGGCGTATAGGGCTGTGGGTCGCGGCGTGAATGCATTCGCCGGCAGTGGCGCAGATGACTCCTGCTGTTGTAATGCCCGATTCCAGCAGGTGCGAGGACTGGCATAGCACCGCCTGTAAATCGGACCGCGCATGAATCAATCCGGGCGTGCAGGCGTAGGCGCGGCCGTCTACGGCGTATTCAATCGTCGAAGCGCCGGGAGGGCGGACCGCCGTGATCCATTCGCCGTCGATCTCGATATCGGCGATTCTGAATCGATGCGTCTCATGATCGAAGTAGGTGATCCGTTTGAGGACCCATTCGGCCCCGCCGCGACGCGCCATCCGCATGCCGCCCTCCGCTACGCCACACGCGCTCCATTCGTGCACGAAACATGCCGAACGCTTAACGGCCCCTGGTTGGCCGTTATAATGCGACGCACCGCCTGCGCCCGCCGTCCCTGCTTATGTCCCGATTTTTCTTCGCTGTGTTCGTCTCGCTCGGTCTCCTCGCGCCCGCTCTAGCGCAGGAGTCGCTGGGTTTGAGCTTGCCCGCCGACGCGGCTGTCGGCGCGGCGGCCTCGCGAGCGCAGGGTGTCGCAGTGGGGGTGCGGACGGCCGCATTGCCGCAAATGTCGGCGTCCGCTTCCCCCGATGCGCCGGCTCGGCCGGCTGGCGCGGCGGGCGCCGAGGAGAGCGCTGCGCCGAGCCCCGTGCATCGCATCCGCGACATGCTGACCCGCAAGTTCGGGCTTGCGCGCGAGAAAGCCGAAGAAATTTCGTCGGCTGTGATGTCGTCGGCGTCGAAGTATTCGCTGCCGCCTGCGCTCGTGCTGGCGGTCATTTCGATCGAATCGCGCTTCCAAGCCCATGCGCATGGCGCACACGGGGCAACCGGCCTCATGCAAGTCGTGCCGGCCGCGCATCGGCGTCTCGTCAAGAACCTCGACTTGACGGAACCCGCTGCGAACATCGAGGCGGGTTCCGCGATCCTGCACGGTTATCTCGAGTCGGCGCGCGGCGATCTAAGCGCGGCGCTCAAAAGCTACGGCGGCTCCGCCGCGTATGCACAAAAAGTGAGCCTGCGAGCGAAGGATTTCCAAATGACCGATAGTGCAAGCGAGGCGGGCGCGACGCCTGCGCTATCGCGGCAATGATCGCTCGGATGACGCCCGTGTAGTCTGGGCGCGGGCGCTTTGCGCGTCGCTCGGTGCGGCCGGTAGCAGGAGCGATAGCAGCCGATAGCAGCCGATAGCAGCCGATAGCGGGCAGGAACTCACCGTCGCCCGCCGCGTCGCAGCCGCCCGCCTCCAGTAGATTTTCCAATCCGCGGATATTGCATGCTCTGCTAGAATCTCAGCCGTCGTGCCTACAGGCAGGCACGCTAAGAGAGTTAGCGAATTCGCAAAGCCGGGCCAGTTTTGAACGTCGGGAAAAGAACATGACTTGGCTCCGCCGATTTATCGTCGTGACGGTTGCACTTGGCACAGCGGCATATGCCGATGCTACCCAGTGGACCGCAATAAAGAGCGCGAGGGATCTGGCTTATGCTGTGGACACCGACAGCATAGCGACCGGTCCTGACGGCTACATTGAATACACCGCGAAGACCACCTGGAAGGCGCCGGCCATGATGCCGGGCGCGACGGCGCCGGTTGCGGTATCGGTTACACGGTATCAGATTGATTGTGCGGGCAAGCAATGGCGCGCGCTCGATACGCATTATCTGCGCGCAGATGGCTCGCCAGCCGGCGTATTGCGGACGACCGATTCGCCTTGGGTCGCTGTGAGCCCGGGCACCGTCGTCGATACGATGTTCCGTAGGGTTTGCTGACACCGAGTGCGGCGGCCTCGCAGCGATGACAGACGTGCACGCGCAACTTGTTCTAGTATGTGAATCCGCCGCGTGCGGGACGAACCTCGCAGCACGGGCGGCCTCAATGAACGGGAGAGCACGATGTATCTAATGCGAAAGCTGAATGTCGCGGTTCTGTTGTGGGCGGTGGCTAGCGGTGCCGCGTTTGCGGAAACGGTCATGCTGAAAGCGGATCTCGAGCCTTCGAGTGAAGTACCGCCCAACACGTCGAAGGCGCACGGCGATCTGAAAGCGACGTTCGACACGTCATCGAATGCGCTCAAGTGGACGATTACCTACGCGGATCTGACCGGTCCCGCGATCATGGCGCACTTCCACGGCCCCGCGCCCGTGGGGCAGAACGCACCGCCCGTCGTCACGATCCCAAAGGACAAGCTGGCGAGCCCGATCGAGGGTGAACAGACGCTCTCCGCGGCGCAGGCGGCTGATTTGATGAACGGCAAGTGGTACTTCAACGTTCACACCGCGCAGAACAAATCCGGTGAGATTCGCGGCCAGGTCATGCCCGCCAACTGAGCCGAACTCGGCGCCCGGTTTTACGCCGGGCGCGCTGCGCATTGCTACCCGCCGCGAGCGGCACGCACGTACTATGACGATTCGTAGTCATGTGGAGTGTGCCGCGATGAGCTGGCAAAGCGTTGTCGCCTGCTGGTTGCTCAAGAAACAGTTCCGCCCGGAAACCCTCGAGCCGTCTGTGAGCGTCGAGCGTGCTCGTCTGCACGCGGCTTCCCGCATTCGGTGGACGAAGGTGCCGGCCGGTTGGCGGCTGACCGAGCGCAATCGCGCGACGGATCGGCCGCTGCGCGGCGAATGGCTCGAGCGCAAGGCGGATCTCGCGGACGGCGCAGCCGTTCGAACGGTGCTGTACTGCCACGGCGGCGGTTATTACTTTTGCTCCCCTGAGTCGCATCGCGCACTCGTATTCCGCCTGGCCGCGCGTTCGGGTGCTCGCACGTTTTCGCTCGATTACCGGCTGGCGCCCGAACACCCGTTTCCGGCCGCGCTCGAGGATGCGTTGGCGGCTTATCGGCGCCTGCTGGCCGACGGCACGCCGCCCGATTCCATCGTGATCGCCGGCGATTCGGCCGGCGGCGGTCTCGCGCTCGCGACGCTCGTCGCGTTGCGCGATGCGGGCGATCCGCTGCCCGCCGCAGGCGTGCTGTTTTCGCCGTGGACGGATCTGGCCGCCACGGGCGGTACGATCGAATCGAACGATGGCCTCGACGCCATGTTCTGCGGCGCTGCGATCGGCCGCGCGGCGAAGTTTTATATCGGGGACGCCAACCCGCTCAATCCCCACCTGTCTCCCCTCTACGCCGATTTCTCCGGCTTGCCGCCACTGTTGATTCAGGCGAGTAGTACCGAAGTGTTGCTCGACGATGCGCGTCGCGTTGCGCAGCGCGCTCGCGCGGCCGGTGTGTCCGTCGAGTTGGAGGTCTGGCCGGGGATGCCGCACGTATGGCAGTTGTGGACGCCGTTCATGCCGGAGGCGAAGCAGGCGTTGGAACGTGCCGCGCAGTTCGTGTGTCGTCACGCGCGTGAGCGCGCTGCTCATGTCGAGATCGATTCGATGGCGCGATAGGTGTCTTGCACTAGCGCCTCGCCGTAGCGTCGCTCGAGGCGGCGCACAGTGAAATGTCCGTGTGCGGTCTGTTGGAAGTGATCGATAAAGACGGTGTTGACGACGGCCCCGAGCACGGCGCCGATGGCGGGGATCGACTTCGCGGCGACTTGCTCGCTCACTTGTACCGAGAAGCGCGCGGCGATCGCGTTTGTCAGGCGAACGAGCGCGGGCCCGCCGTGCGCCGCGACGCCTTTACTCGCCAATTCCGACGAGGCCTTGGAGACCGCCTGTGCAAGCGCCCCGCGTGCGACGAAGTAGCCGAAGTCGGCATCGTCGTCCTGCGCGCTGCTGCGGCCCATGCCGAAGACGGCCAGGCATTGCAGCCGCGCTTGCACGGTGCGCAGGTCTTCGCCTTCACTGCGGGCAATATCGCAAATAGAGCGGAACATCAGGGTCGTCGTAATGGGCAATTCGGCCGGCAGCGCGAGTAGGCCGAAGGCGCCGCCGGCAGCGCCTGTCGTGGCGACGGCCATTTTATGCAGCCAATCGCGCGGTTTTGCGTTCACCGCGAGGCCCGATGCCGGCGCACCATCTTGCCCGGCGAGCGCTGGCGCCCCCAGGGTGGCGACCGCCGCTTGCAAGCTCTTCTCGAGCGCACGGCGTGTCGCGTCGGCAATCGTGTCGTGTGCACCGGCCGGCAGACGCGCCATAAGCCGCTCGATCGGCGCACCCATCGAGCCGGCCAGCTTCATCGAGAGCGGCTGGCTCTCGAGTGTTCGCTTGGCGCGGGCGAGGGCCGCCAGATCTTCCGGCGTGAGCCGCGGCCCATCAATCGGGATCGGTTCCATATTGGTAATAGACGAAGAAGAATGAAGTTACGCACCGATCGAACAACGCCGCGGCCGTGCAGCCGCCAGCATCCCCGCAGTTGCCATGCTATCATCCGCCATTAATTGACTTGTCAACGATTGAGATCGCAAAAAATGGCCGTTCACACCGCCGCTCAGCACTCGCGTGGGCAGCTTTTGCCGTTCCGGGAATCGCTGTTAGCGATGCTCGGTATCTCGTTTGTCACGATGCTCGTCGCGTTCGATCAAACAGTCGTGGGCACCGCGCTGCCTACGATCGTTGCCGAACTGCGCGGTTTCCAACTCTATGCCTGGGTCGCCACCTCGTACTTGCTGACCTCGGTTATCACCGTACCTATTTTTGGGCGGCTCGGCGATTATTTCGGGCGCAAGCCGTTCGTCATCGCATCGATCGTGCTGTTCACCGGGGCATCCGTTCTCTGCGGCGCCGCCAACAGCATGCTGTTCCTGGTTCTCGCTCGCGCGTTGCAGGGTATCGGCGGCGGAATGCTGGTCGGGACCGCATTCGCCTGCATTCCCGATTTGTTCCCGGACTCCGTCGTACGTCTGCGCTGGCAGGTCCTCATGAGTTCGGTGTTCGGCATCGCCAATGCGATTGGGCCCTCGCTCGGCGGTTTTCTCACACAGTATTACGGCTGGCGCTCGACCTTCTATGTCAACCTGCCGGTCGGCCTGCTCTCGCTCGTATTCGTCTGGCGTTATCTGCCGCATTTGCGGCATATCGAAGCGCGCGGCAAGATCCGCCTCGACTGGCCAGGCTCGCTGCTGATCGCCGTCGCGCTCGGCGCGCTGCAATTGTTCGTCGAATCGCTGTCGCAGCACGGCCTCTCTGCGGGCGTCGCGGCGCTTGTCGTCGTTGCCGTCGTCGCGGCAGTCGCGCTATGGAAGTGGGAAGCGCGCGCCGAGCAGCCGATTCTCCCGCTCGATATGTTCGCCAATCGCAGCCTCTCGGCGCTGTTTACGCTGTCGGTGCTCGGCGGGTTTTCGATGTTTTCGCTGATCTTCTACGCGCCGCTGTTGCTGCAGGGCGGCTTCGGGCTTTCGCCTAAGGATGCGGGCGTCGTTGTCACGCCGCTGGTGGTCTTCATCACGATCGGCAGCATCGTCAACGGCCGCATCGTCACGCGCATTCGGCGTCCCAACGCCATGCTCTACATCGGCTGTGCGCTGCTCGCCTGCGCGTGTGCCGGTACGGCGCTCACCACGCGTACCACCCCGCATGTGCTGCTCATGGGGCTCATGGTCCTCGGCGGTGTCGGACTCGGGTTCGTCCTACCGAACTTGACCGTTTTCGCACAGGAAACGGCGGGGCGCGAGCATCTGGGCATCGCGACAGCGCTCCTGCAATCGTTGCGGATGATCGGCGGCATGTTCGGGACGGCTGTTACCGGGACGTTGATCACGCACCTGTATGCCAGCGGTGTGCGTAGTGCGCTGACCGCCGGCCATGCAACGGACTGGTGGCAGACCATGCGTGACCCGCAAATTCTCGTGAATCGGCAAGCACAGCAGACGCTGCTCAATGAGCTTGCTCGCGCGGGACACGACGGCGCAGCCCTGCTCGAACAAGCACGCGAGGCGCTTGTCGGGGCGATCCACGCGGGCATTGCCGTGGCGGCAGTGGTTGCCGTCGTCGCGCTTTGGCGGTGCCACCGGGTGCCGCACGTGAGCTTTAGGCGCAGGGCTGCGCCCGCGCCCACGCCCGCGGCCGAGTAGACGAAAAAAGGGAAGGTCGCATCATGGAAGATTACGTCGCCATCGTTCAGCAATTCGGCCGCACCTATCGTGCGTTTATGTCCGCATTCGAGGTGCAGGTGGGGCACGCGATGCCGCGCTGGCGCATCTTGCGAATGCTGACGGAGCCGGGCGGCGAGTGGTCGCAAAAACGGCTCGTCGAGCGCCTGCGCATGGATCCGGGGGCGCTCACGCGGCAACTGAAGGCGCTCGAGGCGCTAGGCTGGATCGAGCGCAGCATCGATACCCGCGACAACCGGATCACCAACGTGAAATTGACTCCAGAAGGGCGGGGCATGGTCGATGCAAGCCTGCCGCAACGCAATGCGTTCCTGCGCGAAACGATGGGCGCGTTGCCCGGCGATGCATTGACGGCCCTGTCCGATGCGCTGACCCAACTGGAAGTGCGCATCGGCGAGGTCGGGGGAGCCGGTGTATTCACGGCGGCGCATGGGGCCGAGCGTGGCGATACGGCGGAGGCCACCGAGACAGCAGAAGGCGGCGAAATCTTAGCGCCCGCGCCGACGCGTTGACGCGTTGACACGCCGGCGCGCCGCCCGCCCGCGCGTGACATGCGTGACATGCCTGCATGCGTTGAAACGACAGCGGCGACGAACCGGATTGGCTCAGAAGAACGTTTCCACCACTTCCTTGACGCGGTAGTTCGAGTCGACGACCAGCAACTGACGCCACTTGTCGAATGTCAGACACGGGTGCGAGATGTCGAACGCGATCATATCGCCGACTTTGATATCCGCGCCGGGCGCGATGCGCAGATAGGCGTGTTGATCCATCATTCCCGTCACCTCCCAGCCTTCGCCTCCCGCGATGTCGCGCGGCGCGCTCGTACCGGGACGATAGTGGCGCGCGGGAACGGGCATGCCGGCATCGAAAGCGGCATCGCGCTTGCCGAGCCCGATGATCGCGCGCTCCGGTTCGGGAATCGACTGCACGTAGGCCCATAACTGCAGCGCCGGCAGCAGTGCCTCGCCCATCTTCTTGGCGACGGGATTGCGCGCGAGAATGTCCGTTTGCGCCTTCTTGTAGATGCCGACGTCGTGGGTCAGGTAGCAGCCGGGGCGCAGTACTACGTCGACTGCGCCTGCCTTGGACTCGGCGGCGAACTCGTCGGCCACGACGTCGTACCAGGCCGAGCCGGCCCCGGAGAGAACGGCCGGCGTACGGCCGAAGCGGCCCGCGGCGGCGAGCGTGCGCGTTGTTTGCGCGGCGCGGCGCAAGAATGCCCGGACGGCCTGCTCGTCGCCGAGCACCCCTTCGTATACCTCGATTCCCGCGAGAATCAACGTGCCGCCGTGGCGGGCAATCGCGGCCAGCACCGCTTCGAGCTGCGCGTCGTCGCGCACCCCGGTGCGCCCGCCCGGCACGCCGAGCTCGACGAGCACCTGCAGCCGGCGTCCCGCCGCCCCAAAAAACGTCCCCAGCTGGTCCACGCCGTCCACCGAATCGACGAGGCAGAAGAACTCGAAGTCGGGGTCCGACAAAAGCTCGGCGATGATCGCCATGTTGTGCTTGCCGACAAGCTGATTGGCCATCAGCACGCGCTCGATGCCGCAGTGATAGGCTGCGCGCGTCTGATGCGCGGTGGCGAGCGTGATACCCCACGCCCCCGTTTCAATCTGCCGGCGAAAGAGTTGCGGGGCCATCGTCGTTTTGCCATGCGGCGCGAGCTTGACGCCGTACTCGGCAACGAAGTCCTGCATCCACCGCAGGTTGTGCTCGATTCGGTCGGCGTAAAGCACGGCGGCCGGAAGGCTCACGTCTTCCGCGAGCAGGTTCCAATCGAGATTGGCTGCGGAATCGAGCGGCACGCTGGCGCTCGGCACTCTGCCGAGCCCCTTGCCTAGCGGGTCGATAGAGGCGGCCGAATAGCTCGTCATCGTGAATGTCATCGGGATCGTCCTCGTAAAATCACGCGCCGGCACGAAAGCCGACGTTCGGGCTCCCATGGTACAGAAAGTACGAGTAGGATTCTTCGCATCGTCGACAGGTTGGCGCCCCGCCGCGGCCGCCGGGACCCGCACGTCCATCTTGCATTTGCACTCGCCCTTACCCCCGCACTCGCATTCGGAGACGCCTCATGCATTCTCATCCCGAAGCCGCCGATACGCTGATCTACGGCGCCATGCTCTACGACGGCACCGGCAAGCCGCCCGTCGTGCGCGACATCGCCATTCGCGGCGACAAGATCGCGGCCGTCGGCAATCTATCGAATTGGATTGCGGAGGAGATTATCGAGGCGGACGGCCGTGCGCTGGCGCCGGGCTTCATCGACGTCCATACGCACGACGACACGCATGTCATCCGCGAGCCGCAGATGTTGCCCAAGCTCTCGCAAGGCGTGACGACGGTCGTCGTGGGCAACTGCGGCATCAGCGCGTCCCCCGTGACGTTGCGTAGCGAACCGCCCGACCCTATGAATCTGCTCGGCGAACGCGAGGCATTCCGCTATCCGACGTTCGGTGCGTATGTCGATGCCGTCAACGCAGCTCGCCCAGCCGTCAACGTGGCGGCGCTCGTCGGCCATACCGCGCTGCGCAGCAACCACATGGACCGGCTCGATCGTGCCGCCACATCGAGCGAGATCGACGCGATGCGCGCCCAGCTCGCCGATGCGCTCGAGCATGGGGCCCTGGGACTGAGCTCGGGACTTGCCTATGCGTCGGCCTTCAGCGCGCCGACCGAGGAGGTGATGGCGCTCGCGGAACCGCTCGCCCAAGCCGGCGCGCTGTATACGGCACACATGCGCAGCGAGTTCGACGCGATTCTCGACGCGTTCGAAGAAGCGTGCCGCATCGGTCGGCATGCGCGCGTGCCCGTGATCGTGTCGCACTTGAAATGCGCCGGGCCGCGTAACTGGGGGCGCAGCATCGAGGTGCTCGCTTCGCTCGAGCGCGCGCGGACGCAGCAGCGCATCGGCTGCGACTGCTATCCCTACGACCGCAGTTCGACGACGCTCGATCTGAAGCAGGTCACCGGCGACATCGAGATCACCGTGACATGGTCCACCCCGCATCCCGAGGCCTCGGGCAAGCTGCTTTCAACGATTGCGGGAGAGTGGGGCGTGACGCAGCAGGAGGCCGCCGCCCGCTTGCAGCCGGCCGGCGCGGTCTATCACAACATGTCGGAAGCGGACGTGCGCCGCATTCTGGTGCATCCGGCGACGATGGTGGGTTCAGACGGCTTGCCGAACGATCCGCTCCCGCATCCCCGCCTGTGGGGCACATTCCCGCGGGTGCTCGGGCACTACGCGCGCGACGTCCAATTAATGCCGCTCGAGGAGGCCGTGCGCAAGATGACGGGGCTGTCGGCGCGGCGCTTTGGACTCGAGCGGCGCGGCGAGATCCATGTGGGGTACCACGCCGATCTCGTGCTGTTCGATCCGGCCAGCGTGCGCGATGCCGCGACGTTCGACAACCCGCGTCAGGTGGCCGACGGTATCGATGCGGTGTGGGTGAACGGCATGCTTTCCTATCGCGACCGGACGGCGTTGGGCGAGCGAGCGGGCCGCTTTTTGCCGCGCGGCGCGGCGGCGGGAGACGCGCACCCCAGCGCGGAAGAACCGTTCTAACCGCCGCGGCGGCTAGACGACTCAGCGCGCTGCCCGGAAGCGAGGTTGGCGTCATCTCGTGCTTTGCGTCGTCGCACCATGACGCGAGGGAAACACTGAGTGCGCGCCGCCTCGCTTCTGTGGCAAACCCGGCTGCATCCGATCGAACGCCGCAAGCTGGGGACTTCTCCTCGCCGAGCCGGCTGGGGTAATCGTAGTGCAGTCGTAGTGCAATCGTAGTTCGATACGCAGCGCAACTGCACCAATCCTGGACTCGCCGCACCGAGTAGGGCTTCCGTTTGGTCTTTGTCTGGCTCCCGCGCCGCGGGTTTTCACACGCCACGCGAAAGGATGCTCACTCCGAGCCGCGACCCCATGCCTGCCCCACTCATCGGTCAGCGCATCGGTCAGTGCGCTATGGCGCGGATATTG
>Ga0157370_10002750_pt1 | contig 21019 bp, 18 predicted proteins | sample C35metaG_FD_113463 | JGI IMG/M metagenome (GOLD analysis project Ga0157370, IMG submission 113463) | Corn rhizosphere microbial communities from Kellogg Biological Station, Michigan, USA - C3-5 metaG | ecosystem: Host-associated > Plants > Roots > Rhizosphere > Soil | place: USA: Michigan...
ACGGCCTGCCCTGGCTCGACGAGGCCGGAACAGGCTCCGCTCCCTCCATCGCCGAGCCCGCGCCGGTCGATCGCGGCAATTACTACGGCTTCAGCCACAGCAATTCTCTGCGTAGCAATGTCGACATCGCGACCGGCAAGATCGAGCACGACTTCACCGATGCCGTGACCCTGCGCGACCAGCTTCGCTATGCCCATTATCTGCGCCAGTTCCGCATCACCGAGCCGCAGATTTACGCCGCGGCGGCGGCGGGTGCGCGCGGCACGAATCTGCTGCTCGCGCCGGGCACGCCGCTCGATTCGATTTCCGTCTCGCGCAACCAGCTCTACGGCACCAGCCTCGAGACCTTCTTGCAGAACCAGCTCGACGCGACGGCACGGTTCAACACCTTCTTCATTCATCACACCATCGTCGGCGGCGTCGAGTTGGGCGAGGAGACGTCCGATCCACGCCGCTATACGACGATCGGACCCTTCAGCACCACCTCGCTTCTCGATCCCGATTCGGGCCAAGTTTACAACGCCAACACCTATTTCTCGAGCAGCACCAAAACCGACGCCAAGACCGCGGCGATCTATGTGCTCGATACGGCGGACCTCACCGAGCAATGGCAGCTTCTGTGTGGGCTGCGGCTCGACCGCTTCGCCGCGAACTATTATCAGCAGACCTTCGCCAACCCGGTGACAGGCACGGGCGCCGGCTACACCGCGCTCAACCGCACCGACGAGATGGCGAGTTGGCGCGGCGGGCTGGTGTACAAGCCCTTGCCAAACGGCAGCGTCTATTTCGCCGCCGGAACGTCGTTCAACCCGTCGGCGGAATCGCTGTCGCTCAGCTCATCGACCGCGAATCTCGCGCCGGAAAAAAACCTGACCTACGAATTCGGCAGCAAGTGGAATCTGTTTCACGACGCCTTGACCCTGCGCGGCGCGATCTACCGCACCGAGCAGACCAACACGCGCGAGCCCGATCCCAACGATCCGACGCTGCAGATCCTCGCCGGCAATTCGCGGGTCGACGGGTTCGAGTTCGAGGCGGTGGGGCATCTCACCGAGAAATGGCAGCTCTATGCCGGCTACGCCTACATGTTCAGCGAGATCGACAAATCGCCGGTGACGGGGCCGGGCAGCGATCTCGGCAACCGGCTCGCCAATGTGCCGATGCACACCTTCAACCTCTGGACCGCCTATCAGCTCCCCTACGGCTTCGAGATCGGCGGCGGCATGAATTACGTCTCGAGCCGCTATGCCAACTCGACGCCGCGGAACGTCGGCGGCGTCTATTTTCTCGAGAAGGTGCCGGGCTATGCGACCTTCGATGCGATGGTGAAATATCGCGCCAACGAGAAACTCGATCTGCAGCTCAACATCTACAACATCACAGACACCGACTATTTCGACGGGCTGCATCCCTCGCATGTTATCCCGGGCACCGGGCGCATGGCGATGTTCACGATCAACTACAAATATTGAGGAAGAGAGCGCGGCGATGCTGGTCCATGTCCCTGCCGTTCTCAGCTCCGACCAGGTCGCCGAGTGCCGCCGCGCGCTCGCCGAGGCCGATTGGGTCGACGGCCGCGTGACCGCGGGCCACCAATCGGCGCGCACCAAGGACAACATGCAGGTACCCGAGGATCATCCCGTCGCGCGGCGCTTGGGCGAGATGATCGTCGGCGCGCTGCAGCGCTCGCCACTCTTCATCGTCGCGGCGCTGCCGCTCAAAGTTTATCCGCCGCTCTTCAACCGCTATCAGGGCAGCCAAAGCTTCGGCACGCATATCGACGGCGCGATCCGCGAGGTGCCGGGCTTTGCTCAACGCGTCCGCACCGATATCTCGGCGACGCTCTTTCTTACTGCGCCCGAGGATTACGACGGCGGCGAGCTGTTGATCGAGGACACCTACGGTCTCCATCGCAGCAAGCTGCCGGCCGGCGACATGGTGCTCTACCCGGCATCGAGCCTCCATCGCGTCCAGCCGGTCACGCGCGGCGCGCGGCTTGCGTCTTTCTTCTGGGTTCAAAGCATGATCCGCGAGGACGGCAAGCGCACGCTGCTGTTCGATCTCGATATGGCGATCCAGCAATTGAACCGCGTCGCGGCCGAGAACCCGGCGATGGTGCAGCTCACCAGCGTCTATCACAATCTGCTGCGCCTTTGGGCCGAGGTGTGACGATGGCGTGGCGCGAATATATCCTTCGCCGTTTCCACCTCTCGATCGGCGCTGTCCTCGCCGTGCCGCTGGTGACGATCGGCTTGACCGGCAGCCTGCTCGTCTTCGAAAGCGAGCTGCGCGCCTGGATGGAGCCTGCGCCCAGGGCAACCGGCGTCGGCTCTGCACAGCCGCTTGCCGCGATCATCGCGGCGGCGCGCGAGGCGGCTCCCGGTCTTGTTCCGACGCTCGTTGCCCCGTCTCAGGCGGCGGGCGATCCCGCTTCGGTGCGGCTCGCAGAGCCTGCGCGCGGGCCGGGTCCGGGCGGGATCACGGTCTTCGTCGATCCCGCGACGCTCGCCATTCTCGGCGTCGCGCATCCGAACGACAGCCTGCTGCGGCAAATCTTTCTGCTCCATGCCAATCTGTTGCAGCAAGACCGCAGCGGGCGCGACATCGTCGGCTGGTTCGGCGTCGCGATGTGCGTGCTGGGGCTGAGCGGGCTCGTGCTGTGGTGGCCGGCGAGGCGGCAATGGCGCGGCGCCTTCACCGTGCAGTCCGGCGCGCGGGGCGCGGTGCTGCTGCGGCAGATTCATGGCGCGGTGGGGATTTGGAGCCTCGCCGTGTTCCTGGTGGTGAGCTTTAGCGGCGTCTGGCTCGCCTTTCCGCAAAGCTTCAACGGCGTCGCCGCCGCGTGGCTCGGCTTGCGCGATGTGCGGCCCGGTTTCGGCGTTGGCTTGGTGAAGCCTCAGCCTGGCATCGCGCCGCTCGATGCCGATGGCGCCGCCGCTCTCGCCGCGGCGAGCGTTCCCGGCGCGCAGCTGCGCTCGCTCAACCTGCCGCTGCGCGCCGATCAGCCGTTCCGCGCGGTGCTGCGGCGAGCGCAAGACGGCGCGCTGCCGATCATCGCCTTCGTCGATCCGTGGCAGCGCCGCGTCATCGAGCTGCGCGATCCGAGCGGCTATTCGCCGGCCGAGCGCCTAGTCGCCTCGATGCACGCGATCCATGAGGGCAGCGCGTTCGGCTGGGGCTGGCGCGCGCTGGTCTTCCTCTCGGGCTTGCTGCCCGCGCTCTTTGCGACCTCCGGGATTTGGATGTGGCTGTTGAAACGCCGGTTGCGCCGGCACCGCCGTGCCGCGGCGGCCTGGGCGCCAGGCGAATGACGAAAGGTCGGCGATGATGAAGCGATGGGCATATGTCGCGGCGGGCTTGGCGTTCCCGGCAATCGCGCAGGCGGCCGAAGAGCTCTCGCCCGTTGCGAGCGGAGCGGCCGAACCGCTACACGTCGCCGCGGCGCCGGCCTTGCCCGGCGTTGCGACGAACCTCGCGCTTGCGCCCGATCTCTCGCCATGGAGCATGTTCCTCAACGCCGATCCGGTGGTGAAATCGGTCATCGTCCTGCTGCTCCTCGCCTCGGTCGTGACTTGGACGGTGTGGCTCGCCAAGACGATCGAGCTCGCGGCGGCCAAGCGCCGCGCCAAGGCGGCGCTGGCCTCGATCGCATCGGCGACGAGCCTGGCGCAGGCGGCGGCACGCTTGTCGGGAGAGCAAGGCCCGGTCGCCGCCATGGCGCGCGCCGCCGCCGAGGAATGGCGCTTGTCGCGAGGCCCAGAGGACGGGCTGCTCGGCCGCATCGGATTGCGTCTCGAGCGGATCGAGGCGGCGGAGCGCCGCGCGGCGCAGCGCCGCATCGGCATTCTCGCGACCATCGGCGCGACCGCGCCCTTCGTCGGCCTTTTCGGCACGGTCTGGGGAATCATGAACAGCTTTGTCGGCATTGCCCGCACGCACACGACCAATCTCGCCGTGGTCGCGCCGGGCATTGCCGAGGCGCTGCTGGCGACGGCGGCGGGCCTCGTCGCCGCGATCCCGGCGGTGGTCGTCTACAATCTCTTCGTGCGCTCGACGGCCGATTACCGCGCCGTGCTGGGCGATGCCGGGGCGGAGGTGCTGGCGATTACGAGCCGCGACCTCGGGCGCCGTGTCGTTGCCCCGACCAAAGCGGCGGAGTAGCCGATGGCGATCCTCCTGTCGCGCGGCGATGACGAGCTCGACATGGCGCATGAGATCAACGTCACGCCGTTCATCGACGTGATGCTCGTGCTGCTGATCATTTTCATGGTGGCGGCGCCGCTGGCAACGGTCGATCTCCCGGTCGATCTGCCGCAAGCCTCGGCCGCGCCGCAGCCGCGTCCGGACAAGCCGATCTTCCTCACCGTGAAGGCGGATCACAGTCTTGCCGTCGGCGAGACGGCGGCGAGCGAGGAGACGCTCGGCGCAGCGCTCGATCAGGCGAGCGGCGGCCACAAGGAGATGCGCATCTTCCTGCGCGCCGATCGCAGCATCGATTACGGCGAGCTCATGAGGGTGATGAGCGCGCTGCGCCAGGATGGGTATCTCAAAATCGGGCTGGTGGGGCTCGACAGCAGAGATCTGAAATGACCGATGCCGCAGTAACGCTGCCATTCTCGATGCCGGCGCGTGGCGGCGGGCTGCGCTGGAGCGCGAGCCTCGCCATCGTGCTCGCGCTGCATGCGCTCGGTGCCGTTCTGCTGTTGAATTGGCGGGTTGCCCTGCCGCCGACGCCCGCGGTGCAGAGCGTCACCTTGATCGATTTGCAGCCTTTGCCGGCGCCGCCCCAGCCGGTGATCGAGCCGCCGCAGCCCAAGGTCACGCCCGAGATCGTCAAGCCGGTCGAGCCGAAACCCAAACCCGTGGTGAAGCCCAAACCCAAGCCGCGGCCGCATCCCGTCGTCGAGCATTCCGTTCCGGTGCCGATCCCGGCGCCCGCGCCCGTGCCGAGCGCCGCCGCGCCGCAAGCGGCGGCGCCGCTGCCGCCGCAAACCGCGCCGCAGCCGAGCAACGCCGTGCCCAGCTTTCGTGATCGCCTCGCCACCTATCTCGCGCGCTACAAGCGCTATCCGCACGCGGCGCAGGTGAGAGGCGAGCAGGGCATCGCGCTGGTCTCGTTCGTTCTCGACCGGCAAGGCGGCGTCTCGGGCGCGCATATCGAGCGCAGCTCCGGCCATGCGCTGCTCGACGAGGAGGTGCTGGCGCTGGTGCAACGCGCGGCGCCGCTGCCGCCGATCCCGCCCGAGATCGCCGGCGCCCGGCTCACCATCACCGTGCCGATCGCGTTTACGCTGCGTTGACCGGCCCGGACGCGCGCGCCTCGGCTCAGGGCGAAAGATCGAGCGGCGCGGGCTGGCGGGCCTCGCCGGTGGGCGCGCGCTCGAAAGCCGCAATGCGCGCGCGATAGAGATCGTAGAGCGGCGCCAGCTCGGCATTGAAGCCTTCGCAGCGCGCGATGAGCGTGCGCGCCTCGTCCCAGTCGCGGGCGCGATAGGCGGCGAGCATCTCGATATGGCGCGCGCGGAAATCGAGAAAGGCCGGGTCGGCGCCCAGCGTCTCGTCGCCCAAGAGGGTGAAGACGCGCACTTCCTCGCGCTTGCCCTTGACCGCGACGATGTCGAGCTCGAGCGTTGCAAGGCCGGGGATCAAGCGCTCGGTCTCCTCGCCGATGACGATCGGCACGCCATAGGTCTTGGACTGGCCCTCGAGCCGCGAGGCGAGGTTGACCGCATCGCCGATGACCGAATAGTTGAAATGCGTGTCGGAGCCGAGATTGCCGACGATGCAATCGCCGGTGTTGATGCCGATGCCGGCATCGAGCCGGACATTGAGGCGCTCGCCGCCTGCCAGCAGCACGGCCGATGCCTCGCCGGCGAGCTCCTCGTTGAGCGCGCGCAAGGCGCGGCGCATAGCAAGCGCCGCCTCACAAGCGCGGCGCGCGTGATCCTTCTCGGCGACCGGCGCGTTCCAGAACGCCATCACGCAATCGCCCATATATTTGTCGATCGTGCCGCCGGCCTCGAAAATCGCCTCGGTCATCCGCGTCGTGAAGCGGTTGACGATCTCGGTGATGGCCTCTGGCCGCGATTTGCATTTCTCCGCCACCGAGGTGAAGCCGCGAATGTCCGAGAAGAGAAAGCTCATCTGCCGCAGCTCGCCACCGAGCTTGAGCTTCGATGGATTCTTCACCAGCTCTTCGATGAGGCTCGAGGGCAGGTAATGGCTGAAGGCATGGCGGACGCGGCGCTTTTCCGATTCGGTCTGCAGCTGGTTGAGCAGCGATGCGCTCAAATAAACGCCGAGCGCGACGATCGAGGGATAGAGCGGATCGAACAGCAGGTGGAGCGCCGCGAAGGCGTACCAGGAGAGGGCGAAAGCAGCGATGAACACGCCGCCGGTGAACACCGCGCTCATCGCCGCGCCGAAGCGCGGCAGGCCGAGGATGAGCGCCGCGCCCAGCAGCACGAGATAGATGAGCTCGGCGCCCGCCGCCCAATCGGGCCGCACCAGGAAATTCTGCAGGATGATCTGCTCGGCGATCTGGGCATCGACCTCCGAGCCGAGCACCGCGACGCTCAGAGGCGTCGCCTTCAAATCGCCGAGCCCGGCCGCGCCAGCGCCGATGAAGACGATCGAGCCGCGCACGGCATCGCCCGGGGCGCTGCCGTCCATGATCTTCCATGCGGGGATGCTGCGCGCCGGCACGTGGCCGGTGTCGTAAAGCCACACCGCACCCGAGGCGTCGGTCGCGGCGGCGAAAGCGCCGATGCGGATGCTCGATATGCCGGTATGCTGCCCGAACGCCATCACGCCATTGGCGCCCGAGGCTTTGACGAGATAGCTCCCGGCGCCTTGCGCGACGCGCAGCGCCTCGGCGGCGAGAGAGGGGTAGAGCGTCTCCCCGTAGCGCACCACCAGCGGCACGCGGCGCACGGTCTGGTCGCGGTCGGGCACGAGGTTGAGGCTGCCATTGCCGGCAGCCGCCTGCTCGAGCGCGGGGAGCGATGCCACGGCGCCGCCATAGGCGGGCACGAAAGCCGCCGGGTCGTCTCCGGCGCGCGCCCAGCCGGCCGCCGTGGCGGGATCGCGGCCGCCGCCTGCGGTGGTTAGCGCAAACCCGGTCACCACCCGGCTGCCCTTTATCGTGCCGGCCAAGACGCGGTCATGGTCGGGGAGGCCGGCGATCCATTGCGCCACCTCGGGCGGCGCCTGGGGAAGCGCGCCCACCACCCGGTCCGGCGAGGTGCGGTCGGGCTCGGCCAGGACCATGTCGAGCGCGATCGAGGCTGCCCCCTGCTGGTTCAGGCGGCCGATCAGTTCGGCCAGCACGGTGCGGGGCCAGGGCCATTGGCCCAGTTTTGCGAGGCTGGCATCGTCGATATCGACCACGCGCACCGGCGCGGGCGTATAGATCCGGGGCCGGATTTGCTGCAGGAGGTCAAAATACCGGGCTTGGAAATCCTTAACGACGCCCGGATCGGCGATCCGAAGGGCGAGGCCCAGGATGAGCACCAGGCAGGAAAGGGCTCGATTGCGCCACCGGCTTGGCATGGCTGATCCGACCCCTGACCCCCCGCGGCCGCGCATTCCCGGCGCGGGCCTTAACCCTCATCGCCGCAGTCTCGCGCCAATATAATCTTGAGAAAAAGTAACGTCTCGTTAATACTGAAAAAAACAAGAACTTGAGCGGCCCGGACTTTGGGAGAGCAGGACATGCGGCGGCGGGCGGGGTGCGTAGGGCTCGGGCTTTCGATGATTGCGGCAGCGCTGCTCGGCACGGCGGCGAGCGCCGTTGCTTCGGATATCGGCACCACGGTCGTGGTCGTGCGCACCGTCACCGGCACGCTCGAGACGCAAACCCGTCAGCTCGTCATTCATGACGACGTCGCCCAGAACGAGGTGATTTCGACCGCGCCCGATGCCGCCTCGGAAATCGAGTTCGTCGACGGCACCAAGCTGAGCCTCGGCCCGCGCGCCAGGGTCGTGCTCGACAAATTCGTCTACGATCCCGACCCGGCGAAGGGCAAATTTTATATGACCGTGAGCGAGGGCGTGTTCCGCTTCGCGACCGGCCATATGGACCATCAGAGCTATGCGATCACCACGCCCAACGGCACGCTCGGCGTGCGCGGCACCGAGTTCAACTTCATCGTCGGCCATGACAAGACCATCGTTCAGGTGCTCGAAGGCGAAGTCTTCGGCGCCTCCGACGATCACATTGAGCGCAGCTACCGTCGCGGCGCTTATTTCACGCTGTTCCACACCATCGGCAATAGCTCCGACGGCGACAAATCGATCATCGACGCGGAGGTCGCTCTGATGAACGCGCTTCTGGCCGGCCCGACGAAATTCGCGGGCTTGCCGCCGGTCGTTCAGACCGGCCTCAATCGCTTCATCAAGCCGCAGCCGCCGGTGAGCCCGACCGCGCCGTAACACCGCGCGCTCGCCTGCGATGACGGACGCGACCAGCGCGGGCTCCTACGACGATACGGACGACAGCGGCGAAAGCGGCGAGAGCGAGCTGCGGCGCGCGCGCGAGCGCTACGCACCCGGCCGCGCGCTCTTCCTCTTGCTGCTGGGATTCGTTCTGCTGCTTCCCTTGCCGCTGGGCGCGGTCGCGCGGCTGAGCTGGTGGGTGATCGCGCTTTACGTCGGCCTGTTGCTCGCGGCCCATGCGGCGAGCCTGATGCGGCCGGGCGCGGTCATCGGCCAGCGTGTTGCGCCCAACGGGCCGTGGATCGTGCCGTTCCTCCTCACCGCCGCCTGGGCCGCCTTGCAGCTTTCGCCCTGGACGCCGGCCGCCTGGCATAACCCCTTATGGCAGACGGCGGCGGGGCTGTTGCAAACCCCGCTCGCGGGCGCGATCTCGATCGATCCCGACGACACCGCGGCGGCGATCATCCGGCTCCTCGCTTATGGCGGGATTTTCTGGCTCGCGATGCAGCTGTGCTGGCCGCGCCGCCGTGCCGAAACGCTATTCCTCGCCTTGAGCTTCGCCGCCTTCGCCTATTCGGCCTATGGGCTCATCGAGGAATTCAGCGGCGCGAAGATGGTGCTGTGGTTTCCGAAATCGGCCTATTTCAACTCCGTCACCAGCACTTTCATCAATCGCAACAATTACGCGGCCTATGGCGGGCTTGGCCTCATTTGCGCCTCGGGCATGATCATCAAGGAGCTCGCGATGCTGGTTTCGCGCCAGCCCAGCCGGCGCGCCGAGTTCCTCGCCTTGCTGGAGGCGCTTGCCGGATGGCGCGGAATCCTGTTGGTGGGGTGGGTGGTGTCCTGCGCCGCGCTGGCGATGAGCGATTCCCGCGGCGGCGTCGTCAGCACCTTCGCGGGGCTGCTGGCGCTGGTGGCGGCGGTCGGCGTCTCGCGGACCTTGCAGCGCCGCTATGTCCTCATCATCGCCGGCTCGGTGCTGGCGGCGGGCATCGCCGTCAGCTCGCTCAACGGCGCGCAGCTGGTCGAGCGTCTGGCCGAAACCGATCTCTCGCAAGAGGGCCGGCCTCTGGTCTACGCGCTGCTGCGCCACCAGATCGCCGAAGCGCCCTGGCTCGGCACCGGCTACGGCACCTTCGAAGAGGCGTTTCGCCCGATCCAGAGCGCAGCGATCCGGGGACGCTGGGATCGCGCCCACGATACTTATCTCGAAAACGCGCTCGAGCTCGGCATTCCCGCGGCGCTCCTGCTGACGCTTAGCGGTGCCGCCTTGTTCATCCGCTGCCTTTTCGGTCTGCGCGCGCGGCACCGCGATGCGATCTATCCGGCGATCGGGATCGGCGCGAGCGTACTGCTCGCCTGCCATTCGCTGGTCGATTTCAGTCTGCAAATTCCCGCGATCACCGCGACCTATGCGCTGATCATGGGCGCGGCGGTGATCCAATCCTGGCCGCGTCGCGCCTTGCCGGCGGAGAATTACAGATCGGCGGCGACACGGTCGAATTCCGCCTGATCGGCCGGACCGAGCAGAGCGCGCACCTCGTCGCGGCGTCCGGTCGCAATTGCAAGGCGGACGAGACGCCAATGCGATTGCTGCCAGGCGAGCTTCACCTGCTCGGCGAAAAGATCGGCATGCGCGCGGGGGAAATACGGCCACTCGATGAGGCACAATTCGAGGCGCGGAAAAATCAGCGCTGCCTCGACCGGCGCGGTGCGGATCGCCATGGCGAGGATCGGCACGATCCGATCCGCCGTCTCGTCCTCGGCGAGCTGGGCATAAGCGAGACGCGTCCAGGCATAGGGATCGGCGGGCGAGCGCGCGAGGCTGCCCTTGAGCGCGTCGCGCGCGCGGGCCATCAAAGCATGATAGCGCGTGCCGCCGCCGACCTCGCGCTGGGCGAGAAGGATCGCCGCGGCGGCGAGCTCCAGCCGTACATGGCCCGATTCGGTCCAGCCGATGGCGCGCTCGCGCGAAGCCAGCAGAGCTTCGATCTCGAGCGTCGTGACGTCGCTTTCATCGTCATTGGCGATGGTGTTGATGAGCGGATTGCCGGGCAGCAGCAAAAGCTCGGCGTAGATCCGCGGCACCGCGAGAAGAATGAGCAGAAGGCCGAGCGAGGCCGAAACGCCGATCACGGCGAAACGCGCACGCATACCAAGGCGCAAGGCGGCGGGCGCCGGCATGTCATCGGCAAGGCTGGTGCTGCGGGATTGCGGCAAAGCTGAGACCTCCGCGCTCATTCTAGCGCGAAACGGCGATTTCACTGCAACCCGTGCGGCGCTTCAGCGTCATGCCTGGGCCGCCTGGGCAAGGCTTTGATAACCATTCCTTGCCACAATCCCTGCCGCGCGGAGGCAATTTCGAGGGTCCATCGTGCCGTCGCTTTTCCATCGCCGTTCTGCCTCCGCCGTGCGAAGCGCACCGGCCATCTGATCCGTCATGCGCTCGCTCTTGCTGCCGCTTGCCGGCGCGGTCCTTCTCTCCTTGGCGCCAATCGCCCGTGCCCTGCCATCGGGCGAGCGGGTGTGGCTTCAATCCTATCTCGACTTTCCGATCGAGAATCTGCGCTTCACCGCCGGCGCCATGGGCTATCTCGGCCCCGTGAAAGAGGTCGTCGCGCGTTTCGATATCGGCGATGCGCGCGGCGCCGCGGCGAGCAGCCGCGAGACGGTGGTGCGCTTCTATCCCGATGGGCGCGCCGCCGAGGAGACCGATCGCGATCTTCTCGCCAAGACGACCGTCTTTCACGCCGTCTATTCCTACAACACACGCAACCAGATCGCCGAAATCCGGCGCAGCGACTATGTCGCGGGAACGGTCGAGACAATCGGTTTCCAATATGACGCGCAGGGATTCCTTGTCGGCGCGACAATGGAGCGGAACGGACGCGCGGAGCAGTCGGTTGCGATCGCCAATACCAGCGCGGGCAAGCCGCTGCTCGTGACCACCCGCCTCGCCGATGGGCGCGAGGTCTCGCGCATCGCCTATACCTACACGGAGCACGGCGTGCGGATCGCCTATACGGCGGCGGGCGGCGCCGAGCGCGTCGTTTCGGCCTTCACCCTCGATGCCGATGGCCGGCCGGTCGCCGCGACGACCGAGCGGCGCGACACGGCGAGCGTCGTCGATTACGACGGGGTCTATCGCTACACCTATCGCGCCGACGGTGACACGCTCTTCCACGGCGTCGAGGATCATCCGCATGCGCTGCCGCAGCCGACGCGCTGTGTGATCGATCGCGAATTCTTCAAGAATGGCGCGCTGCGTCACGCCGAGAGCGTCGGCGACGACATCACCTGCGATCGTCCGGGTCCCGATCCCGAAATCGCCTTCGATGCGGAAGGCAATGTCACGCGCTCGCGGCTCGGCGCTTACGAGCATGCTTACGCGATTACCTATTATACGACGCCGTCGATGTAACGGGCGGCCGCCGCCGGCTCAGATCGAATGGCGCTCGCGCGGTTGGGGCTGCGCCGGCGAATAGGGAGCGGCGGGAGTCTTCTCGGCCATTTTGAGCGCGGCCAGCGCCACGACGTTCAGCATGTCGAGCAGCTGCGGCGAGAGCTTCACGCCGGGCCAATCGAGCGCGCGGCGCCCGGTCGGGGCATAGGCTGCGCTGTCGCCCGGCGTCGCGTCGGCGACATCCGGTCCGGTGCCGAGGCTGGCGAGCGCGCCTGCCTCGCGGTCGATTTTGCTCGAGAAGCTTTGATAGATTTCGGCGACGCTGCGCGGCTTGCCGCTCTGCGGATCGTAGAAGACCGCGGGGTTTGCCGCCGCTGCCTCGGGCAGAAGATCGGCGGCGGGCGTGTTGCCGCTGGTCGCAAGGGTCTTGAGAAAAGCCGTCGCGCCCGAGGCGCCGAGAAAATGCGCCATATAGAGATCGGCGCGCTGGAGCCTATGCCCCAAGGCCTGCTCGACCGTCGCGCGGTTGAGCTTCATCGATTCGCCCGCGAGCGCCGCCGAGAGCGACGGGTCGCTGCGCAGATCGAGGATTTTCTTGCGCAGGGCGGGATCGCTCACGCTGGGCTTGCCGCTGCCATCGATTGCGATGTGCTGCGCCAGCGCGCCGACGCCGTATTTCGCGCCGAAGCGTTTGACGAGGCCGAGCCAGGTGCTGTCGATGAACTGGAAGAGGCCGGCGGCGCTGCTGGTCGAGGATTTGGCGTCGGCGTGAAAGCCGCTTTCCTGCGCGGCTTGGGCCATGAGAAGGCCGAAATCCGTCGCGGTCGCGGCGCTCGCGCGGCGGATGCTGTGCAGAATTTCGGGATCGATCGCCCGCGCCAGCGCGGGAAGAGGATTGCTCGGGGCCGTCATGGCCGGGAGGCTAAGCCGATATGGTTAACCGATCGTAACCCCGGCGCGCGCTGCCTTCACGGCCCCAGCGTCCACAGCGCCCAGCTCAGCAAGACCAGCGCCGTGATGAAAAGCAGGAACCGGACCAGCCGGTGCCCGAGCCGCGTGGGATTGTCGTTGGCCGCGCGGGAGGGACGCGACGCGCCGCGGAGGATCGTCGCGCGCCGTAGCGCGCCCGCACCGCCGCCGCCGCGATCGGGACGCGGGCTAGCCACGTTGCCCCATCGCCACATAGTCGCGCTTGGTGGGACCCGTGTAGAGCTGGCGCGGTCGCCCGATCTTCTGGTTGGGATCCTCGATCATCTCGTTCCATTGCGCGACCCAGCCGACCGTGCGGGCGATCGCGAACAGCACGGTGAACATCGAGGTCGGGAAGCCCATCGCCTTCAGGATGATGCCGGAATAGAAATCGACGTTGGGATAGAGCTTCTTCTCGATGAAATAATCGTCCTTCAAGGCGATCTTCTCGAGCTCCATCGCGAGATCGAGGAGCGGCTCGTCGCGCACGCCCAACTCGTCGAGCACTTCGTGGCACGAGGCGCGCAGCACCGCGGCGCGCGGATCGTAATTCTTGTAGACGCGATGGCCGAAGCCCATCAGCTTGAAGGTATCGTCCTTGTTCTTGGCGCGCTTGATGAATTCTGGGATGCGGTCCTTGTGGCCGATCTCCATCAGCATCTTCAAGACCGCCTCATTGGCGCCGCCATGCGCCGGCCCCCACAGCGAGGCGATGCCGGCGGCGATGCAGGCGAAAGGATTGGCGCCCGAGGAGCCGGCGAGCCGCACCGTCGAGGTCGATGCATTCTGCTCGTGATCGGCATGGAGGATGAATATCTTGTCCATCGCCTTGGCGAGCACCCGGCTGACCTTGTACTCCTCGCAGGGGACGCCGAAGGTCATGTAGAGGAAGTTCTCGGCATAGCTCAGCTCGTTCTTCGGGTACATGAAGGGCTGGCCGAGCGTGTATTTATAGGCCATCGCTGCGATGGTCGGCATTTTCGCGATCATGCGATGCGAGGCGACCATGCGTTGATGCGGATCGGAGATGTCGGTCGAATCGTGATAGAAGGCGGACAAGGCGCCGACGACGCCGCACATCACCGCCATCGGATGCGCGTCGCGGCGGAAGCCCTGGAAGAAGCGCGTCAGCTGCTCGTGCACCATCGTGTGGTGCGTGATCGCGTAATCGAAGGCTTCTTTCTGGTCGCGGGTCGGCAATTCGCCATAGAGCAGAAGATAGGAGACTTCCGAGAAATCGCTCTTCTCCGCGAGCTGCTCGATCGGATAGCCGCGATACATCAACTCGCCGACATCGCCGTCGATATAGGTGATCTTTGATTCGCAGCTTCCGGTCGCGGTGTAGCCGGGATCGAAGGTGAAATGCCCGAGATCCGAATACAATCGCCTCACATCGACGACTTGCGGCCCGATCGTCCCCGATAACAACGGCAGCTCGGTGGATTTGCCCGTGACATTGTCGGTGATCGACACCGTCTGCCGGTTCGAGGACTTTTTATCCATTGTCTGCCTCCTGCTGCGCCGATGCTGCAGCGCAAAATCACTCGATGCCGCGAGAATAGAGCGGCATGATGCGTTTGGCAATTCGCGGCTCAGCGCGCCGACGCATCTGCGAGACGGGCGAGCGTCTCGTCGCGTCCCAGCACCTCCATCACGGAAAAGATCGGCGGTGAGGCAAGGCTGCCGGTCAAGGCCGCGCGCAAAGGCTGCGCCGCCGCGCCGAGCTTCACGCCGTGCGCCTCGGCAAAATCGCGAGTCGCGGTCTCGAGCGCGCCAGCCTCCCAGGCCACGCTTTGCAAAGCCTCCGCCAATTCAGGCAGGAGAGATTTCGCCGATGCCAGTGCCGCATTTGCCTTGTCGTCGATCGGGATCGGCCGCTTCGCCACGTAAAATTTTGCGATGTCAGCAAGTTCGACGAGCGTCTTCGCGCGCGGCTTCAGCCCGGACATGGCCGAGACAAGCCGCGCCGTCTCGCCAATGTCCAGCGCGGCGCCGAGCGCGCGTTCAAGGAAAGGCGCGACCAGCGCGGCGAGTCGCGCATCCGCGGTCTCGCGCAGGTAATGCGCGTTGAGGCTGCCGAGCTTGGCAAAGTCGAAGCGCGCGGGCGCGCGGCCGATCGCGTCGAGCTCGAACCATTCTATCGCCTGCGCGGTCGAGATGATCTCGGCGTCGCCATGGCTCCAACCCAGCCGCAGCAGATAATTGCGCAGCGCCTCGGGCAAATAGCCCATGTCGCGATAGGCATCGACTCCCAAGGCGCCGTGGCGCTTCGACAGCTTGGCGCCGTCGGGCCCATGGATCAGCGGCACATGCGCGAATTGCGGGATGTCCCAAAGGAAAGCGCGATAGATTTGCGTTTGGCGAAACGCGTTGTTCAGATGATCGTCGCCGCGGATGACATGGGTGATCGCCATATCGTGATCGTCGACCACGACCGAGAAATTATAGGTCGGCGTGCCGTCGGCGCGCAGGATGATGAGATCGTCGAGCTGCGCATTGGCGACGACGACGCGGCCCTGCACGCGATCCTCGATCACGGTGTCGCCGTCCTGCTGCGCCTTGAGGCGGATGACCGGTGGAATGCCGGGCGGCGCTTCCTTGGGATCGCGGTTGCGCCAGGTTCCGTCATAGCGGGCCGAGCGGCCTTCGGCGCGCGCCTTCTCGCGCATCGCCTCGAGCTCCTGCGGCGTGCAATAGCAATAATAGGCCTTGCCCTCCGCGAGCAATTGGCGCGCAAGCGCCGCGTGACGCTCGGCGCGCGCCGACTGCATGACGATCTCGCCGTCCCATTGCAGGCCGAGCCATTGGAGCCCGTCGATGATCGCATCGACCGCTTCCTTGGTCGAGCGGACGCGATCGGTATCCTCGATGCGCAGCAGGAATTTGCCGCCATGATGGCGGGCGAAGAGCCAGTTGAAGAGGGCCGTGCGCGCGCCGCCGATATGGAGAAAACCCGTGGGCGAGGGGGCAAAGCGAACCGTAACGCTCATGGCCGCGCGGTTTAGCACATCCATCGGAAGCCGTCATGGCGGCTCTCTCGCATAAGGCGCTGCATTGATGGTTTGCGCCCTTCGACTTCGCTTCGCTCCACTCAGGGTGAGGCGAGAGGGTTGATGGCATTAAGAAAAACGCTTCATCCTGAGCGCGAGCGCCGATATGGCTCGAGCTGTCGAAGGACGCGGGACCGATGTCCAGCAATATGCGATAATTCTGCCCTTGCCGCCGGGGCGAGCATTCGCCCTCGGGACGGGCTAGACTGAGTTCCCATGTCCGTTTCCGCCGAACTTTCGGGCGAAGCACGGCCCGGCCTCCTGACGCCGCTCTATGAGCGCTTCCTCGCCGAGCGCGAGCGCTGGCCGCTCTGGTTTCCGGTGCTGATGGGCGTCGGCGTCGGCGGTTACTTCTCGCTGACGAGCGAGCCTCTTTGGTGGATCGGGGCGGGTGCCTTGATCGCGGCCTCGGCCGCGATGATCGCGGCGTGGCGGGCACGCATCGATGTGACCGCGGTAGGCGCGGTGCTTGCGCTCGCGCTCGGCTTTGCCGCCGCGCAATTCGAATGCTGGAATGTTGCGGCGCCGGTGCTGACCCATCGCATGGGACCGGCTCTCGTCACCGGCCGGCTCCTATCGGTCGATCCGCTGCCCCAAGGCGCGCGGCTGGTCATCGCGCCCGCGGAAATTCGTGATGGCAAATCGGGCGCGCTCGATGCGCGGCATCTGCCGGCGCGGTTGCGCGTGCGGCTGCGGCGTGGCGATCCCGGCGTTGCGCCCGGCGATTGGCTGAGGCTGCGTGCGATGCTGATGCCGCCGCCCGCGCCGTCGATGCCCGGCGCTTATGATTTCGAGCGCCGTGCCTGGTTCGACCGGCTGGGCGCAGTCGGCTACGCGTTGGGCGGCGTCGAGCCGGCCGCACCGCCCGCGGGCGAAGCGCCGGGCGCTTGGCATCATGCGATCGAAGCCTTGCGCAATGGCGTGACGGCGCGCATCCGCATGGCCTTGCCCGACCGCTCGGGCGCCATCGCCTCGGCGATCCTCGCCGGCGAGACGCATGCGATCGCGCCCGACGATGCGGGCGCGTTTCGCGATGCGGGGTTGGCGCATATTCTCGTCATTGCCGGCCTTCATATGGGCATGGTCGCGGGCATCGCGTTTTTCGCTTTGCGCGCGCTCTTGGCCCTCATCCCGCGTTTGGCGCTCAACTACCCGACCAAGAAATTCGCCGCTGCCGGCGCGCTGCTCTTCATCTTCTTTTATCTGCTGCTGTCGGGCGCGACCGTGTCCTCGCGCCGCGCCTTCGTCATGGTGGGGCTGGCGCTTTTGGCCGTGCTGGTCGACCGCATCAGCGTCTCGCCGCGCGCTATTGCCGTCGCTGCGGTGGTGGTGATGCTGATGACGCCCGACTCGGCGGCGGGGCCGAGCTTCCAGATGTCCTTTGCTTCGGTCGCCTGTCTCATCGCCTTTTACGAGGCGATGCGGCCGAGGCTCTCGGCCTGGCATCGCGATTCCGGCGCGCTGCGCCGCTTGGGTCTTTATGTCTTGGGGCTCGCTTTCACGACGATGGTCACGACGGTCGCGACCGCGCCCTTCACCATCTATCACTTCAATCGCTTTCCGCTTTATTCCGTCATCGCCAATGCGATCGCGGTGCCGATCACCGGGTTCTGGGTGATGCCCTGGGGCATTCTCGCGGTGTTGCTCATGCCCTTGGGTCTCGAGAAGCTGGCGCTCGTGCCGATGGGCAAGGGGATCGACGCGATTTCCTGGATCGGCCACCAGGTCACGTCCTGGCCCGGCGCGGTCATGCATGTGCCGAGCCTTTCCGCGACCGGCCTCGGTCTCATCGCGCTCGGCGGCGTGTGGCTATGCATCTGGCTCGGCCGCTGGCGCTGGTGGGGATTGGCGCCGGTCGCGCTCGGGCTTTTGACGCTCGCGGCGGTGCGGCCGCCCGATCTCTTGATTTCAGGCGATATGCGCCTCATCGCCGTGCGCGCGCCCGATGGCAGCTACGTCCCCTCGACGGCGCGCGGCGAGGCAATGATCGAGGATGTGTGGACGCGGCGCGCGGCGACGACGCTCGCCGCGCCCTGGCCGGAAAACGGTGCTGCCGCCGACGGCGCGCTTACTTGCGATGCTGAGGGTTGCTTTTACCGCGTGCATGAAAAGACCATCGCGCTTATCCGCGATGGCGCGGCGCTCGCCGAGGATTGCCGCGCCGCCGATCTCGTCGTCAGCCCGGTGCCGGCGCGTCGCTCCTGCCGCGGCGCGCGGGTGATCGACCGTATCGACACCTATCGCGAGGGCGGGCACGCGGTGTGGATCGACGCCTCGGGTTTCACGATCGAAACGGTGCGCGCCTGGCAAGGCAATCGGCCCTGGTCGCCGCGTTATTCCGAGCGGACGAGCGAATAGAGGCGGCGCGAGGCGCCGCGCCGCGTCTCAATAGCGCCGCATCAGTCCGACGAGCTTGCCCTGCACCTTGACGCGGTCGGGACCGAAGATCCGCGTCTCATAGGCTTTGTTCGCGGGCTCGAGCGCGATCGAATCGCCGCGCTTGCGCAGCCGCTTCAAAGTGACTTCGTTATTGTCGACGAGGGCCACGACGATCGCGCCGTTCTCGGCGACCTCGCATTTCTGGATCAGCACCGTGTCGCCATCCATGATGCCGGCTTCGATCATGCTGTCGCCCGCGACTTCGAGCGCGTAATGATCGCCGCTGCCGATGAGGCTCGGCGGCACGGCAACGGAAGCGCTTTGATCGCGCAGCGCCTCGATCGGCGTGCCGGCGGCGATCCGGCCGTAAAGCGGCAGCTCGACCGCCTCATTGGCATTGGCGGGCGCGGCGCCCGCCAAGCCGGTTTTGAAATCGCCGCGGATGACGGTGGGCGAGAAGCGGCTGCGATCGCCCGGCGCCGCGGCGCGCCGCGGCGCGACCGAGGTTTCCTCGGGCAGCTTGATCACTTCGAGCGCGCGGGCCCGGTGCGCCAGGCGCCGGATGAAGCCGCGCTCCTCGAGGCCGCTGATGAGCCGGTGGATGCCGGATTTCGATTTGAGGCTCAAAGCGTCCTTCATCTCCTCGAAAGAGGGCGAAACACCGTTCTCCCCCAGGCGACGATTGATGAAGAGCAAGAGCTCGTATTGTTTGCGCGTCAGCATGCCCGACCCCGCGGCTGATAAGGAAACCGGCCAAGTCGGCCGGAACAAAACCAAAACTCCTGTGGATGTTCTAGTTTAGTTCTGGCTTGGAAGTCAAGCGCCTTTCGGAATCGCCGCCGTATAGAGGCAGTCAGAGGACGCCGAGTGGCAGGATTTCGACCCAGTCGCCGGCTTTGGCGGGCGGGGCATGGGGGGCGCGGATGACGAGACAATCGGCGCGCGCCAGAAGCGAGATCATCGAGCTGTCCTGCTTCTTGAAGGGCTCGGCTTCGAGCGTGCCGTCGGCCGCACGGCTCAAGGTGGAGCGCAGGTAATCCTGACGCCGGTCATTCTCCGTGAGCGGGATTTTGAGCCGGGCGCGGATCGGCGGCTCGAAGACTTGCGCGAGGCCCGACATTTTCGCCATGGCGGGCTTGGCAAAGAGCAGGCCGCAGACAAGGGTCGAGACGGGATTGCCGGGGAGCCCGATCATCGGCGTGTCTTTGTAGCGCCCGACCATCAGCGGCTTGCCCGGGCGCATGGCGACGGTCCAGAAATCGAGCGTCAGGCCCGAGGCACCGAGCGCACCGCGCACCAAATCATGATCGCCGACCGAGGCGCCGCCGGTCGTCAGAAGCAGATCGGCGCCGGCCGCGCCCGTCGCGATGCGCTGCAAGGCGCTGTTGTCGTCGGGCGCGATCGCCAGATGCACGGGTACGCCGCCGCACGCTTCGACGAGAGCGGCAAGCGCGATGCCGTTCGAGGAGACGATCTGATTGGGTCCGACCGGATCGCCCGGCATCACCACCTCATCGCCCGTCGGCAGGATGGCGACGCGCGGGCGGCGATGCACCAAGAGCCAGGGCCGGTTCATCGCCGCGGCAAAGCCGATATCCGACGGCGAGAGCCGCCGCCCGGCCTTCAAGCCCACTTCGCCTTCGCGGAAATCGAGGCCCGCGGGCCGGACGTAGCGGCCCTTGGGTGCGCCTTCGCGCACCTCGACCTGATCGCCTTGGCGCTCGGTGTCTTCCTGGATGACGATCGCATCGGCGCCTTGCGGCACGGGCGCACCGGTGAAGATGCGCACGGCCTCGCCTGGCTTGACCGTGCCGTCATAGGCCTTGCCCGCCGGCACCGTGCCCGCAACTTTGAGCGTCACCGGAACCTTCGCGACATCCGCCGCACGCACGGCATAGCCGTCCATCGCCGAGACGTCCCAGGGCGGCTGCGTGCGGCGCGCGACCACGTCTTCGGCCAAGACGCGGCCCAGCGCATCGGCGAGCGAGACTTGCTCGGCGCCCAAAGGCGCGATCATGGCGATAAGGCGCTCTTGCGCTTCGGCAACGGGAATCATCGCGCTGCCTCATAGGTGCCGGACTTGCCGCCGGATTTGTGCAAGAGCCGGATCTCTGTCAAGCGCATGCCGCGATCGATCGATTTGCACATGTCGTAGACCGTCAAGGCCGCGACCGCCACCGCGGTCAGCGCCTCCATCTCGACGCCGGTGCGGCCGGTGATCTTGCAAGTGGCGGTGATGTCGACCGCCGAGCGCTTGGCATCGCAGGAGAGGTCGAGCGCGACCGAGCTCAGATTGAGCGGATGGCACAGCGGGATGAGATCGGGCGTGCGCTTGGCGCCCATGATGCCGGCGAGCCGCGCCACGCCCAGCACGTCGCCCTTGCTCATGCCGCCCGCCATGATCTTCGCGAGCGTTTCCTGTTCCATCAGCACGCTGCCGGTCGCGACGGCGACACGCTCGCTCTCGCCTTTCGACGAGACATCGACCATCGCGGCGTTGCCCTCTTTGTCGAAATGCGTGAGCTCGCTCATGCGCGCGCCATGTCCTTGCCGAGCAGCGCCGCGGTCGCGGCCGCCACGTCCTTTTGCCGCATCAGTGCCTCGCCGATCAAAAAGCACGACACGCCCGCGCGGCGCATGCGTGCGAGATCGGCGGGCGCGGCAAGGCCGCTTTCGCTGACGAGGCGGCGATCCTTGGGCACGCGCGCGGCCAGCGCCTCGGTCGTGGCGATGTCGGTCTTGAGCGTTTTCAAATTGCGGTTGTTGATGCCGATGAGCC
>Ga0157370_10002752_pt1 | contig 21010 bp, 17 predicted proteins | sample C35metaG_FD_113463 | JGI IMG/M metagenome (GOLD analysis project Ga0157370, IMG submission 113463) | Corn rhizosphere microbial communities from Kellogg Biological Station, Michigan, USA - C3-5 metaG | ecosystem: Host-associated > Plants > Roots > Rhizosphere > Soil | place: USA: Michigan...
AGACGCGCAGCGGCGTGCGGCCGATGAGGTTCCAGCCGCCGGGCGACACGAGCGGATAGACGCCGGTCTGCTCGCCGCCGATGCCGACGGAGCCGGCCGGCACCGCGGTGCGCGGCGTTTGTCGTCGCGGCGTGGCGATGCGACTCGAGAGTCCACCGAGATAGGCGAAGCCCGGCATGAAACCGACCATGTACACGAGATAGTCGCCCGCGGCGTGAATGTCGATGACCTCGCGCGCGTCGATCCCATGCCGGCTGGCGACCTCCTCGAGGTCGGGCCCGAGTTCGCCGCCATAGCAGACCGGAATCTCGACGGTGCGCGGCGGTGGCAACGCGTCGTCGCGGAGGTCGGAGAGGAGCTGGCGGAGGCGGGCGGCGAACGTCTCGTACGGCGACTCTCCGGCGACGGCGCCGACCAGGAGCGGCTCGTAGTGAACGACGACACTGGCGAAGGCGGGTACGCGGTCGACACATCCCGCCGGTGGATCGGCGTCGATGCTCGCCGTTACGGCGCGTACGCGGCGATGGGTCGCCTGGTCGATCGAGTCGCCCAGTGTGATGAGGACGGCGCGATCACCGAGCGGAGCGAGGAGCATTGCGGTGGACGTTAGGGGCTATGCGTCGCCGCGGAGCACGCTCTCGAAGATTCTCGCGTCGATGAAGCTCGTGAGCAAATGCTGATCGAGCATCCCCTCGGTCGCCTCCATGCGCAGGATATCGAGCGCGCGCCGCCAGGGTACGGCGCGTTTGTACGGCCGGTCGCCGGCCGTGAGCGCATCAAAGATATCCGAGATCGTCATCATGCGCGTCTGCACCGGGATCGCCTCGGCGGTCACGGCGTGAGGGTAGCCGCGGCCGTTCAGCTTCTCGTGATGGCCCAGGGCGATCTCCGGAATCCCTTTCAGCTCGGGCGTCCACGGAATCTGCTCCAGGAACCGGTAGGTGTGCGTGACGTGCGACTCGATCTCGCGCCGCTCGCTCTCGTCGAGGCTGCCGCGCCGGATCATCAGGTACTGAAGCTCCTCGTCGCGGAGCAGCGGCCGCTCGCGTCCCTCGAAGTCGACGTATGTCCGGCGGCTGATCTCCCGCAGTGCCTCGAAGCTACCCTCGGCGAGCACGGTCGGTTCGTTCGCGTTGGCGATCGCGTCGAGAAAGCGACAGAGCTCTTCGCCCGTTGCCTGGCGGGCCGCGGTGAGCTCGGCGAGCGCGGCGTCGTAGTCGTCACGCCCGTGCGCGAGCAGAAAATCCGCTCGCGCGCGCTCGAACTCGACGTCGGCCGACTGCATCATGTAGGCGAATCGATGGCGGATGATCTCCATGTCCTCGGGGTAGAGCTTCTTCGCCTTGGTCAACACCTCCTCGCGCACGCCGACTTTGCCGAAGTCGTGCAACAGACCGGCGTAGCGCAGCTCGCGGAGCTGCTCGCGGGTGAAACGAACGTCGCGGTACGGTCCTTCTCCTCCGCGATCCACGGCTTCGGCCAGGCCGACCGTCAGCGTGGCGACACGAAAGGAATGGCCGGACGTGGTCGGATCGCGCGACTCGATCGCCGTCACGGCGGCGGTGACGAATCCCTCGAACAGGCGCTCGATGTCCTCGTAGAGCCGCCCGTTCTCGATCGCCACCGCAGCCTGCGACGCGAGGGCGCCGACGAGCTCCAGCGCGTGCTGGTCGAACGACAGCACCTCGCGCTCGACGATCTCCGGCGACGAGAGCTTGGTGTCGGCGTCACGCTTCCGGTTGATCAACTGCAGTACGCCGATGGTCTCGTCGCGGTGCGTCTTGAGCGGAATGACGAGCATCGACTTGGTGCGATACCCGAACTTCTCGTCGAAGGAGCGATTCTGCTTGTACGGGACGTCGTCGGGCAGGAGGTACACGTCGGCGATGACGAGCGGCTCGCCGGTGGCCGCGGCGTAGCCGGCGAGACTGGTGTGGTCGATCGGGACCGTGAACGCCGTGAGCGGCAGGGTGGGGAGCGTGTGGTTCTGCGACAGCTTGAACCGGAGGATCCCGTCGGATTGCCCATTGCCGCCGCGCTCGATCAGATAGAGCGAGCCGGCGTCGGCCAGGGTGATGCGGCGCGACTGGCTGAGAATCATCTCCAGCAGCGTGAGGAGATCGCGTTCGTTCGACAGCGCGACCCCGACGTTGGTGAGCTCGCGCAGCTGGCGATGACGTTCCTGCTCCTCGGCCACGGCACGCCGCTCGGCGACGAGCGACGCCGCGTGGCGAAAGCCGCCGCGGAACATGGCGAGAATGGTTCCGACCGGCGCGTCGCAGGGGAGGTATCCGGTCAGCAGATCCGCGGGGAAATCGTGCGGCGGCTCGTCCTCGTCCGGCTCGCCGAGTCCGACGAGCGCGACGTACGCGGCGAGGTCCCGCACGCGCTGATGATCGCCGTCGGCGCTGCGGAGCAGGTGCCGGTCGAGCACGACGACGGTGGGGCGCTCCGGATCGAGCGTCGCCGGCGTGGGAAGCGCGGGAACACGACGAACCTCGACGTCATCCTCTCGGCGCCCAAGCGGCGCCGAGGAGACGGTGCGGCCGATGGCCGTGACGAGGAGGGGTCTCACGGGCGCCCGCGAGACCTCAGTTGGTCGCGCTGCCGGGAATCTTGTCGAGGTTCTTCTGCGCCGGCTCGAAGTCGGGAAACTTGGCGAGGACCTGCTTGAACAGCGCGGCGGCCTTCGCCGTGTTCTTCCGGTCCATCTCGTCGAGCGCGTTCGAGTAGATCTTCATCGTCGCGATGTCGAGCCGGGTCTTCATGATCTTGGCCGACACCGGCTTGGCGAAAGTCTCGACCGCCGTCGCCTTGGCGTGCGCCGCGGAGCCGGCGTCGCCGACGCGCCGGTTGGGTTTGGGTTCGAGCTTGATCTCGCCGTTCAGCTTCGCCGTCATCTCGTCGATCAGGCCAAGCACGTCGTCCGTCTTGCGCTGCACCTTCATCGCGTTGCCAAGCGCGGACGTCTCCATGTCGGTCGAATGCGCCGTGAGCACCATGCTGCCGCGGCCGTCGCTCATGAAGCCGCCGTAGATGGCGTACTGTGCGCCGAGGATCCTGCCGACGCGCACCGCGGTCGCCGGATCGATGCTGCCCGTCTTGGACAGATGCTGCTCGTCGAGGACGCGCTGAATGCGCTCGCGATCGACGAGACGGATCTTCCCGTTGGCGGCCATGTCGGCGATGAGCGTTTCTTGAATGCCCTTGCCGATGCCGTCGTAGTCCTGCCGCCCGGCGCCGATGGAGTTGTTGTCGAACGACAGAATGGCGACGATCGGCCGGGTGTCGGCCTGTGCCTGCGCGAGCGCCGGTGCCGCGACCATGGCCGCGGCGGCGAGCACTCGGATGAGAGACGTCGGTGAACCCATCATGGTACGCTCCTGTGGTCCGTGACGGACGCTACACACGCAGTGACATCCCTTCGGCCGCGGCGGTGACGCGGAGCGCCCCACCGCGGCTTGCGACCAGCTCACGCGCCAGCGCGACGCACCGATCCAGCTCGGCGTCGGATCGCTCGGGCTTGTGATGGAACAGCACCAGCTCGTCCACGCCGGCATCGAGCGCCAGCGTCACCGCATCGTCGTACGTCGAATGTCCCCATCCACGGTGTGCCTCGTACTCGCCGGTCGTGTACGTCGCATCGTGCACCAGCAGCGCGGCGCCGCGGATGAACTCCACGAGCTCACCCCGCCAGCCGTCGCGGGTGGGGTAGGTCCCTCCCGTTCCGAGCTCGTTGTCCGATATATAGACGAACGAGCGACCGGATCTGTCAGCACTCGAGAACCGGTAGCCCAGGGCGCCCCCCGGATGCCGTACGGCGAACGCCTTGACCTCGTAGCCGTCCCCGTCGTGCCGCTCCTCGGCGATCTCGCGAAAGTCGATTCGAGCGCTCAGGCCGTCGAACGTGACCGGAAAGACGACGGGAGACATCTGGTCCCGAATTACGCGATCGATGCTCGTCTCGAGCGTCCGGGAGCCCCAGATGGTGAAGCGATTGCCTTGCTGAAAGATCGGCGCGAAGAAGGGAATTCCCTGGATGTGATCCCAATGCGCGTGGGTGAGGAAGACGTCGCCGGCGATTCCATCTCCATTGGCGCGGTCGACGAGCGAGCGGCCGAGCTCACGCATGCCGGTGCCCGCGTCAAGTATGATCAACCAGCCGCTGTCCGTGCGCACCTCGATGCACGGGGTGTTGCCGCCATACCGTACGGTATCCGGCCCGGGAGCCGGAATCGATCCGCGAGTGCCCCAGAAACGCAAATGCAGAGTCATGAATGAGGGCCCTCGATGCTCGGTCTGAATGATGACCAAGGCGCCGGGGCGGGGGGAAGGAAGGGAATCACGACGCCGACGTGACGACTATCACATCGCGTCCCGGTCACACACGGGCTTGCGCGCGCTGCTCCAGTGCGCCGCGGTCCGACAGCGTGATGCGCCGCCGCTCGACCGTCACCCAATTCGCATCCTGAAAATCCTTCATGGCCCGGGACACCGTCTCACGGCTCGCGCCGATCATCTGCGCGATCGTCTGATGCGTGAGTGGTTTGGTGATCGTGCTGCTTCCGGTCTCCGCGGCGAGGTCGAGCAACAGCCGCGCGATCCGGCCCGGAACGTCGAGCAGCACCAAGCCGCCGATCTTTTCATCGGCGCGGCGCAGGCGACGCGAGAGCTCCGTGAGGAGCGACCACGCGACCGCCGGCGACGACTCGACGCGCTTTCGAAAATCCTCACGGCGCAGAACGAGCAGGTGCGAATCCTCCATCGCGATCACGTGCGCCGAGCGCGGGCGGTCATCGATCAACGACAGCTCGCCGAAGTGTTCGCTCACGCCGAGTACGCCGAGGATGACCTCGCGTCCGTCTTCGCCGATCAGCACGACCTTGACCCGCCCCTGGCGGACCACGAAGAGAGAATCGCCGGGGTCGTTCTCGAACAGGATGACGCTCCCGCGGGGATAGAATTTCTCGCGCGTGAGGTCGGCGAATCGCTGAAGCTCAATCTGGTCCAGTCCGCTGAACAGCGGGACCGTTGCCAGGAAGTCGGCTGTCGTGGTCGTCACGTCGAATGGGCCAAGGAAGCGAACAATGAGCGCCGGCACCCGGGAACCCGAGCGCGCGAACATATTTAACGTAGTCCGTGGTGTCAAACGATCCAACCCATTCGTATCGCGCGAATTACGCGGCCTACTGAAGCTATTTAAGTCTTTGCCGGCTTGTCTCTTAGGGAGGGACTCGGCTATATTTATAGGCTAGTTCAATTACGGATCGACCACGTCGACGTGTCCACGCCCTTCGACGCTCGCTCCCCGATCTCGAGAGGCACGACATGAAAAGCGACATCCATCCCGAATACGCCACGGCGACCGTCAAGTGCGCCTGCGGCAATACATTTCTGACGCGCTCCACTCAGGCCGAGATCCACACCGACGTCTGCTCGGAGTGTCATCCGTTCTACACGGGCAAGCAGCGGTTCATGGATACGGCTGGTCGCATCGAGCGCTTCCGCCAGAAGTTCGCCAAGCCCGCCGCAAGCTGAGGCGCGCCTGGCCCTCCGCGACCGGCTAGCGGCCGCTCTCGCCCGCGCCGACGAAGTCGAGCGGGCCCTCGCGAACCCGGGTACGCTCCGGGATGCCGCGCAGTTCGCCGAGCTGGGACGAGAGCATAGCCGGCTCGCGCCGGTTGTCGAGATGGCGGCCCGACTGCACAAATCCGAAAACGAGCTCGCGCAGGTGCGCGAGCTCGTTTCCGTTGACGACCCCGAGCTCGCCGCCGAAGCGCGGGCCGAGCTGGCGCGCCTCGAGGCGACGATCGCCGAGCTCGAGACCAGGATCACGCCCCTCCTCCTGCCCCGCGATCCGCTCGACGAACGAAACTGTATCGTCGAGATCCGCGCCGGCACCGGCGGCGACGAGGCGGCGCTGTTCGCCGCGGATCTCTACCGCATGTACACGCGCCACTGCGAGCGTCACGGCTGGCGGATCGAAGTCATGTCGCTCTCCGAGGGCACCCTCGGCGGTATCAAGGAGGCCATCTTCAAGGTCGCCGGGGACGGCGCGTTCGGGGAGATGCGCTGGGAATCCGGCGTACACCGCGTGCAGCGGGTGCCTGCCACGGAGAATCAGGGGCGCATCCATACCTCGGCCGCCACCGTCGCCGTTCTCCCCGAGGCGGAAGAGGTGGACGTCAAGATCGAGGACAAGGACCTCAGGATCGACGTCTTCCGCTCGTCCGGACCTGGCGGCCAGAGCGTGAACACGACCGATTCGGCCGTGCGCATCACGCATTTACGTAGTGGGCTCGTCGTCAGTCAACAGGATCAGAAGTCGCAGCTGCAGAACAAGATCAAGGCGATGGAGGTCTTGCGCGCGCGGCTGCTCGATCTGCGCGTCGCGGAGCAGGAGGCGGCGCGCTCGCGCATGCGCCGGACGCAGGTCGGGACCGGCGATCGCTCAGCCAAGATTCGAACGTACAACTTTCCTCAAAGCCGCGTGACGGATCATCGCATCGGGTGGACGACGCACGACCTGCACGGATTTCTCGACGGCGACATCGGTCCGCTCATCCAGGCGCTCCGCATGGCTGATGTCGAGGAGCGCCTCGGGAGCGAGGAGTGACGACCGAACGACTCGACGAGACGGTGAACGTCAGCCGCCTGCTCGAGGATCTCGCGCGTCGCTTGAGCGCCGCCGGCATCGCCGAGCCATTCTCCGAAGCACGTGAGATCGTCGCCGCGTTGTACGACGTGCCTCGCTTCTGGCCCTTGATGAACGGCAACCTCGACGTCGACGCCGATACGCTCGGCCGCGCGCGTTCGGCGGCGGCCAAACGCATTCAGGGCGCGCCGCTCGCCTACGCCGTGGGCCGCGCCGCGTTCCGGCATCTCACGCTCGACGTCGATGAACGCGTGCTCATTCCGAGACCGGAGACGGAGCAGCTGGTCGACCTCGTGCTCGACGAGACGGCGGCGAGCGAAGGCGGCGTCGCGATCGACGTCGGCACGGGGTCGGGCGCGATTGCCATCGCCCTCGCCGCCGAAGGGCATTTTTCGCGCGTTTACGCGACGGACATCTCGCGCGACGCCGTCGACGTCGCACGGCACAACGTCGAGCTCTCGAAGACGCTCCTGCGGGCGCCGGTCGAGGTCCTGCACGGCTCACTTCTCGGGCCATTGCTCGACGTGCGCGCGCGGGCGGTGATTTCGAACCCTCCCTACATTGCCCTTGGCGAGGCGGCATCGCTGCCGGCGAGCGTACGAGACTGGGAGCCGGCCGTTGCGCTGTTCAGCGGCAACGACGGGTTGCGGGCGACGGCCCATCTCGTGCGCCAGGCGGCCGACGTCCTCGCGCCGGGTGGTCTGCTCGCCCTGGAGGTCGACGCGCGCCGCTCGTCGCTCGTGGCCGAGCTGGTGAGTCGGGAGCGGCGCTTTCATGGCATTCGCCTGGAGCTTGATCTTACGGGACGCGAGCGCTTCGTGCTCGCCCGACGACAGGAGAGGGACGGAGGATGATCGAAGCCAAGGCCAAGGAGCTCGGGCGGCTCATCGGACAGAGCAACGAGTACAAGGAGGTCAAGCGGGCGAGCGACTCGTTGAACGAAGACAAGGATACGGTCACGCTGCTCCAGCGTATGGAACAGCTTCGCGTGAACGCGCAGAAGATGCTGCAGCGCGGCGAGCGTCCGACCGAAGAGATGGAGCGCGAGCTCGACGGTCTCTTGACGCAGATCCAGGGGCGGCCGACGTACCAGCGACTGCTCGTCGCGCAGGAGAATTTCGACAAGACCATGGGCCGCGTGAACGACTGGATTCTCGAGGGCATCGAGAAGGGCGCCTCGAGCCCGATCATCACGCTCGGCTGACGCCGCCCATGCCGCGCGGGCTGCTCGTCGTGTTCGAGGGCGCCGAGGGCGCGGGCAAGAGCACGCAGCTTCGGTTGCTGGCGGATTGGCTCGGGTCGCGCGGGCGAGACGTCGTCGCCGTGCGGGAGCCCGGTGGAACGGTCGTCGGCGACGAGATCAGGCGTATCTTGCTCGATCCGGTCTCCGACATCGTGCCGCGTGCCGAAGCGCTGCTTTTCATGGCCTCGCGCGCGCAGTTGGTCGAACGCGAAATTCGTCCAGCGATGCACGGCGGTGCCATCGTTCTTCTCGATCGATTCTTTTTGTCGACGTATGCATATCAGGGAGCAGGCCGCGGACTTCCCGAAGCCGACTTGCGCGCCGCCAATGCCATTGCGACGCAGAGTTTGGTGCCCGACCTCACGCTGTTGTTGACCATGCCGGTGGCGGATGGCCTGGCGCGCGCGAGGGAGCGCGGCGAGCGCGATCGGATGGAGCGCGCCGATCTGGCGTTCCACGAACGCGTGGCGCGCGCGTTCGAGACGTTCGCCACCGGCGATTGGCAGGCGGCGCACTCGGAATGCGGTCCGATCGTGCTGATCGAAGCGGCGGGATCGGAGGCTGTGGTGTTCGATCGGGTGCTGGGCACGCTTCGTGAGCGTTGGCCCGAAACTTTCCCGGAATCGTGACGGCAGGTCATCGCCTTGACCAAGGACGGTGGACGGAGAATGCGATCACGAGGAGTGTTTGCGGCGGCCGTGCTGAGCAGTGCACTCGTGTCGGGCGGCTGGCTCGTCGAGCGTGGGTTGTCTGCCCCGAACGCGGGTGGGCGTGATCGCGCGCGGCTGCTCCAGCAGGTGCTCGACCACGTATCGCGCGACTACGTCGACACGCTGTCCGACTCTACGATCTACGCCGACGCCGTCGAGGGGCTGATCGAGGAACTGCACGATCCCCACAGCACGTATCTGTCACCGCGGTTGCTCGCCAGCCTCTCGGAACGCACGACCGGCCGCTACGCCGGCGTCGGTGCGCAGATCGACGTGCGCGACGGATGGATGACCGTCGTCTCACCGCTGCCCGGCGGTCCGGCGCACGATGCGGGCATTCAGACGGGTGATCGCATCGTCGAAGTAGACGGCAAGCCGATGCACGGCGTGTCGCTCGACGAAGCGCAGAAAGCGTTGCGGGGCGCGACGGGCACGGTCGTGCGATTGACGATCGAGCGGCCGGCGGTGGTTGCACCGTTGAAGTTCGCCATCACGCGGCGGGAGATTCGCGTCGCCTCGGTGCAGCACGCGACGCTGTTCCACGACGGCGTTGGCTACGTCGCGCTCACGATCTTCAGCGAAGCCTCGGCGGGCGACCTGCGCCATGCGATCGATTCGCTGCGCCGGGCGGGCATGCGCACGCTCCTGTTCGATCTACGCGGCGACCCCGGCGGTCTCCTCGATCAGGGCGTACGGGTCGCCGACCTGTTTCTGAGCTCCGGCCAGCGCATCGTGAGCATGCGAGGGCGGACGCCGGACGCCACGCAGACCTTCGACGATCGTGCGCCGCAGCAATGGCCCGACCTGCCCGTCGCCGTGCTCGTAGACAGCAACACCGCGAGCGCGGCCGAAATCGTCGCCGGCGCGTTGCAGGATCACGACCGCGCCGTCGTGCTCGGCGCGCCGACGTACGGCAAGGGCAGCGCCCAGAACGTGTTCCATCTTTCCAACGGCGGAGCGGTCAAGCTCACGACGGCGCTCTGGTACACGCCGTCCGGACGCAGCATCAATCGACGGCGCCCGAGCCCGGAGGAAGACGATGCCGATACGAGCGCGAATCGTCCTAAGCCGGCGTACAAGACCGACGATGGACGGACGGTCCTCGGCGGCGGCGGGATTCGCCCCGACGTACTGCTTCCGACCGCGCCGCCGTCGGCGAGCGACTCGGCGTTCCAGCGCGCGCTGGGCAAGCAGATTCCGCAGTTTCGAGACGCGCTCACCGATTACGCGCTCTCGCTCGCCGGAACGCACACGATCGCGTCGCCGGATTTCACCGTGACTCCGGTCATGCGCACCGAGCTGCTACGCCGCATGCGGGCGCGCGGCATCACGGTGGACAGCGCCGTGGTTCAGGCGTCGGTGCCGCTGATCGATCGCCTGCTGGGTTACGAGATCGCGCGCTATGTCTTCGGAGAGCAGGCGGAAGCGGCTCGGCGGCTGCATGACGACGCCACGGTTGCCGCGGCAGTGCAATTCGCGAGCGGCGCGACGACTCAGCGGGAGCTGCTGCGCTGGGCCGCGGCGTCGCCGCCGCCGGCCAAGCCGTGAGACCTCACGGCTTGGTCTGATCGACGACCTTCACGCCTTTCGGGATCTTGAAGGTGAACGCGCCGCGGTCCACCGGCACGTTCGTCTGTACGGACGTGAGGCGTACGTGCCGCGTGACGCCGCTCGGCTCCGTCTCCTCGAATTCGCGAATGAGCGAATCATCGTTGTCGACCCAGACGGTTGCCCTGGTGAAGGGCGCGCCGGCAGCGATCTTGGGAACGAGCACGAGGCCGCGCGCGGCGTGTCCGTCGACGGTGCGATTTGGCGCCGCCGAGATGTCGTACTTGGTCTTCGGCGCGTCGAGGAATTGGCCGGTGAGGTCGATCGGCGTAGCACTGCGGTCGGTTGCCGGCCGCTTCACGACCTGTCCCGGCGCGCTGGCCGGCAAGAAGACCCATACCACCTTGCCGTCGGAGACGATCGCGCCGGAGTCCGGGGCCGTGAACCGAATCGCCAAACGGTTTGGCCGCTCCTGCACATACTCGCCGTGCGCCGTGGCGCTCGAGCCGGTGAGCGAGTTGGTAACGGTCTGCTCGAAGGTGCCGCGCACGGTCGTGACCTTGGCCCACGCGGCAACGGCGCGGTCGATCGTGGCATCGACCGATTGCGCACCGGCCGCGACGGGCAGCGCGACGAGCATCGCGAGGAGTAGCTTCTCGACTGGTGAAATACGCATGCCAGCTACTACACGTGCGCCGGTGCCGCCGTTCCGGCGGCGGGTGCGATGGACCGGCCGATTGCGCTGCTGATCGCCCGTAGCTCGACGACGAGGCGGGCGAACTGGTCCGGGAAGAGCGATTGCCCGCCATCGGACAGCGCACGGTCCGGATTGGGGTGGACTTCGACGAGCACACCGTCGGCGCCCGCCGCGACGGCCGCGCGGGCCATCGGAATGACCTTGTCGCGCAGGCCGGTGCCGTGGCTCGGATCGGCGATCATCGGCAGGTGCGACAGCCGCTGCACGATGGGAATCGCCGTCAGGTCGAACAGGTTGCGCGTCATCGTGTCGAAGCTTCGGATGCCCCGCTCGCAGAGGATGACCTGCCCGTTGCCCTCGGCCAGGATGTATTCGGCGCTCATGAGCAAATCGGTAATCGTCGCCGCCAGGCCGCGCTTGAGGAGGATCGGTTTGCGCATCCGCCCGACGGCGCGCAGCAGCGAATAGTTCTGCATGTTGCGAGCGCCGATCTGGATGCAGTCGGCGTACTCGGCCACGACGTGCGCGCCTTCTTCGTCGAGGGCCTCCGTCACGATCGGCAGACCCGTCTCCCGGCGGGCGAGCGCCAGCAGCTCGAGGCCGGGCTTGCCGAGTCCCTGAAACGAGTAGGGCGAGGTGCGCGGCTTGAATGCGCCACCCCGGAGGGCCGTGGCCCCGGCGTCACGAACCGCGCGCGCCGCGGCGACGATCTGTTCCTCCGATTCGACGGAGCACGGCCCGGCGACGATCACGATGTCCGTGCCGCCGAACGACACGCCCGGCGCGATCGTCACGATGGTGTTCGCCGCCTTCCATTCGCGAGAGACCTGCTTGTACGGCTTGCTCACGTGAATGATCTCGGCGACGCCCGGAAGAGCCTCCACACGCGAGCCGTCGACGCGGCCGTCGTTGCCGACGAGTCCGATCGTCGTACGCGTCTCGCCCGGCATCGGTCGGGCGGAATAGCCCATTTCTTCTATAGTCTTCACGACGCGGTCGATATCGGCCTGCGTCGCATGATTCTCCATCACGACCAGCATTACTCGTCCTCGATGTCGAAGTGCCACCCGTCGATTGCCAGCGTGACGGGACCCGTGTACCGCGCGCCGACCAGCGCACGGATATCGACCTGCTCGACGGGTGGATAGAAATGCGACAGCGCCAGATGTCGCGGCGCCGCGACGCCGGCCAGCTCGCCGCACTGCTCCGGTGTCAAATGCTCGGGAATGGCCATCGCCGCCGGCAGCGAGCACTCGCATACCAGGAGATCGCAACCGTGAGCCCACGCGGCCAGCGCGTCCGACGGCCCGGTGTCGCCGGTGTAGACAATTCGCCGCCCGCCGCGCTCCAGGGAATATGCCACACTCTCGGGGGTGTGGGGAACCGCGTGACATGACATTCGGACTCCGCCGGGCAGCGCGAGCTGGTCGGCAGGCGTGATTTCCCTTACGACGAGAGGGAACCCGGGGTCGGTCAGCCAGGCACCGTACGCGGCCGCCAGACGGTCGAGCAGTGCCGCCGTACCCACGGGACCGATCACCGTCACCGGATCGCTCCGCGGGGGCAGAAACCCGTACTTCCACGCGAACACGAGCGTCGGCAGGTCGCCGTGATGATCGATGTGAAAGTGTGTGATCGCCACGTGCGTGATCGTGCGCCAGTCGGCGCCTCGCTCGGCGAGCCGACGCGTGATGCCGCTGCCGCAGTCGACCAGCAACCGCAGCTCGCCCGCCTCGAGCAGGTAGCCGGCGCAGCTCCGCTGCGGCGACATCGAGATGGTTCCGGTTCCGAGCGCCGTGAAGCGCACGGTCAGGGTCCTTTGAACAGAATCTTCTTCGTGAATCGAACGCCGTCGGCCACGAACACCGCGATGTAGACGCCGGGTGGAACCGGCCGCTTTCGATCGTCGGTGCCGTCCCACGAGAGTCGCGGATCGCATCCTGACTGGCCCGCCTGGGTATTCTGCTGGCGGCCGTAGGCGCCCGAGTCGAGCCGCGTCGCGAGTCCCCCCGGGGCTGGAACGATGTTCCGTACCTCGTGCAGGCGAATGTCGTAGATCGTGAGCGTCACCGTGCTCCGATGCGCCAGGTCGAACCAGAGACAGGTGCTGTTGGACAGCGCGCCACGGCCGAAGGGGTTTGGAAAATTCTGATAGAACAGGGTCAGGCTCGGACATTCGGAAGACTGGATGACGAACGTGCCGGGCGCGTTGATCGTCACCTGGTCGTTCGGTCCGCCGTTCTCCGCGCGTGCGACGAGGACCCACTTGTACGAGGTGCAGGCATCGAGGGGGTTGGGAAAGACGTACGACGTATCGCTGACGGGGTTCGGCCCCTGGAACGGGACGCCCGTGAGCGTGTTGATGACCGAGATCTCGTACTGCCACGGGCCCGGAGGCAGACTGATCGCGGGGCTGCTCCAGACGAACCGCGGCGTGTTGGTGAAGACGACGTTGTTGCTGGCCGCGACAGGCGCGACGAGCCGCAGCCAGCTCCGCACGGGAAACGAGTCCACCTTCTGCGCGCGCACGTCGCCGAATGCATCGATCAGGCGCGCGCGGAAGTAGATGATCGTTCGCGGCGGCAGCAGCGAATCGACGACGAAAGACCCGGCCGCGCCGGCCGCGCTCCGCACGAGAAACGGTGCGCGGAACAATGGCTCGCGCGACAGCTCGAGCGTTACGGTCAGGGACTGCGCTCCGGGCACCGGCGTGGCTTGCACCTCGATCGTCGGCGCGGGCGAGATGCTGTCGGCAATCGTGGGGACGGCTCTGACGGTGATGTCCTGCGCGGATGCCGTCCGTCCTCCGCCCGCCAGCGCCGCCGACCCGAGCGCGAGCGCCGCCAAGCGGCGCCACCAGTTCATACCGTGGTCGGTACCGCGCCGCCGATTGCCGCGACGGCCATGACGTCGTCCACCGAGGAAGCGCCGCGCATCCGGACGCTGACCAGCGACGACACACCGGGCTCCTGCATCGTCACGCCGTACACGGCGTCGGCCGCTTCCGTCGTCGTGCGCGGATTGTGCGTGATGACGATGAACTGCGTCCGCGTCTTGAACTGCGTCAGCATCCGCACGAACCGGCCGACGTTGGCGTCGTCGAGCGGGGCGTCCACCTCGTCGAGCAGGCAGAACGGGCTGGGCTTGGTGAGGAAGATGCCGAACAGCAGCGATAGCGCGACGAGCGCGCGCTCGCCGCTCGACAGGAGGTGGATGCGCTGCGTCCGCTTGCCGCGCGGCGACGCGTGGATCTCGATGTCGCAGTCCAGCGGCGCGTCGGGATTCTCCAGGCGGAGATCGCACTCTCCGCCGCCGAACAACGACATGAAGATTTGCCGGAAATTCTCGCGGACCTGGATGAATGTCGCGAGAAAGAGCTCTCTGGCTGTGCTGTCGATTTCGCGGATCGCCTGCTGCAGCGACTGCTTGGCGTCGGCGAGATCGGCGCGCTGCCCGGTGAGAAAATCCTGCCGTTTGAGCGTTTCCTCATGCTCCTCGATCGCCAGCACGTTCACCGGGCCGAGGCGCTCGAGCTCCTGGCGCAGCGCGTCCGCCTCGGTACGCAGCGCGTCGTCGTCCATGTCGATCGGCTGCGCCTCGCCGAGCATGTCGTCGAGCGGCCGGCGCCATTCCGCCTCCAAGCGCTCGCGAATCGCCATTCGGCGGCCGCCGAGCTCGGTGTGCCGAAGCTCGGCATGATGTAGCTCGTCGCTGTGCACCTGCGCGCGGCGCCGCGTCTCGTCAAGCGCGTGCTCAGCACCGGCGAGCGCCTCATCCGCGGCGTGCACCGCCGCCTCGGCCGCCTCGAGCCTCGCCTCGCCGTCGGCCAACGTGGCCTCGCGCGTCTCGAGATCGAACTGCCAGGTGCCCATCTGCTCGGCGAGCGCCGAGTCGGCCTGCGACAGATCGGTGAGCTCGGCCTTGAGCGACGCGAGACGCACCGCCGCCGACTGCAGTTCTTCGGCAAGCCGGCGCTCGCGGTCGTGCGCCACCTGCACGCGGGCCTGCGCCTGCGCCTCGGCGACCTGCGCCGTCGTCCGCGCCTCGCGCGCCTCTTCGTGTCCGCGCTCCGCGACCGTGAGCTGGGCCCGAGTCTCGACGGCCGCGTCGGTCCGCACAGAGAGGGACTCCGTCAACGTGCGACTTTCCTCATCGAGTCGCGCAAGCTGTTCGACGAGCTGGTTCTGCCGCGTCGAGAGGCGTTCGGCCAGCGCGTCGGCGTCGGCCACCTCGCGCTCGGCGCGCTGGCGGCGGCGGGCGAGCTCGCCCTGATGCTCGGCGGCGCGACGTGCGTCCACCTGGGCCGCCTCCACCGTTGCCGACGCGTCGATGACCTGCCGCTCGGAGTCCTGCACCGCGGCGCGCAGGGCGTCGGCGGCGGCCATCGCCTGCTGTCGCGTGTTCTCCGTGGCAATCAGTTCGGCGCGCAGGGCGAACAATTCAGCGCGGCGACGGAGCGGACCGGGACCGGCCGTGCTGCCGGGAAGCCACACGGCGCCACGGGCGTCGATGAACGCGGAGCCCTCATCCACGGAATGTGCCTGGCCAAGCAATGCGCGGACCCATGCTCGTCCCGGGCCCGCCGCGTCCACATGATGGGAGAGGGCGTCGGCAGTGATCTCGCCGTTGTGTACGTCCTGCACGGCGTCGAGCGGAAGCAGGAGAAGCGGGCCGGGGTTGGCCGTGGCGTGCCAGCCGCGAACGGCGTCGGTGGCGGCGCGATCGCGAACCAAGACCGCATGCACCGTCGCGCCAAGAAAGCGCTCGACGAGCAGCGCGGAGTTTTGATCGGCGCTGATGAAATCGCTCAGCGGGCCGAGGACTGCCCCCTCTCCGAACTGATCGCGCTCCCGAAGCAGCCGAGCCGCCGCCGGGGCGAGCCCGACGCGTTCCCGCTCGAGGGCGTCGAGCGCGTTGACCTTTCCCTGCAACGACGTGTGCACTTCGTCGGCGCGAAACAGCTCGGCCCGAGCCGTCGCTTCGCGATCGCGCGTCTCGCGATCCGCGGCGCGCACCGACTCGAGCCTGGCCGCGGCACCGGCGGCGCGCGCGCGCGCTTCCTCGACCGAGACGGCGGCCGTCTCGAGCTCGCGATCGATCGCGGTGAGCGCGTCGGCGAGCTGCGTGCGCTCCTGGGCCAGCTGCTCGAGCCGCTGCGACAGCTCGTCGGACTCGTGCCGTGCACGCTCGCGGTCGATCTCGACGCGCCGCGAGCGATCCTGCAGCTCGCGGTGGTGACGCTCCGCTTCCTCGAGCGCGGCGCGCGCGTGGCCGACCGCGGCCCGCGTTTCGTCCTCGTGCCGCTGGCGCTCGGTCAGCGTTTCCCGTGCAGCGCGAAGCTGCTCTTCCACTTGCACGCGTTCGGTCGCCGCCTGCTCCCGGTCGGTCGAGATGCGAACGCCGTACGCCTCGCCTTCGTTGGCCTCGAGCTCGGCGCGCTGGCGCCGCGCGAACGCGTTGCGCTGGCGCTCTTCGGCGACCGCCATCTCGGCGCGAATCTGCTGTACGCGCTCGCGTTGCGACGAGACGAGGCGGAGCAGCTCCGTGCGCTGCGCCTCGGCGGCGGCGCGCCGGCCGTGCGCCGCATCGCGTGTTTGTTCGGCCTCGGCCACGGCTTGCTCGGCCCGCGGGCCCGTCTCGCGGAGCACGCGCACGCGCTCGTCGAGTCGATCGAGCTCGTCGTGCCAGGCGACCATCTCGCGCTTGGCGAGCGCGATCTCGATCGTGAAGCGGCGTCCGGTCAACTCCGCGTGACGCTCGGCGCGCTTGCGCTGGCGGGCGAGCGACCGCACCTGGCTCTGTACCTCGGAAATCAGATCGTCGAGACGCTGCAGGTCGACCGTCGTCTCCTCGAGACGTCGCTCCGTCGTGCGGCGCCGGTCGCGGTACAATCCGACGCCGGCCGCCTCCTCGAACAGCTCGCGCCGGTCGTCGGGCCGATCCGACAACAGGGCGTCGATCATCTTGCTCTCGATCACGACGCCGGTGTCCGCGCCCAATCCGGTCCCGCGCAGCAGGTCGGCGATGTCGCGCAGCCGACAGGGTGCGCGATTGAGGAAATACTCACTCTCGCCCGAGCGCGAGAGGCGTCGCGTGATCACGACCTCCTGAAACGCGATCGGCAGTGCGCCGTCCTCGTTCGAGAAGTGCAGCGACACTTCGGCCACGTTCACGGCCCGCCGCGCCGACGACCCCTGGAAAATGACCTCTTCCATCTTGGCGCCGCGCAGCAACCGCGCGCGCTGCTCGCCGAGGACCCAGCGGACCGCGTCAGACACGTTCGATTTGCCGCACCCGTTGGGGCCGACGATTGCCGTCACGCCCGGATTGAAGATCATCTCCGTGCTGTCGGCGAACGACTTGAACCCCTGCAACTCGAGCTTGGTCAGCCGCACTAGAACATTCTCCCTTTACGATACACGAGCACCGGCGTGATGCCGGATGCGCGCAACGATTCGGCGTACAACGTCGACTGCGCGAGCGATTCGAACGCCCCGGCGAATAGCCAGGCGGATCCATTCGATTGGCGGAGCGCGTACACGGGCTGGCCGCGGTCGCCATACGTTGCCACCATTCCCGCGACCGCCCCCGACGGCACGCCGGAGTCGATCAAGAACGCAAACGGCAGTCGAACGACCGTTCCGCTCGCCGCATCCAGCAGTCGGCGGCGACGGAGGGCTAACAGCAGCGAATCCGCCTCAGCACGACGGGTGAAGGCGCCGGAAATCACCTTGAACCACCGCGCGTTCTGAATCAATACCGGCGAAAAGGTCGCCGCCGGCAGGTTCTTTCCGTCTTGCTGAAGCTTCAAGATAGCACCTGCCTGCGTATTCGCAGCCAGCAACTCGACCGCGTACGAGGCGGCGATCGCCGAGTCCTCGGGGTTGATGACGCGCGGCAGGTCGACGGCGGCGGCACTCGCGGCCGAGCTGTCCACGCCCAAATTGCGCGCAATCGATTCGGCGGCGATCGGAAGCGCTTTGCCCCCGCCGCGCGTCGTATCCGGCTTGGGGCCCAGGCTCGATTTTCCCGAGCGATCGAACGGACGATACGCCAGCCACAGGTAAACGCCCACGAGGAGGAGCGTCAGACCCGCACCCAGGATCGAGGTGACCTGCCGCGTCGACCACTGACGTGCAGTCGGCGCCGGCGCCGGCGCTTCGACCGATGGAGCTTTCGGCTCGCGAACCGCGCCGACGACCGCGGCAAGTGGAAGCTGGCGCGGCGCCGCATCGCCCACGAGCACCGCGCCATCGAGCGCGGCGACGAGATCCTCGATGTGCGGCGCGCTCGCCGGTGCGGCGAGCACGAGCAGGGCACCGACCTCGCGAAAGCCGGCCGCCAGCCGATGCCAACGCGGATGCGGGAGGATTTCCTCGTAGTCGGGCGGCTCCGTTCCGCTGGGCATCACGAACAGTTGACCCGCATCCGGCACCTGGTAGGCGATCCGGCTGATCGACACGCCGTAGAGGAAGCTGTCGACCAGGCCGTGAGGGTCGTCGGTCGTGACGAGCTCCTGGATGGGCGGCGATTCGGCGAACAGGTCGCCCAGCGCGACGCGTCGCCGCGCGGCTTGCGCGCGGGCGATGCCGATCGCGACGCGCCCGGTGGCCACCGGATCGGCGCCGATCACGACGAGCGCGCCGTACCCATCCAGCCCTTCGCCGAGCTCGCGTCCGGCTGCTTCCCAGTCGAACGGGCGCTTGACGGCGGGCGCGGTCATGGCGCCGCCACCATTACGTAGTAGCTCAACCCCGAGGCCCGTCCAACGCGGTCGGCCTCGTCGCGCGTGGCGTACGGACCCAGCACGACGCGATACACCGTCACGCCGCTGGTCGTCCCGGTTACCACGCGGGCCTGATGTCCCTCGACGACGATCTTGGTCGCCTGGTCGCGCGCCGCCGCCTCACTCAGCACCGCGGCGAACGACACGAGAAATCCGAGCTTCGCCGAATCGACGCGCTGCGGCGGCGGCGGCGGAGCGGCGAGCGTGTCGCGCCCCGGCGGCACGGGCGGCGCTGCCGTCGCTGCGCTGTCGGACGGAAACTCCACCGGCCGGTCGAGCGTGGCCGGGCGAGCCCGGAGACCGTTCCAGAGGAAGGGATACCAGAACTCTGATGCACCACCCCGTGCCCGCCCGGTCTCGCGAAAGGTCGAGGGGTCGAGAAAGGCGACGTCGTCGCCGTCGGACACCGCGATGGCCCCGTCAGGAGCGACGAACGGAAGGTCGCCGCGCCAGCGCGAGTGGATCGTTGCGACCACCTGATCAGTCCCCACGCCGACCACCCAGACCTCGTCGCCCTTTGCCGCGCGCACGAGAAGAAACCGTCCAAACGGGTCGACGCGCAGATCGCGCGGGCGTCCCGCGAGATCGATCGTCCGTGTCACCCGGTCCTGATACTGGTCGACGACGTTCACGCGGTTCGATGAATCGGTAATGACGTAGAATCGATCGCCGCTCGGCGTCGCGGCAATGTCGGAGATCGTATGGTCGAACGAGATGGACTTGGTGATGACTAGTCGCCGCGCACGCACGCCGACCAGCGTGTTCGCCGACGTCGCGATGTACACACGGTCGGCCAGCGGCGCACCTGCTCCCACGCCGGTCGCGGTGTCCGTGAGCACGAGCGTGTCGAGAATCTTGGTGGCCGGCGGGTGCATGCGCCACAGCCGCGGCGATCGGCGGCCGCCGCCGAGCACCAACACCGTTCCGCCTGATTGCGGAAACACCGCGCGTGCGGGCGCCGGTGGCTTGAACAGCCAGTTCCCGGCAGGCGTAAAGCGAAGCACCGCGCCGTCCTCGCCGACGGCGAAGATGCTCGAGCCGTCGACCGACGTGATCCCGTGAAGGCCGCCCCGACGATGGGGCAGCGTGACGGCTCCGACACGTAGATCGATCCAGACGGGAAGCCCGCGGGTGTCGACGGCGGCGATCAACCCGGCGTCCGGATCGAATGCGAGGACGCGGTCGAGCGCCGGCGCTGCGTCGCTCGCGGTCCACACGGTCGAATCGATGTTGGGATAGGCGGATACGCGCGCCACACCGCCGTCGCGGGGCACTCGGAGGAGCAGCGCGTCCGAGCCGCGTTGCGCGGACGTCGACGAGGCGGTCCGAGTGGCCGGAACAGCCGGCCGATCGCCGCCGCCGCACGCGGCGAGAATGAGCGCGAGCGAAATGAACGAGCGCACCGGAGAAACATACACGGCGACGAGCGATCAGCTATCCGCGACGATGCATCATGCCGGGTCAGAAGCTCGGCCACAGCGACCACGTCCAGACTCCCTTGTGGCCGCTCTGATCCACCGGAATGGCGAAATCCCAACGCACGATCGCGTAGTTGAAGAGATTGAGCCGGAGACCGAACCCATAGCTGCGCAGCGGATATCGCTGGCTGCCCACGTCGTAGTCAACGGGACGTGACGCGTAGAGCGCTTGCCCGCGCGACCAGGCGAGCCCCGCGTCGTAGAAGAACAGACCGTCGAGCGGCGGAAGATCGATCGGCAGGAATCCCAGCTCCACGCGACGCAGCAGCGGGAAACGCAGCTCGATGTTCGCTACGGCGACGCGACTCCCCAAAAGCTGGACGGCGCTGCAATTCGTCGGATTCGCGCCGATCACCGGGCAAGACAGGTAGAAGGTGCTGTTCCGGTCGTAGCCGCGAACGAAATCGGGGCGGGCGATGTACTTGGGGAACGCGGTCTCGTCGGGGCCGATCGACAGATCGGTATAAAGCCGGGTGGCGAGCGTGAGATAGTTGAAAATGATCGGGTCGTATCGCCGATAATCGGCCAGATATTCGACCCAGTTGTACGAGCCGACGACGGGCGTCATCTGCAGGCGAAAACGCCGGCCCATGATCGGGCCGGCGTACCCGAACAACGTGTTGTCGGAGACGAGCGCGATCTGGCCGTCGAGGTAGTTGAGCGACGGGTCGCGCCGCGTGCTGTCGACTGCGTAGCCGCCGGCCGAGGTCCCGTTGAAGATCTTGCGCGTGACGAACCACCGGCTGCGATCGATGTTGTTGAACCCCCCGCCGAACTCGAATCGCGTGAATCGATCGAGCGGATAGGCGGTCACGCCGAACGCTTGCCGTGTGACGTAGGTCGTGATCTCCTGATTCTCGAGCGCGACGCCCGGCTCGATCGTGTTCGACAGG
>Ga0157370_10002753_pt1 | contig 21010 bp, 6 predicted proteins | sample C35metaG_FD_113463 | JGI IMG/M metagenome (GOLD analysis project Ga0157370, IMG submission 113463) | Corn rhizosphere microbial communities from Kellogg Biological Station, Michigan, USA - C3-5 metaG | ecosystem: Host-associated > Plants > Roots > Rhizosphere > Soil | place: USA: Michigan...
CCGGTGGATGGCTGGTACATCGACTGGGGAGACAACAACGGCACCTACCAAACGCTGACGTTTAATGGCCAACCCACGCCACAATCAATAAACGAGACCCATACCTATCTCAACGATCCAGACGGCCAAGTCTCGATCACGGTGGAGGAAGCCGCGGAATCGGTTGACTCTTACAACATAACGTACGGGGTCACCTACACTTCTTCCGTGTCGGCTTACATGTTTGAGGCGCTTCAGACGCTCAGTCCCAAGCCGATGGGCTCCCAGCCTCCTCCCCCGGGCGGTCAGCCAGGCGATCCGCCACCCACTTCATGCCCTCCAACGAAAACAGCTTCACCGAGCCCCGCTCCTGGCACTAACCCGGGCAACCCAAATTCCAATAACGGCAGCAAGAGCGATCAAGGCCAGCCCAATCCCGACGATGGCGTGGATCCAGAGCCAGCGGTGAATGTTCCGATCTTTTACGACACCCTAAATCCCACGACGAACTATTCGATGCCTAGCGGTATGGTGTACAGCAGCGAGCCGGACTTGCCGCAGGATGATGATGGGGATGGAGATGCCTTTCTACTGATGATGCCCAATAAATCTGATGGGAATATCCGAGCCTTGACCCCAAGCCTCATTCGCGCCTACGACAAGTCAAACAGCGACACGATGTATGGCGTTTCCAACGGCATCTCAGTCGACTGGTTTGACTACAACGGCACTTCCTACGTCGAAAAATATGATAATCACAACACACTCTCCGACAACAGCTCCAGCAGCGGAGCAAGCACCTTCACTTACACGGAGCCCAGTGGAACGACCATGTTGTTCTATGGCTTCGATAGCTACAACAGACTCAAGTCTGGCGGTCTGATCGAAGAGCTCGATCCCGATGGCAATCCGGTCAACACCAATTATGATGGAAGCGACCGGCTCAGCGAAGTATTCACAACGCACATCAATGGCACGGTCACGACCAAAGAATCCATTCTCACCTCTTACGTGACCAGCGGTAATCCTGGTGCTGGCAACATTGCCAGTGAAGTTCATCGGGAAAAAGTCTTCGACACGAGCCTGGGTCAAACTGACTCAGGCACAGCGTGGACCACGATCCAGGAGACGGATTATGTCTATTACGGCAGCAGCGACAGCAATGGAGAAGCCGGCCAGCTCAAGACCGCGACACAAAAAGATGGCAGCGGGAACGTCGAAAATGTCGCCTACTACCGCTACTGGACGACCGGTCAATCAGCAGGTGGCGTAAGCCAGCCTGACAAGGCCTTGAAGCTTTACCTTAGCGGTCCTTCCTATGCCCGGGCCGCGGCAGGGCTTACGTCAGGCACGCCGCTGACGGCTTCTGATTCAGCGCTCATGCCTTATGTTGACCGTTACTTCGAATACGACAGCTCAGGCAATCCCACAAAGATGGTGGCGCAGGGCCAGGGTTGCTCTTCCTGCAGCGGTGGCGAAGGAACCTACACCTACAGCTACACGACCAATGGAAGTGCTGACATTAGCGATCCCTATTGCTGGTCTCTGAAAACCCAGATCACACTGCCCGACGGCACAAACGAATACGACTATTACGATGGTCTGGGCCTGAAGATGCTATCAGTCACATCGGATGGGACCAACAAGTGGGGATGGTTCACCGAATATGACACGCACTTCCGGCCGATGCTGATCGCTCAGCCTTCGGCGGTGAATCTGCCTTCCAGCCTCTCGACGATCGAATCCTACAGCGATCTGCTGCACAAGGTCAGCGGCAATTACCAGTATCTGAACGACAGCAGTGGTCTGGTCGAGAAGATCAACTATTACTCAGGCACCACTGCCACCGGCACAACACCGGGCAGCGTGGATGGCTACACCTCAAGCTGGTCCATGCAGGAAGGCGAGACGGGCACGGCAGAGACGCAGGAAAGCCTGACGTATTACGACATGAGCGCGGTCTCCGGTGCTTCAATTTATCCTCTTGCCACCGAGACAGTCTATGGCAACACCGATGGCACCGATTCTCGGACGACCAGCTACACTTACGGCACTTACCTGAATACCGTCCAGATTGTGACCGAGGACATCACCTTTCCCTCGATCTCTTCAGGCCAGAATGGGCCAGGAACGGCAGACGAGGAAAAAATCTACTTCGACATCTATGGCAACCCGGTCTGGACCCAGGATGGCAACGGCCACGATAATTACACAGGCTATGATACGCTGACCGGCGCGGTCATCGAAACCATCAGTGACGCGAACTATGCCAGTCTAACGAACGATGCACTGGCCACATTCAATAGCACCGGCTGGAGCCATCCTTCGGGCGTCAATCTGGTGACGACTTACCAGGTAGATAACCAAGGCCGCACGACCAAGGAAACTGATCCCAACGGGAACGTCACCTATACTGTCTACAATGATGGGAACCATGAGGTGCGGGTCTATCCAGGATTCAATGGCACGACCACAACCGGACCGATTCAGATCACACGGGAATACTACCCCACCGCCAATTCAGGCGACTTCTATTACACTGAGACCATGACCAGCTCGGCAACACCACATCTAACCAGTGGCGTCCCCGATGGCACCGAGACCCTCAGCGCCAGCAACATCCAGAGTCTCCAGCGTGATTTTACCAATGCCGCCGGGCAGGTGATCTGGTCCGACAGTTACTTCCATTTTACAGGAAGCTATTCGCAGGCGGTCGGTGCCGATGGCAGCGGCAATCCTGCCGACCTGGGCACATCCGGCACCGACTATTACCGCACGGTGAAGAGTTACGATGATGTCGGCCGCCCCAACCGTGTCCTTTCACCAACCGGCACGATTACGCGCACGGTCTACGATGCACTGGGACGCGTGACCAGCATCTGGGTAGGCACCGATGACACGCCAGGGAGCGGCTACTGGTCGCCCAGCAACAACACCAGCCCATCGAACTTGATGGACATTCAGGATAACGTCTATGACAGTGGCGGAGTGGGCGACTCGGACCTGACACAAGTAACTCAGCATCCCGGGCTTAGCCAAGCTGATCGAGTAACCGACTATCTGTATGACTGGCGTGATCAGCAGGTGGCGGAGAAGGATGGGGTACAATCAACTGAAACCGATGGCGCCCACCGCCCGATCACCTATATTGTTTATGACAACCTCAACGAGATTCTCCGCACTTACAGGTATGATGGCGATAGCGTGAGCCTCAGCGATTTTTCCACTGCAGCGGCGACGGATGCGATTCCAACTGCCGATGCCACCAAGGTGCGGGCGTTGACAATCGACAAATATGATGACCAAGGAAGACTGTATCGGAGCGAAGTCCTAGACATCGATCAATCCAACGGAACTTCGGGCCTGACCGATTCGCAGATCCTGGCTTTGGCCGGTCTGACCACCGACCCCTTCTACGATCATGCGGGGAATGTCATTGCTGTCTTTAGCCCCGGCGGGCAAGTGACCAAGAGCGCCTACGATGGCGCTAACCGCCTCACGGCACAATATGTCACCGATGGAGGGGCGGTAAATAACTCTGGCACCCAGCAGAAAGACTGGACTCACGCGGGCTCAGTTTCGTCTGACGTCGTCTTGGCGGAAACCGATTATACTTATGACGGCGACAGCAATATCATCCTGACTGCGACCCGCGATCGTTTCGATAATGATTCCACGAGTTCCGAAGGAGCGCTCGGCTCGCCCGGCAGCGGCATCGGGGCGCGAGTTTATTACGTGACCGACTATTACGATGCCGCCAATCGCCTGACGGATGAAGTGAACGTCGGCACCAATGGCGGCTCGGCCTACACTCGTCCCGGCAGCGTACCTTCGCGCTCTGCCACGGTCCTCGTCACTCACACCGATTATGACTCGGCCGGCAACGTGCTGGATACGATCGATCCGCGTGGCATCACCATGCAATATGCTTACGACATGCTGGGCCGAAAAACTCAGGAGATCGATGCTTCCTCCGGCGGCTCCCCCGCCACCGGGATGAACATCACCAACTACACCTATGACGGCGATGATCACTTGTTAACCGAGCAGGCCTACGAGCCCAATGGCACCACCAGCCCATCCCAAACCACGCAATATGAATATGGCATCGGTGGGACGATCGGAACGAATTTGTTCAGCAATGATGTGCTGTATCGGGTCGATTATCCGAACGCCTCCACCGGCGCCGCCGGAACGACTGCTGCTCAGCAGGTAACCTTCAGTTATAATCTGCTCGGCGATGTGATGATTCAGACGGATCAGAATGGCGATGTGCACACCAACAGTTATGACATCCTTGATCGGCTTATCAAGGACGCGGTCACAACGCTGGGCTCCGGTGTCGATGGATCCATCCGTGCTTTGGGCTTTACTTATACCGCCCTGGGTCAGCCTTACCAGCAGACCAGCTATTCCGACTCTAGCGGCACCACCGTCGCGAATCAGGTTGTCGACAGCTACAACGGCTATGGCCAACTGACGGGACAATATCAGGCTGTTTCAGGATCCGTCAATACGACCACCACACCGGAAGTCATCTACACCTACAGCCAGCCTTCCGGCGCCAACTACAGCCGCCTATCGAGCATGACCTATCCCAATGGCCGTGTGCTCGATTACGTCTACAACAGCGGCTTGGACTCGGACATCAGTCGTGTCAGCGCCTTGGCCGATGATGCAGGCAGCGGCTCAGGCAATCTGCAGAGCTACACTTACTTAGGGCTGGACACGATCGTGCAGGAAGCCGATGCCAATGGCATCGAGCTGACTTACATCAAGCAATCGGGTGAATCTAATGGTGATGCGGGAGATCAATACATCGGCCTGGATCGCTTTGGCCGTGTGGTCGATCAGCGCTGGATTCCCGCCAGCACCCCAAGCAGTCCGACTGACCGCTTCCAGTATGGCTATGACCAGGACGGCAACGTTCTTTACAAGAACAACCTGGTGAGCAGCACCTTCTCTGAGCTCTATCATGCCAACAGCAGCGTGTCGGGTGACAACTCCAGCGCATACGACAACCTCAACCGCATCACCGGCTTCCGTCGAGGAACGCTGAGCGCCAGCGGTAACAACGGCTCGACACTCGACACTGTTTCCACCCTCAACAGCCTTTCTGACTCTAGCCAGAGCTGGACTCTGGATGCGCTTGGAAACTCCAATAGCGTCACTACGGATGGGACCGCTCAGAGCCGCACATTCAACAGCCAGAATGAAGCGACGGCAGTCGGCTCCAACACGCTTGCCTATGACAACAATGGCAACACCACCACCGATGACCAGGGGCATACGCTGGTTTACGATGCCTGGAATCGCCTCGTGGCAGTCAAGAATGCCGGCACGACCATCGCAAGTTATGCCTACAACGCTGACGGCGATCGAACCACGGAAACCGAAAACTCCACGACAACCACGCTTTATTACTCTGCCTCGATGCAGGTTCTGGAAGAGCGCCAAGGAAGCACTGTGGCTATGCAGAATGTGTGGGGCTTGGGTTATATCAACCAGCTGGTGCTGCGCGACGACAACAGCACGAGCGGGAGTCTCGGAAAGGCTAGCTCGGGCCTCGGTGAGCGCATCTATGTACAGCAGGATGCGAATTACAACGTCACAGCCTTGGTTAACACCAGCGGCGCGGTTCTACAGCGATTCATCTACACGCCCTATGGCATCCAGACAGTTCTTTCGCCAAGTTGGGCGACAACGACTGATGGATACAGCTGGCGGACGACCTTCCAAGGGATGCGATATGACCCGACAACAGCAATGCTACACGCGGACGCGCGAGATCATAATCCGACGTTGGAAAGGTGGGTACAACCTGATCCATCCAAATATATAGATGGAATGGATTTGTATAGTCCGATGCGAGATAATCCGATTCATTTCGTCGATCCCACTGGGCGTGTCGGAGAGGACCTTCGCCAAATTGATGCGATTGTGAGAGAATTTAAACTTAATCCAGCTGGCCGCCGTGCACTTCATGACGCCTTGCAAGGGTTAAAGGACTGCAATGGAAAAGTAGATACGGACCTGCTTAGAGAGGAAGCACAGGAGATTGCAACCCATCCGAAATATAGAATAGGATTCCGATCTGGTGCAGTCGACTCCGAGTTTCTTGGTGCAACACCACAAGGTCTTGTATCGGGTGCGACATTGTTTGCTGCGGGAGCATTGGCGATTTATGGCTCGGCACATGCGCTGGATACAGAGACAGAAATGAAGCAGTATGCGCTCAAGTGCGAACAACAGGATATACAGCGCTGCAACTTGCTAAGACGACAAAAGGCTCTCAGGGATTTGATGGCGAAAATTGAAAACGAAATCAATAAGGGGCCAGGGTACGATGATGGAACAGCAAACGCTTAGGCTGAACCACGGCTTTTGGGAAGTGAAGAAATGGGCGTTAACAAAATCTCATACAAGCAGTTAGAACTTCTCAGAAGCTTGCCTCTGGCCGATTTAGGTTTTTGTGGCGCACTAGTTCTTTTAGCCTTTGGGAGCTGTCGGCAAACCACTTCCCTGGCAGGGAAAAAGGTGCTCTTATACGATCACAATCTCCATGTCACATGCGGTTGGCGCTTCATCCGCAACGGGCAAATTCTGCTGGGATCCGATGATATTTATCATCGCGGAGGAACCGATATACGTGATCCTGAGCCGGGAGAGACTTCCGTTTGGCAAACCAAGCGACAGTTAATTCTGAGTGGTCAGCTTGGGAAGATGACCGTCGCTGACTTAGATATTGGTCCATTTCAGTCAATATCGCTTCTCTTTGAGAATGGGATTCGATTTCAAGCAGTGCCGCTTGAGTCGCCTGACAGTTCTGACACTGAGCTGTGGCGTGCCTTTGCTACGGGAATTGATTGCCATCTTATCGCAAAAGGTGGGCAGATATATTTAGAAGGCGAAGAACATCAATCTGTTGTGGAATGACGCATTGCATTGTGAGCAATCAGTGGCATGGCCTTGAAATGGAGATAGCGACTCGCCCGGTCTCAATCATTCCATTGATCGACGCACTGCCCGACGGGATCTGGCTACAACGGCTGAAGTGGTTTGCAGCCAAACCCATTGTGGAGCCGAATTAAGCAAGCTGAAAGAATTCAATATCGGGAAGAGCAAGACGACCGAGAAGGAACTGGGCAATCAAATCGGAGCGCCAGGGAACGCTTACGGTGTGAAGCGATGGATCCAAAATCACCACTTAGTACAATGTAAGCCGTGACGCGAACTACAACGGCGCCCCCTTCATTCCGATCGCCGGCGCCTACAGCGGCTCTCCCGTCCATCAAAAGATCACGCACTGCTCATTGCCGGTGACAGTCCGGGACGGCATTGGCAATTGACTAGACGGAGTCGGATAGCAATCAACAACCTTAATGCTGGCCCCGCGGCTCCGCTTGAGTCATATGGTGACCACGAACCTCTAAACCGGGGACGAGCTCATTCCTATGCATCACATTGACGTTCCTTCGAAATCGTAAAAGGCCAGGGTGAATGACGTGCGGACAGCTTGATTGCATTAATTGCATCGCCTTCATTCACTTTTTGGTTTACATGCCATCGAGCGCGGTTATAGTGGGCAACCAGAAGCCCCGTCGCCCGCGATTGGAGCATCGACCCGCGAAAAGGGGCGGAGACGTTCAGGAGTAAAATTCCAATGGGTGCATCAACGCATCGCAGGAAAGCGGTGGATGCCGCGGCTCGTCAAGCAACCAAGCATTTGCAAATCACCCTGCCGAAGCCAAAGCAACCCTCCCCCGCGCCTACTTCACAATCAACCAATCCTTTTTCCTATTTCGATCACATTTATCTACTGAATCTGGACCGCGAGACGGATCGCCTGCAACGCGCTTCTCGTCGCCTGCAAAGACTCGGCATTGCGTTTGAGCGTATCTCCGCCCTTTTGCCACAAGGCGATGAGCCCTACGATCCCACTAAGCCCGATCTGCGACCAGGCCACTATGCAGCCGCTCGTTCGCATCGCCGGATCATCGAGCAGGCGATGAAGGCCCAACATCAAAGGGTGTTGGTGCTTGAAGATGATGTGGTGTTCCGAGATGACGTAGCCCAATGGATGCAACGGCTGATCCCACAGCTTGAGTCAGTGCCGTGGGATATGTTCTATTTCGGCCTGCACCTGGCCGAGGACGGCGGACCTGTGACCGAGAATCTCGGCAAGGTGCTCACCGGCTTCCACACGCATGCCTATGCAGTCACGGCCGCAGCGATGCCCAAGCTCATGGCAACCATCGAACAGTCGATTAGCCAAGGCTTCAATTATGACTGCTTCGAGGGGCAGGAACTGTTCAAAGTCTATGCCCAGCCCATTCTCGCGATTCAGGAACCCAATCGCAGCGAGATCATGGGCCGTCACACCAATCGTCTGGGCCAGTATTTTCCGAAGTTCGATGCCCAGGAGTTCATGGATCATTGCGAGGAAGCCCGCAACTGGAAGCGCTATCTCAAGAAGGAAACTGCCGTAGGCGAGCTGCTGCGCAAAGCTAAACTCCTGCACCAGTCGGGTAAGCCCGCGTCGGCCGAGCCGATCTACAATCGCGCGCTGGCCATGGAACCGGAGAATGCCGAAGCCTTGCATTACCTGGGCCTGCTCAAGCACCAGCTAGGGCAGGGAGCCGCGGCAGTAGATTTGTTGTATCGAGCGATGGCGCTTGAACCAGAACGAGCGGAGTTCCAGTGCAACCTGGGGATCGTGCTGGGCAAAGCCGGCCGCACTGAAGAGGCGCTGGAAGTTCTCAGTCGCGCGATCGAGACTCGGCCAGATTATGCCGAAGCCTATGAGAACCTCGGCGTCGTGCTCGACCGCCTGGGCCGTATCGAGGATTCGCAGCTGGCATGGGAAAAGGCCATCGAACTTCGACCTCAGTTTGCCGAAGCCCATCATCACCTGGGCAGTTCGCTGATGAACAACGGCAAACCTCAGCAGGGAATTCAGCATCTTCGACAGGCGCTTCGTCTCAACTCGCGCGATGCGGGGGCCTGGAATAATCTTGGTTGCGCTTTGCGTAAAATCGAAGACGTTGAAGGCTCTCTGCGGGCGTTCCAGAAAGCAGCACAGGTTCGCCCTGCGATGGCTGAAGCACATTGCAATGTGGGCACGGCTCTATGCGACTTGGGTAGGCCTGACGAGGCGATTCCTCACCTTGAAAAGGCTGTTGAACTGCGCCCCGACTTTGCCGATGCCCAATGGAATCTCGCTGTCGCGCTTCTGGCTTGCGGCCACTTTGACCGTGGCTGGCTGGCTTATGAATGGCGTCGCCATTCCGAAAAGGACAAGAAGTTCAGCCGCGACTTCATGCAGCCGGCATGGAATGGTTGCAATATCGAAGGCAGGACGATTCTGGTGACCTGCGAGCAGGGGCTAGGGGACACCCTCCAATTTATTCGCTACATCCCCATGGTCGCGGCTCGCGGCGCGAGAGTGATTTTCGAATCCCAGCCATCGCTGCGTGATCTGCTGCGCAACATGAAAGGAATCGATCAGATCGTTGTCCGCGGCGAGCCGCTGCCACGCTTTGATGTGCATGTGCGACTTTTGACATTGCCGAGCATCTTCGGGACGCGGCTGGGGAATTTCCCCAGCGACGTGCCTTACCTCCACCCCGATCCCAAGCGAGAGGCGATGTGGAAGCAGCGCTTGTCTGGAGGTGGCTTTAAGGTGGGCATTGCCTGGCAAGGCAGCACCACCTTTGCCAATGATCGGTTTCGCTCGATTCCACTCGCGGAATATGAGCCTTTGGCGCAGGTTGAAGGTGTGCGGCTGATCAGCCTTCAGAAGAACGCTGGCAGCGAGCAGGTCAAGCAGATCCAGGACAAATTCAAAGTCGAGATATTGGAACCCGCACTGGACGAAGGGACCGGCGCCTTCATGGATACTGCGGCAGTGATGCGGCAACTGGACTTGGTCATCACCTCCGATACCGCCATTGCTCATCTGGCAGGCGCATTAGGCGTCCGGGTCTGGCTGGCGCTGAGCTACAACAGCGATTGGCGGTGGATGCGCGAGCGAGATGATTCGCCCTGGTATCCCACGATGCGTCTGTTTCGTCAGCAGACCCCTAGAGACTGGAACGGCGTGTTTGACCGCATAGCTGTGGCACTGCGGGATACGCTCAATGCCCAACCCTTGCCAGATCCGCCACCCGTTCTGGCCCCGATGGCTCCAGGAGAGCTGATCGACCGCCTCTCGATTCTTCAGATCAAAGTGCAGCGAGTGACAGATCCGATTAAATTGCGGACGGTGCGAACGGAGCTTGAGCAGCTGCTCGCAGTGAGGGAAAAGGCGCTGCCCAGTAGCGATCAGTTGGATGAACTGGCGCGTGAACTTCGAGGTGTGAACGAGACGCTCTGGCAGATCGAAGATGACATTCGCGCAGCAGACCAGAGCGGCGATTTCGGTCCCAAGTTTATCGAATTGGCCCGCTCGGTCTACCATACCAACGATCGACGAGCAGACCTCAAGCGACGAATCAACCTGCTGTTGGGCTCAGTGATCCGCGATGAGAAGCACTATCACGCCCATCGCCGTTAAAGACATTGGATAATGCTGGACAGAGGCCGCGATGGAACGAAAGCTCAAAGTGCTGGCCTGGAGCGATTGTGTCTTCGCCCCCACAGGTTTCGGAACTGTCTCCCGCCACGTGCTGGCCGCCCTGCATGCCACGGGCAAATACCAGATTGACCAGCTCGCGATCAATTACCACGGCGACTTTTTTGACACCACTCAGTATCCCTATCAGATCTCGCCGGCAAAACTGCTCGATCGGTCCGACCCCTTCGGCAAAGTTCAGCTCATCCGCTCACTGCAACGCGGTGATTATGACCTGCTTTGGATTCTGAACGATCCGCATATCGTCAGCGCCGTTGTGCCTGAGTTGGAAAAACTCAAGAAGGAGAAAGCTGCTAGGCATGCTCCGGTTTTCAGAGTGATCTACTATTATCCCGTCGACTGCACGATCACCCCTCAGGCCAGCCAGATGATCCCCTTCGCCGATGCGGCCGTCACCTACACGCATTGGGCTAGGGAGCAGACGCTTAAGCGAATGCCAGATCTGAGCAGGCCACCCCACGTGATCTATCACGGGACGGATCCGCGAAACTTTCACCCGCTCGACGCGGCAACGCGATCGACGGTGCGAACGAATTATTTTCGATTGGCTAACCCTGATACGTTCCTGCTCATCAACGTGAACCGCAATATGGCGCGCAAGGATATCCCGCGGACCTTGTTGGCCTATGCGGAGTTTCGCAAGCATGTGCCCAATTCTATGCTCTATCTGCACACTGCAATGCGCGACGACGATATTGAGCTGCTGCAATGCTGCCGGTGGCTGGGGCTGCGCGTACCAGGTGACGTGCTCTTTCCATTGGCATCCAGCCTTTCCGAGGGGATTCCGATCTGTGAACTAAACAAACTTTATAATGCAGCAGATGCATTCTTGACGACGACGCTCGGCGAAGGATGGGGGCTGACCATTACTGAGGCTATGGCTGCCGGAGTTCCAGTGATTGCGCCTGACAATTCTTCCATCCCAGAAATCCTCGGTAACGACCACGATCGTGGCTACGTTTATCCCTGCAAAGAACTGACGTGGGTGGACAATGCTGGATATCGCCCGGTAGGTTCTCTAGAAGATATTCTTAATAAGATTACTGAGTGTTACATGCAGCGCAATACATCTCCGCAACGAGAGATCACTTCACGTGCGATGCACTTCGTGAAAGATCATTCGTGGGAGAAGATTTGCGTGCAATGGGTCGAACTGGTTGATCAGGTGTCGCATGAAACGCCTGCTAAGGCTTTGTGAACCCAGGCAGGCTGCAACATCTGCACAAAATAATTTAGATTTTCTGCTTGCGTTCTTCCGGCCCCGTTCGCTAGCATATTATTCGGACGGAGAAAAAAGGGTGATCCGGGAATGATGTGTACCAAAAGAGAGGGACCGGTTTTCCATGTTGCAATCGTGCGGTAGTAGGGCTGTGGCTTTCCCCTATTAATCGGGCAGTTGCCTCATTGGGTTTGTTTGTTTGACTCACTCATCTGGTGACTTCTTCACTTAGGCGGGGTTCGCTCGGCTCGCTTCACGTTTAGAAACCGAATGGGAATTGTCGACGCACGAAAGTGCGTGGCGATAGGTTTGGTTTGGTCGTCCAGCTGAAACGGCGATGATCCACGCAGGTCATACGCCGTTCAAAACAGTTGTATCTACTATTGTTGCACTTAATGTGCAGGTCGTTCTTTTGCGCCCTGGTGGCGCCGATGTCACGGATGCTGACGGAAAGGGAACGTCATGTCTACTTCTTCCACGCTCGATCGTATTCTGGCCAATCTTCGCAAATCGCGCCTCAAGGATCGCGCGGTGTGCATTGCGGAACCCCTGGAGCAGCGGCGGCTGCTGAGCGTCACGGCGACTGCAACCGACGGGGTGGAGGGAGAAATCCCAACAACACTAACTGCAGTTGCGGACAACACCGTCGATGCTTGGTACATCGACTGGGGCGACAACAACGGCACCTACGACACGCTCACGTTTAATGGTCAGCCCACGCCTCAATCCATAACCACGACTCACACCTATTTCGATGATCCCGATGGAGCCGTGTCCATCACCGTCGTGGAAGTAGGTGAGTCAGTTGACTCCTACAACATTACTCATGGGGTCAGTTACACGGCCAACGCTTCGCCTGAAATGTTCGAGCAACTTGGCACCATCAGCCCGAAGCCGATGCCCTCTCAGCCACCCAGCCAAGGAGGCCAGCCAAGCAATCCTCTCCCCACTCCATGTCCTCCAACGAAAACGGCTTCACCGAACGCCAATGCTGGCTCGCCTCCTGGCTCATCCAGTTCCAACACTGGCAGCAGCAGTGATTCAAGCCAGCCTAATTCCGACGATGGTGTCGATCCCGAACCGGCCGTCAATGTACCGATCTATGGCGAAACCCTGACAGGGTTTAACGCTCCGACGACCTCCTTAGTTCCCAGCGGAATGGTGTACACCACTGAACCGGATCTGCCGGATGATGTCGACGGCGATAACGACGCATTCCCGATAGCCTCTCCCGTTTTGGCAGATCCGCAAGTCAAGCCAGTCACTCCGCACCTTGTGCGCGCAATCGACAAGACAAACGGAGACACGATGGTCGCTGTGACCAACGGCATCGGAGCCGACTGGTTTGATTTTAACGGCACTTCCTACGTCGAAAAATACGATAATCACAACAGCTTGGTGGAGGACAATCCGGGCAGTGGAGCAAGCACCTTCACTTACACGGAGCCCAATGGAACGACCATGTTGTTCTATGGCTTCGATAGCTACAACCGCCTGAAGTCTGGTGGGCTCATCGAAGAGCTCGATCCCGATGGGAATCCCATCAACACCAATTATGATGGAAGCGATAGGCTCACCGAAGTGTTTACCACCAGCACCAACGGCACGGTCACGACCAAAGAATCCATTCTCACCTCTTATGTGACTACTGGCAATGGCGTAGGCAACATTGCCAGTGAAGTCCTTCGAGAAAAAGTCTTCGATACGAGCCTGGGCCAAAGTGACTCGGGCACAGCGTGGACCACGATCCAGGAGACGGATTACGTCTATTACGGCAGCAGCGACAGCAACGGGGAAGCCGGTCAGCTCAAGACCGCGACACAAAAGGACGGCAGCGGCAATGTCGAGAACGTTGCTTACTATCGCTATTGGACGACCGGCCAGACCGCAGGCGGCGTCAGTCAGCCTGACAAGGCATTGAAGCTTTACCTCAGCGGCCCCTCCTATGCCCGCGCCGCTGCAGGGCTTACTTCCGGCACACCACTGACGGCTTCTGATTCGGCGCTCATGCCCTATGTCGATCGTTACTTTGAATACGACAGCTCCGGCAATCCTACAAAGATGGTGGCTCAAGGCCAAGGTTGCTCTTCCTGCAGCGGTGGCGAAGGCACCTACACCTACAGCTACACGACCAACGGCAGTGCTGACATTAGCGATCCCAATTGCTGGTCTCTGAAAACCCAGATCACACTGCCCGACGGCACAAACGAGTATGACTATTACGATGGCCTTGGGCTAAAGATGCTGTCGGTCACATCGGATGGCACCAACATGTGGGGATGGTTCACCGAGTATGACTCCTATAATCGGCCGATCCTGATTGCCCAGCCTTCGGCGGTGAATCTGCCTTCCAGCCTCTCGACGATCGAATCCTACAGCGATCTGCTGCACAAGGTCAGCGGCAATTACCAGTATCTCAACGACAGCACTGGCTTGGTCGAAAAGATCAACTATTACTCCGGCACCACCGCCACCGGCACTTCACCGGGCAGCGTGGATGGCTACACGTCCAGTTGGTCGATGCAGGAAGGCGAGACGGGCACGGCAGAGACGCAGGAAAGCTTGACCTATTACGACATCAGCGCCGTTTCCGGTGCATCGATCTATCCGATTGCCACCGACACCGTCTATGGCAACACCGATGGCACCGATGCGCGGACGACCAGCTACACTTACGGCACTTACCTGAATACCGTGCAGATTTTTGAGGAAGACGTGACAATGCCGACGATCTCCTCGGGCCAAAATGGGCCGGGAACGGCGGACGTGGAAAGAACCTACTTCGACATCTATGGCAACCCGATTTGGACCCAGGATGGTAACGGTCACGATAATTACACCGCCTATGACAGGGTCACCGGCGCGGTCATCGAAACCATCGAAGACGCCAACTATGCCAGCCTGACGGGCGATGCCTATGGCACGTTTAACAACACGGGTTGGAGCCATCCCTCTGGCGTGAATCTCGTCACGACGTACCAGGTCGATACGCAAGGCCGAACGACCAAGGAAACAAATCCAAACGGCAACATCACCTATACCGTCTACAATGATGGAAGCCACGAAGTGCGAGTCTATCCGGGCTTTAATGGAACGACCACCACTGGACCGATTCAAATCAGTCGGGAATATTACCCCACCACCAATTCCAGCGATTTTTACTACACCGAGACCATCACGAGCTCAGCGACCCCGCACTTAACGAGCGGTGTTCCAGATGGCACCGAGACGATCAGTGCCAGCAACATTCAGAGCCTTCAGCGGAATTTTACCAATGCCGCAGGTCAGATGATCTGGTCCGACAGCTACTTCCACTCCCCGGGCAGTTATTCGCAGGCAGTTGGTGCCGATGGCAGCGGCAATCCCGCCGACCTGGGCACGTCGGGCACTGACTATCACCGCACGATCTACAGTTATGATGACGTAGGCCGTCCGAACCGGCTCCTTTCCCCGACCGGCACAATCACCCGCACGGTTTATGATGCGTTGGGTCGCGTGATCAGCACTTGGGTGGGAACCGATGACACGCCATCCAGCGGCTATTGGTCCCCCGGCAACAACACCAGCCCCTCAAACATGATGGACATTCAGGATAACGTCTACGATGGCGGCGGTGTAGGTGACTCAAATTTAACGCAAGTCACGCAGCATCCCGGGCTGAGCCAGGCTGATCGCGTGATCGACTACCTCTATGATTGGCGTGATCAGCGGGTAGCCGAGAAGGTTGGTGTCCAGTCCACCGAAACCGATGGCGCCCATCGCCCCATTACGTACATTGTCTACGACAACCTCAACGAGATCCTCCGGACTTATCAATATGATGGCGATGGCGTGAGCCTGAGCGATTTTTCCGCCGCGGCCGCGACTGACGCCATTCCCACGGCCGATGCCGGCAAGGTGCGGGCGTTGACAATCGATAAATACGATGATCAGGGCAGGCTCTATCGCAGTGAAGTGTTGGCCATCGATCAGTCCAATGGCACGTCAGGCTTGACCGATTCGCAGATTTTGGCTTTGGCTGGGCTGACCACTGATACGTTCTACGATCATGCCGGAAACGTCATAGCTGTCTTTGCGCCCGGCGGCCAGGTGACCAAAAGCGCCTATGATGGCGCCAACCGGCCGACGGCGCAGTATGTCACAGATGGCGGTGCGGTCAACAATTCCGGCTCGCAGCAGAAAGACTGGACCCATGCCGGCTCCGTCTCGTCGGATGTCGTGCTCACCGAAACCGATTACACCTATGACGGTGATGGCAACGTGATCCTGACCGCGACTCGTGAACGCTTCGACAACGATTCGACCAGCTCAGAAGGAGCGCTGGGCTCACCCGGCAGCGGCGTCGGTGCGCGAGTTTACTACGTCGCCGACTATTACGACGCTGGCGATCGACAGACTGATGAAGTGAATGTCGGGACCAATGGCGGCTCAGCATACACCCGGCCCGGCAGCGTCCCTTCCCGCTCTGCAACGGTTCTCGTGACGCATACCGATTATGATTCCGCCGGTAACGTGCTGGACACCATCGATCCGCGAGACATCACAACCCAATATGCATATGACATGCTGGGCCGAGTTACCCAGGAGATCGACGCCTCTTCAGGCGGCTCCCCAGCTACGGGCATGAACATCACCAACTACACGTATGATGGCGACGGTCATGTGCTGACGATGCAGGCCTATGAGCCCAACGGCACGACTAGCCCGAGCCAGACAACCCAATATGAATACGGCATTGGTGGAACGATCGGAACGAACTTGTTCTCGGATGACGTCCTTTATCGAGTGGACTACCCCAACCCTTCCACCGGCGCTGCCGGAACAACTGCCGCACAGCAGGTCACTTACAGTTATAATCTGCTGGGCGACATGACGACGGAGACCGACCAGAACGGCAACGTCCACACTTACAGCTACAACATCCTCGATCGCCTGATCAAGGATGCAGTAACGACTCTCGGATCGGGTGTCGATGGCTCGATCCGCGCCTTGGGCTACACTTACACCGCCCTGGGCCAGCCTTATCAGCAGACCAGCTATTCCGACTCCAGCGGCACGACCGTCGCGAACCAGGTGATGGACAGCTACAACGGCTATGGCCAGTTGACTGGGCAATATCAGGCTGTCAGCGGCTCAGTGAACACCACGACCACGCCACAGGTCATCTACACCTACAGCCAGCCTTCCGGCGCCAACTACAGTCGCCTGTCGAGCATGACCTATCCCAATGGACGCGTGCTGGACTACGTCTACAACAGTGGCCTCGACTCCGACATCAGCCGGGTCAGCGCCCTGGCCGATGATGCCGGCAGCGGCTCAGGCAATCTCCAGAGCTACACTTATCTAGGCTTGGACACGATCGTGCAGGAAGCCGATGCCAATGGCATCGAATTGACTTACATCAAGCAGTCGGGTGAGTCCAACGGTGATGCGGGTGATCAATACATCGGCCTGGACCGATTCGGCCGCGTGGTGGATCAGCGCTGGATTCCCAGCAGCAGTCCCAGCTCCCCCACCGATCGCTTCCAGTATGGCTATGACCAGGACGGCAACGTTCTTTACAAGAACAACCTTGTGAGCAGCAGCTTCTCCGAGCTTTATCATGCCAACAGCGCAAGCTCCGGCGACACGAGCAGCGCATATGACAACCTCAACCGGATCACCGGCTTCCGCCGAGGCACATTGAGCGCTTCAGGCAATAACGGCTCAACGCTCGACACCGTTTCCACGCTCAACAGCCTCTCCGATTCCAGCCAGAGCTGGACCTTGGATGCATTGGGCAACGCCAACAGCGTGACCACCGACGGCACGGCCCAGAGCCGCACATTCAACAGCCAGAATGAAGCGACGGCAGTCGGCTCCAACACGCTTGCCTATGACAACTACGGCAACACGACCACTGATGACCAGGGGCACACGCTGGTCTACGATGCGTGGAATCGCCTCGTAGCAGTCAAGAACGGTGGAACCACCATCGCTAGTTACGCCTACGATGCAAACAGTGATCGAACCACAGAGACCGAAAACTCGACCACGACGACTCTTTATTATTCATCTTCGATGCAGGTTCTGGAGGAGCGCCAGGGGAGTACCGTCACGGCGCAGAACGTCTGGGGCATCGGCTATGTGAACCAGCTTGTGCTCCGCGATGACAACAGCACGAATGGAAGCCTTGGGAAGACCAGCAGTGGTCTTGGTGAACGCCTCTATGTGCAGCAAGACGCGAATTACAACGTCACAGCGTTGGTCAACACCAGCGGCACAGTTCTCCAGCGATACATCTACACGCCCTATGGCGTGCAAACGGTTCTTTCCCCAAGTTGGGCGACAACCACTGATGGCTACAACTGGCGCACGACGTTCCAGGGCATGCGATACCACTTCGCGACCGGTATGCTGCATGCGGATGCGCGGGATTATAGCCCGACTTTGGAACGGTGGGTACAGCAGGATCCAGCTGGATATATTAATGGGCTCGAGGTTTATGCGTTCGCGAAAGAAAATCCGGTCATCCGTCTGGATCCTAGCGGTTTTGTCAGCCTACCACCCCCAGAAGTAGCTCAGGAAGTTGCTCGCCTCGTGTCAAAAATCAACGAAGTTGGAATGAATACACCAGATGGACAAGCTCTATTGAACAAGCTCAATCAGTTTATGGTTGAACAAGGTATCGATCAGGGAGGTGAAATACCTCTGCCGACCCAGAGCCAGATTATTCAGCAAGAGATGGAACTTGACGAAGGTGCAGCGGGATTGGAAGGTGAAGGCGGCTTCATTGCCCCCGAAATGCTTGGAGTTTTGCAAGCGGGTGCTGGCGCAGGTATTATCACCTACTTGGCTTTTCAAAATGGGATTCAATATTACCAAAATCAAGCCGCTGAAGGAGATTTTCTCAATCAGTCGGGCAACATGAACTCAATGTCAAACTATTGGCACCGGCAATTCAACAATTGGGGCAACTCTTTCCTAAAGCATTTTACGCATAGTCCTGGAAAATGCTGTGACCCAAATAAAATGAAAGAGGCTCAGAATAATTTGCAGCAGCGGCTTGGAAATCTTGCGACAGCACTTTCGATTGATCTTTACTCTAACCATCAGCGAATTCCAAGTAATCCAGACCAAATGATCGCGGCAATTGTCGCTAAATACGGAATTAATCCGTTCTTACAATACGATGACGAAATGAATGCCGCATGTGGAAAATGAAGGTTTATCAATTCGAGGGAATGCCGTTATGGAGCCATCTGAAGTCAATTGGAGATTTGTTATTGCCAAAAGTTGGAACAGCGACATGTGGGTTTTTGGGCCGCCAATTCGAGCTGTTGAAGATCTTTACGCGCCAAAGGTCGTTGGGCCAACGCAGAGTTTTCGCTGCGAATGTGGAAAGCTCACAGGGCCCAGTGTTGTTGGGGAGTGGTGTTCTGAATGTGACGTGTTTGTTTCAGAGGATGCGGAAAGGACAAGGCGACACCGGATCGGCCGAATTGAACTTGCGTTTCCTTGTAGGCACCCTTTAGCTCACGATGTCATAATTAATCGGTTTCCCGTAGCGCCTATTGCTTATCGACGCGATATGAACAATCAATGCACCGTTCTCGGCCGCCGATATGAGGATCTAGTTAACGCAAACCGCGAGATTTCAACTATCGTGGGTGAGCCAACGAGCGCCGGATTCGTTCAGGCAATGCGGAAAGTCGACAAGAATCCATTGCTGAGAGCGATGCAAAATATAATAGGGGTTGCCGAACGCAGTTCGCAATCGGAAGACTTGATTGTGGACAAAAACAGTCTAGTTGGGCTTGTCCTTCGATCGCTACTAGAACTCGACCAAGACATCTCAGTGCCTGTCCGGTGCCTTGGGTTCGCAGTCTCTGCATCCTGCGCTATCTGAATTCTGCTCGTCATCTTATCATTTGGAGAATTTAGACTTGGCAAAGAGGCTGTTCGTGGGGGAAGTTTAGAGTCGCTTCGGCACTGATGATCTTCAGCTGACTTTAGGCCGATAAAACTAGCTGCTTTGGTACGCTGTTTATGGCTCGTTGCAGCCGATGCAGCGGGCATGGTCGTAACTGCTTTCGCTTCATCTTGGTCGGCCAAATTCTGGTGCTGACAGGTATCGAGAGATCGGTATTCGACGCAAAAGTCCAGAAGCGGGAAACACCATCAAGTAGATGGGCGCGTTCTCTCAAGAGAGCGATTCATATTCCTTCATGGCATTGTTGCTTAGCAAGTCATTGTCAAGCCAGAGGTTAAAGAAATGGAGGCGCGGAGGCAAGTTTTCCAGCCCGCTTCCGCGGGTTCTGATTCCCCGTTGTCAACACGGAATGGAATCAAAGCGATTGAGCTTTTCCAGTCTAGGTTCTCCGCAAACTTGATTGCCGTTCTGCTTCAGATTCGTTGGAGTTTACAGCTTTACGATACGAGCATGTTATTCGACGTAATGCTCCCAATCAGAGAGGATTCTGTCCATGCGCCGCCAAAGGCCCTCGTAGGCGCGACCGTTACAGAGTGCCAGTCGCACGAAACCGTTGTCTGGATCTTCGCGAACTCGCGGAATCCGAATCATCTGATACTGAGTCACCGATTCCTTCGGCGTTCGTTTAAGTCTCGCCAGGCGCTGTTCGAATTCCTCTCGCAGCTTCGGGTCGCGGATTTCGGCTATGTCAAATGTATAGACAGTGTTGGCGGGCGGCTGTAGTTGCTGGTGGATAATTGGAATGACATAGCGCGCAAGATTGTCGAGGTCAACATATGTTTCATTGCCGTCCTGCGCCTGTGCCTTGGGAGGCACGCAAAGGATTGTGACGCCTACAGGTTCGAGTAATGGAAACAACAGCCCGTGGTCATTCTTAAAGGTGGCCAGCGCATTTGCGACAGCAGTTTTGAAGGTCGTTTTGCCGGTTCCCGCGATCGTGCCTGGGATCGGTGCGTGGGTTAGATCTAACATTAGTGGCGGTGTCACAATGAAATTCCGCATCGCCTGGTGAATCTCGCCCAGCGCCGCATTGTCTCGGTGTACCAATGGCGCGAGAAGAGTTAGGAGGTCCTCAACCTTTGGCTCGCGCGCTTCCAAATACGATTCCTGAACGCGCATTACGTTCATTCGATGCATGGCGGTGAACGCGTTCTTTCCTATTGTTTGCTCGATTTCGGCCTGGCGTAGCTCCCACGAACGCAGATCC
>Ga0157370_10002754_pt1 | contig 21010 bp, 18 predicted proteins | sample C35metaG_FD_113463 | JGI IMG/M metagenome (GOLD analysis project Ga0157370, IMG submission 113463) | Corn rhizosphere microbial communities from Kellogg Biological Station, Michigan, USA - C3-5 metaG | ecosystem: Host-associated > Plants > Roots > Rhizosphere > Soil | place: USA: Michigan...
AGGGTCTTCTCGAGGTTGATGATGTGGATCTTGCCGCGGGCGCCGAAGATGTACGGAGCCATCTTGGGGTTCCAGTAACGGGTCTGGTGGCCGAAATGGACGCCGGCTTCCAGCATCTCGCGCATGGTGACTTGTGCCATGGAATTACTCCTGGGCGAACCGCATCGAGCGGTTCTATGGGGGTTGGGACCTCCACGCATCCCCGGCTTCGACCCGGTCCTGTCGGACCAGGCACCCCGAAGGCGGTGCCGATGCGTGTGTGGCGTTAAATGCGACGGCTTGGCCGGGCCAAGGATGGCTCCATGCGGTTACAATCGCGCTTCGTATCGCCGCCGTGGCCACGGATAAGTGGCTTCGCCGGACAGCAAAACTCGCTAATTGTAGCCTTCGGAACCGCCCAGCCGCAAGATCGGGGTGGAATTCCATCGGGGACGCCGCCATTTTCCTGGCAGGCCCTACACCCCGAGGGCAAAGGAACAGAGAGAACCGTCATGGCAGTCGTACCGAAGACCCCTGAAGAGATCCAGAGCATGCGCGAGGCGGGCCGTCTGGCCGCCGAGGTTCTGGCCATGCTGGTGCCGCACGTGAAACCGGGTGTCACCACCGAGCACCTCGATCGCCTGGCCCACGACCACATCGTGAACGTCCAGAAGGCGATCCCCGCCAACGTCGGCTACCGGGGCTTCCCGAAAACGGTCTGTACCTCGGTCAACCACGTGATCTGCCACGGTATTCCGACCGAAACCAAGGTCCTGAAGGACGGCGACATCGTCAATATCGACGTCACGGTCATCAAGGATGGCTGGCACGGCGATACCAGCCGCATGTATTTCGTCGGCACGCCCAGCGTGCTGGCCAGACGGCTGGTCGATACCACCTTCGAGGCCATGATGAAGGGCATCGAGGCGGTCAGGCCGGGCGCCACGCTGGGCGACGTCGGTGCGGCCATCCAGAAGCACGCCGAGGCCGCCGGTTTCTCGGTGGTCCGCGAGTACTGCGGCCACGGCATCGGCAAGGTCTATCACGACGAGCCGCAGGTGCTGCATTACGGCCGCAACGGCACCGGGCTGGAACTGAAGCCGGGCATGACCTTCACCATCGAACCGATGATCAACGCCGGCAAACCGCAGACCAAGTCGCTGCCGGACGGCTGGACCGTGGTCACGAAGGATCATTCGCTGTCCGCGCAGTGGGAGCACACGATCGCCGTGACCGACGACGGTTTCGAGATCCTGACGCCCTGGCCGGACGCCGCCTGACACACGATTTTCGTTTTACTCCACCGAGGGCTTCGACGTGACGCTTCCACCGCTTCCACGCCTGCCCGCCGTGGTCCCCCGCTCGGGCGTGTCGCCCGACGCGCGGCGCGCCCTCCGTCAGTTGATGGGCGACGTCGATCGTGCGCTCACCGTCGCCTTCAACGACGGTGAGGATGCTTCCGCGCTGGCCCGTCGCCGGGCCGAGATCGTGGAGCGCGTGGTCGTCCACGCATGGGGCGCCTGCCTGGGCGATATCGCCGCCGCCGCGCTGTTCGCGGTGGGCGGGTTCGGTCGGGGCATGCTGTTTCCCGCCTCGGACGTCGATCTTCTGGCCCTGGTCGGCGAGAGTTCGCCGGCGCTCTACCGCGCGCTGGAAAACTTCTTCAGCTGCCTGTGGGATATCGGCCTGAAGCCGGGCCACGCCGTGCGGACGGTCGCGCAATGCCGCGAACTGGCCGCGCAGGACGCCAGCGTCTTCACCAGCCTGCTCGACGCAAAGCGTCTGGCCGGCTGGCCGATCCTGGGCCAGGAGCTCCGCGGCATCCTCGACGATCCCGCCCTGTGGCCACCGCGCGCCTACCTGGCCGCGCGCCTGGCGGAGCGCGACGCGCGTCATGCTCGCTACGACGATACCGCTCAGAATCTCGAGCCCAACCTCAAGGATGGGCCGGGTGGTCTGCGCACGCTCGACTCGTTACGCTGGCTTGGCCGTCGGCTGGCCGATGCCCCGGACTTCGATGCCATGGTCGCCGAGGGTCTGCTGGAACCCGTGGAGGCTGCCCGGCTGACCCGTGCCGAGGAAACCCTGCGTCGTTATCGCTATGCGCTGCATCTGGAAGCAGGGCGTGCCGAAGAGCGCCTCCTGTTCGATTACCAGCGGGCGCTCGCTACCCGGCTTGGCTTCGAGGACGAGCACGCGAAGAACCTCGGCGTCGAGCAGTTCATGCAGGGCTATTACCGCGCCGCCACGCAGATCGAGCGCTCGGGCACGCAGCTGGTCGAACGTTTCGAAGAAATGCTGGATCCGCAGAGCGAGCCCGAGAGCGTGGGGACCGACTACCTGCGCTACGGTTCACGCATCACCGTGCGCGATCCCGAGCTGTTCGTCCGCCGCCCGGCGGCTCTGGTGGAGATTTTCATCGCGCGGCTCGACGAGCCAGGTATCACGGGATTCACCGCCGAAACGATGCGGCGTATCCAGCACGCGGTATCGTCGCATGGAGAACTGCTTGCCGATGATCCGAGGGTGCTTGAAGCGTTCCTCACGCTGCTGAAGCGCGGGGCGCCGGCCGTCGAGGCGCTATGGCGGATGAATCGCCATGGCCTGCTCGCGGCGATTCTTCCCGCGTTCGGCAAGGTGGTCGGGCGCATGCAATACGACCTGTTCCACGTGTACACGGTCGACGAACACACGCTGCGCGTCCTGCGCAACGTCGCGCGCTTCGCGGATCCGGCGGCGCGCCGCGACTTCCCGATCGCGTGCGAGATCTGGCCGCACATCGACAAGCCCGAACTCATGTTGCTGGCGGCGTTGTTCCATGACATCGCCAAGGGGCGCGGCGGCGATCACTCCGTTCTCGGTGAGGAAGATGCCCGCGCCTTCTGCGCACGCCTCGGTCTTCCGGGCGACGACATCGATCTCGTCGCCTGGCTGGTGCGCCATCACCTGCTGATGAGCACGACGGCGCAGCGTCAGGACATTACCGATCCCGATGTCGTGCATCGATTCGCGGCAACGGTCGGCGACTGGGAGCATCTCGATCATCTTTACCTGCTGACCATCGCCGACATCATCGGCACCAGCCCGAAACTGTGGAATGCCTGGAAGGATCGCCTGCTGGCCGACCTGTACACGGCGACCCGTTTTGCCTTGCGCAGCGATCTCACACCGCCGTCGCACTCGGGCATGCGCGTGCGTGAGTGCCGCGAGCGTGCGCTGGGCATTCTGGTGGGCGAACATGTCGCCGCCGACGAGGTCGCGCGGATCTGGTCCGAATTCCCGGATAGCAGTTTCCTTCGACACCGCCCGGAGCAGATCGCCTGGCAGACCTCGGCCATCCTGCGATCGCGCGGAGCCACGCCGCTGGTGGAGGTGCATCCGTTCTCCGTCCGCGGCAGCACCGAGCTGTTCATCTACACCAGCGACAGGGACGGCCTGTTCGCCACCGTCACCGCGGTCCTCGATCGTCTCCGCTTCTCGGTCGTCGAGGCGCGCGTGCTCGTGTCGAACACGGGCATGGCGCTGGATACCTTCCTGTTGCTGGAGTCGGACTCGCAGGCGCCGGCATCGCTGCAGCGCGCGGAAGAGTTGCGCGCGCGCCTGCGTCACGCGCTTGAGCAACCTGCCGGTCAGGGACCGCCCAAGCGGAGCATCTCCCGCCACCTTCGCCATTTCCAGATGACGCCACGCATCGAGTTCGTCGATGCGGGCGAGCGCACCCAGCTCGCGCTGGTATGCACCGATCGCCCCGGCCTGCTCGCCGCCGTGGCGCAGGCGCTGGCCGAAGCCGAGGTGCGCGTGCATGATGCGCGGATCGCGACCTTCGGTGAGCGCGTCGAAGATTTCTTCCAACTTACCGATCGCGGCAATGCGCCGTTGTCTTCCGAGCACCGGGAGATCCTGCGCGCCTGCCTGCTTCGCCATATCGGTTTCGAAACCCCCAGGACTGTCGTAAATGCAGATGCAGACGCTTGAATCCGTAATCGATGACGCCTTCGAGCGTCGCGCCGACCTCACCCAGAACGAAATCGAGGGTGGCCTCCGCGACACCGTGAACCAGGTGCTCGATCTGCTCGAATCGGGTGAGCACCGCGTCGCCGAGCCCGACGGCAACGGCGGTTGGAAGGTCAACCAGTGGCTGAAAAAAGCCGTGCTGCTGTATTTCCGGATGAACGGCAACGTCGTCGTCGACGGCGGTCCGTCCAGCGCGTTCGACAAGGTGCCGTTGCGTTTCACCGATGGCGATGCCACCGAATACGGACGGCTCGGTGCGCGCGTGGTGCCCGGTGCGCTGGTCCGTCGCGGCGCGCACATCGCGAAAGACGTCGTCCTCATGCCCAGCTATACCAACATCGGCGCCTTCGTCGGTGCCGGCACCATGGTCGATACGTGGGCGACGGTCGGATCGTGCGCGCAGATCGGGGCGGGTGTACACCTGTCCGGCGGTGTCGGCATCGGTGGCGTGCTCGAGCCACTGCAGGCCAATCCGACCATCATCGAAGACAACTGCTTCATCGGTGCCCGCTCCGAAGTCGTCGAGGGTGTCGTGGTCGAGAAGGGCTCGGTGATCGGCATGGGCGTGTTTCTCGGCCAGTCGACGCGTATCTACAACCGCGCCACCGGTGAGATTTCCTACGGCCGCGTGCCGGCGGGCAGCGTCGTCGTCTCCGGCAGTCTGCCGTCGAAGGACGGGAGCCATAGCCTGTATGCGGCGATCATCGTCAAGCAGGTCGATGAAAAGACCCGTTCGAAGACCGGCATCAACGAGCTCCTGCGCAGCGGCGACTGAGTCATGGCGATCATCGTTTACGGCTTGCCCAACTGCGATACGTGCAAGAAAGCGCGAAACTGGCTCAGCCGGTTCGAGGTGGAGCACGAGTTCGTCGATTACCGGGCTAACCCGGTGCCTGCGTCGACGCTGAAAGCGTGGTCGGAGAAGCTCGGTGGCTGGGACAAGCTGATCAACAAGGCGTCGACCACGTGGCGCACGTTGTTGCCGCAGCGCAAGGATCCGCGCAGCGACCCGGAGTGGACGCTGCTGCTCAAGGAATATCCGGCGTTGATCAAGCGTCCCGTGGTGGTCGACGGCGACGAGGTCAGCGTCGGCTTTACGGACAACGCCTTCAAGAAACGCTTCGGAAAATAAATGTCCGCCGTCCTCGACCTGACCTGTGACCTCATCCGCCGCCGTTCGGTCACGCCGGACGATGCCGGCTGTCTGCCGCTGATCGCCGGGCGTCTTGCGGCGGTGGGCTTTCGCATCGAGCATCTGCGTTTTGGCGATGTCGACAATCTCTGGGCGACGCATGGCGACGGCGGTCCGGTGCTGGCCTTTCTCGGCCACACCGACGTCGTGCCGACCGGTCCGGAAGGCGCATGGGCATCGCCACCGTTCGAGCCGACGGAACGCGACGGCGCTCTCTACGGTCGTGGCGCCGCGGACATGAAGGGCTCGGTCGCGGCGATGGTGGTCGCGCTCGAGCGCTTCGTATCGGCGCATCCCGCGCACGCCGGCACGGTCGGCTTGCTGCTGACCAGCGACGAGGAAGGTGTGGCCTTGCACGGCGTCCGTGAGGTGGTCGAGCACTTCGGGAGAACCGGGCAGCGGATCGATGCGTGCGTCGTGGGCGAGCCTTCGGCGAAAGAGCGCCTGGGCGATCTCATCCGCGTCGGTCGCCGGGGTTCGTTGTCGGGGACGCTTACGGTGCGTGGCGTGCAAGGTCACGTGGCCTATCCCGAGAAGGCGAACAATCCGATCCACGTTTTCGCACCCGCACTCGCCGCGCTGGCGGCGGAACGCTGGGATGAAGGCAACGCCGACTTTCCGCCGACCTCGTTCCAGGTCTCCAACATCAACGCGGGTACGGGGGCGAACAACGTCATCCCCGGCGAGCTGGTGGCCCTCGTCAACTTTCGTTTTTCCACGGCGAGTACCGCTGACGGCCTGCGCGAGCGGGCGGAAACGATCCTGCGCGCCCATGGCGTCGACTTCTCCATCGACTGGCAGCTCTCGGGGCATCCGTTTCTGGCCACGCCGGGCGGGCGCTTGCGCGAGGTCGTCGTCGGCGTCTGTCGCAATGTGTGCGGCATCGATCCCGAGCAGAGCACGGGCGGCGGTACCAGCGACGGCCGGTTCGTCGCGCCGATGGGTGCGGAGGTGATCGAGCTCGGCCCGGTGAACGCGACGATCCACAAGGTCGACGAGTGCGTGTCGGTGACGGACCTGGAGCGTTTGCCGGACCTCTACGAGGCCATTTGCGCACGTATGCTTTCGTAAGCTGAGGCCTCTCGCCGACACCCGGATGTGTCGGTCGCGGGCAGCGTGTGCGCCTTTCGGGTGCGAGCATTCGCCACCCAACCGTTCAAGGAAGAACAGCATGAGGCACTGCTTCGTGGCATCCGCGCTGCTATGCGCCCTGGCGCCACTCCCCGGATTCGCCCTCTCGGTCGATGAGGTCAGCGTTCCATCCGTGACGATCCTGACCGTCGAGGCGACCGATACGCCGGACGTCGTGCGAGGTCTCCTGGACAGGCTCGTCGGCGAGGGCGGTCGGATCGCGCTGGCCGGGTCTCCGGACGTCCTCGCGCGCATGCGGCCATCGTTCGTCCGCGTATGGCCGGAAACGAACACGATCCTCCTCGACGCCGCCACGGGGCTGGGCATCTTCGGTCTGAACAGTGAGGACGATGCGGCGCGCAAGGCCGCACTCTCGCGCTGGCCGTGGGACGATCCCCTGCCTGCCGCCCGTCGGACCCCGCGCGCTGCCGCCCCGCGCGCTGCCGCCCCGCTCGCTGCCGCCCCGCGCGAAGGACGACACGTCGACTTCCGCGTCCTCGCCACATCGCCTTCATCGGTGTGCCGCAGCTTCAGTCGCGAAATGCTGCGCGTCCTGTTCGACGGGCGCCTGCCCAGCTCGGAGGAGCGTCACGATTTCCGCCGCGAGGTCCGTCGCTGGTGCCAGTACGGGACGTTGTCGCTGCACCGTGCGGAGGCACCGCAGTTCACCATCGAACCGTTCGCCTCGTCCGATGTGCCCCGTCTGACGCTGGCGACCGAATGGGCGCTGATCCGTCGTGAGGATCAGACGCAGGGCGGCACGGCAAGCTACCTGCTATGGGCCAAGACGCTGGGCGACGGCGCCGGAACCGGGTTCACCCGGCGCGACGGTTTTCACGCCTTCCTCGACACGTCGCGGAACGAACTCCGTTATCTGATGGACGTGGCGATCCATTCGGGCTGGGGCAGCATCGAACACCGCGATGTCGTCACCGCATGGCCGCTGAACTCGACGTTTCCGGCGACCGGCGATACCCATGTCTTCCGGTGTGACGCGCCACGCGCCTTCCGGCCGGACGACTGCCCGGTGTCTCCGGTACTCCGCAAGCTTTATCCGCAGGACTCGTCGGGCGGTAACGTCAACGTGTCCTTCGGCGAAAGCTGGGCATTCGGCGGCGAGGTCAAATTCTCGCGCTCGATGGATTCGGAGGGCAAGCAGGGCATCTCCATGACCTTCGGTTTCAACCTGATGCGGACCGAAGCCACGTCGGCGGGCATCGACCTGCCTCTCGTACGCGTGCGGAGCAGCGCCGTCAACGAGTCCTATCGCAGCACGTGGTGGACGCCCGACGTACCGGCGCTGTTCCAGTGGATACTGGCGCGCCGATACCATGGAAGCTTGGCCGACGTCACCGCTCTGGCCTCGACGCTCAATCCCCGGCACGAAATCGTCTGGGAGATTCCGCTGACCGGCAACGAAGGGCGCCAGCTCCCGTACCACGTGGTGTACGAGGCCGGACTGAACACCTGCGCCAATGGGCCGGCCTGCACCTCGTATCAGCTGTCGTACGACCCGACCTACCGTGCGAAGGCGCGTGTCGGGTGGTCGGACGGCATGACCGTCAGTCTGCCTTATCGCTAGGGTTATCGGCCCTTGGGGAACACCGCGACCATGCCCGCGTAGGGCTTGGTCATGAAGGCGGGCGCGCCGGCGTAGCCGTCATCCGGGGTGAACGCCTGCGAGATGGTTCCATCGAGAAACAGCGCGTCCCGGCAGCCCAGTTCGTCGCGGAACAGCCGGGCGAAACTGTGGAAGTTCACGGGCGCCCGGCTGACGACGAAGACGGCCTCGTGCGATGACTTCGCGCAGACGCCGCTACGCCACTTCATGCTGTCCGATCCGTTGTCGAACTGCGTGTTGACCTCGCCGTCGATCACCAGCATCGGTCCCGACTGCGTCGCCCAGCGCGGTTTGCGCGCGGCGGCCTTGAAGGCTTCCGTCGTGCGCACCTCGACACTGCCGTCGTCATAGACGGCGAAGACACCGTTGGGCAGCAGCGAAAAGTTGCCGGAGCGCGGATTGCCATGAGCGAGGTTGAGCGGGACCAGCGCCTTGCCGTCTTCGACGTAGAGGCCCAGCGGCTTGTAGTCGCGATCGTAGATGCCCGCGTTGGTCGCGAACGACAGCGGCCGGCCCTTGCTCGTGGTCCAGGTCTTCAGTGCCTCGATGCTGCCGAAGGGCTGGGCGGTGTCGGGGTTGCGCCAGTGCAGTTCGATGTCTTCCTGCCGGGTGTCGACGGTGACGGCGAAGTACGACTGGCTGTCGAACACCACCTCGCGGCTGTCAACGGCATCGGCGGCCGGCGCACAGCCCATGGCTGACGCGGTGACGGCGGCGGCGACCATGGCGCGGAGGAGGAAAGCGGGGGTCACGCGGGGAAGAGGCGGGTGGGGCATGCGCCGATGGTCGCCGGGTCGGACGGGCGGCGCAAGGGGCCAGACGGCGTCTTCGCGTCCGGAGGGCGTAAACTCCCGGGTTTTTCCCCGGTAGCGTCATCGCCATGCCCTATACGCCCATCGTCGCCACGCTCGGCTACGTGCTCTCGCCAGACGGCCAGCGTGTGCTCATGATCCATCGCAACGCCCGCAAGGACGATCACCACCTGGGCAAGTACAACGGCCTCGGCGGAAAGATGGAACCCGGCGAAGATATCGCCGCCTGCATGCGCCGCGAAATCCTCGAGGAGGCGGGCATCGAGTGCCTGGAAATGCGTCTGCGCGGCACGCTGAACTGGCCGGGCTTCGGCAAGCATGGTGAGGACTGGCTGGGTTTCATCTTCATCATCGACCGTTACAGCGGCACGCCGATGGAGTCCAACCCCGAGGGTGCGCTCGAGTGGGTGCCGGTGGATGGGCTGGACGCCCTGCCGATGTGGGAAGGCGACCGTCACTTCCTGCCACTGGTCTTCGATGGCGACCCGAGGCCGTTTCACGGGGTGATGCCGTACAAGGACGGGCGGATGGTGTCCTGGAGCGTCACCCGGCTGTAGAGCCGTATCGCCGGCCCTGACGGCGATGGCCCCGGCAGGGCGGCATTCAACCGCGGCCCGCCGGGTTCACGAAACCAACCGATCATCCGGTGGTTTCGATCCGCTCCACGCGACGCAGCCCGCGCGGCAGCACGCCGCCGCGAGTAGCACGGCTGCCGCCGTACTCGACCAGATCGGCCCACTTCAGCGTCAGCTTGCGCTGTCCCGCATACAGCGTGACCTCGCCCTTGCCTTCGGTGACGACGGCCACGCCAACGACGCGTTCCTCGCCCGAGGCCAGCTTTGCCTTCGGAATCTCGATCAGCTTGTTGCCCTTGCCCTTGTCCAGTTCCGGCAGCTCGGCCACCGAGAACATGAGCAGGTGGCCTTCGCCGGTGACGACCACGATACGGTCGCGCGACGGGTCCGCGGTGATCGCCGGGGCGAGCACGCGCGCGCCATCGCTCAGGCTGATGATCTGCTTGCCCGCCTTCTGGCGACCCGTGAGCGCCTCGAAACGCGTCACGAAGCCGTAGCCGAAGTCCGTGGCAAGGACGATGCGGGTGTCGTTGTCGGCGGTGACCACCGCGTCGAAGCGGGCGCCGGCAGGTGGACTGAAACGCCCGGTCAGCGGCTCGCCGTTTCCGCGTGCGGAAGGCAGCGTATGTGCCGCCGTGGCGTAAGCGCGACCGGTCGAGTCGATGAAGGCGACCTGCTGCGTGGTGCGCGCACGCGAGATCGCCAGCAGACTGTCGCCGTCGCGGTAGGACAACGCTTCGCCATCGATCTCGTGGCCCTTGCCGGCACGTACCCAGCCCTTCTGCGACAGGACGACGGTGACCGGCTCGGAGGCGACCAGCGCGCTCTCGTCCAGGGCCTGGGCCACGCTGCGCTCGATCAGGGGCGAGCGGCGCTCATCGCCGAACTTCTCGGCGTCGCCGCGCAGTTCTTCCTTGATCAGGCTCTTCAGCTTGGCCGGCGACTTCAGCAGCACGTTGATGCGCGCGCGCTCTTCTTCGAGCTTGTCGCGCTCTTCGTTGAGTTTGAATTCTTCCAGGCGGGCCAGCTGGCGCAGCTTGGTTTCGAGGATGTAGTCGGCCTGTTCGTCATCGAGACGGAAGCGCTCCATGAGCACCGGCTTCGGCTCGTCCTCCGTACGGACGATGCGGATGACTTCGTCGATGTTGAGATAAGCGATGCGCAGCGCTTCGAGCAGGTGAAGGCGACGCTCGACGCGGCCCAGACGATGAGTGAGCCGGCGCGTGACCGTATCGGTACGGAAACGCAGCCACTCGCTCAGGATCATTTTCAGATCCTTCACCTGCGGCCGGCCGTCGAGGCCGATCATGTTCATGTTGACGCGGAAGCTCTTCTCCAGATCCGTCGTGGCGAAGAGGTGCTGCATCATTTCTTCGACGTCGACACGGCTGGAGCGCGGCACGAGGACGAGGCGGATCGGGTTCTCGTGATCGGACTCGTCGCGCAGGTCTTCGATCATCGGCAGTTTCTTCGCGCGCATCTGCGCGGCGATCTGCTCGAGGATCTTGGAAGGCGACACCTGGTGCGGCAGCGCCGTGATGACGATGTTGCCCTCGTCACGCACGTAGACGGCACGCGCGCGCACCGAGCCGGTACCGTTCTGGTACATGGCGGCGAGTTCACGGCGTGGCGTAATGATCTCGGCGTCGGTCGGGTAGTCCGGTCCCTGTACGTGCTCGCAGAGGTCGGCAATCGTCGCGTCGGGGTCGTCGAGCAGGCGGATACAGGCGCTGGCTACCTCGCGCAGGTTGTGCGGAGGGATATCGGTGGCCATGCCGACCGCGATGCCCATGGAGCCGTTGAGCAGTACGTGCGGGACGCGAGCCGGGAGCCACGAGGGCTCGTTCATGGTGCCGTCGAAGTTCGGTACCCAGTCGACCGTGCCGTGGCCGAGCTCGGAGAGCAGGACCTCGGCGATCGGCGTCAGGCGCGACTCCGTGTACCGCATGGCGGCGAAGCTCTTCGGATCGTCCGGCGAGCCGAAGTTGCCGTGGCCGTCGACCAGCGGGTAGCGATACGAGAACGGCTGGGCCATGAGGACCATCGCCTCGTAGCACGCCGAGTCGCCATGGGGATGGAACTTGCCGATGACGTCGCCGATGGTGCGGGCCGACTTCTTCGGCTTGGCGGTGGCGCCCAGCGCCAGTTCGCTCATGGCGTAGATGATGCGGCGCTGGACCGGCTTCAGGCCGTCGCCCACGAAGGGCAGGGCGCGATCCAGCACCACATACATGGAATAGTCGAGATAGGCCCGCTCGGCGTAGTCCTTGAGCGGGATCTGTTCGTAATTGGCTTGCAGATTCATGGGTTTGGCTGTCCGGCTGGCGCGCATCAGCGCGTCGTTAACCGGGTGATGTTGCCAGAAAGCCGTCTCAGGAGCGAAGACTGCGGAAGGACCAGGTCCTCAGCGAAGGGGTTTACCCGCGTCCACGTCCTTCAGGAATCCGATCAGCCCCGTGAAGTACGTGGTCTGGTCGTCGTACATCGCCATATGCGCACCCCTGGGGCAGAGGAGGAAGCGCGCGTCCGGCATCTTCTTCGCCATGGCTTCCATGTACCTGGGGTCCATCGTGTCGTAACGGGCGCCGATGACCAGCGTGGGCACCCTGATGTTCTTCAGGTCCTTGCTGCGGTCCCAGTGCAGCAGCTTGCCACTGGCACCGAGTTCGCTGGGGCCCTGCATCGACACGTAGATCTGCTCGTTGATGTGGCCGAACGCGCGCTCCACGGGCTCGGGCCACTGGTCGGCCGGCATGCGCAGCACGTGATGCTCATAGTGCATCGGCATCAGCAGTGCCATGTAGGCGGGGTCGGCGGTCTTCTTCTCCGCCTCCATGCGCTTGACCTGGGCGAGCTTCTTCTGGTCCATGGCGGGCATGAGCACCTTGTTCGCGTACTCGTTGTAAGCGGGGATGCTGTCGACCATGTTGGAGATGATCAGGCCCTTGAGGTGCTGCGGGTACTTGAGCGCGTACTCGATCGCGAGCACGCCGCCCCAGGAATGGCCGAGGAGGTAGAAGTTATCCTTGTCCAGGTGAAGCGCCCGGCGGACCTGCTCCACTTCGTCGACGAAACGGGGAATTTCCCACAGTGATTCATCGGTGGGTTTGTCGCTGAAGGCCGAACCCAGCTGGTCGTAGTAGTAATACTCGATGACGGCGCCGGGGAAGTAGCTGTCGAACGCCTCGAAATACTCGTGCGTGGCGCCCGGCCCGCCGTGCAGGAGCAGAACCTTGATCGTCGGGTTGTTGCCGACGCGCTTGGTCCAGACCTTGAACTTGCCTTTGGGCGTGTCGATAACGATCGACTTCTGACCGCCCGAGAGCACGTCGTCGCGTCCGGTGTTGTCGAAATACGCAGCTGGCGGGGTCTGTGAGGCCGACGAGTCGGCAAAGGCACAGAGCGCGGCAAACGTGAAAGTCACGGCGGCTATCAGGCGGCGCATGGTGTATCCCCCGGCATCGATGGCCGATTCTTGCCGGGCGTCGGCCTGCTCCGCAAGTCCTCACGCGACCGTCATCTTCCCAAAGCCAGCCCGAACGGAAGAACCTGCGTTCACCGTACGGCCAACCGGGGCTTGTTTCCATGACCTTTTTGCAGCGGGAAGGTCGATGCGTAAAGACATCTCAGCCGACGGCCTGCGCGGTCTCGCCGCGGTGAACGTGCTCTTGTGCCATCTCTTCCTGGCTTTCCTGCCGGGCGGCTTCGCTTGGATCTACCCGGATACCACCACGCCGGACGCCATGCGTGGCGTGGTCGATCATGTGATCGCCTTCCAGCCGCTTTCGGTGCTTTGGAACGGCCAGTTCGCGGTATGCATCTTCTTCGTGCTCAGCGGGTATGTGCTGACCAAGTCCTTCATCGACACAGGCGATACAGGCTCGTTCCGATTGCGCGCGTCGCGTCGCTGCCTGCGCCTCGGCGTACCGATCTTCGGGTCGGTGATGTTCGCCTGGTTCGTCATGGCGATGGGGTGGAGTCACGCGGCCGAGGCGGGTCACCTGTCCGGTTCGACCTGGCTGGCCGATTTCTGGAAAAAGCCGCCGGACTTCATCGAGGCGCTGCGCGATGGTACGTACGGCACGATTCTCGGTGGATGGTCGCGTTTCAATCCGACCCTCTGGACGATGAAGATCGAGCTGCTTGGCTCGATGTTCGTCTTCGCCTATCGCTCATTGACGCTGCCAGGGCGTGCGGCGCCGCTCAACTTCGCGTTCGCGGTGGCGTTGCTCGCGTGGTTCTTTCCCCATGACTGGCCTTACTACACGGCGTTCCTTGCCGGCAGCCATGTTGGCGAGGCACGCCTCACGACGTCGAAACCGCTGCTGGCCCTGGCCGTCGTCGGAGCGATTATCTGCGGTGGCTTCGACGTATCGCCCTGGTACGACTGGACGCACGCGCTGCCGCTTGCGGACAACGAGCGCAAAGCACTCTTCAACGTCGTCGGCGGCATTCTGTTGCTATACGTCGTCCGGTGCGGCAGCTTCGACCGTGTCCTTCAGAGTCGGCCCGCGCAGTTCATGGGGCGCATCTCTTATGCGTTCTACCTTGTCCACCTGCCGATTCTGCTGAGCTTCTCGGCCTGGTTTTTCACCGTCATGGCAGGGCGGCTGGCCCTCGATCCGGTCACCGCGGCGATGCTCACCGTCCCGGCGACCTTCGCGGTCGTCATCGCCGCCGCGATGGTGTTCGATCGCACGTTCGATCGCTGGGGCATCCAGCTGGCAGGCCGCGTCTTTCGGGCACCGCGCTCGTCCGCGAAGACGGTGGCGCTTCGAAGTGTCGACGGTTTCCGCCGACGCGTTCGCTACCACCGTCGTCGCATCATCGGGAAAGAGGCGCCGCAGGCCGGTGTTCCACGTCAGAGGGTGAAGTCGGCCTGCACCGGGAAGTGATCCGAGGGATAACGGCCGTCCTTCGACACCGTAATCGTCCGTACCGAGTTCGCCTCGACACCGCGATAAAGGATCCAGTCGATCCGCTTGGTCGCCTTGCCGGTAAAGTCGTGGAAGGTCTCGGCCGGACCCTCGTGCTTCGGCGCCGCGATCCATGCGTCCTTGAACGTAGCGGTCACCGCCTTATGCGTTTCGCTGTCCGGGCCCGTGTTGAAGTCGCCGGTGAGAATGACGGGGACATTCGCCGGGAGCTTCGCGATCCACGCGGCGATCTCATGTGCGCTGCGCGAACGCGCATCTTCATCCTGGTCCCGGTAAGGGAAGTGCGTGTCGAGCAGATAGAACCGCTTGTGATCGGAGATCCGCTCGAAAAGCGCCCAGTTGACCATGCGCGGGAAGATATTGCCCCACGTGATGCTGGCCACCTTGTCCGGAGTGTCGGAGAGCCAGAAGTCGCCCGACTCGACGATCTTCAGGCGATCCTTGCGATAGAAGATGCCCATGTGCTCGTCGCGATGATCGCCATAGCGATCGCGGCCGAACCACGTGTACTCCGGCAGGCGTTCGATCGTGTCGTCGCCTTGCGCCTTATACAGCTCCTGGGTGCCGATCACGTCGGGATGCAGCTGACGGATGGTGTCGGCGAAGAGGTCGCGGCGATGCGTACATTGAGGCCATCGTTGCCGGTCATGGTGCGCACGTTGAAGGACATGACCTTGAGGTCTTCCGCCATGGCGGGTGTGGCAAGGATGGCAGCGAGGCCGGCAATCAGCGCGAGATGACGGAAACGAGGCATGGCGGGCGGGGTCCTTCGGTTCGGAATGAGCACCCGACTATAGCCACGTAAACACGTCATTGCCGTGACCGGGTCACAGGGTCGAGGCGCGACATTGCGTCGTGACGCAGCGGTGCCGGCAATGGGGCAAACTACGGCGTTGCCATCGACAGCCATCCGGAAACCGACATGACCGAGCTCGATCCCCAGACGGAGCCTTCGAAGGCGAACGGGCGCCGCACGGCACTCATCGTCATTCTGGTGGCGTTTGTGGCGTCGGCGACGACAGCGATCCTGGCGATCAGTGAATCGCACCGGGCCCGCAAATCCGATGCGGCCGCCCTCAGCGCCGATGTCAGCGATCTTCGCGGCATGGCCGCGGACTGGACCGCGCGCGTCGACGACCTCGCACACGCCCCCGTCGACGCACAGCCCGCTCGCCTCGAGGCGCTGAAGCCGCGTATCGACCAGCTTGCGTCGTGGAAGGCGCGTACTCCGTGCGGCCACGACGCCCGTGATGCACTCCGGGCGTCGGTCGACACGCGCGTACTGTACCTGCGGCGCGTGCTGGCGAAGGAAACCGTACCGGAGACGCGGATCGACGAGAGGCGCGCCCTCGAAGACAGCCTGAAGCGCTGTGCCAGCGAGCAGGGCGCTGACGTCAACATCTGAGACAGGTGGGGACCAGAGGAGGGGAGGCAGGTTTCGCCTGCCAAGTCCTTGACCGGGTCCCGCTTTCGGAGAAATACCTGTCTAGGAATATTTCTTACGAAAAATCTCAAATTTTTGTTTGACAGGGCTGCTGCCAGTCCCTAAGTTCATACGTGCCTCATGTATGAAACACCGTCATCTCATCGGCGGCGAGGTGAACGCGTCGCACGGACTCGCGATGGGAAAGCTTGAAGTCGCGTCGGCTCGGGGGAGCATGCGCGACTGGCGGGACGTACCAGGTTTCTTTATTTGCGGGTTCGCGCGAAGCGCAACTTTTTAATGGCCCTTGCTAGGGGTCGTTTTTTCGGGGAGACACCAATGCAGCACCAGATCATCCGCCGTCGCGGAGGCCTTCGGCCGTCCGCGCTGGCGCTAGCGCTCGCCCTTGGCGTGGGTGCGACCGCACCGGCGTTTGCACAGTCCACGACCGGTGACATCTTCGGTCAGGTACCCGCGGCCGCAGGCGAAACCGTATCGGTTACCGGCAGTACTGGCTTTACACGCGAAGTGCCGGTCGACGCACAGGGCCGGTATCGCATCGGCAACCTTCCCCTCGGGTCGTACACCGTCAGCCTCAAGCGCGATGGCGCCGTCGTCGATTCGCGCAAAGATGTTGCGCTGAAGGTCGGTGGCGCCACCGATGTGTCGTTCCAGGCGCCGGCCACCGCAGCCAGCGCTCAGGCACTGGACTCGGTGACGGTAACGGCCAACAGCCTGCCGCCTATCGACACCACCGCGGTCGATTCGCGCACCGTCGTCACCGCGCAGACGCTGGCACGTCTTCCGCTGGGACGCAATGCCGAGGCGATCGCCCTGCTGGCGCCGGGTGCCGTCCCGGGCTCGAGCAACCTGGGTAACGGTCGCTACCGCACCGTGTCGTTCGGCGGCTCCGGTGCCTCCGAGAACGCCTACTACATCAACGGCTACAACTCGTCCGACCCGTACCGCAACCTTGGCGGCGTCGGTCTGCCGTACGGCGCTATCGATCAGCAGGAAGTCTATACGGGCGGTTACAGCGCCAAGTACGGTCGCTCGGATGGCGGCGTCATCAGCCAGGTCGGCAAGCGCGGTACCAACGACTGGCACTTCGGCGCACAGGTGCTGTGGGAGCCGAAGTTCGCCTCGTCGACGCCGGGCAGCATCTATTACTCGAACAAAGCCCTCCCGGCCGGTTACGGCTACGCCGACGACACCCTTCCGGGCTCGATCTACCGCAATCGTCAGGACAACACCAAGTGGACGACCACTTACAGCGCGTACGTCGGTGGTCCGCTGATCAAGGATAAGCTGTTCTTCTTCGTCGCCGCGGAAGCCGAGAAGTCCGAAGGCACGAGCACGGCGTCGGTCGAAGCCAACCCGGTAGCCAACAACCACTACACGTACAACCTGCCGAAGTACTACGCCAAGCTCGACTGGAACATCAACGACTCGAACATCCTCGAGTTGACGGGTATCCATTCCACCGACGAGCAGCGCGGCAAGTATTACGGCTACGACTACGACACGCGCACCGTGGGTGGCCCGCTCGGTTCGGATGCCGACACCAGCAAGATCACCACGAAGTACGCCATCGCCAAGTACACCAGCTACATCACCGACGACATCACGCTGACCGCGACCTACGGCAAGGGCTGGACCGACGACTATCTGCAGAACCCGACACCGGGCCTTGCGCAGCAGCCGTATATCGACAGCCCGTACCTGCAGAACCCGGCGCTGAACGGTGGCACGCCGATCACCAACCTCAATTCGTCGTCGACCGCGCAGGATCCGAACGCCGGCAGCAAGACGCATGGCCTTCGCCTCGACCTCGAGTGGCAGGTCGGCGATCACCACCTCGCCGGTGGTATCGACAACATGAGCTACGACGCGAGCAATGAAGGCTCGTCGACCAGCGGTCCGGGTTACTACCTGCGCTATCGCAAGGTGGCGGCGGGTAACGAGAACATTCCGATCAGCACGTCGCTCGGCGTCGGCGCTCCGGGTGGTGACGGTTACTACGTCACCCAGCGCGTGTTCAGCACCGTCACCAGCATGTCCGTGGACCAGAGGGCCCAGTATCTGGAAGACCGCTGGCAGGTGACCGACCGCTGGCTGCTGAGCCTCGGCGTACGCAACGATCGCTTCAAGAACTTCAACGACAAGAACCGTCCGTACGTCAACAATGCGGCGCAGTGGGCACCGCGTCTGGGCGCCAGCTGGGACGTCTACGGCGACTCGTCGCTGAAGCTGTACGCCAACTTCGGCCGCTACTACCTCGCGCTGCCGAATAACGTGGCCGTGCGCGGTGCCTCGCCCTCGACCTATACCGACATCTACTACACCTACACCGGCATCGATCAGCTCGGTCGTCCCACGGGTCTGACCGAGATCTCGCCGGGCGCCGTGTCGTCGGACGGCGAGTACGGTCAGGCGGTCGACCCGATCGCGGTCAGCGCGCGTGACCTGAAATCGCAGTATCAGGACGAAGGCATCATCGGCTTCGACAAGACCCTGGGTGACGGCTGGGTCACCGGTGCCAAGGTGACGTTGCGCAGGCTGCGTACCGCCATCGACGATGTCTGCGACACCGGCCTGCTGGCAGACAAGATCACCGCGCAGGGTGGCGATCCAAACTCCGTGGTCATTCCTGGCTGCGTGATCTTCAACCCGGGCTCATCCAACACCTTCAGCCTCGCCAACGTCGACGGTTCGGGTCGCACCGAAGTCAAGATGAGCAAGGACGACTGGGGCTTCTCGACCGGCGCCAAGCGTGCCTACTACGCGCTCGACATGTACCTCGAGCACCCGTTCGACGGTAAGTGGCAGGGGCGCCTGGACTACACGTTCTCGCGCAGCTACGGCAACACCGAAGGCCAGACCAAGTCCGACATCGGCCAGACCGATATCTCGAAGACGGAAGACTGGGATTCGGCTGAGCTGATGCGTTACGCCAATGGTCTGCTGTCGAATGACCGTACCCATCAGATCAAGGCTTACGGCGCGTATCAGCTGACGCCGGAATGGCTGGTCTCGGGCAACCTCCGTCTCGCCTCCGGTGCGCCGAAGTCGTGCCTCGGTTATGAAGACGGTGAGGAAGATCCGGATCCGATCGGCTACGGCTCGGCTTATCACAACTGCAACGGTCAGCCGTCGCATCCGGGCGAGAAGCGCAACCCGTGGTACCGCCAGGTCGATCTGGCCGTTACCTATCGTCCGGGCTACTTCGACGGCAAGATGGCGTTCGGCCTGAGCGTGTTCAACGTGACCAACGAGCGCAAGCCGCTGAACAGCTTCTCCACGTACGAGTCGGCACCGACCACGGTCAACAATAACTACGACCTGGGCCAGTACTACCAGACGCCGCGCTATGCCCGCCTCACGGCGACATACGACTTCTGATCAGCGCCACTTCAGTGATCGCGTAACCAGACAAACGGTCCAGGGAAGGACCCGCTGCAAATCCTCGGATCGCCGCCCGCTCCCACGGGCGGCTTTTTTTGTTTGCGTTGGGTGGCGAAGGCGTGTGAGAGGGCGGCGCCATCACTGGTTCTCTGCCGCTCACGTGACGCCCGGTGGTTTAGAGCAAAGCGGCTCACGGCCGCTTCGAGGGCCGACGTTGGCGTAGCCAAGGAAAGACCGGTGAAGGCAGCCTCGACGAGTTCAACCGCTTCGCTTACGCCAAAAGCAATCCGGTATCAAACATTGACCCGGACGGCCGACAGACGGTGCCGAGGGATGCGTATTCACGATATTGGTCCTCCGCATCAGCGAATGACCTATTTACGCAGCAGAATGGCAACGCCGCGTTTGTCGTGTCGATGATAACGCAGTCGGATGTTTTGGATGTTGCGCCAGCCGGAAGCGGAAGCGGTGCAGTCGCCTCCAGCGGGTTCCCCGGAGAATTCCTTGCTGCCGGGGCGCTGACGAGGGGAGCCGGCATGCTGGCGTCTGCGACGCGGAGCGCGTTGGCAGGTGGGTCGGAAGTGGCAGCCCTTCCGCGCATGAGGCTGACGGACGTCACAGCAAAGGGGGCCCGCATGCAAAACTACGCGATGAACTGGACGAAGGGGCAATTCGAGGGCCATTTGCAGGCCAACGGATATACTTCCAGGGCCGCTGGTCCCGTGACATTGTGGTCGGACAGGAGCGGGGTCAAAGTTTTCACAACGCGCGACTTTTCAAAGAGCGGTGGTCCCACGGGCGAGCTCTTTCACAGCGGACAGGACTCTCCCGTCGCAAAATTTCGTTTCGATCAAAACCCGGGGCCGTGACGATGCTCAAACCGTTGGTAATGAGGGATCCAGAATTGTTGGGCTGGACGACCTTGTCAGGGGACGACCCGGAGCAGCCATTTGAGCGCACGGTGGGGCGCGCGTGCCACTATTTTTCTTTTTCCGACTACACGTCGCTTTTTTTGCCGGAAACCATTCGGGAAGCATGCGACTGGTCGACAAGGTATGACGCTCGGCCGTTCGCTATGTTCTTCACGATTCCCGACGCCAACGACTGCTCGGATTGGGGTGTGTCTTTCAGCGGGCTCGTGGCAACAGGGGCCGACAAAGGAGATGGTATAGAGTCGTTTCTGATGCAAACCGGTCACACCGGGCCATCCCTGTCTTTGTACGACATCTCTCATCGTTTCATTATCGTGCCCGATGACCGCTCCTGGTTGTGGATGGGCGACAGGGATGCGGACCTTGCCATTTTCGGTTTCACCTTGGAAGCGGAGCAGCAGCGGTTCGCGTCTACGGCCGGGTTTCAGATGTTTGCATCGGTCGACGAGGCGGCTTCCCATGCAAAGTCTTTCATGAATTATTCGTTGGATAAGACGAGCCTTTTACAGCGTTGAGACCGATCGCTTCGGCCGGATGGCGATCCGATCATCGGTCCGAATTGGCAAACCTTCCGCGTAAAGTGAAAAAGAAGGCCCCACTCGGAGCCTGCTTCCCGGCCTTCCCACAGGCCTGCCCGCCTTGCGCAGGAGTGACGGGCTACGAGGGCAGGATTGCGCTGGGCGATGACCAAAGAGGCGCACTGGCGGGCGTCCGGAAAAGGGCTGGGCGTCCAGTCGGGCGCACATGCCGCCGAGGGAGGCGGCGTCTTCGACCAGCAGCAAGCGCACCGTGTCGTCCCACGCGGCGCCTGCGGCCGCAGAGCGGCCATAAACGAAAAAGGCCACCCGGAAGGTGGCCTAAGTCACTGAATAAATGGTGGCTCGGGACGGAATCGAACCGCCGACACGGGGATTTTCAATCCCCTGCTCTACCAACTGAGCTACCGAGCCACAGGTGCCTGCAACGATCGTTGCGGCGAGTGGAGCCGC
>Ga0157370_10002755_pt1 | contig 21009 bp, 19 predicted proteins | sample C35metaG_FD_113463 | JGI IMG/M metagenome (GOLD analysis project Ga0157370, IMG submission 113463) | Corn rhizosphere microbial communities from Kellogg Biological Station, Michigan, USA - C3-5 metaG | ecosystem: Host-associated > Plants > Roots > Rhizosphere > Soil | place: USA: Michigan...
GCTTCGCTCATGCCGCTGGCGCGAGCGGCGGACATGTCTAATTCGTTGGCCTGAATAATGCTCTGGCTGTTGGCCTCCAGCATATCGGCAATGACTTGCAGCGCGTGGTTCTTCTGCGCGGTGCTCAGTGTAGAAAGCGTATAAGAGGCCTTTTTGGCGGCCTGGCCCATTGCGTTTAACATGGGTATATCCTTAAAAACCAGTCTTAACTGACAATCATATCGTCACGGTGTACGGCGACCGGGCCATACTCGTAACCGAGGATTTCACTAATCTGCTGGGAGTGGTGACCGGCAATCATGCGCATCGCGTCGCTGTTGTAGCGGCTGACCCCGTGGGCCAAATCGCGACCAGTCAGATTGCGAATGCGGATCACCTCCCCGCGCGAGAAATCGCCTTTCACTTCACGGATGCCCTTCGGCAGCAGCGAGCTGCCGCGCTCCAGCATGGCGGCAACCGCGCCATCATCAATAGTAATTTCACCCGCAGGCGGCGCGCCGAAGATCCAGCGTTTGCGGTTCTCCAGCGGGGTTTGCATGGCGTGGAAGCGAGTCCCCACTGACACGCCATTGATGACGTCGGCAATCACGCCCGGCAGGTTACCGGCGGCAATAATGGTGTCGACGCCGGCGCGGCACGCCACGTCGGCGGCTTGCAGTTTGGTGGCCATGCCGCCGGTGCCGAGGCCTGATACGCTGTCGCCCGCGATGCCGCGCAGGGCGTCATCGATGGCGGTCACTTCGCGAATCAACTCAGCCTGCGGGTTGTTGCGCGGGTCGGCGGTGAACAGGCCGCGCTGGTCAGTCAGCAACAGCAGTTTGTCCGCACCGGCTAAAATCGCCGCCAGCGCCGACAGGTTGTCATTGTCACCGACTTTAATCTCGGCGGTGGCAACGGCGTCGTTTTCATTAATGACCGGCACGATATGGTTATCGAGCAGCGCGTTCATGGTGTCACGCGCGTTGAGGAAGCGCTCGCGGTCTTCCATATCGGCGCGAGTCAGCAGCATCTGGCCGACATTAATGCCATAAATGGAAAACAGCTGTTCCCACAGTTGAATCAAACGGCTCTGCCCCACCGCCGCCAATAACTGCTTGGAGGCGATGGTGGCGGGGAGTTCGGGGTAGCCCAGATGTTCGCGCCCGGCGGCGATAGCGCCCGACGTCACGATAACAATTCTGTGCCCTGCCGCGTGTTGCTGCGCGCACTGGCGAACCAGCTCAACAATGTGAGCACGATTAAGGCGACGAGAGCCGCCGGTGAGCACGCTAGTGCCCAGTTTTACAACCAATGTTTGGCTGCCACTCATAATCTTTCTGCCGTTTGCGTTTGAAGAATTGAATAGAGTTTAAATGATGAAGTGTACTGTTGTCTTTGGAAAAGGAGAACAGCGTTATGCCGCAGGGCATAACGCTAAATTGCAGGGTTCAGACAGGGGAAAATCGCGGACTTTAGGCCGACAGTTTCAAAGGTTCGTCGCCAAAATCTTCTGCAGGTTCGAGCTTCAACGACATCTCGACAATCATGGCGTTGAGGTTTTTGTGGAAGCCACGCAGCGTAGTCTCCAGCTTGTCACGCACTTCAGCATCTTTAATGTTTTGCTCCTTCCAGTCGCCCTCTTTGTCGAACAACCCGAAGTGATAAACATAAGTAAAACGCTCTTCTTCCGCCTGAAGCTCAATCCACCAGCCCCAGAATTCACGCTTCTCCGGCGCGGGTTTTACGTTAACGCATACCGCCAAACAGTCGAAGAAAAAGCGATCGTTCTCGCACTTGGCTTCCCTGATATAGGGCCCCAGCGTGCCGAAACGTTTCATTAGCCTACTTTTAGGGTGACCACTTGGTAACGTCATTACACATTCTCCTTTTTGGGGGCTTTATTTGTAGCAAACCCTTAAGAATTAGCAACCTTTTCGTTTAACGCATGTGAGCCGATAACCAATCACAAATATCGTGGAGCGCCTTGTCGAAATTCTGATAAAGCGGCTCTCTTTTAATGCTCAACAGCTTGCCATCCCCCGAAGAATCAACGATTAAACGCGATTCATCTTTCGGGCTGAAAGGGTCTTGATCCCAATAACCGGCAATAATTGGCGTCGGCGTTCTGCGCCCCAGCAGGCCCTGCGTTTTCAGAGAATACCTATTAAGTTCAGTCTTCAGCGCGCTGTCGCTGGCATTGGACATCCCCAGCCGGCTGGCCAGCACGTCCATATACATGTCGGGCACTTTGTCCTGACATTTGGCGTCAAATAATAGCGTATGAACTAACGCGCCGAGGGTGGCCACAGCGCGAACTCGTCGCGGCTCTAAATAAGCCAGACGCACGGCGACGTTGGCGCCAAAGCGGAAGCCGAGCAGGCTGACTTTGGTCGAGTCTATCCACACCACGTCGGTCAGTTTCTTCAATACTTGTTGATGCAGGAAGCTGGTGTCCTGCGTCAGTTTCCACTTGGCGGAGAAGCCAATCGACGGCATGTCGATGGTCAACATGGCAATGCCACGCGGCGCAAGGTAGTCGCGAAACAGCCGCTGATGGTCACTCTGTAAGGTGTCTAAACCGCCACACACCAACACCGTTGGGAATGGCGCTTTGCCTTCATTGGGCAGATGCAGGAAACCGGTTATCGCACTGCCGCCTTCAATGGCGAAGTCGATTTCTTTCAATTGATACGGGGAGTTTAAAGCAGACTGCTCGAAAGCCTTGTTGGCTAGCACTTCGGCCTGTTCGGCCAGCGTGTCGCCTTTCAGATGAGGATAGCCCGCAATGCTATAAAGGTTGGCGGCTTTGAGCCAATACTCGCTGGCAAGGGCCAGATCTTGCGCCTCTAGCGCTTTTTGTTGCCACGCCATACCCTGCTGCGACCACTCATAAATCCAGTTACCGCCACGATAACCAATCACGGTATCCAGTAAACGTTCGTCGCTGCGCTTGGCGGTAGAAACGGCAATGCGCGACAGCACCTCTTCCACTTCCAGCGGATCCACACCGCGCCACAACCACATCAAACGGTTAATCGTGCGATACCAGCAAGGTGCCGAGTCCCCTTCCAGCGCCGAGTGCAGGGTATTCACTCCGGCGTGGTGCACGCGACGAACCAGCGTCGAGGTTTCAGGATATTTGAAGGTGGGTTTGAACAGTTTTTCCGTAAGGTTGGCTGGTGCCATGATGCAAAATCCTCCGTTAACCAGCTGCGTGGACGAGAATTATAACAGGGACACGTTGCGATAACTCAGCACTCAGGTCAAGCCTGATGAAAATGAAACACAAATGAAAACGCCCAACCAATCGGCTGGGCGTTTTGTTTTCAACTTCTGTAATCCTCTAAATCATTCGAGTTGTATCCAGGCAGCAACTGACTACATCCCTAGGAGCTGACATCAGTCAGTGACTAGGGTGTAGGAAGGCAGCCAACGCAGAGACAGCTCGAAGGATGACGAGGATTTTATTTGCCGACTAAAGGAGGGACAAAAGCAATCCCCATATCCCACGGCTGCTCAATCCACGTGTCCTGCGGAATATCAATCACGTAGTCATCAACCAGCGGCGCACCGGCCGGCTTGGCGAACATGGTGATGAAGTGCGCTTTCGGATACATATCGCGAATAGCTTTGGCGGTGCCGCCGGTATCTACTAAGTCGTCAACTACGATGAAGCCTTCACCGTCACCTTCGGCGCGTTTCAGCACTTTCATTTCGCGCTGATTGTCGTGGTCATAGCTTGAGATGCAAACGGTATCAACGTGACGAATGCACAGTTCACGGGCCAACAGGGCGGCAGGAACTAAACCGCCACGGCTCACCGCGATGATGCCTTTCCATTGTTCTGCCGGCAGCAGGCGTTTTGCCATGGTGCGGGCGTGGATTTGCAGCATGTCCCAAGTTACAACGTATTTTTCGCTCATATAGGTGTCCCAGCCAGTGAAATGACGGCTTCTAAAAATGTATTCGGGGGGAAGAAAAAAGGTTGCGCGAGATTATAGTGAGTCCAGCTCACAAAAACCAGCGGTTATGAGGCCGGAACCCCGCGAACCCCAAGGATTTTCCACTGCCTTACGCGCACAGCTTAGGATTAAGTGATATTCTGTTTGACCAGCCGCCACACAGGATGGCAACTGGATCGGATGAATAATTAACCTTAAACCTACAGCACCTCAATCAGTTCACCGGCCAATGCCTTCTGACTGAGCTGACTGTTACAGGAGACTCATAGTGTCTGAATTGTCTCAACTTTCGCCACAACCGCTGTGGGATATTTTTGCCAAAGTTTGCTCGATTCCACACCCTTCTTATCATGAAGAAGCGCTGGCAAAACACATCGTTGAATGGGCACAGGAAAAAGGTATTCACGCTGAGCGTGATGAAGTCGGCAACATATTATTGCGTAAGCCAGCCACTAAAGGCATGGAAAATCGTAAAGCCGTCGCCCTGCAGGCTCACCTCGACATGGTGCCGCAGAAGAACAATGACACTGTTCACGATTTCACCAAAGATCCCATCCAGCCGTACATTGATAACGGTTGGGTAAAAGCACGCGGCACCACGCTGGGTGCTGATAACGGCATCGGTTTAGCCTCTGCGCTGGCTGTATTGGCTGACGAATCCGTGGAGCACGGCCCGCTGGAAGTGCTGCTGACCATGACCGAAGAAACCGGCATGGCAGGCGCATTCGGCCTTCAGCCAAACTGGTTACAGTCTGAAATTCTGATCAACACTGACTCAGAAACCGAAGGCGAAATCTACATGGGTTGCGCCGGTGGCATCGACTTCACCGCAACGCTGCCACTGACTCGCGAAGCCGTTCCTGCGGGCTACAGCCTGCTGAAACTGACCTTCAAAGGCTTGAAAGGCGGCCACTCCGGCGCTGACATTCACTTAGGTCTGGGCAACGCCAGCAAACTGCTTGCTCGCTTCCTGGCTGACAACGCTGAAGCTCACGGCCTGCGCCTGATTGACTTCACTGGCGGTACGCTGCGTAACGCTATCCCACGCGAAGCCATTGCGATCGTTGCCGTTGCTGCTGACAAAGCCGACGCGCTGAAAGCCGCTGCCCAAGAGTTTCTGGCGACGGTTCAATTCGAACTGGCTGCGGTTGAGAAGAAAATTGCTTTCGTAGTAGAAGCGGCGCAAAGCGACGCAAAAGCGCTGAACAAAGAGAGCCAGCACCACTTCCTGTCATTGCTCAACGCGACGCCAAACGGCGTGATCCGCATGAGCGACGACGTGAAAGGCGTGGTTGAAACCTCTCTGAACGTCGGCGTTGTCACCATGACCGACGGCGAAGTGGCGATCAACTGCCTGATCCGCTCCCTGATCGACAGTGGCAAAGAGTACGTAGTCAGCATGCTGACTTCTCTCGGCCAGCTGGCTGGCGCTAAAACTTTGGCGAAAGGCAGCTATCCGGGCTGGAAACCAGAGCCAAGCTCTCCGGTCATGACGCTGGTACGCGAAACCTACCAGCAGCTGTTCGACAAGACGCCAAACATCATGGTTATCCATGCCGGTCTGGAATGTGGTCTGTTCAAAAAGCCATACCCAGACATGGACATGGTGTCTATCGGCCCAACCATCACTGGCCCACACTCGCCGGATGAGCAAGTTGAGATCGAAAGCGTTGACCTGTACTGGAAGCTGCTGACCGCCCTGCTGAAAGCGATCCCAGAGCGTAAGTAATAGTTTCTTTTGCTCCTCCCCCTGAGAAGGGGGAGGAATCAAAATAAAACCAAAGAAGATAAATCGTTTTCAGCCTTACTCCCAAGGCAGCAGCAACTGCCTCTCGATCTGCGGATCTTGCAAAGTCACATGTAACCCCACTAGCCGTACACCTCGACCGCCCCGCCGCTGTTCCCAAGCTTCATGCGCCACCTTCAACAAATCATTTTTATTCAACACCGGCCAGACGTGCTCTTGGGTGGTTTGCTGGAAATCGTGAAACTTCAGCTTTATACCCTGGCGGGCAATTCGCAGATCAGGGCTAACGCGGCTGAGCCGGGTTTCTAGCTCGGGATAGAGCCTGTCGATCAGTGCTACGCACTCTTCCCAACTGTGAATATCTTCGGCCAGCGTGCGTTCGACCCCCACAGATTTACGCAGGCGTTCTGACGAGACTTCGCGCTCGTCGATGCCCTGACAGCGTTCCCACAGCACGCGACCAAACTTGCCGAAGCCTTTTAGCAGCTTCGCCAAATCGTAACGCTGCACGTCGCCACAGGTGATCAGGCCGTGCTCCTGCAAACGTTTTGCCGTCACTTTGCCCACGCCGGGGATTTTGCTCAGCGGCAGGTCTTGCAAGAAGTCGGCAACTTTATCTGGCGTTATCACGAACTGGCCGTTGGGCTTATTTAAGTCGGAGGCGATCTTAGCGAGGAACTTGATGGGCGCGATCCCGGCCGACGCCGTGAGGTTGATTTCATCAGAAATAGCCTGACGGATCTCAGCGGCGATAAGCGTTGCAGAGCCATTGCACTGGGTGGATTCCGAGACATCGAGGTAAGCCTCGTCGAGCGAGAGAGGTTCAATCAGCGAAGTGTAGCGGGAGAAGATTTCACGAATATGGTTGGAGGCTTCTTTATAGGCTTCCATCCGGCCGGGGATCACTTTGAGGTGCGGGCAGAGCTTGAGGGCCATGCCGGTGGGCATCGCGCTATGGACGCCAAACTTGCGCGCCGGATAGTTTGCCGTGCTGATCACACCGCGGCGATCGCGGCTGCCGCCGATGGCAATGGGGATATCACGCAATGAAGGATCGTCGCGCATTTCAACTGCCGCGAAGAAGCAATCCATATCGACGTGAATAATTTTACGCATAGCCCCTCCCAATGACTGTACAAGCATACAGTATCAAGATGGAAATTCAAGTCCGCCCGATTAAACCATAGGGTAGGCAAATATTAAAAATACCGCTTATTTATCCCAATAATAGTTATCTCAATTTTAGATTGGATAAAGAGAAATAATCGTTTTTAGGCATGGATTTAATATTATTTTCACAATCACGCTGTATATTAATTGCTCCATTGTCTCTAAAAGGAATTAGTTATGATCAGCTTTAATCGAAAATTGTTATGCACCACTCTGTTGTGCAGCGCTCTGTTCCCGCTGACTGGCTTTACAGCAACGATTAGCGGCGCGCCGCAGATTATTGCCCATCGCGGCGGCACAGCTGATGCTCCAGAAAACACGGTTCCCGCCATCGAACTGGCGCTAAAAAATGGCGCGGATGCCATTTGGATCACCGTGCAGCTCTCTAAAGATAACGTCGCGGTGCTATATCGCCCGTCCGATTTAAAATCCCTGACCAATCAGAACGGGCCGGTGTCGCAGTACACGGCACTGGAATTGTCAAAAATGGACGCTGGCTGGGCCTTTGGCAGCGGCGATAACCATCCTTATCGTGGTAAAAACATCGGCATTCCTCGTCTGGAAACCGTGCTCAACGCCTTCCCAAAAACCACTTTCTATATTGATATTAAAACGCCGGACGCCAGCCCTGCTGAGATGGCGAAAGCCTTAAATAAGGTGCTCGACAACACGCATAGCCAGCGCAGAGTGCGGATTTACTCCACCGACAACCAATATCTGGATGCCCTTCCAGCCTCTATTCCGCGCTTTGAAAGCCGCGATACCACCCGAACCGCGCTGGCGAACATCACTATGGCGCACCAGTGCCAAATCAAAGCCGATGACAAAAGCCGCTGGTATGCTTTGGAAATGAAGCGGGAAGTGGAAGTGGTGGAAAAATATACCTTGGGCGAGGCGCGCTCCAAAGCAACCCTGGCGTGGGATAAAGAGGCGATGGACTGCTTCCGTTCGCAGGGCGAGGCGCACATTATTCTTATCGGAATTAATAATCAGGCCGATTACCAACAGGCCAAAGCGCTGGGGGCTGACGGCGTGTTAGTGAATTCACCGGCTGACTTCAAAAACATTCCTCGTTAAAGATATTCCCCGGCAGAAATGTCGGGGTATTCACAAAAAATCTGCTCAAAAAGTAAACTAAATCATTTTTTCACACTTTAACTGTAAATTTATTCCTAGTGGGATTGCTAAAAAAGCCACCAGCATTAATATGGCATCGAATCATGCATGTTTAATGCCGATTGTATATCAGTGGCGGTCTTAAAGATCTTCGTATCTGTAGACAAAATAATCAGACCTAAACCCCACATAATTGAGATTGCCGCGATGTCAGCAGCAACAGCAACTATCAAGGGGAATCGTTAAGCAGGAATAAGAATGATCAGAATCGCGCTGTTACTTGCGATGCTCCTCAGTTTGCCCCTTTTTACCCTCGGCACCGCGGCCGCCAGTGAGCCTGTCCCGGTTGATCAAGCGTTAAAACAGAAACTTTTGGGTTCCCCGGTTTATATCCAGATCTTTAAACAGGAACGCAAACTTGAGCTTTATGCCGAACTTCAGGGCGAATATCGCCTGATCGGCACTTATGGTATTTGTGATTTCTCGGGCGGTTTAGGAAATAAACGCCGCGAAGGGGATTTCAAAAGTCCGGAAGGTTTTTACAGCGTCGATACTCACCATTTAAAGCCTGACAGCAAATTCTATCGCGCGATTAACATCGGTTTCCCGAATGCCTACGACACGGCTCAGGGCTATTCCGGCAAATATTTAATGATCCACGGTAACTGTAAGTCTATCGGCTGTTATGCGATGACCGATCAGTACATGGATGAAATTTTCACTTATGTGCAGGCGGCTTTCCAATACGGCCAGCGTAACGTGCAAATCAGCATTTACCCGTTCCGCATGACGGATGCCAATATGGCGTCGCACAGAAACTCTTCTTACATCAGCTTCTGGAACGAGTTGAAGCCGGGCTATGACTACTTCCAGAAGTATCATACGCCGCCAAACGTGGTAGTCAGTTCAGGTAAGTATGTACTGACTCAGCCGGTGCAAACCACGCCTCTGGGATCACAGTTGGCGTTCACCACAGTGAAATAAGGCGAATTCACCTGGCGCAATCTTGTTCCAGGTTTCGTTACCCGTTAATGGCTGGGTAGCGATCACCGTGACGACATCATTGGGTGTCGTCTGCTGCTGAAAATCGATTTCCACATCTTGATCCAACAACGTTGCCTTGCCAAACGGCGCTCTGCGCGTGATCCAATACAGATTGGTCGAGCAGTAAGCCATCACGAAGCGCCCGTCCGACAACAGCATATTGAACACGCCCTTCTGCCGCATTTGGTCAGCCAGCGACGCAATATAGCGAAACACCGCAGGCCAGTTGCCCGGCGTGCGCGGATAGCGCTCAGTCAATTTATGCAGTAACCAGCAGAAAGCGAATTCACTGTCAGTCTGGCCGATGGGCCTTAGAGTGCCGGTGTCCAGCTGGCGATAGCCGCGCAGCTGCCCGTTGTGTGCGTAGGTCCAGTTGCGGCCCCACAGCTCGCGGGTGAAGGGATGGGTATTTTCCAACGACACTTCGCCGCGATTCGCCTGACGAATGTGTGAAATCACCGCGCAGGATTTGATCGGATACTCCTGAACGAGACGGGCAATGGGCGAATTAAAACTCGGATGCGGATCTTTAAAGGTGCGGCAACCGTTACCTTCATAGAAAGTAATGCCCCAGCCATCTTTATGCGGGCCTGTGCCGCCACCTCGTTGCACCAACCCACTGAAACTAAAACAGATATCAGTAGGAACGTTGGCGCTCATCCCGAGCAATTCGCACATTGCCAGTCTCCTTTACATCAAAAGCCTTAGGCTTTTGCCATCTCTTTTTCGATTAATAAAATCAAAATGTGAATCACTTTAATGTGGATCTCCTGTACGCGATCCGCGAAACCAAAGTGCGGTACGCGAATTTCAACGTCAGCTGAGCCATCCATCTTGCCGCCGTTTTTACCGGTCAGGGTGATGACTTTCATGCCTTTCGCGCGCGCCGCTTCAATCGCTTTGATCACGTTGGCGGAGTTGCCAGAGGTGGAGATCCCCAGCAGCACGTCGCCCTTCTGCCCTACAGCTTCAACATAACGAGAGAAAATATGGTCGAAACCAAAGTCGTTACCTACGCAGGAAATGTGGCTGACGTCAGAAATGGCAATTGCCGGATAGCCCGGGCGGTTTTCACGGTAACGGCCAGTCAGTTCTTCAGCGAAGTGCATGGCGTCGCAGTGCGAACCGCCATTACCGCAGGAAATCACCTTCCCACCCGCTTTAAAAGAATCCGCTAGCAGCACGGCAGCACGTTGAATTGACTCAATGTTTGCTGAATCACTGAGGAATTTGTTCAGTGTGTCAGCAGCTTCGTTCAGTTCACTACGGATAATATCCAGGTACATGGCAGCCTCTTTTTATGTCCATTTTCAGCAATAAAGCGTTCCGCCACGCAGTGTAACGGATTGCCGAAACAGCGAGAAGCCAAGAAGCGGTAATCAATCCGAATGTTTGTGATTTTGACCCTTAGTGCGATCGGTTTGTGAGCCAAGTTGTAATTAAGATGTAAATACATTGATAAAGAAATGGACCTGAACTAAAACCAATATATCACTCTAACAGGTCAGACCTCCTACAACTGGGGAGATTTATCATGATGGTTCTTAGTATTGTTGCCTTGCTCGTTATCATCGGTGTGTTGTTCTATCACCGCGTGAACTTACAACTTAGTAGCTTGATTATTCTGGCTTTTACCGCCGCCATGGGCGCAATTCACCTGTGGACTCTCTGGCTGCTGGTGCCGCTGGCGATTATCTTGCTACCGTTCAACATTCCGGCACTGCGCCGTTCACTGTTCTCCGCGCCGGCTCTGCGCACCTTCCGTAAAGTCATGCCAAGCATGTCGCGCACGGAAAAAGAGGCGATTGAAGCCGGTACCACTTGGTGGGAAGGCGACCTGTTCAGCGGCACGCCTGACTGGAAAAAGTTGCAGGACTACCCGCAGCAGCGCCTGACGGAAGAAGAGCAGGCCTTTATTGACGGCCCGGTGGAAGAAGCCTGCCGCATGGCAGATGACTTCCAGATAACGCACGAGCTGGCAGACCTGCCACCAGAGCTGTGGGCCTATTTGAAAGAGCACCGCTTCTTCGCGATGATCATCAAGAAAGAGTACGGCGGCCTCGAATTCTCGGCTTACGCTCAGGCTCGCGTGCTGCAAAAGCTGGCGGGTGTATCCGGCATTTTGGCCATCACCGTCGGCGTGCCTAACTCCCTCGGCCCTGGCGAACTGCTGCAACATTACGGTACCGATGAGCAGAAAGATCACTATCTGCCACGTCTGGCCCAAGGTTTGGAAATCCCTTGCTTCGCCTTAACTAGCCCGGAAGCAGGCTCTGATGCCGGTGCCATTCCCGACGTTGGCGTGGTGTGTAAAGGCCAGTGGGAAGGCAAAGAAGTGTTGGGCATGCGCCTGACCTGGAACAAACGCTATATCACGCTGGCGCCTATCGCTACCGTGCTGGGACTGGCCTTTAAGTTGAAAGACCCGGACCACCTGCTGGGGGATACCACTGAGCTAGGCATCACCTGTGCGCTGATCCCAACGGACACTCAAGGCGTGGAAATCGGCCACCGTCACTTCCCGCTGAACGTGCCTTTCCAAAATGGCCCGACGCGCGGCAAAGACATTTTCGTGCCTATCGATTACATCATCGGTGGTCCGAAAATGGCCGGTCAGGGCTGGCGCATGCTGGTTGAATGCCTGTCGGTTGGGCGCGGTATCACCCTGCCATCCAACGCCACCGGCAGCCTGAAATCACTGGCGATGGCGACCGGCGCTTATGCGTATATTCGCCGCCAGTTCAAACTGCCTATCGGCAAAATGGAAGGTATCGAAGAGCCGCTGGCGCGCATTGCCGGTAACGCGTATGTCATGGACGCCGCGGCAACGCTGATCACCAATGGCATTATGCTCGGTGAAAAACCGGCGGTGCTGTCAGCCATCGTTAAATATCACTGTACCCACCGTGGCCAGCGCGCCGTGATGGACGCCATGGATATCACCGGCGGTAAAGGCATTATGCTCGGCAAAAGTAACTTCGTGGCCCGTGCTTATCAGGGTGCGCCAATTGCCATCACGGTAGAAGGCGCCAACATCCTGACTCGCAGCATGATTATCTTCGGCCAAGGCGCTATCCGTTGCCATCCATACGTGCTGCGTGAAATGGCGGCGGCGGAAAGCAACGATCTGCAAGATTTCGACCGCGCGCTGTTCGGCCATATCGGCCACGTCGGCAGCAACAAAGTGCGCAGCTTCTGGCTGGGCCTGACCAACGGCCGCACCAGCAAGACGCCGGCCAAAGACGCGACGGCTCGCTACTATCAGCAGATTAACCGCCTGAGCGCCAACCTGGCCCTGCTGTCCGATATCTCCATGGGCGTGCTGGGTGGCAGCCTGAAACGCCGCGAGCGCATTTCGGCCCGTTTGGGTGACATCCTCAGCCAAATCTATTTGGCGACGGCGACCCTGAAACGCTACGAAGAGGAAGGTCGCAATAAGGAAGACCTGCCGCTGGTGCATTGGGGCGTGCAGGATTGCCTGAATCAGGCGGAAATCGCCATTGAAGAGCTGCTGCGTAACTTCCCTAACGGACTGGTAGCGGGCGTGATGCGCTTTGTTATCTTCCCGCTGGGCCGTGCTCAGGCCGCCCCTTCTGACCAACTGGACCACGAGCTGGCGCGCATTCTGCAAGTACCCTCAGCCACCCGCAGCCGCATTGGTCGCGGCCAGTATCTGACGCCAAGCGAGCACAACCCGATTGGTCAGTTGGAACAAGCCCTGATGGACATTCTGGCCGCCGAGCCGGTGCATAAACGTCTGTCCGACGCGATGGGTAAAAAGCTGTCATTCACCCGTCTGGATATTCTGGCGCAAAAAGGACTGGATGCTGGTCATCTGACCCCGGACGAAGCCCGAATTCTAAGCCGCGCCGAAGAGAGCCGCCTGCGTTCTATCAACGTAGACGAGTTTGAAGCCGACGAGCTGGCGGCAAAAAAGCCAGCGCAGGAAGAGAAGAAAGTGGTGAAACCACGGCAGACTGAAGCCGCATAATACGCGAGCCGCAGCACAAAAAAGCCTGAGTGTGTCATGCACTCAGGCTTTTTATTTGCGGCAAAACTGGGCGGAACGGCCAGCTGGCTTTAGGCTTTAGACGGACGGACTCGTGCGGTCAAACCTTTCAGGAAGTAGCGCAGAACCTGATCGCCGCAAGGACGGTAGTTCTTGTGGCCTTCTTTGCGGAAGAACGCGCTCAATTCGCCTTCGGACATTTTGAAATCGGCGGCGGCCAACACGCTCAGCATGTCTTCGGTTTTCAGTTCAAAAGCCACGCGCAGCTTCTTCAACATGATGTTGTTGGTAACGCGTTTTTCTACTTCTGGCACCGGGAAACGGTCGTCTTTACCACGTTTGAAGGTGATCAAACCGTTGAGGAAGTTAGCCATGACTTCGTCAGGCACTTCCATATAGCCCTCTTCGTCCTCTTTTTTCAGATAGCGGGACATCACTTCCGGGCTGACGGGCACGCCGGTCGTTTTGAGGATCTCAATCAGTCTGCCTTCGCTTAAATCAAGCATGTGGCGCACGCTGCGCAAGACGTCGTTATGCATCATAATTCTGTATTCCTGTATGGAGTAAACCGAGGAAATGCCACTGGGTTCACCCCTTCGCACCTCGAAGCGGCAGATTATACAAGAAACTGGCGCGCTTCGCTGAACTGACGTTCACGTCCGGCATCTATACAAAAAAAAAGCCTCTGAGATGACTAATCTAAACAGCTAATCGATATATCCCATGATAATAAACTCGCCCCCTGTTAATTTCATTTTATAAATCAAAAACAAAAAATAGAATTAATTAATCGAATAAATAAAAACAACAGATAATAAGCCTCAGAATAAAAATTATTAAAATATTACAAGAGCATTAACTCTCGACAAAAAAACTATTGCATTTTATCTCGCGCATACATAACAATCTCTCTGCCATTAGATATCTGCGATTAAATAATCACTGCGCCAGGGGTTATTTATTATCTATTTAATGCCAAAAATTACAGTCTTTCCAAATCGCCATTAGCATACATAAGGAATGTGTCGTGAAAGAACAAATTAATATGCTTAAGAATAAAGCTAACGCGTATAAAAAATTTAGAAAACAGCGAGGAATGTCATTACTCGAAGTCATTATCGTTCTGGGTATTGTCGGGACGATTGCCGCAGGTGTGGTGGTGCTTGCACAGCGCGCCTTTAGCAGCCAGTCCATCACTAAATTGGTGAGTAACACCAACAGCATCCGTTTGGCTGCACAGGAAGCCTATCGAAATACCAGCTACCCAGCTCCTTCAGCAACCGCCGGGGTTAACATGACGCCAACCACTATCCTCAACACTACTAACTCGAAAGTGATGATCGCGGCATTAGTGCAGTTAGGCAAGCTGTCTGAATCCGAAGCGAAAAACGGCATTTCTGGCGACTACTTCCATATGGGCGGTACCCGAATCAGCACCGTCGCCACCGCAGGATTGAAAGGCTTCTTCCTGACTGTAAACGGTTTAGATCAAACCCAGTGTCGTAACATCATTACCCAAATCGGTAATCAGTGGGACTACGTTGGCGTGGTGTCCGCCGCGCCGGGTGTTGATGCCGCCGCGCCTGCCTCTCTTGATGTCGCACCGGGCCCTGCCGTGTTGAGAAGCCTGCATTCTAACGGCAACATCACTATCACCCCTGCGGCAACCTTGGGCGTTTGTTCTGCCAACGCCAATAACGCCATTGTTTTAGGCAGTCGCTAAGCCTCGCCCCCTTCTCCTGCGGGAGAAGGGATCTCTTTGCTGACCATAACATTGGCCTCATCGTGTATAAATTCTCTCGCGGTTTCACATTGCTTGAAATGTTAGTTGTGCTGGCAATCATCGGCCTTGGCATGGCTTTTACAATGGATTTAAAGCAAAAGAAAGTTGAAGAAATTAAACAACGACAGACGGCAAAACTGATAACCGGTGAGATACGCGGCCTGATTGACTTTATTCAGCAAGGTAAGATTTCTGTTATCGAAAACGGTAAAGGGAATCATTTAAAAACCAATCCGCTTTATGACTTAACATTAACCGGAGCCAGAAAAGATATTTACAGCAAAAGAGTCACTAATTATAAATTTGCGGATCCCCTGCAAACCGCCAAATTCTTTGAATGGCACAGTTCTGTAAGCCAAAGGAGCTATTTCACCAGCAATAGCTGCGGGCCTGAATCATTAAATACGCCCTACCATTTCGAGAAAGAGTACCTTCCTTGCGCCTACCCCAGCCAGCTTAAGAATGATGTATTAAATATTGTCCGCGTTGATGTTGTCGGCGATCCCTCACGTTTGGATATCGATCGGGTAGATTTTATTATCAGCTACACTCCTTTGACCCAAAAAGCAGAGGATAAGCTGAAGTTCGATAGCTACCTTCAGGCTTTTAATCAGGCGTTTGAGAGCATGGGACTGAGCTATTCACACGCCCATATTCTGGTTCGCCCTCTGGGTAGCTCGACGAATTCAGCCTGGACGCTGCTGATGACGGGTAGCGGCAGTAAGAGAGAGCCGGTGAATTTTGGCGACATGAGTCGCTATATCGCCAGCGCCGAAAGCCATCTGCAACAGCAATTTGGTATTCGTTTCTCCGTTAGCACGAAAAACGAGCACACAGGTAAAAACGGGGCTGACAAGCTCTGCTGGGATGGCACCAAATCAAAATCAACGCTCTGCCTCTCAAGTGCAGACGGGCAAGGTTATAACCATTCCGATAACCAACTGCTGGTTTTGCAAGCAGAAAATCCCGACGGTACCAAGACGGTGGGCACCCTGCTTTCAAACGTGATCCTCGAAAGCCCGGGCAGATATACCCATTCTAAGCCGGAATTAACCACCATTCCGCTGATCAGCTATGCCGCCTTCGGTAATAGCATGAATACCGATGTTCCCCCTTTAGCGGGAGCCAGATATGACCAAGATTACATGGGACCGCTGCTAGAAGAAGGGGGCAGAATCACCCTGCCCGTCCAGCGCTGCCCCCTTGGCCCAAATAATCGCCAGCTTTATCCGCGAATTGCGGCAGCCATATCTTCCGTATCGTCCGATGTCTCCTATGACTTGAAGCACAATGTGGCGACACACCTTAGAGATTATTCCAATCCGGCATTAACCCGTTCAGTTGCTCCAAGCTCCATATCTTCGGATTTTAGTAAAGTTGAAATTCAGGTTAATCGTTACGGAAAGATATGGGTCGTGACCTCCACCGTGGCGGCTTATAACCGGGCCTATGAAAAAACTTTTAGCTACCGTAACCCAAGCTCCGTATCTGTGGTGATCACCAGATGGTGCAGCACGATTGAAGTGGATTATTCACGTAGTTATTTCAGAAACCCATTTGGACAACCTAATTAATCAGTGCAACTTCAGGATGTGATTATGAAAGGGATATTTAAAACGCTATCTGCACTCATTTTTTTGATTAGCTCAATGCCTTACGCGTCATTGCATAGCGACAGTCACTCGGCAAAAAGCGACAGCGCGACACTATCAGGCTCGCTATTAAATAAACCGCTGCTGCACGCCGAGGTGACGATTCAGAACCAAATTCTGGTGCTGCATGAGAACCGGCTATTAAGTCAGGAAATTAAAACTTGGGCGAATAAAGTCGGCTACAAACTGCTGTGGAATAGCGATAGTGATTACATGATATTTACCGATACGGTGATATCAGGAAAAAACAATGATGAAATACTTACTGACCTGGGAAGCATGTTTGCCTCAGAAAACTATGGCCTGGTGATTAAGTTTTACAGCAAAAATAAAGTATTAATCGTTGATGGGCAGTGATCTCACAGGGAAACAGTGATGAAGAATAAATTATGGATACTTTGCTTGTCCGCCATGTTGCCGGGTTGCACTCACTACTTTGACCAAAAATATGATTTGGATAGCGAAGCCAATAAGCTGCCGCAGGTGGTCGAGGCAGATGATACTAAAACGCGCCCCTATCAAAAATACAACACGGCCTTCCTCGGTAAGCGTGTTGAATATAGCGCCAAAAAACAGCAGCTATTGAGTCAAAATATCAACATTGAATCCTATGAGCCTATCGATCTCCAGACCTTGCTTGATACCGTCGCCGCCCAGGCGGGGATAAGTTATCGCATCAATGATTCACTGCCCAATAGCGAAAAAACGAGCAACCAAGAGCCTGAATATCAGGCACACAGCATCAGTTTCAAAGGCTCATTCGAAGAATTTATGCGTTACATCTCATCACTTTATGATGTAGCGGCAAGTCTGGATCATAATAATGTTTTGACCACCAAGCTGTATGAAACCTATGCCATTAAACTCGATTTCTACGGGCAAAATAATAAATCCGAAACCTCACTCGACCTATCGAGTAATGAGGTCAGCTCAGAAGGCGGCTTAGTTGCCAAGTCAGAAACCAAGTTTGAATCCTCCTTCTGGGAAGACGTTAAAGATATGGCGGAGAAATATGTTTCCAGCGGCGTGTATAGCATTTTCAAAGATGCCTCTATTTTAACCTTTACCGCCAGACCTTCTGAATATAAGACGCTGAGCGCCATATTGAAAAAATACCAGACGGACAATAGCCGCCAATTTATTGTGAGCTATAAAGTCTTTGTGCTGGATAAGCGGAAAATTAAAAAAGCCGGTGCCGCGTTGAACCTCGCCTTTGTTAACGGTGGCACGGGAATTAACCTCTCCACGGCGATGATGAAATCGGCAGAGGGTAGTCTTAAAGCATCGCGCCAGTTCTACACGCCCGACTCCGGGCGCATGCTGAATATTAATGCCCAGCTTGACGCGTTATATGAACTTTCTGGCTCACGGGTTTTGCAGAGCGGCACCTTCGTCACTCGCAATAATGTGCCGATCCCGTTAAATATGACCAAGAGACAAAATTATGTTTCCGGCCGCACCAGAACCATTAATGAAACGACTAATCGCGAAACCATTGAAATTACCACCGACAAAATCATTACGGGCACCAGCTTTATTATTACCCCACGAGTTCTGTCCGACGGGAGAATAGAAGTCTCCAGTGGTTTTACCAAACGCTTTTTAAATGGTCTGGATACCTTTGATTTGATTCAGCTTCCGGTGGTTACCACCACTGAAACCTTTAATGTTTCCACCGTTACGGCGGGCACATTATTAATGGTGAGCAAATATGAAGCCACGGAGACGTCAGACGGCCAGCGTGCCATGCTGTTAGGTGCGGGCGGCGAGAGCAACCAGTCAGATGCCACCGTCGTGATGGTGGTGGGTATTGATTATCATCAGGCGCCCTATACCTACAAATGAAAAATAACTTTATTGAACAACTCACCAAGAACAATATCGTGACGGGGTTAATCTGGGAGAATTCCAACTCAGAGAGCAACGCCAAGGGGTATCGCCAATGGATAGAAGCCACCAAAAAAAGCCATCACCAAGTGGTCTATGCTGATAAACAGAATAGAAATCACTATGGCTATACGGATAAGCCAGTTTTACAACATGATCCTTTCGCTACCTATATCAACACGCAGTTTGGCGACGGCATTTATTACGTCGCCACCGCGGAGGATCACTATTATTTATTAATCATTAATAACGGCCAGATTATGAGCGGGACGGACCAGTTAATAAGCAAAGCTTTTTTTAATGAGGTGGTACGGCTGGTGCCGACCTCTGCTTATTGCCATTTAGAGATTATTCCCTTGCAAGATAAGCATATTGAAACCGTTGTTTTATTGTGTGAAAAACGCAAGAAAAGGCTGCGCAAACAGCGCGTCTTTTTCTATAGCGCCCTGCTGCTGGCTGGCATTGGCATATTGGGTTTAACCCTGGTGCTGTTGGACTTCTTTTTCTCCGGATAAATAACCATGCTAAATAAAGACTATATCTGGAAAGACATCACCCTCTCCGCTCGCAGGCTGCCGATTATTATCGTCACGGTTTTGGTGATTTTTATTCTACTGTCGATCAGCGGAGCCTATTTCCTGCTTTATGTCCCTAAAAAAGAGCGGCTGGCGCAGGAGCAGATTGCCCAACAACAGATTGAGCAGAAGGTACAACAGGTCAAACAATATTATCTCGACAGCTTTACCGGCGGGCATATCAGTAGCCTCAACAGGCTGCTGACCGAGATCGCCCGCAGCCGGGTTCCATTGGAAATGGCGGGCTACCGGGAAGAAAACATTACCTGCGACACCACCAGCTGTAATTTCCAATATCTATTGAAAGATCATGCGATATTTAGCTTACAGCTAAAGAAATTTTGGCATCACTATTTTATGGCCAATTTCTCTGCGAGCGAAATCAACTATCAAGGGGTGCCATCAAAGCTGGAAAATCATCCTTTGCTGCAAAAATATCAATCTGGCGACGCTATTACCTTGCCGCAATGCCTCAATTTATTGAGTTATATTCACTCCCACAACACCACCGTGGCGAATAAAGAGAAATTAAACCTCCTTACCGCGCCGGAGTCTTCAGTTGCGCCCCTAGAGCAAGAGATCGGCGCGCGCCTTGCTCGGAGATACAATATATTAAATGCCACATGGGAGATAGAACTGCCGAGGGCCTCTATTTATGTGATGCAATATTTCACCACGCTCGCCTATCCGGATGCCTTCTTTATTAAAGAGATCGCTGTGAGTGAAAAAGGGACAAAAATATCAGGAGGAATGTTATGCAAAAATGGACATTGATAGCATCGCTGTTGCTATTCCCCGCGGCCCTGAGTGCGCAGGCCGAAAATATCTTCCCGCCTCTGGCAAAGCCTAATGTTGAAATTCCGGCAGCGGCGCCCGAGCAGGATCATATTGCCAGCATGATGGAAGACAACTTCTTCTTTGAAACGGAGCATAGAAAGCTGGCTAACGAGCTGGCGCTGGAAGAGCTAAGAAGCAAGCTGCATAAGCTTAAAAATGCGCCCTTTCAAGACGATGAGTCATCGTCATCGCCCTCCTACAGTCAGGCCAGCAGCGCCCAAATGCCCTTCTCCAGCGAGCCTAAAGTCCTGCTGGTTTCTAATATCGCCGGGGTTCAGCGCGTAGCCGTGTCGACGGGAAAACAGGTCAAAATGATGCGCCTCAACGACGTTTTTCACGCCAATGGCAAGGCGTACAGGCTGTTCCCCGGCGCTCCGGATGGGTTAGTGACCATTAAGGAAGTCACGCCGTGAGCTTTGAATACCTGAAACTTGAGTCTCCCGATATCACCGGCAGCGGCTGGCTGTTTAAAGAATATGATGAGCACCTGCTCACGGCCTCTTTGGCGGATAAGCACTACCTGATTTGCCCGCGCCCGCTGCTGGAGTATTTGCCGCTGATCCAATTTGATCTCTGGCGGCTGAGCAAAGCCCAGTCGCCAAACATCAGCGGCATCGTGCAGGTCAGCGACGGCGCGTATTACGAAATCCTTGAAGAGCTATCCTCGCAGAATCGCCAGTTAGCCGCGCTGGGCACCAGCTCAACCCAAAAAACGCTGGAGCAGATCCTGCTCTACGCCGTGGACTCCGGCGCCAGCGATTTGCATATCACCCGCAATGAAGTGGTGGCGATCATTGAGCTACGCATCAACGGCGTGCTGACCCTCTACATGCAGATGAAATCGCAGAAATGCGATGAGCTGGTCTTCGTGCTCTACAACGTAGAGGCCAGCACCAAAGACACTACGTGGAATCGCAACATTCCGCAGAGCGCCAACATTCTCTACATGCTGAACAAGAAGAGTTATCGCTTTCGCTATGCCCACTTCCCGATTTTTGGCGAAGAGGATGGCTGCTACCACGCCGTGCTGCGCATCATCCCGTCCGGCGTGTCAAAAACCGTGGTCGCCAGCCTGGATAAGCTGGGGATCAGCCATGCCGAATTGGACGACCTGAAAAAAATCCTGCGCAATCCGTACGGCGCCTACATCATCTCGGGCACCACGGGATCGGGGAAATCGACCACCTTAAAGAATCTGATGGAGTGGTTGCAGATCAATCGCTATGGCGACAAAGGCTGCTTCCTCAC
>Ga0157370_10002756_pt1 | contig 20998 bp, 22 predicted proteins | sample C35metaG_FD_113463 | JGI IMG/M metagenome (GOLD analysis project Ga0157370, IMG submission 113463) | Corn rhizosphere microbial communities from Kellogg Biological Station, Michigan, USA - C3-5 metaG | ecosystem: Host-associated > Plants > Roots > Rhizosphere > Soil | place: USA: Michigan...
GCAGCGGCAATTTCGCTCGCCTTCCGGATGTCCGGTGCCAACTGCAATTGGACCTTGCGCTCACAACCTGACAACACGAGCACCGCGACGAGCCATACCCGGATCGATCGCAGGCAGGCCGGCGCCGGCCGCCGCGTCGCACTTTGCGCCTTGATACTCATGCCGGCGTTTTCACGTCGCCGTGACCAACTGCCGAAGCGCTCCGGCCGTCACGCCGACAAGCTTGGCACTCCACATGACACTGATGTTGTACGACGCTATGGCACGCGCCTGCCGATGCATCGTGACAGCCAACTGTTGCACATCCATACCCGAGGCCCAGACACCGGATAGTTCGTCCGATAGCGACTGAGCCTCGAGGCGGCGGCGTCCGATCTCGTCGAGTTGCCGCGCCAGCGCAACCCGCTCCGAGCCGTTCGGCGACGAGCGACCTGCCCGCTCGGTCGCAATCGGCGGTAAATGGGTGAGGTCGACATCGGCCAAGGCCGCCGCAAACGAAACCGGTTCGCTAGGCGAGACCGCCAGGTACCCCGGCGTGCCTGCCTGCGCTGCGGGGCTGAGCGCCATCTGACCGCCGGCGACGATCATGGCCGCAGCTGCTGGCCAAGGTTGCGCAGCGCATTGATGAGTTCGGTTTTCGCGTGGCCTCGAATGTACGCCAGCGCGGACAACGCGTCGACGTTTCGCTTCTCTAGCGCGAATGCAATGCCGGCTTGCGCTGTCGATCGCGCCGCATGTGCCTGCTCGGCCCCTGGGGCGGCAAGACCCTTCACACCTTCGATCATGTCATTCACCTCTCGGCGACGGCTACGGCGCCACCACGCCGTAGCCGTCGCTTTTTGCTCAAACGTTAAAAGTGAATGCCCTGCGCCGCCTTGATGCTAGCGTTCTGCGCCTTCGCCCCCGAATCCAGATGGCCGCTTGCGATACTGTTGGCCGTATCGGCCATCATCTTTTGGATGTTGGCCTCGGTCTGCATTTCCATCGCTCTCAACTGCATCGCCTCCTGTCGTTTCAGGACACTGTCCATCTGATTCAATCCCGCACTACTCGACGAACCCGCAGATCTTGACATCGCTCCGGAGTCCGACGAACCGGAGAACGCGGAAACAACCGAAGAAGCAAGCGTTGCGAGCGCACTCACGGCATGAATTGCGGGAACCACGGCTGATACGGTCATGATTGAACCTCCCTTTCTCTGATAGGCGAACTGAACCTCTTCCGTGGATCGATCCGTCGCGCACCGGAATTGCGGGCTTAGTAACGGCAGCCGCGGTGCGGTTCCGCGGCTACGTTGAAATGGACGATTTTCGGTTATTTCGTCCTATTTTCTGGCTTATCGGACGCAATGGCGTTGCGAAACCGGATCATCCGAGGGTTGCCACGTGATGACTATTCGATCCGACGATGATTCCAACGCGCTCGAACGCGGCCTGCTCGTCCGCTGTCGCGGATCGGTCCAGTGAATTCGACGACTGGTACCGGGCACACGGGCGCGCCATTTATCGCTTCATCGCACGTCGAGTACGCAGCGCGGAAGACGCCGAAGACATTCTGCAGTCCACCTATCTGGGTGCGTGGGAAAGCCGTGCGTCGTATCGCGGCACTGCGCAACCCAAAACATGGTTGACCGCGATTGCGCTCAACGTCTTACGTAATCACATCAGCCGTGCCTCCGATTACCGCTTCGTGATCGAGCGTATCGACGATCACGAAAGCGCGCTCGTCGATACGCGAGCGCCCGAGCGCTCCATATCGGTTAAGCAAACGTTGATGACGTTTCTCGAGTTCGCGCAGTCGCTTTCGGCGGAACAGCAGCGCATGCTCGAGCTGCTGTTCATCGATAACGTCAGCTACGTCGAAGTTGCCGCCGCGTTGGGCGTTCCCGTGGGGACCGTCCGTTCACGCTTGTCACGCCTGCGCGCAAAGCTGGAAAAACACTTCGAACAGACGGGAGCCTTATGACGCTGCAGCCCACCGAAATCCAACTCTTCCATGCCCTGCGCCATGCCGAACAGCTACGCCAAACGATGTCACCGTCGAACCCGGCCCAATGGCACGAGTACGTGGAGTCGCTGCGCGGCGTATCGCTGGCTAACTGGAGCGCGACCACGGACCTCCAAATGAAATTTGCGCTGCTGCGCACGGTCATCAACGAGATCCGGTGAGCCGCATGTCAATGCGCACGCCTTTGTGCCGCCTGTTACTCGCCGTGCTTTGCGCGCTCATCGCCGCCGGCGCCAAAGCAAACGCTGAAACGAACGCCAGCTTGGCGGCCCCTTACGCATTACATGCGTCGCAGCAAGGGGTGCTCGACGTCGTTCGCCGATTCGCGATCGATCATGGTTTCGCACTACGCGTCGCCGCCGATCCAAAAAACGATTGGCAGACGGCCCCGGTCGACGGATGGGTGCGCGCACCCACGGGCCAGGCGTTTCTCGAACAGCTCGCGCGGGCTTATCATTTCTCGTGGTTCATCGCCGATCGAACGCTCCACGTCAGCGGCTCACGCGATTCGGCCACCGAGCGGATCGCCCTGAACGGTACCCGCGCCGATACTGCGCGCACCGCACTCGAAGCGGTTGGGATTTACGATGCCCGCTTCGGCTGGGGTGAGCTCATCGGACAAGACGCTGTGCTCGTGAGCGGCCCACGCGCCTATCGGGCGCTCGTTCGCCGCTTCGTCGCACGCCAGGCGAGCGCTGCACAAGCGCAGGCCGGTCCGGTCCCCATGATTTTTCCGCTGCGTTTTGCGCAAGCGGGAGACACCGTTCCGTCGGACACTTCGCTCGGCGTGCGCCCCGGGGTGGCCACCGTGCTGCGGCAGTTGCTCGCGCCGGACACGCCTGTCGCGCAGCCGGTGTTCACGCTACCTGCGCAATCGGACGTCGCGCCCCCGCTGCCCACCGTGGCGCCGCCCCTCGCGCGCTGGCTTGGCTACCCGGTGTCCACGCCTGCCGCTGTACACACTGCACGTCAGGGCGGCACCGTCGCTGCGTCGCAGCCTTCTACGGCACGGCCGATCGGCATCGTCGCCGACGATGCAACGAACGCCGTCCTCGTATGGGGCGATCGCACCTGGCAGGCCCGAATCCAACAGATGATCGATGCGCTCGATCGCGCAGCTCCGCTCGTCTCGATCGACGTCCTCGTCATTGAATCGGATCTGCCGATGGTCACGGCGCTCAGCGCGGCAAGCGAAAGCGTATACGCTGCTTCGGACCTCGCTGCGCACGCGTTCGACGAGCGCCTTGCCCAGGCGCTTGCCGATCGGCGTGCTCGGCTCGTCAATCGCCAAACGATCGTCGGCCGCATGCATGCCCACACGACGCTGACAATCGCAGGCGAAGCGTCGCAGGCCGCCGGCTCGGCTGGAGCCGCAGGCCCCCAAGAAGCCAACGGCCGCAGCGGCAAGGGCGGCGACCGTCTCGATCTCGTGGCGCGGATCGTACCATCGCCCAAAGCAGGGGCAACCGCGCTCGCGATCGATGTCGACCTGCTGATGGCGCAGCCAACGGGCTTACCGGGGCAAGCGTGGGCGAATACCAGCAGCGTCAAGCTCGATACCGCGGTGACCGTTGAAAGCGGTGCGCCACCCCGGTTGATCGCGAGCTATCCGGTTGCAACGGCACGCGCCGAGCAACGAGCGATTTTCATTAGCGCCAAAGCGCTTTAACGCGCAGCACGCGGCGCCGCCATGCTCGAACTGCGCATCCTCACCGGCCTGCACCGCGGAGCCGCAGTTCCGCTCGACGGCGACATCATCCACGTGGGTCAGGGGCCCGACAATGACATCGTATTGCGCGATCCGGGCATGCCCGTGCATGCCGCCTCGTTCACCCGACAGGGCGAGGCGACCTGGCAGTATCGCTCGTGCGACCCGATACGGCGAGGCAGCGGCTCGGCCAACGGGGGAGAAGGGAAAGCGCCTGTCGTCGCCGGCGCGCGTTGGTTCGCTGGCCCGGTGCTGATCGGCTGCGAAGAGAAAGGCACACCTTGGCCGACCGCGCCCGTGCCCGCAAGTGCACCGACGAGCGGAACGTTGCCCGCCCCGCGGCCCGTGCTGCCGCGGATAGCAGCGCGTACCGCCGCCGCCGTCGCAGCGATCGCCGGCGCGGGACTGCTCACCCTGATCGGCATCCGCAGCGGCCGGCCGGCGCCGACGCGCCCTGCCCCCACGGCATCAGCCGCAACGATTGCCGCCGAGCCGGCGCTCGCGCCGCTGCGGGTCATAAAAGGAGCCGTTTACCCAATCGAGACGAGCGAGCGCCCGCCGTTCGGCATCCGGAGCGCGACCGGCGGCCCGTATGGCTTCGTCGTGACCGATAACGGCCAGGTACTGATACCCGGTAGCCGCTGGCAGGCCTTCACGCTCTTGCGGATTGAACAGCGACGGGCCGTCTTCGCCGGCCCCCATCCCGCAGAAGTAACGTGGTGAACGACATCGAAGCGAAGCTATTGCCTGCCCGCGCCGACTCGCTCATCGGCCCTGCGGGTCATCCCGCTGACGAGGTGACGCCATGGCCGCGCGAGCGCGAGCAAGCCTGGTCGCGCGTGCCATGACGCTCGACCAACATCCGTTGGCTCTGCTCGCGCTGCTGGGCCTGCTTTCGCTCCTGCCGCTCCTGGCGATCGCCACCACTTCGTACCTGAAGTTGTCGATCGTCCTGGTCCTGGTGCGCAACGCGCTCGGCGTACAGCAAGCGCCCACGACGCTCGCCCTAAACGCGATCGCGCTCGTCGCGACGGCGTTCGTCATGTCGCCGACGCTTTCGGCATGCATGGCTCAAGCGCGCGCAATGCCCAGTTCATCGGCGTCGGGTATATCGCAGGTTCATGCGGCCCTCGAGGTCGTTGAACCGCTTCGACAGTTCGTGCTGCGCAACGGCAGCACACGCGAGCGCGAGCGCTTCCTCGAGTTGGCCCGAAAGACATGGCCCGAAACGGCGCGTCATACTGCCCGCGCCGACGATTGGAGCATCGCTGTCCCGGCATTCGTCGTATCTGAACTCCAGGCGGCATTTGAAATCGGGCTCTTATTGTTCATACCGTTCGTCGCCGTGGACATCCTCGTATCGAACGTTCTGCTCGCGATGGGTATGCAAATGGTCCCGCCCATGACCGTCGCATTGCCGATCAAGCTCTTGCTGTTCGTGCTGGCGGATGGCTGGGGGAAGCTGCTGCAAGCGCTCGTCCTCTCTTATCAGGGATGAGGCCATGCCCGAATCGCTCTTGCTCCTACAGCACGCACTACTGGTCGCATTCAAGCTCTCGGTCGCGCTCGCGCTCGCCGCCTCATGTGCCGGCATCGCGGTCTCCCTCGTGTTGTCGGCATTTCAAATCCAAGATCAAACACTACCGTTTGCGGTCAAGCTCGTCGTCGTCGGCATGGCGGTTGCCGCCACCGGGCAAACCGTGGGTGGTGAACTCGTCGGCATCGTCGACCAAGCGTTCGAACTCGTCGGCATGCCGCGACGTTGATGCATTGCCCCATGGCAAACCCACTCGAATCCGCCCTGCCGTTCGTGGCCGCGCTCGCGCTCTGCGTGCTTCGCTGGCTCCCCACGGTCCTGCTCGTTCCGGTCTTTGCAGCGCACGCACTCAGTACGACGGCACGCACCGTTATCGCAATTGCGCTTGCGTTGCCGGCAACGCAAGGCGTTCTCACCGTGCTTGCGCAGGCGCCCCTGCCACTCGGTGAATGGCTCGGCATAGCCGCGAAGGAGGCCGTGATCGGTGTCCTCCTCGCCGCACTCATCGCCGCGCCGTTTTGGGCGATACAGGCAGCCGGCACTTATCTCGATTACCAGAGAGGGGGCAATCCACAAGCACTCGATCCGGCCGCTTCGGTCGATGCATCGGTGCTGGGCGCCATGCTGCAACAGGCACTCGTCGTATTTCTCATGCATACGGGCGGCTTGGCCGCATTGTTCGAGATCATCTGGACGAGCTACGCCGTTTGGCCGACCCTCGATAGGCGTGCGCCGCTCGGCGACCGGGCATGGTCATCCATGGGCGCTCTGCTCGTCTCGACGATGCACTTTTCGCTGTCGCTCGCTTTCCCCTACTTGCTCGCCCTGGGAGCAATCGAAGCTTGCTTCGCTATTGTGTCGCGCGTCAACGCGAAGTTCCCGGCTTACGTCGCAGCGCTGCCGATCAAGAGCGTCTTCCTGCTAGTGCTCGTCGCGCTCACCCTGCCTCGCGTTCTAGGCGCTGCGGGACGCCTGGCCGAACAACATGCCCTAGACGTCCAACAATGGATGCGCGAATCCGCGCGCAGCGATCACGAACAATGAGCCACGAGCAACGAGCAATGCGCGTTCTGCGGCGGCAAGCGAGCATCGACTGTGCCCCTCTCGCAGTCTGCTGTCCGCACTCCCGCAGTCCGTAATCGGCGATGAACGATGAGCGACAAGGATTTACCCCCCACTTATAAGCGGTTGCGCGACGCACGAGCCGAAGGCAACTTCGCCCGCAGCGAGATGCTGACGGGGCTCGGCGTGTCGGTGCTGGCGGCCGAGGCCGTCTTCGCGTGTGCCGATGCAGCCGTCGAGCGTTGGCTGCTTCTGCAACACACCGCCCTCGCTCAGGTGGGATCGGTCGATCGCATCGCAGCCTGCCTGGCTCTCGTCGGCCGGTACGCCGGCTGGATCGTCATCGCGTTCGCCAGCGTCGCCGCAGCCGCTGTCGCAGCGACACTCCTCGCCGCGTGGCTATGCGGCGGCCTCGCCTTCGCGCCCAAAACGATCCGGCCTTCGCTCAAACGGTTGAACGCCGTCCAACACATCAAAGGGCTTTTCGGGAAGAAGAATCTCACCGCGGTAGCGCTTGCGGCGACGACCGGCTGCGTCGTCGCCGCAGTGGCCTATTGGCAACTGCGCATCCGCTTGCCCGTGGTCAGTGCAATGATCGACTGGCAATCGCTTGCGTTCGATCGGGAGATCGGCAGCGCGACCCTGCACGCATTTATTAGGATCGTGTTGGGAGCACTCTTGCTGCCGGCGGTGCTATCGGCGGCTCTAGCGCGGGGACAGCGTCGGCGTGCTCTGCGCATGTCGCAGCGCGAGCTGAAGGACGAATTGAAGCAGACGAGCGGCGACCCGTCGATGCGGGCGCGACAACGCATGTCATCGAGCGAAACGGTGGCCGTGCCGTCCGTGGGCGATGCACAGTGCGGCAACGGCAGTCAGGGCAGGCGCGCACTGATCGTCGATCCGGCGCATTTTGCCGTCTTGCTCGACGACAAGGGAGACACGTCTGCGCCGCCGATCGTGATCGGTAAAGCGACTGGCGAGGAAGCGATGCAAATCACGAACAGCGCCTTGCTCGAGCACGTGGTCGTCTTTCGCTTTTGCACGTTGGCGCGATATCTCTACCGCCACGGTGAACTGCAGCTTGCAATTCCGCGCGACTGCTATCGCGCCGTCGCCATTGTCTATCGGATCGTCGAAGAAACGCAAAGGCTAGAGGGACGCCCGAATGTTCCGATCGAGATCGCGGACGAAGCCTTCGATCCGCAACGAGCGCGCGCTTAACGCTGCGGCTCAAAGCGAGGGTCAAGCGTCATCACGCGGCCGCGGATGGCACAGCGCACAAATCGATACTGCCGAGCACCTGCACGCGTTGCGTCGCGGCAAGCTCCGCATAGGACATGACATGCGTTTCGAACAGATCGTCCGCCAATGCGCGGCGCAAAGGGCGCCGCAATACTTGAGTCGTCAGCACGATAGGTTCGGGCTGGGCGTCCGGGCAAGCGGCGTTCAGCAAACGAATCCGATCGATCATCTCGCGCGCCATATCGTGATCGACCGTAAGGACAGCACCAACCGGCGCCTGCTGCAACGTCTCGCTGAGCCGCTCCTCTAAGCCACGCTCGAGCAACCAAGCATGCAGCACGCCGTCACGTGCGAATTCTTGGCAGATCTGCGCGCCGAGCGCGACGCGCACATGCTCCGCCAAGGTGGCCACCTCCTTCTCGCGAGGTGCCCAGACCACAAGCGTTTCCGCTATCTCGCGCACGTTGCGCAACGACACGCGCTCGACCACAAGCAGCTTCATGACTTCGGCGAAGCGCGGCAGGGTCAACGCCTGCGATAACTCTTTGGCCAGCGCGGGCATCTCGCGCTGCAGCCAATTGAACACGAGTTGAGCCTCGTGAATGCCGATGAACTGTCCCGCGTGCCGATGCAGCAACCGGCGCAACAGCAGCCCGAAGTAGCCGAGGGCATCGACACCGGAATCAGCTTCGCCGTCATGCGGTGCCAAGCGATGCGGCTCGATCCACATCGCCCCCTCGATCAACGGAAATGATTGCGCCACGCCATGTTCACGCGCGACGGGTGCGATCTGGCTGCGCACCGGCAAGCAAACGCGGTCCCAATGCAACCGTCCGGACGCAACCGTGACCTCATGAATCGCGATTTCATAGGCCTGCGCCTCGATCCGATCGACTCGATCGACGTCGATGACGGGCACCGTCACGCCATAGCGTAGGACGAGCTCGTTACGCACGCGCCGTATCGTGCGCGTCAGTGCCGCAGCGCGTTCGGCCTGCGCAGCGAGGTGTCCCGACGCGGCCAAACCGGTATCGCCCGCAGAAAAAGATACGACGATCGATCGCATGGGCACGATCTGGCGCACATCCGTATCGTCGGGCACGGCATCTAGACCGAACGTGGCCGCCGACGGTGGCTGCCGCAGGCGGTCTCGTGTATCGCTGCGCAAGCGCAGCACGCCGATACCCACCATCGCCGCGCCCAATAGGAGAAACACGAGCCACGGCATGCCGGGAACCGCAGCGAACATCGTCATCACGCAGGCCGCCAGCAGCCAGGCAGCCGGAGCGCGGCTCAACTGCCGAGCGATCTGCGCGCCCACAGTCGACTCGTGTTCCCCGCCGTCACCGGCACGCGTGATCAGTACCGCCGCCGCAATGGCGATCAACAGCGAGGGGATCTGCGAGATCAGCGCATTGCCGATCGTCAGGATCGAATAGCGTTCGAGCGCTTCTTCGAACGCCAGCCCACGCTGCACGACGCCGATCGCAATGCCGGCCGTCAGATTGACCGCGACGATGATGATTCCGGCGATCGCATCACCTTTGACGAATCGCATTGCACCGTCCATCGCCCCGTGCATTGTGCTTTCCCGAGCCAACTGCGTTCGCAGATGCTGCGCCGTTTCCGGCCGCGTGAAGCCTGCGCGCAAATCGGCGTCAATCGCCATCTGTCGCCCCGGAATCGCATCGAGCGTGAACCGCGCCGCCACTTCGGCCACCCGTTCCGCACCTTTGGTCACGACGAGAAACTGCACGATCGCGATCAACGAGAAGACGATCATGCCGACCGCCAGATTGTCCCCAGCGATGAAGCGGCCAAATGTGTCGACGATCTCGCCGGCGTCGGCGCGCAGCAAGATCGAGCGGCTCGTGCTCACCTCGATGCCGAGCCGAAACAGCGTGGTCAACAGCAGCAGCACGGGAAAACTCGAAAACGAAACCGCATTCGGCAAATAGAGCGCCAGCGCGGTCAGCAGCACGGCAGCGCCGATATTGACCGCGATCAGCGCGTCGATGATGAACAGCGGCAACGGCAAGATCATCATCGCGATCACGACGGCAATGAGGGCGGCCGCCACCACATCGGCGCGCATGCCGAACGGTATGAGCCAGCGCGCGATCCGTCCGCTTTCGGCACTGGGCCGCCGCAGCACCGACCACAGGGCAGCCAGCGATGAAGTACGGGTCATGAAGTCCAGTCAAGAACGAAGAAGTGGTTTGAGAGACAGCCGGGGCGCGGGCGCGCTAGCCGAGCACCAAATACCGGTCTTCCAGCGCCGCGCTGCGCATTGCCGATGTTTGATGCGCCAGCAGTTGCATTCGCGTCGCGGCGTCCTCTGCAGCCACGAGCGCAGCGGCGAGCTGTCGCGGATAGTTGAACCCTGCCTCCTTCAGGATCCGGTCGGTCAAGAAAACCGCCGCACCGCGATTCGCGAAGGACTGCGCCCGCGGCAATTTGGGCAAGCCCGTCATCGCGCAGATCATTGCGTAGGTGAGCTTTCGTTCGACTTCGGCCTCGCGCAGTCCAGTCTCGGTGAGGTAGCTGGAGCCGTCGTCCAACACGTAGATTTTCTTGTTGGGCTCGGCCGCGCCATGCACACGGGCTGTCGGCGAGAGTCGATCGAATTCGATGTCGCCTTCGAGGACGAACCTCCAAGGACGCGCCTGCGTCGCATCGATCACAGACATCTTGTCGAACATTCGGCGGAAGGTCACGCTTCGCTCGTACAGCCGGCCGTAGAAGTCCATGACAACCATGGCGTCGGAGGCGAGCTCCGACGTCATGGTTCTATCCTGCACGTAGAACGCGAAATTGTTGTCAAACTTCGTCTTGAAATTGCTCCATGTTAGGAAGAGCCCGTCTTGCTCGTCTTCGATCGCATCGAGCATGGCCTTCGTGTCCGCGACCGTCGCCCGAGAGGCCACAGGCATCCCCTCGATCAAGGTGTCCGCCGTCACAGCAGTACGCTTGGCGTCGATAAGCGCATCGAGATAGCGATTCTCGACTTCTCCCGCCCGTGCGGCCATGCTCGCGTGGTATTCCACCGTTTGGTCGATCGGCATGTCGGACAGCGAATTGCGCCGCCGATACATGATCTGCTCGGGGATGGCGTACCCAGCCTCGCTCAAAATTTTGTCGGTCAGATAGACGGTTGGCCCCCGATTCAGCATGTCGAGCGCGCGCTCGGGATCGCGCGCGCCTGTCAGCGCATGGATCGCCTCGTGCAGATAGGCCTGCTCGGGCGTCATCGCTTTCGGCCCGTCCGCGGATAGGTAGGACGTCGCCTTGATCGCGGCGTCGCTCGGCATGTAGATTCGCTTGTGCTCGAAGTCCGTATAGGCCTTGCTCGGCGCTCCGAGCGGCGCAGCCTCGCCGATCGCGAACTCCCATTTCTTCCATGGGCCGGCGGTGCGGTTACGCGCGCGCGCATCGACTTGCGCGTAATGGTTGAACACGCGCCGGAACGTATCGCTCGATTCATAGAGCTTGCGATAGAACGACGCCGCAGCAAATTGGGAACGGTTGGCGGCGAGCGACGGCAGTGCGAAGGACTCGCCGAACAATTCGTCGAAATGGCGCGGCTTCAAATCGTTGGCCCGCCCGAGCAGAGATTTCACGCCCTGAACCGTCAAGCGTTCCGCGACATCGACGCCGAGTACGAAACGCTCATCGGGGCGCACACCCGGGCTTGGCATGCGCCCCCAGCCGGTCTGCGCATCGAGCTCGATGGCGGATACCTCGCGCAGTCGATGTCCGGTATGCCAATCGACTGCGCGATAGACGTCGCCGTCGCGGCGAATGGGCACGATGCGGTCCTCCTCATCGAGATGCACGACATCGTAATCGCGCCAGCGGACATTCCTGTTCGCGCGTGCTTCGCGCGCCAACGAGCGCAATTGAGCAGGAACGTCTGCGTCGCGCCGACCGATGAGGACCGGGTCCGCGCTCATCTCGATCATTTCCGGATGTCCCGCCATGTTGGCGCTGGAGCCGTCGATGCGGCCCAATGCGCGCCGAAGCTTCGGCACGACCGGATGCACACCCTCCGCGCGCGCGCCGCCGCTACGCATACTCAAATCGAAGCCGTCGGCGGCGAGGAACAGCAAGCCGAACGCAGCACGCAGTGCGTCCTTGTGGCGAACGCCTTCCTCGATGTTGTAGATCGGCCCGGCAATGGGCAGGGTGTTGATCCACGTGTCGAGTCCCTTCACCAGCGCACGGTGTACTTCTGTTTCGGCAGCCAGATTGCTCGCGATCTCGTCGGCCACACGCCGCGTCGCTTCGTGCGTCGTCGGTTTCGCTTGGGCACGCAAGCGCTCCTTCGCCATTGCAACGACCCACGGGTTGGAAACCAATGAGTCGTTGAAGGCTTCTTCCTCGCGTTCAAGGTCCTCGCGTGGCTTCAGCGATGCGCCCCCGCCGACCGTCATCGACGCACCGTTCAGCCCGACCCAGTCCGCGCGGTCCAGAAATTCGTCGACGGCGTCCCCGAACGCGGCTTTCATCACGTTGGGGTTGTCGCCAACGATCACGTAGCGACGCGCGTCGGTTAATGCCGCATTGTCGACACCGTGGCGTCGGAGTATGGCGGCCGCCGCTTCGCGCCGGTCGAATCGGGGCGGCTCGCCATAGGCCGCGAGCAAACGCTCGTTGCCGTATGCGAGCGTCGCAGCGGCCCGCTCCTCAAGGTCTGCGCCCACGATTCGGTTGGGTATCAGTACGCCCTTCGCGCGAATCTCGCGCGCGAACGCCGAAACAGGGCCGTCTTCATCGGCCGCGGCCCGCAACGCGTCGAACAGCCCAACGAGCACTTGCGCCTGCTGCGCGGGCGTGCCCTCTTTCCAACGCACGCCGCGCGCCTCCCACCCCGACAGATAGTGTTCGATCCACGCGGCTGCGTTGTCGTTGCCGGCGTACATCGATTCGAGGGCAGGGTCGCTCACCTGATTTTCATAAACGAGCCGCAACTGCTCAACCGAGGTTACGTCGATTCCGCTCGATCGAGCCAGGTGCATCGCGAATAGCAGTCGCGGATGGTAGGGATACGATTCGCCGCTGTTCCAACCTCCTTCTCTTTGCATCAAAGCCTTGACGACTGCGGCTTCGTCTCCGGGGACGGTCGGCAATGCGCCACGATAGCGATCGATTCGCAACACCGCAGTCGCCAGCGAGTGCGGAACCGAGCCCATCGAAAATTGCGTCGATTCCGCCATCTCGTCGAATTTCTGGGACAGCAACGCGCGCCGCTGCTCAACCGTCAACGCACTCAAGGCGGGATCTGACCACAGGGCCTGCGATTGGATGAGATCGTCGAACGATTTGCCCTCGAGATTGCGAAGTGCGAAGCCGTCGAAGTAGGGCGTCGTCTGCCCGAGCGATGGGCTCGGAACGAACAGAGCATCGAGCGCGCGGCGCTTCGCATAATCGGCGTCCAGCGCTTCGAGAAAGCGTTCGCGCAGCGCCGACAACGACGGCAAGCCCGTGGCGGAAACGGGCATCCCGGTGCCGGCGGTCGCGGTACGGCTATGCAGACTGTGATGAAGCAAGGCCGCTTCGTCGAGCACGGCTTCGTCCGTGAGCAGCGACGGATCGAGGGTGCTCGAGAATGCATCCGGAACGATGCGGTGCCGCTGCTTCGCGACAGCCCGCAATAAATCGCTCGGGCGGTCCAAGTACGCACGGGCCTTGTCTTCGTCGACCCATTCCGTCAACGACAGGTTCAGCCGTTCAAGTACGGCGGCCTCTGGCGCGGCAGCGCGCGCTGGGCTCGATGTGGCTGGCGGCGCGGCTGACTGCGCCCGAACGGCGCGGGTCGCCGCAATAAACGGCGCCGCGACGGTGGTCGATTCAATGGGCTCCGAGACCACCGCTGCGGCCGCGCGGCGCAGGCGGCGCTCGATTGGCCGCATAGCGGAAGCGGCGACACCGGTCGCAGCGCGTGCGTCGAAGGACGCCGGCAGGGCAACGGCACGCGCCGCTTGGCTGCCGTCGATCGACATCGACCCGAAGAGCGGTCCATCATCGGCATGCTGCCCGAGCCGTTGGACCGATGTGACGGTGTCGGGCGGACTCAAAGGTATCGCTGCGCTCAGTTCACGAATCATCGCGATCCCCATCGATGCGCTCCGTTCAAAACGTAATGTCACGCGGCGTTCCGCAAAAGCGCGACGATCTTCGAAAATGGGAAAGCACGCATAAAAATGCCGTAATCCGGGACGACCTTACGCGACTGAATGCGTGGGCGAGCGCTTATTGAAGGCCATCTGACTGCCGCCCCTCGCGCCTTTTCGCAAGCTCGACGACGAATGCCGCCCCAAGTGCGGCGAGCGTCGCTCGAGCGTTGGGGACGGTCCGCTCCACCAGCGACACATCGGCCAGCCTCAATGCACGCTCGGCTAAGCCGAGCGGCGCGAGCGATTGCGCGTCGCTCGAAAAAAACGCCGCTGTGCCGTTCAGCCGATGCACGGCCTCCGCAGCCCTCGCCCATTGCCTGCGCTCGAGCGCCCTTTCGAAAGCGACGTGCTGACCATCGAACTCGGCGAGCGCCACGGCCAGCAGCGTGCGCAAGCTGTTCTCGCCGTATACGGCAAGCAATTCGGACAGGTCGAACGCCCCGAGCGGGTGGGTCTCGCACGGCTCCCCTTCACTTCGATCGTGCTTCGACACTGACAGTCTCCGTCCATTTTTCAATCAACGCCGTGAGTTTGAGGCGCGTAACCGGCTTTGACAGGTAATCGTCCATGCCCGCTTGCCGACACCTACGCACATCGTCTTGCGTCGCGTTCGCGCTGACTGCAACGATCGTCGTGCGCATCGGGCCATCGCTTTCCGCGCGGCGGATATCGCGCGCGAGCGTATAACCGTCGATACCCGGCATATGGCAGTCGAGCAACACCAGCACCGGACGTGTGCGTTGCCAACGCGCGAAGCCGTCGATGCCGTCGGCGGCAGCGTCCGCACGGATACCGAGTGCAACAAGCTGCCTCACGATGATGTCGCGATTGATATCGTTGTCTTCGACGACGAGCACGGAGAGGCGTCCGTGATCGCGACCATCGCCGCCGGTCGGACAACCCTCGGCGAGCGGCTCGGCAAGACGGCCCGCGTGAGCGCCGCGAATCGCGATTGCCGCGGTAGGCGGCTGCCCATTTGTCAGCGCGGCGGCCACCGCGCCCACGAGGTCGTCAAGCGCTCGCACGACGCGGGTCGAGCCGTTGGGGGACGTAATGACGATGGCACCCGTCGCATCGGCCGTAATGTCGATATCGGCGTGCTTGCCCGCCGGCATACAGCGCACGGCCATCCCCGCGAGCACTGCGCGCACCGCCGCGGCCATTTCGGGCACGGGCATGCGCAAGCTTGCACGAGCTCGCGCGACGCGCGGCAAGTCGCGCAGCGTATCGCCCCATTCGATGGGCAAACGGACACGCACACGCGTGCCCTCGCCCACCCGGCTTGCGACATCGATCGTGCCGCCCATGAGGTCGACGAGCCGCTTCACAATGGACAACCCGAGGCCCGTGCCGCCACATCGCCGCGTCGTAGTGCTGTCCTGCTGCGTAAAGGGTGCAAATAGGCGCGCACGATACGCTTCCGAGATGCCCGAGCCCGTATCGGCGACCGACAGGAGAAGCCAGGCGCGGCCGCGCGCCACTTTTCGGCGCACTTGGAGCAGTACGTGGCCACGTTCCGTGAAGCGGATCGCATTACTGAGCAAGTTCATCAGAATCTGATTGATCCGGGCCTCGTCGCCAACGAGCCGCCTATCGAAATGCGGCATCGCCGCCAGATACACGGCAAGGCCCTTGCGCCCCGCTAGGGGCGCGTGCAGTTCCACGGCGGCGGCAGCCAGCGCGCAAATGTCGAATGGCACGGCGTCGAGCGCCAACGCGCCCTGCTCGATCTTCAAATATTCGAGCGTGTCGTCGACGACGCGCAGCATAAGCCGTGCGCAATGCTGCGCAATTCCGACATAGCGCCTCGGCTCCGAGCCAAGCGCCATCGTATCGAGCAGGTCGAGCACGCCCACCACGCCGTTCATCGGTGTACGGATCTCATGGCTCATCATCGCCACAAACGCCGACTTCGCGCGATCGGCGGCCAACGCTTGCTCACGTGCGGCGATCGCTTCGGCGCGGGCGCTGACGGCGGCTGCGCGCGCCGCCCGCGTGCGCCGATAGGCCCAGCCGAGCGTCACGATGACAGCCAAAGCAATGGCGGCGCTCGCCGACGTCAAGCCGATGACCGCGCGTTTGTCGTAGCCGAGTACGATCGTCAGCGGCCGCGCTCGGCTGGCCAGCCGAGCGAGCTCCCCCCGGCTGTATGAAGCCAAATAGCGATCGAGCATCGCGATTAGCGGCGCATTGCTCACCGCAGCCGCGAAGCCGAGATGCTCGACTCCGGCCATCGTCGGAATGATCGTGAGCCCGCCGTTCGCATAGCGATCGCCCAATTCTTCCGCCGCGATCACGTTGATGAGCGCCGCATCGGCATTGCCGGCCAGCACTGCACGCAACGCGTCCGCAGCATTCGTTCGCGGTACGAGCGTGACGTCGGCCAGCATCGGTTCGGGCACGACGTACCGCACTCGCCACGGCGGCGCGGCGATCCGCTCGAACTCGTCGTCACCGCCCTCGGCGCGTACGTATGCCCACGGGAAGCTATCGTAGGCACGCGTGGTGGCCAGCGTCGCCGCCGTGCCGCCCGGGGCGAGCGGAAACGAGGAGACGAGATCGACCGCGCCGCTGCGCAGCGCGCCCGCCGGGTCGAGGCCGGCGTCGATCAGCACGGGCTCGAACCGCAGCCCCGCCGTATGCGCGACCTGCCGCAGCAGCGTTGCGCCAAGGCCCTGCCACCGCCCCTGATCATCGACGAAATCGTAGGGGCGGCTAAGCCGCTGAACGCCTACGCGCACGATGGGATGCGCGCGCATCCACGCGCGCTCGGCGTCTGTCGGCGTAAACGCCGACGGGGCCGACGTGCGGCGCATCGCGGCCGGCAGCGGCTGATGTTCGATCTCGCTGAGTATCGACGGCGAGAGGGTCGCCAGCCCCTCGGCGATCACTGTGCTCATGCGGGCGTCGGCCTGTCGAGATGCCAAGCACAGTGTGATCGAAAGCGGCATGGCGGCCGGTGCGAGCGTACCGAGCGCGAGCGCGCTGACGGCACCCGCGTTCAGGGAATGGATGCCGACGAATGCGTCGGCCTGTCCACCGGCCACGGCCTCGAGCGCCGCTCTCCGCTCGGGCATCTCGCGCACTGCGACGCCGGCCAGAGTCGCTCTCAGCGTCGCGCCACCGAGGCTGCCGCGAGCGATGACGACGCGCTCGCCCGCCAGATCCGATAACGTGCGCGGCACCGGCCGGCCGCGCACGCGTACGACGCCCACACGCGCCGAGGCGTACCGCTGGGACAGGGTACTGTTGCGAACGGGCACGGGATCGTCGCATGCAACCGGAGCGATATCGATTTCGCCGCGCTCGAGCGCGTCCCACGCTTGCTCGACTGATGCAAACACGCGGTAGTCGAGCGTCATCCGATGGCGGTCTGCGACCGCACGTAACACGCTTGCATTGAGCCCATGGCGCGCGCCTGTCTGATCGACATAATCGAGGGCGCTCAGATCGTTGCGATAGGCGGCGACGCGCAGTACCGCCGGCTCGCCTGCCGCCGCGCCCATAGCGTTCGCAGTATCCGATGCGCCGGTCAAGCAGCCGGCCACGATGAGACACGCTACGCGCCGAGCGCGCGCGCAGGATTTCAGGGTGCGCCTTACGATACGCCGTTCTGATTCAACACTGGGTTGAACACTGACTCGCGCCGCCATTATCGGCTTCAACCCCGAAACTTCTCCTTGAGAAACAGCGCCAGCCCGAGGTCGTCTGAGACGCGCAGTTTGCGCATGGCGCTGCGCTTGTGTGTGCTGACTGTCTTCTTGCTGCGCATGAGCCTTGCAGCCGTCTGTGTTACCGATAACCCCTCCGCGATATGGCGCAATATCTCGATTTCGGCGGCCGACAACATGTCTTCCCGCGGATGCGGTATTCGCGCTTCGATTCTGCCTTCCCTGCCCACAAAAAATTTGCGCGGCGCGCTGACCGCGCAGCGGATAGCCTCGGCGATCAACGGTAACGACGTCGTCTTTTCGAGAAATGCATTCGCGCCCGCTCGGTGGCAAACGCATTCGGTATCGCTTGCTCGCGCGGCGGAGAGCACCACGATGGCGAGCGCCGGCGCCTCGACGCGCAACCGCTTGACGAATGACGCACCATCGACTCGGTCAGCGGGAAGATAGAAATCGACGAGCGCGACGTCGCACTCGCTCACATCGAGCACGGCGAATAGATCATCGACCGCAGAGACGTTCGCCACCAATTCGAAATCGGCATGATCGCGCAGATAGGTGGCTACCCCGAGCGAGACGATCGGGTGATCGTCGAGTACGGCTATACGGATTCGATGCCTGGGACGTGACAACAATAGGACTTGCCGGGGAGTCATGCGTTTTCATCCTCGCTATTGCCATTGCGACGTGAAAGGATCGCCGCTTTCATGTAATGAACGTCAAAGCGCGGCGATGAAATACTGCACGAAATAGATGGAACAATGCGCCCAACACTCAACAACCGACATTTGTCATATAGGTTTAGCTTTGTCCCGTGGAAAATTCTTAATGGATTTACATCGACCCAACGCCTCTTATCGCAGTCGCCGCGGCATGCGCCGACGTATGGCCGTGCACGGTGCGGCCGATTCTAACGGAAGCCCAATCGACTCACAACGTTTTATTGTGTCGATATAGGCGCGAACGTCACAGGTCGATCGACGCCACTTCTTTTCGTCCTAAAAATATACCTCAACGCGCCACGTCGCTTAGCTTTATGCATCGAAAATCTAAATCGGACAGTTAATTAACAATAGTTCGATTCAACGTTGACGAGGGATAAGCCTGTGCGATGAGCGATAAACCGAGGGAAAGCCGACGGAAAGATTCGCGATGCCCCACACGCTGCATCGAAGACGCCGAGGCCGGAACAAACGGCAGGTCGGCACGGGGGTTGCTCGCCTTGCAGTCGTAGAGACGAGGGACACCCCATGAATGCATCGACGACACGCCGCAATGCCGACCCCGCGCCATCGGAAATCGCACGTGGCACGCCGCCCGCGCGCACACCGGAGACGCTACCGGATACCGATCTGCAGCCAGACCAAGCGCCCGTACGCGATACACCCGAGGTCGAGCCCACAGGAAACCAGCCGCACACGCCGTGACTGGCGGCAGCGTCCGACTACCGTGGCACGCGGACGACCCACGGTACCGCATCGCAGTACGCCCCGCAGCGGCTCAGTGGACCAGTCTGGCCGCAGCGAAGACAAAGCCTGTCAAGGCGATCGCAGTTCCGATGAACCATTTCAGAAGGGTCGATTCGAGGGTGGTCACGTCGTTCTTGGTCGCCAGATGAAGCAGCCCGGCTTCGACACGCGCCATGCGCTCGCGGATATCAGTCATCATTTGTTCCAGCTCGGTGAGACGTGCTTGAAAAGATGAATGATCGCTGGAGATGACGTGCAAGGGCTCGGGGGGGCCGGGAAATCGGACGGATTTCCGAGGGCGACGAAGGTCTCGCACATTGGGCATCATCAGGGCGCTCGATCGATGGTGGATAGCGGCGGCAAAGATCGTCGCGCATCGCTTAAGGGCGGCGCGCTTGCTTGCCGGGTGCCCGGAACGCCATGAACGACGCCCGTGCAAGCATCATCGGCTATGGGCGGCGATCGGCGAAGTCGGTCGAATGGCTAATAAACACCGTGCCGCGTGGATACCCCCGCCAGGCGCGCCACATTCAGGCCAACCGACGTACGAACGCGATAGGGGTACGTTTAAATAACACCTTTCGAGCCAATCGCGGCAATCGCGGCAATCGCCCGGCCGACAGCGCTACGCCGTGGCACGGCCAATGCTGGCCAGGACCGCAACCCGATGACGGTGCAGATCGTCGATGAAACCCATCTTCAAGATTTCGCTGATCGCGCTGGTTGCCGTCCTTGCGGGAAACCGCATCGCCGACTATCTGTACGATGTGCGGCGGAGACTGCGCGGCTGAGTGCCGGCCGTCTGGCGCCGGAACGAGAGCTGATTGGAGGACAACGTCGCTGATACGCGGCGGCGAAGCCGCGGAGGCGCTTCACAGGCACGCGCGGCCGGGCCCATCGGCCGCTGTCGGGAATAGGGCCCGCGATGCTAAACGCACACAGCCGTTAGAACGTTGGCCCCCACGAGAAGCCAAATTTCACCGGCTAACCGTTGTCGGCTCTACGTGAGAGCCGGTTAGACAGAGCCATATACCCCCAACGATACCCCTATTCCTGTAAGGCAAAAATCAGGAACAACACCCGGAATTTCGGTGGGGCTGGCTCGACGCGAGGACGGCCATGAAAAACCAAAGAATAGCGGAGTCGAGGATCAGCGGGATGCCTATCGGCGAGCGACTGACTACGTCCATCATTCCAATCGGGGCTGATTTGGTTGTCGGCGCAATCGCGGCCTCCCGCTTCTACTCGGTCAGAGTGGCACGGGGCGGCGCATGTTGTGACGGTGCAACAGTTCAGGCTCAGCCTGCACTGCCAATCCTCACGTCAGCGGAGGTGTGAGATGAACGCGAACGAAGGCATGCACAGAATCGTGCTCGTCATCCGGGCAATCGGCGTCCTAATCGCGGTGTTTGGCATCATCGCGATCGCGAACGAACCGCCCGATGGTCATCTGCTACCGATGGCGATCATGACGGCTATCTTCGCTGTCCCGTTCTTCGTCGTGGCGTGGATCGTTGATGGCTTTGCAGTAGATCGGGCGTCGCGATAGAAAGGGGACCAAAATGGACCGCACCGAAACAATACTTCGTCAGATTATCGGGCTGATCGACGACGCGCCATCCTCGTCGGTTCTCCGGCAGTTCGCATGCGATCGGCTCGAAGAGATCGCCGGATTGCGAGATCGATCAGCGCCGGATATTTCTTCCCTCTCCGTGACGCAGAACAACTGCTACTCGTGGGCCGTTAATGGAATGCGCCGCGATCCGGATGGATCATGGGTGCTGCGATCCACCGTGATCGATGCTGCGAAGGACTGACTCAACTCGAACGCGACTTTAACGACCGTCCGAAATGACCGCGTCATCTCCGATCGTTGACGTGAGCGCGTTGTCGCAATGCCCTGGGTTGATCCGGTTCAGAAGCCCGCACAGTAGACAACCCCAGCGGCGTCCGGCGTTGCGCGCTTTCGCTGCGCGCTCGCTGATCGTTTCGTTGGGCGAGCCCCCGGCAAGCGTGTTGCCGGCCTGGTCGAGCAGCACGAGCAGATTCAATAGGTAGCGGCCGATCGCTTTCATGGCTGGCTCCCCGGTGTCGACTGCGCGAGCAGTTCGGTTTTGCGATCGCTA
>Ga0157370_10002759_pt1 | contig 20990 bp, 19 predicted proteins | sample C35metaG_FD_113463 | JGI IMG/M metagenome (GOLD analysis project Ga0157370, IMG submission 113463) | Corn rhizosphere microbial communities from Kellogg Biological Station, Michigan, USA - C3-5 metaG | ecosystem: Host-associated > Plants > Roots > Rhizosphere > Soil | place: USA: Michigan...
CCCGCGCACGTCGACGGTGCCCGGCGTGCGCAGCGTCTTCCAGGTAGCGCCGAGCTCGATGCCGAACCGGTCGGTGATCCGTCTCGCCGCATCGAGCGAGTAGTCGGTCTCGCGCTGCGCCGGTACGCCGGGAGCGTCGGCGGGGTTCTTCTGCCAGGTGATCGTCGGAGCCGACAGCTCGTCGGCGACGAAGGGGTCGTCGGTGGCAATCGTCGCGGGAAAGAAGCGTGCGCCGGCGAAGCCGTGCGCGGACACAGGCGCCGGCACCGCTGCCGCAACGCCGAGCGCTGCGCCGGCGGCGAGCCGGCGCGCGATCGCCAAGGATCTCGTATCGTTCATCGTGTCCTCATCCACGTCCACGTCGCGGGCTGTCGCGATCACCGGTGTGTGTGCCCGGCCGATGCGGCCGGCGCGGCCGCGTCGAGCGCGATCACGCTCACCTCGACCTCGATCTTTCCCGCCTTCGCGAACGAGAGCGTCAGCGGAAAATTCCCGCCTGCGACAAGCGGCTGATGGAGGCCGACCAGCATGACGTGATAGCCGCTTGGCACGAGCGCGACGACGGCGCCGGCCGGAATGCCGATCGCGCCGACTGGGCGCATGCGCGCGACCGTGCCCTCCATGCGCATCACGTGAAGCTCGGCGCTGTCGGCGACCGGTGAGGCGACACCGACGAGCTCGTCGTTGCCAGTCCCGCGGTTCTCGATGCGCAACCACGCGCCGGCCGTTCGCGCGCCGGGAGGTGTCGCGCGGGCATAGGGCTCGACGATGCGAAGCGCGCCGAGCGAGTAGTCGCGCGCCTCGGCGGGCGCGCCCGCCAGGGCGAACGCGGCGACAAACGCACAAAGCCACGGTTGCAGGCGATGTATCATGACCCTCCGTTGCTGAACAGGATGATTCGCGAGACTGTCGCTCCGCGCGCCGGCCGTCCACGCGCGAATGCTCGCGTCGAGCAGATGGCGTGCCGGAGCGATCTCGAGCCCGGCGCGACGCGCCGAACGCCGGGAACAGCGGACGCTAGGCGGGAGCCGGAGGTGCTCGCGCATCGGCGAGCGCATGGCGGACGAGTGTCCTGCCCCTCAGTGCCGGCGGTGCAAGCGCACGCGGCGGCGAGAAAGCGATCACGGCAAGCGACGCCGACGCCGGAGGAGCTGCGCATCCCAAGCCCATCGCGCACAGCGCGCAGTGACCGGAGCCGTGCAGCGCTCCGGCCGGCGCCGAATGATCGTAAGTGCTGGCGGCGTGGGCGGAGCAGATGGCATCGCCGCCTGCCAGCGTCATTGCAAAAAGCGGCAACGGCAGAAGAAGCTGGCCGGCCAGCGCGAGTAGCGCAGCCGCGCGGCGAATGTCCACACCAGACATACGGACGATCGTAGCACGCCGGCGATGCGTCGAGCGGTGCACCGCCGGCAGTCATGTCGCGAGCGTTGCGCTACATCCCGGGCATCGCCGCCATTTGGGCGGTGCCGTTCATCCGTGACTTGAAGAACAGGAAGAAGTTCGAGCCGACCTCGACCGCGCGCCCCGCATTCTCGGCAGCGTCCATCGCGCGCGCCGACGTGATGCCGGTGGACCCGTCGGCGGCGGGCCAATCGGCGGAATCGAAGATCAGCACCGGACGAACCTCCCACCAGATCGAGCCGGTGTTGGTGTCGGAGTTGTCGACGACGTGGCTGTGGTTCGGCGTCGGCAGAAAGATGTTGCCGGTCGGCGGATTGGCCGTGATGCCGAGCGCGCCGAGCAGCGTCGACAGGTCGACCGACGACGCGTGCATCGTGCAGGTCCCCGGAACCGGATTGTTCGGGTCCGGACACTGCGTCGCGACAGCCGGATGGCTGAGCCAGGCGTTCGGGATGTAGCCGAAGATCGAGATCAGCGCGCTGCCGAGCGTTGAACCGCACAATTCGCCGGGCCGGCCACCGTTCGGGCACGGCATCGCGTCGGCCGGGTTGGTGTCGCTGCCGAACATCGGCACCAGCACATAGAGCGGTGACGTGTGCTTGATGTCCCCCCCGGTCGGGTCGTGCTTCGGCTCGGTGATCACCTGGCAGATCGGCGTCTGCATCTCTCCCGGATCGGACTGGGCCGGGACACCGTTGAAATCGAGGTCCTGGGTAGGCTCGTCGACGCAGTCGAAGCTCTGACCGTAGGTGAAGGTCAAAAGACGCCCGTTGCCGAATCCCAGCGTCTGGTTCGACGCGACCTGCGCCGACGCCGGCCCTGCCGCCAACGCGAGACAGCCGAGCGCTCCGAGTGCCAGAACGGTCGTCCGCGAGCGCAGCGTACCCTTCCTTGTGGTTCGTGCTTGCCGCAGTTCCATGTCGAACTCCTAGGGTGATCGGGTCGCGATGGCGACCTCGCCCGGGTGGATACGGCGGTCGACCCCGAATGGATGCGCCCGCGGTTCAGCGCCGCTTAAGCTCGGCCCCTTAGAATCGGTCCGAGCGGCCCCCTCGGCCCACTCCCGCCGGCACGCCAGTTCCGAGGCCGGCTGAGCGATGCGAATACTCCTCGTCGAAGACGACACGATGATCGGCAGGACGCTGCAGCAGGCGCTGACGCAGGACGGCTATGCGGTCGACCTCGTCGGCGACGCCGAAGCCGCGACGCTCGCACTCGACACGACGCCGGATGCCTGGGCGATGGTGCTGCTCGACCTCGGGCTGCCGAAAAAGAGCGGGCTCGAGCTCCTGCGCGAGCTGCGCCGGGGCGGCAACCGCGTGCGCGTGCTGATCGTGACCGCGCGCGATTCGGTGAACGACCGCGTCGAAGGGCTCGATGCCGGCGCGGACGACTATCTGACCAAGCCGTTCAGCCTCGACGAGCTCGCCGCGCGAATGCGCGCGCTGCTGCGCCGTGACATCGGGCGCGAAGACAATCTGCTGAGGCACGGCGAGCTCACGCTCGACACCGCGACGCGCGTCGTCACGCAGCGCGGACGCTCGATCGACGTCTCGTCGCGCGAGTTCGCGCTGCTTGCGGCGCTGCTCGAGCGCCCCGGCGCGGCATTGTCGAAGGCGCAGCTCGAAGAGCGCATCTACGGCTGGGGTGAGGAGGTCGAGAGCAACGCGGTCGAGGTCCACGTGCACAACCTGCGCAGGAAGCTCGGCGTCGACACGATTCGTACGCTGCGCGGCGTCGGGTACGCGCTCGCGTGAGTGCGCCGCCGCCGGCGTTCGATGAATGGGCGCAACGATGAGCTCGATCAGGCGCACGTTGCTCGTGTGGCTCCTCGCCGGACTCGCGGTGATCGCGCTCGCGGCGAGCGCGGCGACCTACGTCGCAGCACGGCGCGAGATCGGCTCGCTCCTCGACCTGCAGTTGAAGCAGCTCGCCTATTCGACCCGCATCGACGATCTCTTGCGCGGACAGCGCGCCGGCTTCGACAACCCCGACGTACTGCCGGGAACGGGCATCACGGAGCTGGTCACGCAGATCTGGGATCGCGACGGGGTCCTCGTGTACTGGACGCAGCCCGGCATGGGGCTGCCGGTCCCGGTGCGCGAAGGCTACTCGACGGTGAATCGCAACGGCCGCGTCTGGCGCGTCTACACGATGGTGCACGGCAGCCACGCGCTGCAGATCGCACAGCCACAGGACGAGCGCGACGCCCTCGCGACGCAAACGGCACTGCGCACACTGATCCCGTTCGCCGCGCTGATGCCGATCTTCGGCGTTCTGATCTGGCTCGGCGTCGGTACCGGGTTGCGTCCGCTCGAGTCCCTCTCGCGCGCGGTCGGCAAGCGCCGCCCCGACGCGATGGCGCCAATCGACGAGACCGGCCTTCCCGGCGAGCTGCGACCGCTTGGAGCGAGTCTCAACGGTCTGCTCGCGCGGCTTTCCGACGCGCTCTCCGCGCAACGCCGCTTCACCGCCGATGCGGCCCACGAGCTTCGCACGCCGCTCGCCGCACTCACGCTGCAGCTCGACCTCGCGCGCCGCTCGGGAACGCCTGGCGAGCTCGTCGCCTCGCTCGCCGATCTCGAAGCTGGCGTCGCACGCGCATCGCACGTCGTCGAGCAACTGATGACGCTCGCGCGCGTCGAGCCCGAGGCGCTCGCCCTGCAAAAGAGCCGCTGCGACCTCGTCGCGATCGCGAAGGACGCGATCGTCGCACGCGCGTCGCTTGCCGAGCGCAAGAAAATCGACCTCGGCCTTGCCCGCGCCGAAGTGGCGAGCGTCGATGGCGATCCGGCGGCGCTCGCCATCCTGCTCTCCAACCTCGTCGACAATGCGCTGCGCTACACGCCTCCGGGCGGTCGGATCGACGTATCGGTAAGCTGTCCCGACGGGGTGCCGGTCCTCGAGGTTGCCGACACCGGGCCGGGCATCCCCGCCGCGGAGCGCGAGCGCGTGTTCGATCGCTTCTACCGCGGTGCACATGCTGACGAACCCGGGAGCGGTCTGGGCCTTTCGATTGTCAAACGCATCGCTGACGCCCATGGCGCGACGATCGCGCTGGGCGCGCCGGCGAGCGGCAGCGGCCTCGTCGTCCGGGTGCGTTTCGGTCGTTAAGCTGCGGTTAAGGGGCAGCGTCTATAGTTGATCGTGCCGGCCCGGAACGGGCCCACGGCTTCACAGGAGAACCTCGATGAAACTGAAAAAACTGACCATTGCACTCGTTGCCGCCGGTTTCGGACTGGCGCTCGGTGCCGGATTCAATCGGCTCGATCCCCAGATACTGGGGGTCGCCGATGCAGCCACGCCGGCCGTCGTCGCCCCGGTGGCGCCCACCGCGGCGGCGCGCCTGCCCGACTTCACGGCGCTCGTCACGCGCGTCGGCCCGTCCGTGGTGAACATCAGCACCGTCGGCACCACCAAGACCACCGGGTTCGGCGGCGACCTCGGCCCCGACAATCCGTTCAACGAATTCTTCAAGCGCTTCGGCGGGCCGGGCATCGAAATGCAGCCCCGCGTGGTTCCGATGCGCGGCGAAGGCTCGGGGTTCATCGTGAGTCCCGACGGCTACATCGTCACCAACGCCCACGTCGTCGCCGGCGCGAACCAGGTCACCGTGAAGCTGACCGACCGGCGCGAGTTCACCGCGAAGGTCGTCGGTTCGGACAAGCGCACCGACATCGCGCTCCTGAAGATCGACGCGAAGAATCTGCCCGCACTCGACCTGTCCGATCCTCCAGGCGTCAAGCCCGGCGAGTGGGTGATCGCGATCGGTTCGCCGTTCGGCTTCGAGAACAGCGTTTCGGCCGGCATTGTCAGCGGCATCCACCGTTCGCTTCCGGGCGGACAGATGACGCCGTTCATCCAGACCGACGTCGCCGTCAACCCCGGCAACTCGGGCGGCCCGCTGATCAACACCGAAGGCCAGGTGGTCGGCGTCAATTCGCAGATCTACAGCCGCTCCGGCGGCTTCATGGGGCTGTCGTTCGCGATTCCGGCGCGCGTCGCCGAGAACGTCGCGCAGCAGTTGAAGGCGCACGGGCACGTCAACCACGGACGCCTCGGCATCGGCATCCAGGCGCTCGACCAATCACTCGCCGAGAGTTTCGGCCTGCCCGACTCGAACGGTGCGCTCGTCGGCAGCGTCGAGAAAGGCAGCCCCGCCGACAAGGCCGGCTTCCAGACCGGCGATGTCATCCGCAAGATCGACGGCACGGCGGTTTCCGACGCCACCGACGTGACGAGCCGGATCGGCAACCTGCAACCGGGTACCAAGGTCAACGTCGAAGTCTGGCGCGACAAGAAGCCGGTGACGCTCTCCGCAACCATCGGCTCGTGGGGCAATCAGAAGCAGGTCGCGAGCAACGGCTCCAACAGCGTCGACAGCGGCGACCGCCTCGGCGTCGCGGTGCGTCCGCTGACGCCCGACGAGAAGCAGGAGGTCGGCCACGGTGGCCTGCTCGTGCAGAACGTGACCGGACCCGCCGCCGATGCAGGTATCCAGCCGGGCGACGTGATCGTCAGCGTCGGTTCGACGAAGGTGACGACGATCGAGGGTCTGAAGAACCAGATCGCGAAATCCGGCAAGAACGTTGCACTGCTGATCGAACGCAACGGGCAGCAGATCTTCGTGCCGGTCACAATCGGCTGATCGGCGCGCGCCGGCGCACGCAGTTTGGACGGACGGCCGCGGGAATCTCCGCGGCCGTCTGCCGCCAGCCATGCGGCACCGCCGCGGCGTACGGCGCCGGACGCTCACGCGTAGCGCTTCCGGTTGAAGGCGTAGTAGAGGACGGGGATCACGACGAGCGTCAGCAGCGTCGACACGAGAATTCCGAAGATCAGCGTGATCGCGAGCCCGTTGAAGATCGGGTCGTCGACGATGAACGTCGCACCCACCATCGCGGCGAGGCCGGTGAGCGCGATCGGCTTCGCGCGTGCCGCGGCGGAGCTGACCACCGCTTCGACGAACGGACGCCCCCGCTCGGCCTGCAGGTTGATGAAATCGACCAGCAGAATCGAGTTGCGCACGATGATGCCGGCGAGCGCGATCATGCCGATCATCGAGGTCGCCGTGAACTGCGCATGGAGGAGTGCGTGCCCCGGCATCACGCCGATGATCGTCAGCGGGATCGGCGCCATGATGACGAGCGGAGTCAGGTACGAGCCGAACTGCGCGACGACCAGGAGATAGATCAGCACAAGGCCGACCGCGTACGCGATCCCCATGTCGCGGAACGTCTCGTAGGTGACCTGCCATTCGCCGTCCCACTTCAGCGCATACGCGCGAAACGGGTCCGACGGCTGACGCACGAAGTATTCATGAAGCGTGCCGCCCTCGGGAAGTGCGACGCCCGCGAGGCGATCGCGCACGCCGAACATGCCGTAGAGCGGGCTGTCGACGTGCCCGGCCACGTCGCCGATCACATAGGCCACGGGGAGCAGGTCCTTGTGGTAGCGCGTGACGTCGCGCTCGACCCGCCTCGCCTGCACGACCTCCGAAAGCGGCACCAACGCACCGGATGCACCGTGCACCTTCAGCGCGAGGAGCACGTCGAGCCTCGATTGCAGCCCGGCCGGCAGCGTGACCCTGATCGGCACCGCGTATTTCGCCTGGCCGTCGCGAAGCATCGTCGCGTCGTCGCCGTCGAGCGCCATCCCGAGCGTCGCGACGACGTCGCTCTGTGCGACGCCGAGCGCCACCGCACGCGCGCGGTCGACGTGCACGACGATCTTCGGCGCGCTCGCCGCGACCGAATCGTCGATGCCGACGATTCCCGGCTCCGTGGCGAACTCGCGCCGCACGAATTCGGCGACGTCGTTGCGCCCGGCACTGTCCGGACCGTAGATCTCGGCGACGATCGGCGACAGGACCGGCGGACCCGGCGGCACCTCGACGACCTTGACCTTGGCGTCCATCCGCGCAGCGATCGCCTCGAGCGCCGGCCGCACCGCCGTCGCGATCTCGTGGCTCTGGCGGTCGCGCCGGTGCTTGTCGACGAGGTTGACCTGGAGGTCGCCGTTCTCGGGGAGCTCGCGCAGATAATACTGGCGTACGAGACCGTTGAAGTTGATCGGAGCGGGCACGCCGGCGTAGCCCTCGTAGTCGGTAACCTCGGGGATCGTCGCAAGATAGTCGCCCATCGTGTGCAGCACGGCGGCGGTCCGCTCGACCGGCGTTCCGGCCGGCATGTCGACGACGACCTGGAACTCCGACTTGTTGTCGAATGGCAGCATCTTGAGGATCACGAGCTTCGCGACGACGAGCGACACCGACGCGACGATCGCGACGACGATCGCGATCCACAGCGCCCTGCGACGGCGGGCGCCCTTGTGCGCGTCGAGCAGCGGCATCAACACACGAGCGAAGCCCGCTGCGAGCCGCGCATCGAGCCGCGACGGCCGGTGCGCCGCGTGGACGGCCGGAGCGAGCTTCGCCGCGAGCCACGGCGTGACCGCGAACGCGATCGCGAGCGAGATCACCATCCCCATGCTCGCGTTGATCGGGATCGGGCTCATGTACGGGCCCATCAAGCCGGTGACGAAGGCCATCGGCAGCAGTGCCGCGATCACCGTCGCCGTGGCAAGGATCGTCGGCCCGCCGACCTCGTCGACCGCCTTCGGGATCAGCGATCCGAGCGGCGCGCCAGGATCGATTGCACGGTGACGGTGGATGTTCTCGACGACGACGATCGCGTCGTCGACGAGGATGCCGATCGAGAAGATCAGCGCGAACAGCGACACGCGGTTCAGCGTGAAGCCCCAGGCCCACGATGCGAAGAGCGTCGCGGCGAGCGTCAGCGTCACCGCCGTGCCGACGACCGCCGCCTCGCGCCGGCCCAGCGTGACAAACACCAACACGACGACCGAGAGCGTCGCGAAGACGAGCTTCTCGATCAGCTTCACCGCCTTGTCGTTCGCCGTCGCGCCGTAGTTGCGCGTCACCGTCACGTGCACACCCTCGGGGATCACGGTGTTGTCGAGCTCGTGGACGCGCGCGAGAACGCGGTTGGCGACGTCGACTGCGTTCTCGCCGGGCTTCTTGGTGATCGACACCGTGACCGCGGGAGATTCGCCCATCGCGTCGATGCCGGCCCGGCCCGCAGCGGGTCCTGCGCCGATCCAGACGTAGCGCACCGGGGGCGGCGGGCCGTCGACGACATGTGCGACGTCGGACAGGTACACCGGGCGGCCCGCCGACGCCCCGACGACGAGCGAGGAGACGTCTTCCGCCGAGCGCAGGAATTCGCCCGTCTCGACGACAATCGACCGATTGTCGGAGTCGATGGCGCCCGACTGGCCGACGGTATTCGCCGCCGAGAGTGCACGCCGCAGGTCGGAGGCGGCGAGGCCATACGCGGCAAGGCGCGCAGGGTCGAGCAGCACGCGCACGGCGCGCCCCGGTCCGCCGACCGTCGTCACCTCGCGCGTTCCGGGCACACGCTTCAGCTCGACCTCGATCGCGTGCGCGACCTGCTCGAGGTCGTAGCCGCTCCGCGCGCGATCGCGCGTCCACAGGGTCAGCGTGACGATCGGCACGTCGTCGATGCCTTTCGGCTTGATCAGCGGCGTCCCGACACCGAGCTGGGCGGGGAGCCAATCCTGATTGGAGAGGATCGTGTCGTACAGGCGCACGAGCGCGACGATGCGCGGCACGCCGACCTTGAACTGTGCGGTGACGATCGCCATTCCTGGCTTCGACACCGAGTAGACGTGCTCGAGGCCCGGCATCTGCGAGATCACTTGCTCGGCCGGCGTCGCGACCAGCGTCTCGACGTCCTTCGCCGATGCCCCGGGGAACGGGATCAACACGTCGGCCATCGTGACGTCGATCTGCGGCTCCTCCTCGCGCGGCGTGACGACGATCGCGAACGCGCCGGCGAGCAGCGCGACGAGCGCGATCAGCGGAGTGATCCGCGAGGCGAGGAAGAACGCGGCGATGCGGCCGGAGATGCCCATCGCCCGATGCGGATCGGTCACGACCGCGCGCCGGGCGCGCTCGTCTCGATGCCGGTTCTCACGGGATCGAGCGAGACGCGCTCGCCGGCTTCGAGTCCTGCGGCAACCTCGATCGTGCCCTCGCCCGCCGGTTCGCCAAGCCGCACCTGGCGAAGCTGCGCGCGGCCGTCCGCGCCGACGACGTACACCGCGGTAACCTCACCACGCCGGAGCACGGCGGCCTCGGGAACGACGAGCGCCTTCACTCGGCCCGTGGCAAACGCCGCGCGGGCGTACTGGCCGGGCATCAGCCCTGCGGCGTCAGGCAAGTCGAGACGCACCTGACTCGTGTGCGTGGCAACGTCGGCGACCGGGATCACCGTCACGCCACGCGGCGCGAGCGAGCGCGACAGTGAAGGAATCTCGATTGCGATCGCTGAGGCGGTGAGGTCGGCTCGAGCGAGAGCGGCCTGCGCGAGCGTCGCCGTCACGCGCAGCGCCTTCGGATCGAACATCGTGACGAGCGGCCGGCCTGGAGTCGCCATGTCGCCCACTTGGACGTCGGTCGACGCGACGACACCGTCGTACGGTGCGGCGATCGTCGTGTAGCTCGCCGACGTGGCGGATACCTGTGCGTTGGCGACCGCCGCGGCAGTCTGCGCCTCGGTGGCGAGGTACTGCGCGCGCGCCTGGTCGAGCGCCGCCTGGCTGATGAACTTCTCGTCCGCGAGCTTCCGGCTGCGCTCGAACGCCGCACGGGCGTTGGCGAGATTCGCCCGCGCTTCGCGCACCTGGCTTCGGCTCGCCGCTTCTGCCTGGCTCGCGCTGCGCGGATCGATCCTGACCAGAATCTCGCCCGCCTTCACCGAATCGCCGGCCGCCACGTCGAGTGCGACGACTCGGCCGGCGACCTGCGCACCGAGAATCGAGCTGCGCACCGCCTCGACGACGCCTTCGGCGAGCGTGCGGCGCTCGACCTCACGGTAGGCAACGGTTGCCAGGGGAGCCGCCGCCGGCGCCGCACCGCGTCCCGGCGAAGGCTCGACGGCGTGCGACTTCGTTCCGGGCCATGCGCCAACCGCGACCGCCGCGATCACGAGGGCCGCGACGGCGAGCGCCGGCGTGGCTCGTGCGCGAATCGAGGCGCTCATCGCCTTCGTCGCGTCACCGAGTGCGGCACGTCCGGATCCCGAGCAGGTGATAGGCGGGACACCAGCCGGCGAATCCGGTGGCGAGCGGAACGAGTCCGACGAGCGCCCACCAGCGATTCGCGCCTTCGAGCACGAAGTAGAGCGCGACGATCACGAGCCCCGCGGCGATCCGCACGGCGCGGTCGGCCGAACCGACGTTGGCCTGCATGGAAACCTCCCGGTTTCGGGTGAAGGATCGAAACGAGCTTAGAACGTCGCGAGCGGCGAATCTGTGACCTGGATCACAGAGCGCACGATCGACTGGCCAGCGCACGGCTACACTGCGGCCGTCGGCCTCGCACTGCTGTTTTCGGCCGGCCGCCGACACGCTGCGTGAGCCCGGATCCGAACGCCCCCAGGAGCGCTTCCTCCGCACCGACCGTCGCCGCGCTGCGCGCGCTCTTCCCGGCGCTCGCCGACGCGGCACCGTCGACGCTCGCGCGCATCGTGCTGCACGGCATTCACCGGAAGGCTACCGCGGGCTCGGTCGTTTTCGACGCGCGTACGCCTTGCGCGGGCTTCCCGCTCGTACTCGCCGGAACACTCAAGGTCCTGCAGCGCTATCCGAACGGACGCGAGTTGCAGCTCTACCGCGTCAAGCCCGGCGAGAGCTGCCTCCTGTCGGGAAGCTGCCTGCTCGGCCACGCCGACTACACGGCGAGCGGCGTGGCCGAGAGTGACCTCGAGCTCGGCAGCGTACGCGAGATCGTGAGCCGGCTGTTGCGCGCCTTCGAGGACAAAGGCTGGGTCGATCTCGCGCGCGAGCGCATCCGGATCACCGACCGCAACGCGCTCGCGGCCCTCGCGAAGGCCTGACGCACCCGCCCCCGCGGCTGCGCCAGGCGCGCGGCAAGGTTAGTCGCCCTCGTCGTCGAGCCAGCGCGATGTGTAGGCGCGAAGCTTCGTGCGCTGCTCGGGCGTCAGCACCGCCCGGATCTGGTTGTCGGCTTCGACGTGCGCCTTGACGAGCGTGCGCCGCAGATCGTCGACCTTCTTCTCCTCGTCGGCGATCGCGTTGGGGTCGGACGGGTCCGCGCGATACAGGTTGGCGAGCCGATAGCGCTCCGCTTGGAGCGACCCCATCGTGTCCCAGTTCTTGCGCCGCACATCTTCGTGGATCGCAGCGATCTTCTGCTGCTGATCGGCGCTGAGGTCGAGCTGCGCGAGTGCCGGGCCGAGCCGCGGTCCGCCGCCCCAGCTGCCGTAGCCATTCATCATGCCCGGACCGCCGCCCCAGCCGCCGTAGCCGCCCATCATTCCCGGACCGCCGTCCCGGCCGCCGTAACCGCCATAGCCGTTCATCATCCCCGGACCCGGTGCCCCTGCAGGCTGCGCAAATGCGACGCCCGCCGCGAAGAGCGCACCCAGCGCCGTGACCATCGTCGATCGCCTCAACTTCATCGTCCTTCTCCTCAGCATTCGAAATGCGCCGTCGCCCGCGCCCGGTGTGCAACCGGCGGCGCACGCAACTCGAGCGATCATCGCGCGTTCGTCAGCAGTGCAATTTGACCGAAGTCAACAGGAAACGTGCCGGCGGCCGCCAGAATCGAAACGCGATGAACACGATCGCACTTCTGCAGTTCGCACGCGGACCGGGCCTCGCAATTGCGGTCGCGGTATTCGCGCTCGGAACGGCGTGGCGGCTCCTTCATCTGCTGATGCGCCCGTCGCGGCGCGACCTCTCGGCACCTCGCTCGACGAAAACGGTCCGCGGCGCGCTGCGCGCGATCGTCGCGAAGAGCTGGCATCCGGCGTCGATCCGCGAGCGCACGCTGCCCGGAACGCTGCACGGCTACGCGTATCACATCGGGCTCGCGGTCATCGTCTTCGGCTTCGCTCCACACATCGCGTTCATCGCTCGCTACACGGGGCTCTCGTGGCCAGCGGTGCCAGGCTGGGTGTTCGCGCTCGCGGTGGCCGCCGTGTTCGTCGGCATGGGCTACGCGCTGATGGCGCGGCTTACGTCGTCCGTGCTGAGACTGATCTCCGGATTCGACGACTATGCGAGCTGGGCGATCACGCTGCTTCCCGTCGTGACGGGCATGGCGGTGCTGACGCTTCCACCCGACGCGACCTATCCGCTGCAGCCACTCCAACCGGGTCCGCTCGCGGTCCACCTGCTGTCGGTCGAGCTCCTGCTCATCTGGCTACCGTTCGGCAAGCTCTCGCACGCCTTCATGGCGTTCGTCTCGCGCGGCGTAACCGGTGCCGAGTTCGCGCGCAAGGGGGTGAGCCCGTGAACGCCCCCGACGTGCGCGGCAGTCGGGTCGAGGCAGGCCTCGCGCATCCGCTCGATTTCGACAGTCCGCGGCTCTCGGTGCAGAAGCCCGCGGTGCGCTACGACGTCCAGGGCGAGCGCAGCGACGCCGATCGCGTCGCGTCGGCGGTGTCGGCGTTCACGCGCGACTTCGGACGCGACGTCGCGACCTGGCTCGAGTCGTGCATCCATTGCGGCAATTGCGCCGAGGCGTGCCCGTTCTATCTCGCCACCGGCGAAGCGAAGTACACGCCGACGTGGAAGCTCGAGCCTTTCGCTCGCGCCTATCGTCGCGAGGCCGGGCCGTTCGCCTGGCTTTACCGTTCGCTCGGGATGCGCTCGAAGGTGACCGTCGAGGAGCTCGAGGCGTGGCAGGAGCTCGTCTACGACACGTGCACGCTGTGCGGGCGCTGCACGCTCGCCTGCCCGATGGGCATCGACATCGCGAGCCTCGTCGGACTCGCGCGCCACGGCATGGCGCAGGCGGGCCTCGTGCCGCACGAGCTGTGGGCGGTCTCCGAGCGCGCGGCGCGCGAGGGAAGTCCGCTCGGCGCGACGCCCGCGGTGCTGCAGGAGCGCCTCGAGTGGCTCGCCGACGAGCACGAAGTCGCGTTCCACATCGACCTGCCGCGCGCCGACGTCCTCGTCACGTTCTCGTCGATCGAGATCATGAAGTATCCGCTGTCGCTGGTCGCGACGGCCCGGGTGATGGAGCACGCCGGCTGCTCGTGGACGATCTCGTCGGCCGGCTACGAGGCGACCAACTTCGGCATGCTCGCCGGCAGCGCCGACTGGCAGCGGCGCATGACGATGAAGATCATCGATGCCGCGATCGCCTGCGAGGCGAAGATCGTCGTGCTACCCGAATGCGGCCACGCCTACTCGGCGTTGCGCTGGCAGGGCGCCGGCATGCTCGGCCGCCCGCTGCCGTTCAGGGTCCTGCACATCTCCGAGTTTCTCGCCGAGAACCTCGCAAGCGGCAGGATCCGCGTACGCCGCGCATTGGGCTCGGTCGCCTTCCACGATCCGTGCCAGATCTCGCGCCGCGGCGGCGCGACGCAGGCGCCGCGCGACGTGCTGGCCGCACTCGGGGTCGAGCTTCGCGAGGCGAAGGACGCGGGTGACCTCGCCTTCTGCTGCGGCGGGGGCGGCGGAGTGATTGCGAACCACCGCGCCGACGAGCTTCGCTACCGCGCGTTCGGCATCAAGATGGCCCAGCTCGACGCGACCGGCGCCGACGCCATGGTCACGAGCTGCAGCAACTGCCGCCAGAGCTTCGACGACGGCAGTGCGCACTTCGGCTGGGACCGCAGCATGGGGAGCCTCCTCGAGCTCGTCGCCGATCATCTCGACGGGACCGCCGCCGCGGGACCGCGGGCCGGCGTCCACGCCGGGGCTTGACACCCCGGCGTAATATATTCGACATTTCTAATATCCGGTCCCGGCGTCGACGCGGGTGACCGTCGTTTCCGCGCGGGGCGGTCGTCCAGCGAACCGTCGGCGCGCCCGGTCTACCCTCAGGAGGATGAGCATGGAGTTCGACAAGGATCTCGACGCGCGCGGGCTCAACTGCCCGCTGCCGATTCTTCGCGCGAAGAAGGCGCTCGGCGAACTGACGACCGGGCAGGTGCTGCGGATCGTCGCGACCGACCCAGGTTCGGTCAAGGACTTCGAGGCATTCGCCAAACAGACCGGAAACGCCATCGTCGAGCAGTCGGCGTCCAACAAGGAATTCACCTTCTTCCTGCGGAAGAAGTGACGTGCCCGCCCGGTGGGCGAGGCGCCATGCGGTATTCGTCGGGCACGACGTCTACCGGCGGCCCGCGTACGGAAGGATGCATCCGCTCGCCATCCCTCGCGTCGAGGTGGTGGTCGATCTCGCGCGTGCACTCGAGTGGTTCGACGACGGCGAGTACCGGACGAGCCCGCAGGCGACCGAAGCCGAACTCGCGTGGTTCCACGATCCGGTGTATATCCGGGCATTGCGCGAAGCGAGCGACGCCGGCGCCGTCTCCCCGGCGATCCGCGAGCGCCACGCCATCGGCACGATGGAAAATCCGATCTTCCCGGGGCTCTTCGAGCGTGCCGCGACCTCCGTCGGCGGATCGATCCGCGCGGCGGAACTCGCCCTCGAAGGTCACGTCGCCTTCCATCCCGCAGGCGGGACCCATCATGGCCGGCGCGACCGCGCAAGCGGCTTCTGTTACTTCAACGACCCGGTGTTCGCGATCCTGCGGCTGCTCAGGGCCGGTGTCGAGCGCATCGCCTACGTCGACGTCGACGCTCATCACGGCGACGGCGTCGAAGCGGCCTTTGCGAGCGACCCTCGCGTCGTCACGATCTCGGTCCACGAGGCGGGGCGCTGGCCGCATACCGGCACGCTCGCCGATGCGCGCTCGCCGCGCGTGTGCAACCTTCCGGTCCCCCCAGGCTGCAATGACGACGAGTTCGCCCTCGTCTTCGACGATGTCGCGCTTGCGCGCGTTGCCGAGGCGCGACCCGAAGCCGTCGTGATCACCTGTGGCGGTGACGCGCTGGCGGGCGATCCGCTGACGACGATGGCGCTTTCCAACGTCACACTGTGGGATGCCGTGCTGCGTGCGGTCGACGAGGCGCCGCACGCGGTGGTGCTGGGCGGCGGCGGCTACAACCCGTGGACGCTGACGCGCTGCTGGACCGGGCTGTGGGGCCGGCTCTCGGGCCGCGCGATCCCGGCAGCACTTCCCGCCGCGGCGACGGCGATCCTGCGCGAGCTTCGCTGCGATCTCGTCGACGACGACGACGTGCGGCCGGAATGGTTGACCACACTCGCCGACGTGCCGGTCCCCGGCGTCGTGCGCGACGCGGCGATCGCGCTTCGCGACGAGGCACTGGCAAGGATCGCGGCGCCATACGAGGAGATCCCGTAATGAGCTGGTTCGATTCGATCGCCGCCGTGGAGGAGCTCGAGGACGCGCCGCTCGACGCTGCCCTCATCGCCGACTTCGAGCGCTGCGCCGACTCGGTCGTCGGCCGCGAGATCCGCTTCTCGACGCCGACGTTCAAGGCCTATTCGAGCTGCGACCTCGCCGGCTGCGGCAAGAACGCGTTTCCCGCGTTCTCGGTCACCGCGGGTGCATGCGGCCTCATGTGCGATCACTGCCAGGCGAAGATCCTCGAGCCGATGATCCCGGCGACCCACCCGGCGATGCTCGACCGCAAGGTACGCGAGATGATCGACACGCAGGGATTGCAGGGATTCCTGCTCTCCGGGGGCTCGAACCGCAGAAACGAGATCGCCTACGAGCGCTTCTTCCCGGTGATCGAGGGCCTGAAGCGCGACCACCCTGAGCTCAAGATCGCGATCCACTCGGCGCTGCTCTCGCCCGATCGCGCACGCGGGATGGAGGCCGCCGGCGTCGACACCGCGATGATGGACGTCATCGGCGCGCAGCAGACGATCCACGACGTCTATCACCTCGACCGCCCGGTCGCGGACTTCGAGGCGACGCTCGCGGCGCTCTGCGCGACGCGGATGGAGGTCGTGCCCCACATCGTGATCGGACTCCACTACGGACGCATCGTGGGCGAAGCGAACGCGCTCGACATCGTCGCGCGCCACCCGGTGCACTCGCTGGTGCTCGTCGTCATCATGCCGTTCTACGCGAAGCCGGGAACGTTCGAGACACCCGCTGCCGCCGACGTCGGACGGATCTTCCTCGAAGCGCGCCGGCGCATCATCGACCGGGCGGTGTTGCTCGGCTGCGCGCGGCCCCCGGGGATGCATCGACACGTCACCGACGCCTACGCGGTAGCGGCCGGCCTCGACGGCATCGCGTTTCCTGCCGAGGGCACGCTCGCCGTCGCCAACGCGATCGGCCGCCCGGCGGTGCAGGAGCACGCCTGCTGCTCCATCAAGACCGGACGCTCGATCAAGCTGCATCCGCGCCGGGTCGGCGCGACGGCATGACCCGCGTGGGCGCAAGCGCGTGACAACGTCGATTCCCGCGACGATCGACGTTCTGTGCGTCGGCCTCGGCCCTGCCGGGGCGCGCGCCGCGGCAACGGCCGCGCGCGCCGGACTCGCGGTCGTCGCCGTCGATCGCCGGCGCCGCGCGGGGCTTCCGGTGCAATGCGCCGAGTTCGTTCCCGCACTGATCGGCTCGACCGTGCGCGCGCTCGCCGAATCGGTGCGCCAGTCGATCCGCGCAATGGAGACGCGAATCGAGGCCTGCACGCCGGACCTCACTGACCCGTTTCCGGGGCAGATGCTCGACCGTGCCGCGTTCGACGCTGCGCTCGTCGCCGAAGCGGTCGCGATGGGCGCCGACTGCCGCTTCGGCGTCAGCGCGCGGGCAGTCGGCCCCGATGGCTGCGTGGCGCTGTCCGACGGGACGCACGTCCACGCTTCGGTGCTGATCGGAGCAGACGGCCCGCGCTCGGCGGTCGGCCGCGCGATCGGGAGCGTCAACCGTCGTCTCGTCGAAACGCGGCAGATCACCGTGCCGCTGCGCTTGCCGCACGACGCCACCGACATCTTTCTGTCGCGCGACATTCCCGGCGGCTACGGCTGGCTGTTTCCGAAGCGTGACGTCGCGAACGTCGGCGCCGGGGTCGATCCCGAACATCGCGGGATGCTGAAGGAAATCGTCGACGCGCTGCACGCGAAGCTTGCCGATTCCGGTCGCGTCGGACGCGAGGTGCTCGCGATCACCGGCGGCGCGATTCCCGTCGGCGGCATGGTGAAGCCGACTGCGACGCTCGGCGCGACGCAGGTGCTCCTCGCCGGCGACGCTGCCGGGCTCGCGAACCCCGTCACCGGAGCCGGCATCGCTGCCGCCGTGCATTCGGGCACGCTCGCGGGCGAGTTCGCCGTCGAGGCACTGCGCGGCGATGCCGGCACGCTCGCTGCCTACGAGGACGAGCTCGACGCGCTGTTCGGCGCGGCGCTCGCACGCGCGCGGCGGCGTCGCGACGAACTTGCGCAGGCGCTGCGCAGCGCGGTAGCGCCGGCGCCCGCGGCGCTGCGGCGCGGCTGGGTCGCGTACCCCGAATACTGGGCGGCGTGACCGCGCGGCAGCATGGATGCCCCGGCCACGACGCAGAAGACGAAGATGCGAGGACACTGACATGAGCTGCTACCGACCCGAAGCCGCCGTCACCGAGGCTGCCGCCGGCGAGCCCGCCGTCGCCGATGCCGCCGCGACCGCCACCGCGCTCCCCGGCGGCACGCATCCCCTCGATCACAACCCGTGGGCGCTGATGCAGCCGCGCGCGCCGGCCCGTCCGCCGAAGGAGGCTCGCAACGGTGCGCGCGTGATCGCCAACCACGTGCCGCCGCAGGGCGTCTACCTGCCGAACAACAACGTGCTGACGCCGTTCATGCGTTCGCCCGAGTACGTCCAGATGTCGACGGCGGCGGCGATCACCCTCGGCATCATGCCGGGGAAGATGTATCGCTGCGGCTGCACGCGCTGCCTCAACCTGCTGCTCACCTATCCGGAAGGATGCCGCGCGAACTGCGCGTACTGCGGGCTCGCGCGTCACCGCGAAGCCGAGCGCGACTATGCAGACCGCAACTTCATCCGCGTCGACTGGCCGGCAGTGCCGCTCGCCCAGGCGATCGACATTGTCGCGAAGGACGGGACGAAGACGCCGTTTCACCGCATGTGCATCTCGATGATCACCCACCCGCGCTCCGACGCCGACACGGTCTCGGTGCTGAAGGCGTGGACCGATCGTGTCGACCCGTCGACCGTGCCGGTATCGATCCTGTCCAATCCGACGACGATGGAGCGCGACGACGTCGTCAGGCTGCGCGAGCTCGGCGCCGACATCTTCACCGTCGCGCTCGACGCCGCCACGCCGGAGCTCTTCGAGCGCACGCGCGGCCGCGGCGTGCAGTCTCCACACAGCTGGGCGAAGTACTGGGAGATCCTCCACCACGCGCGCGACGTCTTCGGAGCGCAGCACTTCGGCGCGCACATCATCGTCGGAATGGGGGAGACTGAGCACGACGTGCTGTCCCTCGTCCAGCGTCTCGTCGACCTCGGCGGGCACAGCCACATGTTCTGCTTCTTCCCCGAGCAGGGCTCGCTGATGGACCACCTTCCGGCGACGCCGCGCGACCAGTGGCGTCGTGTCCAGCTCGGCCGCTACCTGATCGACTACGGCGGCGTGCGCGTCGACAACATGCGCTTCGACGGTGACGGCCGCGTGACCGATTTCGGCATTCCTGCGGGCGAGCTCGACGACGTCATCGATCGCGGCGTCGCGTTCCGCACGTCGGGCTGCCCGGGCAAGTTCGCCGACGATGTCTCCGCCTGCGACCGGCCCTACGGCGATTCGCCTCCGTCCGACATCGCGAGCTACCCGTTCGCGCCGAATCGAAGCGACATCAGGACGATCCGCAAGCAGCTGCGCATCGTGCCGGAGCACAGGGCAACGGTGACGCCGGCGCCGCACCATCGGGTACCGGTGACGCCAGCGCCGCAGCATGGGGCGCCGGTCACGACCCCCGACGGCGCTTCCTGACGGCATGCCGCCGATGCCCGGCCCGGCGAGCGCGCCGCGCGCGTTTCGCGTCATCGATACGGGGCTGCGGCCGGGACGCGAGCAGATCGCCTTCGACCAGGCGATGATCGATCTGCACAAGGCGCATGCGATTCCCGACACGATCCGCTTCCTGCGCTTCCCTCCGACGGTGCTCGTCGGCCGGCATCAGGTGCTGTCGCGCGAGGTCCGCGTCGCATGGTGCCGCGCCAACGGGGTCGGCATCGTACGCAGGATTACCGGCGGCGGGGCGATCTGGTTCGACGAGGGACAGCTCGGCTGGTCGCTGGTGTTCGGCCGCGCGACGCTTCCAATCCCTTCGCTCGCCGATCTCGCTCGCGCCATCTGCGAAGCGGCGGCGGCCGGATTGCGCAGGCTCGGGGTCGACGCTCGTTACCGTCCGCGCAACGACATCGAGGTCGACGGCCGCAAGCTCTCCGGGACCGGGGGCTTCTTCGACGGCGACACGCTGTTCTATCAGGGAACGGTTCTGGTCGACATGGATGCGCAGCGGATGCTCGCCGCGCTCAACGTGCCCGCAGCCAAGCTCGCGCGCAGAAGCCTCGACACCGCCGCGCAGCGCGTGGTGACGCTAAAGGAGCTCCTCGGCACCGCCCCGCCTCTCGCCGACGTTCGCGCGGCGCTCGTCGGAGGGTTCGCGGCCGAGCTCGGCATAACCGCGGCGGAAGGAGCGATCACCGGCGACGAGGAAGTGCTCGCAAAGCGCTACCACGACGAGGAAATCGGCACCGATGCTTTCGTCGCGTCGATCGATAAGCCCGACGACGAAGGAGAGACGTCGGCGGGCGCACGCGTGCTGTCGGCGACGTGCGCCAGCTCCGGCGGAACGATCACCGCGTGGGTGCGCGTCGAGGGACCGCGGCTCGCGCAGCTTCGTGAAGTACTCTTGACCGGCGACTTCTTCGTCGCGCCGCCGCGCACGGTCCTCGACCTCGAAGCCGCGCTCCGCGGCACGCCGGCGGCCGAAGTGCGTGCGACGGTGCAGCGTTTCTTCGCTGCGGCGAAGCCGGGACTCCTGAGCGTCACGCCCGACGACTTCGCGCAGGTGATCGTCGCAGCGGTCGAATCGGCGCACCCGCCGGGGGCGGCCCGCGTGCAGTCGTGAAGCTGATTCACGTCGCCCAGCACACGTCGTCCGAGTACCTCGGTTTGATCGAGGACCACCTCGAGGGGCGCGGGATCCGCTTTCGCTACTACCGGCCGTTCGCCGAGCGCGGCGGCCTGCCGATGCCGGTGACCGTGCGCGACGGATTGATTCTGCTCGGCGGTGGCCCGTGGGGCTCGGCCGGCGTGCGCGACCTGCCGACGCTGGAACGAGAGGTCCAGCTTGCGCGCAATTGCCTCGGACGCGGCGTCCCGGTGGTCGGAATCGGTCTCGGCGCTCAGATTCTCGCGATCGCCGCAGGAGGCGGTTCAGAGGCCGCTCCGCTCGAATGCTCGACCGGCGATGCGTCGAGGACCGACGCATCGGCGCTGGGCGGCCTTCTTCCGGAAACGTATCCCATTGCGACCTACATGCGCGACCGCGCGCACCCCCCCGTCGATGCCCGCATCCACGCCCGCGATGCATCGGGGCGCCCCGCACTGTGGCAGGTCGGCGCCAACAGCCTTGGCTTCTCCGGGCACCCGGGCCTCAAGGTCGCGATGGTCGAGGA
>Ga0157370_10002760_pt1 | contig 20986 bp, 17 predicted proteins | sample C35metaG_FD_113463 | JGI IMG/M metagenome (GOLD analysis project Ga0157370, IMG submission 113463) | Corn rhizosphere microbial communities from Kellogg Biological Station, Michigan, USA - C3-5 metaG | ecosystem: Host-associated > Plants > Roots > Rhizosphere > Soil | place: USA: Michigan...
AACATGGCCGACGAATACGTGATGAACGCCGCCGGCAGCAACTTCATCGACATGGACGTGTTCGCGGCCGGCCCCGGGGTGCGGCAGCTGTCCGACGAGTTCGACCACTACTGGAACAGCACGGTCGTCGACCCGGTGGGGCGCAGCGCCCGCAGCGTGCTCGCGCCCGAGCAGCTGCGACAGAACTTCGACAGGCTCACGGCCGCCGCCAGGCCGCCGCAGGCGCCGCGCATTCCGCTCGACGGCAGGATCGCCAACCCCGTCGAAGGCGAGCCCTCCCTGCTGCCGCAGGAGATGGTGCCGATGCTGAGTCTGCCCTTCGAGCTGGCCGAGGCCCGGCTCAGCCCGCTGCTGTGGGCCCGTGCGCGGGTGCTGTTCGATCCGCTCAGCAAGACCGAGGGCCTGAACGAACGTGAGAACTCCATCAAGGGCACGGTGACCGAGGGTGTGATCCGGTGGTTCCGCACCTCGCGATCGAGCATCAAGATGGTGTCGCCGTACTTCGTGCCCTCCGACGCGGCCGTGGCCAGCCTCGCCGAGGCGCAGGCCGCGGGCATCAAGGTCGAACTGGTCACCAACTCGCTGGCCTCCACCGACGAGCCCTGGGTGTACGTGGGCTACTGGCCGCACATCCACGAGCTGCTGAAGTCGGGCGTGGCCATCTACGAGCTGAGCCCCACGCTGAGCGTGAAGCGAGGCAAGCTCGGCATCCTCGGCCATCGCACCGGCGCCCTGCACATGAAGAACGGCATCGTCGACCACAAGGAGGTGTTCCTGGGCTCGATGAACCTCGACCCGCGCTCGGCCCGCCTCAACACCGAGCTGGGCCTCATCATCGAGAGCCCGCAGATGGCCAGGCAGCTCGACAGCTTCGCCGATGCCGGCAGCGCCTACCGCCTGCGGCTGGACGCGAGCGGCCGCGACATCGAATGGGTAGAGGACAACGAGGACGGCACGCAGACGGCCTACGACGTGCCGCCGGAAACCACCGCGTGGCAGCGGTTGAAGCTGCGGCTGATCGCGCCGTTCATTCCGGTGAGCGAGCTGTAGCCCGCTCGAGGCCGATCACACATTGCTGGTCGCGCGCACTTCCTCGATGCTGGTCTGCCCGGCCAGCACCTTCTCGATGCCGTCCTGGCGCAACGTGCGCATGCCCTCACCCAGTGCGGCCTGCTGCAGCTCCTCGGCGCGCGCGCCGGTCTGCACCAGGCGGCGCAGGGTCCTCGACATGGTCATCAGCTCGTGGATGCCCACGCGGCCCTTGAAGCCGGTGTCGCCGCAGTGCTTGCAGCCCTTGCTGGTGTAGGTGTGCAGCCGGCCGTCGCGGCCGTGGCGCTGCACCCAGTCCGCCAGAACCGCCTGGCGCTGCGCCGCGTCGCGCTGCTGCTCGGGTCCGAAGGCGTGCATGTAGTCATCGAGCAGTTCGCCGATGGCCTCGGGGCTCGCGGGCGTGCCGGTGGTGCACTGCGTGCACAGCCGCCGCACCAGCCGCTGCGCAAGCACGGCCAGCAGCGAGTCGGCGAAGTTGAACGGGTCCATTCCCATGTCCAGCAGGCGGGTGACGGTCTCGGGGGCGCTGTTGGTGTGCAGGGTCGAGAGCACCAGGTGGCCGGTCAGCGAGGCCTCGATGGCGGTCCTGGCGGTTTCCTCGTCGCGGATCTCGCCCACCATGATCACGTCGGGGTCGGCGCGCACGAAGGCGCGCAGTGCCTTGGCGAAGGTCCAGTCGATCCGCGGATTGACCTGCACCTGCCTGAGCCCCGCCTGCGTGATCTCGATCGGGTCTTCGGCCGTCCAGATCTTTCGCTCCGGCGTGTTGATGTGCATCAGCGCCGAGTGCAGCGTCGTGGTCTTGCCCGAACCCGTGGGCCCGACGCACAGCACCATGCCGTAGGGGCGCTCGACCGCCTGGGTGAGTTGCGCGAGATTGCGCGGCGAGAGGCCCAGCGCGTTCATCGCGATGGGCTTGGCCGACGCAAGGAGGCGCATGACCACGTCTTCCAGGCCGTTGTTGGTCGGGATGGTGGCAACGCGCAACTCGATGCGGTGCTGCGGCGAGTACTTGCCGAAGTTGATCTTGCCGTCCTGCGGCTTGCGCTTCTCGCTGATGTCCAGGTCGCACATGATCTTGATGCGCGCCACCACGGCGTTGCGATAGCTGGACGGAAGCTCCAGGTACGTATAGAGCCGGCCGTCGCGGCGAAACCGGATACGGGTCTTTTCGTCGCCGGGCGAGCTTTCGACGTGGATGTCCGATGCGCCTTCGCGGTGCGCTTCCAGGATCATGCTGTTGATCATGCGCACCAGCGAGTTGTCCGATTGCTCGATCGGCGCCTCGGTGCTGGCGATCGAGCGGCCTTCTTTCTCGAGCGTTTCGAGCAGTTCGCTGGTGCCGGCCATGTCGAATTCCAGCGGCCGCATCGGATCGAGGCTGGCCGGGCGCGGTGTCGCGGGGTCCCCGAGCTTCTCGTAGGCCTTGTGCAGCACGCCGTCCAGGTCGAGGCATTTCCCGACCACCGGAACCACCTTCACCTGGGCAATGAATTCCACCTCGTCGATCGCCGAACGCCGGTTCGAGGGATCGTCCAGCGCGAGGACCAGGCGGCCCTCGTGCAGCATCAGCGGCATCACCTGCAGGCGTTGCGCCGCGCTGTGGCCGATCTTGCGCAAGGCCTCGGCGGACGGCGCGAACAGGTGCAGGTTGACCAGCGGATAGCCCATCTTGTGCACCAGCGCCGTCTGCAGCTGGGCGCGGTTGATCATGCCCATGCGCACCAGCGTCTCGCCCAGCGGCACCGTGGGGGCGAGCTGCTGCTGCGCCAGCCCACCGTGCAGCTGCTCCGCCGTGATCATGCCCAGCGACATCAGCGTCTGGCCGATCTGCGCAATCGGCATGCGGGTCTGGGCATCGAGTTCGGCCAGCAGTTGTTCCGGTGTGGTGACTTCGGCGGATGGCATGGATGGGATCTCCTGTTCTGGTTTCTCCGCGCCGGCGTGCATGACGTGCCTTGGCGTGGAGCGGTGCTGCGGCCGGGGCCGCGGTTCATGGGCAATGAATGGATCAATCGGAAAAGAACTCGAACCTGTTCCTTCCCGCCGACTTGGCGGCGTACAGCGCGCTGTCCGCATGCGCCAGCAATTCCTCGGCGGTGACCGGTGCATCGCCGCCCTGGCGGAATGCGATGCCGATGCTCGTCGTGACCTGCAGCCGCTGGCTGTCGAGGCGAAACGCGGGTGCGCGAATCTGCGCGAGGATTTTCTGTGCAACGGCTGCCGCCGCGTCCCGCGCAGGCAGGTTTTCCAGCACGACGACGAACTCGTCCCCCGCCAGCCGCGCCACGGTGTCGGTGGCGCGTACGCTGGACCGCAGGCGGTTGGCGTATTCGGCCAGAACGCTGTCGCCACTCGCGTGGCCCAGCGTGTCGTTGATGGTCTTGAAGGCGTCGATGTCCAGGAACATCAGGGCCATCGCGCTTCCGGTGCGCTGCGCGCGCAGGAGCGCCGCGGGCAGGAGCTCGTTGAAGGCGAGCCGGTTCGGCAGGCCCGTGAGCGTGTCGAGCCGGGCCAGCTCGATCAGCTGGCTCTCCACCGCTTTCAGCGCCGTGATGTCCAGGCACAGCGAGAAGATGCCGTGCGTGGACCCGTCCGCGCCGATGTCGGGCACCAGGCTGACGCGCGTGACGCGGTCTGTGCCGCCGGTTCCGGTCTGGTCCTCGAATTCGACACGCTCGCCGGCAAGCGCCCGGTCGATCATGGCCTTGCGCTTGCGGTACACGCCGGCGCCCACCACGTCGTGAAGCGGGCGGTCCAGCAGTTGGGAGGGGTCCAGCCCGAGCCACTCGCGATGGGTGGCATTGGCGAAGGTCACGTTCTCCTCGCGGTCGATGTAGGTGATGAGCGCGGGCAGGTTGTCGGTGATGGTGCGCAGCCGGTTCTCGCTGTCGGCGCGCTGGAGTTCCGCCTGCTTGAGCGCGGTGATGTTGAAGGTCATGAGATAGAAGCCCAGGACGCGGCCACCAAGGTCCTTGTCGGGTACCAGGTGGGCCTGGAAGTGCCCGTCCTTGCCGTGCAGCGGCGCATGAAGCGGAAAGCGAACCTGCTTGCCCGCGAGCACCACCGGGATGTAGGGCGCGTGCTGTGCGTACATCGATTCGCCCAGGGCCGAGCGCAGCGTGACGCCGTCCAGCGGCCGGTCGCCATGGCCGGCCATCTGCCGTGCGCGGCTGTTGGCGTAGAGGCAGTTTTCCCCGGTGTCGAAGTAGCCCACCAGCGCGGGAATGCTGTCGGTCACGTCGCGCAGCCGCTTCTCCTGCTCGGTCAGGGCCTTGCGCACGTTCACTTCATCGGTGATGTCGAAGGTCATCGCGAACACGCCCTGCACCGCGCCGCTGGCGTCCTGGTCGGGAATGTAGTGGGCCTTGTAGGTGCGCTCGCCGATGCCGCGCGCAGGGTCGCCCTTTTTCTCGATGACCACGGTCTCGCCGGCCAGGGCGCGCCGGATGTAGGGCTCGACGATGGCGAAATCCGCCGCACCGCGCGCCTCGGGCATCGACTGGCCGACCATCGAGTCATTTTGATGCAGCGCCCGGATGTGGGCGTTCACGAAGGTGTAGTTGAGCGACGCGTCGACATGCGACACCAGCGCAGGAATGTTGTCCGCAATGATGCGGACCTTCGCCTCGCTGTGCGCCAGGCTGACCTCGATGCGCTTGCGCTCCGTCACGTCGAAGGTCATGGCGTAGTAGCCGCGGTACTGCCCGGCGTTGTCGAGGTCGGGAATCAGGTCGGTCTGGAAAAAGCGCTCTTCCGCGCCGGACCCCGACGTGTCGCGGCGCTCCAGGCTGACCGATTCGCCCGCCGCCACGCGCCGCAGGCCCGCTTCGAGGGCCGCGTCGTCGCCGGGGCTGCGCATGCTTTGCACCGGCTGCCCGATGAGCTGCGCGGCACTCTGGCCCAGCTTCTCGCACAGGCGGGCATTCACGAACGTGTAGCGCCCCTGCGCGTCGGCATGCGACACCATGGCCGGGAGGTTGTCGGTGATGTCGCGCAGGAACTTCTCGTCGGCCTGCCGCTGCCGGATCAGCCGGTCGAAGGTGCGTGAGAGATCGCCGATTTCATCGTTGGTGTATGTGCGCAGCGCGGCCACTTCGGCCGGTGCGGCTTGTGCATCCAGCATGTGCCGGTGCAGCGCGGTCAGGGGCTTGAGCTGCCGCCGCACGACAGCCAATGCGATCCCACCCGCCAGCAGCGCGAGCACGAAGGCCCCGGCCCAGGCTGCGCGCTCGATGGCGTCGACACGTGCAAACGCCTCGTCGCGCGGATACATGGCGCCCATGATCCAGTCCGCCTGCCGCAATCGCCTGAACGCATAGAGGCCGTGCACGCCTGCCCGGTTGACGCCCTCGGTCGCGCCCTCGAAGCCCGCGATGGCGCGCTCTATCTCGGGGTTGCGTGCCGTGTCCGGGCTGGCGGCTTCGAGCACGCGCTCTTCGCGGGGATGGTCCACCACGATGCCGTTCGTCGTGGTGATGAACAGGTACCCCGTCTCGCCGAACCTGACACTCGCAAGCTCGCCCAGGATGTTGCGCTCCTTCAGGTTGATGGAGCCCGAGATCACGAACTGCACCCGCCCGGCGCTGTCCAGCACCGGCTCGGTGATGGCGACCTGCGCCAGGCCGTTCAGCCGGTTGCGATAGGGCTCCGAGATCACGCCCGCCCTGGAGGCCACCGTGTCCCGGAAATACGCGCGGTCCTTGACGTTCACCCGGCGCACCTGGCTGGCGTTGTTGAGGTTTGCCACCAGGTTGCCGTCCATGTCGATGAAGGCCACGTTGTCGAACGCCTCGCGCAGCGACGTGTGCCGCTCCAGAAAAGCCTGCAGCGGCGCCGCATCCGGCACCCGGAGCGCCTCGGCGCTGTCGCCGAAAGTCTTCAGCAGCGTGCGCCGGCTGATGAACTTCTGGTCAACCGCATCCGCCAGGGCCGAAACGCGCGCGAACTCCTCCTGGGCAATCGACTCCCGCATGCTGGTCTTGACGAACTGCAGCGCAGCCGTGGCAATGGCGAACGTGGCTGCCAGCACCACTGCAGCAACGCCGAGGCTCATGCGCGTGTTCAGACCGATGCGGAGTTTTCTGGAACCTGTTGGATTCATTGACCTGCATAGTGCATCGCAACCAAGGAACTGGTGCAGGCCCGCAAGTTAGGCGTTCCGGGAGAGAAGCGCAAGTAGCCATTCACCTGATCGGGCGTAGGGCGCCGGTGCGCTCAGGCTGGCGCGCCTCTTGTCTCGATCACGCGTGCTGCGCTGTCGACGAACCCCTGTATCAACCGCTGCCGGGGCGACGCACGCAGCCACAGCACGCCGAAACGCCGCGGCTCCGAGGGCAGCGGCAGCGGAATCTTCGCGATGCGCTGGCCATCGAGCAGCGGCGATGCGATGTCGGGCACCAGCGAAACGCCCAGTCCCCGGTCGACCATCATCGCGATCGCCAGCAGCGAGCTGAGCTCGAAGCGCTCCTGCGGCACGATGCCCGCGGCGCGGAGGTACCGGTCGGCCTGCTTGCCGCCGCCGAGCGCGCGGTCGTAGCGGATGAGCGGCGAGGTTCGCAGCAGCTCGTGCGGATCGCGCCTGGCGAGGCGGCTCGGCGCGAGCAGCACCAGCGGCTCCTCGCGCAGCAGCGACCAGTCGAAGGTCTTGGCCAGCACATAAGGCGGATGGAGGCACACCGCCGCATCGAGCTCGCCCTGCTGCACCGCCTTGTGGAGCGTGGCCGTCGTGCCCGATTGCAGGAACACCTTCACGCCGGGATGCGTCTTCACGAAACGCGCGAGGATGTCCGGCAGCAGGCTGTGGATGGCCGTGTTGATGGTGCCGATGAGCAGTTCGCCGCCGGCCGCATCGCTGTTCAAGAGCGTCTTGATGTCGCCCACTTCGCGCAGCAGGTTGCGCGCACGCTGCACCAGCAGGTGCCCCGCCTCGGTCGGCTGCACCGTGCGGCCCGCGCGCGCCAGCAGCGGTGCGTTGAGCTCGCGTTCCAGCGTGCGTATTTGCTGTGCCACGGCCGCGGGCGTCAGGTCGAGCCGGCGTGCCGCTTCCGACATCGAGCCCGACTCCACCACCAGGAGAAAACTTTGCAGGTAGGCGGTTTCCATGAAGATAGATTTTCTATGAACTGATCATAGAAAGCATGTGTTTTTCTTTTCTCATGCGATGCGCACACTGCGGCGCATGAGAAGCAAATTGTTCGTTCCCGGCACGCGCCCCGAGTTGTTCGCCAAGGCCCTGGACGGTGCGGCCGACGGCGTGTGTTTCGACCTGGAGGATGCGGTGTCCGAGCCGCGCAAGGGTGAGGCGCGCGATGCCGTGCGGCAACTTCTGCGGGGCGGCGAGCCGGCCGCATCGGGCAAGACCGTGATCGTGCGCGTCAACGCGATGGACACGCCGCATTTCGCGGACGACATCGCGGCGGTGGCCCAGCCCGGCGTGCACCTCATCAACATTCCCAAGCCCGAGAGCCCGGCGCATGTGCGTGCCGCGGTCGAGGCCATCGAGCGCGCCGAAGAGGCCAATGGCGTGCGCACGCCCATCGGCCTGTTGCTGAACATCGAAGCGCCTTCGGCGTTTCGCATCGCAGCGCAGCTCGGGTTGGCGCATCCGCGCGTGGCCGGGCTGCAGTTGGGGCTCGGCGACCTGTTCGAGCCGCTGGGCATTGCGCGACGCGAGCCGGCCGCGATCCAGCAGGCGATGTTCGCGATGCGCATCGCCGCGGGCGAGGCGGGTGTCTACGCCTACGACGGTGCGTTCGCGGACATCCGCGATGCCGAAGGCTTTCGCGCCGAGGCCGTGCTGTCGCGCAACCTAGGCTTCCTCGGCAAGACCTGCATCCACCCGAGCCAGATCGCGATCGCCAACGAGGTGTTCCGGCCCACCGACGAAGAAATCGCCCACGCCTGCAAGGTGGTCGAGGCGGCCCGCGACGCCGATGCCAGGGGCGTGGGCGCCTACGTGGTCGACGGAAAAATGATCGACATCCCTTTCGTGATCCGCGCACGCGCCATCGTTGCGAGCGCGCGCAGCCTGGGCCTGCTGCCGGCTTGAGCCTTTCGCTTTCCCCAAAAAAATCAGGAGACAAGACAGATGAAGATTTCCCCGTTGTTTCGCTTGCGCACGCTCGCCGTTGTTGTTGCCGCCATCGCCGGCGGCTGCCTGTTGAGCGGCAGCGCATTCGCGCAGGCCGCGTACCCGACCAAGCCCATCACCATCGTCGTGCCTTATCCAGCGGGCGGCTCGAACGACACTTTCGCGCGGCAGGTGGCCAAGGAACTGGGCGATGAGCTCAAGCAGCCGGTGATCATCGACAACCGTCCCGGCGCGAGCGGCAACACCGGCACGGGGCAGGTCTCGAAGGCCGCGCCCGATGGCTACACGCTGGTGGCGGTGTCGTCGAGCATGACGACCAATGCGGCCGTGCAGTCGAAGCTGCCCTTCGATCCGGTCAAGGGCCTCGCGCCCGTCGCGATGTTCGCCAAGGGGCCGTTCATCGTCGCGGTGAACAACGAGTTCCCGGCGAAGACGCCGGCCGAGCTCATCGCCGCCATCAAGGCCAAGCCGGGGCAGTACAACTACGCCTCGTCGGGTGCGGGCAGCGTCAACCAGTTCGGCACCGAGTTGCTCAAGGCCAAGGTGGGCGACCTGCAGATCGCGCACATTCCCTACAAGGGCATGGGTCCGGCCGTGACCGACCTCGTCGGCAACCAGACGCAGTTGCTGATCTCGAGCGGGCCCTCGCTGCTGCCGATGGTGCGCGCCGGCAAGCTGCGTGCGGTGGGCATCACGAGCTTGAAGCCCAGTCCGATCGCGCCCGACCTCACGCCCATTTCCACGGCCGTGCCCGGCTACGAGTTCGAGCTCTGGTGGGGCCTGCTCGCACCGGCGGGCACGCCGCCCGACGTGGTCGCCAGGCTCAACGGCGCGGTGAACAAGATCATCACCAGGCCCGAGATCGCGGCCAACTTCCTGCGCGAAGGCGCCATCGCCACGCCGCTCTCGCCCGTGCAGTTCGGCACTGTCATCGCCGAGGACGTCGAGCGCTGGAAGAAGCTGGCGAAGCAGCAGAACATCACCGCCGACTGACGATTGAGGAAAGAAGGATCCATGAGCTTCGACGCCGACAAAGACGACACACGCCTGCCCGCGCGCACCGGCCCCGCGGGGCCGTTGAGCGGCCTGCGCGTGCTCGACCTGAGCGCCTACATCGCGGGCCCGTACGGCTGCTCGCTGCTGGCCGACCAGGGCGCCGAGGTCATCAAGATCGAACCGCCCGCGGGCGACAACCTGCGTAAGTACCCCTCGACGCTCGAAGCCGAGAGCCGCGCCTTCATCGGCGTGAACCGCAGCAAGCTGGGCGTGGTGCTCGACCTGAAGAATGCAGAAGACCTGGCCGCGCTGATGGCATTGGTGCGCACCGCCGACGTGCTGGTGCACAACTTCCGCCCCAGCGTCCCGCCGCGGCTGGGCATTGCGTACGACCAGCTGAAAGCGGTCAATCCGCGCCTCATCTATTGCAGCCTCACGGGCTATGGCGAGACCGGCCCGCTGCGCGAGAAGGCCGGATACGACCAGGTGCTGCAGAGCATGACCGGCATGTGCGCGCTGCAGGGCAAGCGTGGCGAGCCGCCCGAGATCATCTACGGCTCGGTGGTCGACTACTACGCGGCCGCGCTCGTGGCCGCGGGCGTGGCCTCGGCGCTGTACGAGCGCGAGAAGAGCGGGGAAGGGCAGTTCGTCGGCGTGTCGCTGCTGCGCTCCGCGCTCACGATGCAATCTGCCCGCATGGTGTGGGCCGAAGGCGAGGCGAAGGACGTGGGGCGCGACATGCGCTCGGGCGGTATCACCGGCCTGCATCCGACGCGCGAAGGCCACCTCTACATCTCGGCCAACACGCCGCACTTCTGGCAGGCGCTGTGCGCCAAGGTGGGCCTGCCCGAACTTGCGGCCGATGAGCGCTACGACTCGGTGCGCAAGCGCGCGCAGCACTTTGCGGAGATCGTTCCCCGCCTGCGCGAGGCGCTGGCTGCGCGCACCGCGCTCGAATGGGAAGAGCTGTTCGGCGAGGAAGTCCCTTGCGCGGCGGCACGTACGGTCGAGGACATGTTCGACAACGAGCAGGTACTGGCCGAGGACATGGTGGCGAACTTCGTGCATCCCACGCTCGGCTCGTACCGCGGATTCACGAGGGCGGTGAAGTTCGGGCGCACGCCGGGCCCCGAGCCCTTTGCGGCACCGACGCTGGGGCAGCACACGGCCAAGGTGCTGAAGACCGCGAACGCGGCCGGCTGAAACGCGCATGGACGTCAGCTACCCCAACAGCGGCGGAACGCGCCGACCCGCCAGCGCGGCGCCGGAGGGCGCGTGCGATGCGCACATGCACGTCTACGACCGCCGCTTCGCGCTGCATGGCTCGCCGGACGCGATGGTCGACAAGGCCACGGTCGACGACTACCGCCTGCTGCAGCAACGCATCGGCACCCGGCGCACGGTCGTCGTGCAGCCGCGCGTTCATGGCACCGACAACAGCGTGACGCTCGACGCCATTCGCGCGCTCGGCCCCGCGCGCACGCGCGGAGTCGCAGTGCTTCGCCCCGACGTGACCGATGCCGAACTGGCGCGGCTGCATGCAGGCGGCGTTCGCGGCATCCGCTTCACCCTCTACACGCCGGCCAATGCGGCGACCGATTTTTCGATGGTCGAACCGCTCGCGCAGCGCGTGCATGCGCTCGGTTGGCATGTGCAACTGCACTGGAGCGCCGACCAGATCGCGACGCATGCAGATCTGCTCGCGCGGCTGCCGTGCACGATCGTCTTCGACCACCTCGCGCGGCTGCCGCTGCCCGATGCGCTTTCGCACCCCGCGTTCGATGTGGTCAGCCGGTTGCGCGACAACGGGCGCACCTGGATCAAGCTGTCCGGCCCCTACCTCGACTCGAAGGCGGGTGCCGCGGATGGCTACGCCGACACGACCGGCATCGCGCAGGCCTGGGTTCGCCAGGCCCCCGGGCGCGTGGTGTGGGGCAGCGACTGGCCGCATCCGACCGAGCCCATGGCCAAGCCCGACGACGCGGTGCTGTTCGACCTGTTGAGCCAGTGGGTGCCCGACGCGGCCACGCGCCATCGCGTGCTGGTCGACAACCCGGCGCTGCTCTACGACTTTCCTGAAACCACAAAGCCCGAGACATCCGAATGACGAAGAGACGCCTCCTGAAATCGATCGCCGCGCTGGCCGCGTGCACCCCGCTGCTTGGCTGGGCTGCGTGGCCCGACAAGCCCATCCGCATGGTCGTGCCTTACGCCGCGGGCGGCGGCGCCGACAACACCGCGCGTGTGGTCGCGCAGCACATGAGCACCGCGCTCGGCCAGCAGATCGTCATCGACAACAAGCCCGGTGCCGGCGGCGTGATCGGCGAGGACAACGTGGCCAAGGCACCCGCCGACGGCTACACCGTGCTCTACGACGCCTCGGCGTTTTCGGTGAACCCGTCGCTGCGCAAGCTGCCGTTCGACGCGACGAAGGATTTCATTCCGGTCTCGCTGGTGGCCACCGCGCCGCAGATCCTCGTCGTGCCCGCCACCGCGTCGTACAAGACCGTGGCCGAATTCCTCGACTTCGCGCGCAAGAACCCCGGCAAGCTGAGCTTCGCCTCGGCTGGCGGCGGCACCGGCTCGCACCTGGCGGGCGAGGCGCTGAACGAGCAGGCCAAGGTCAACCTGATGCACGTGCCCTACAAGGGCGGTGCACCTGCGCTGACCGATGTGATGGGCGAGCAGGTGTCGGCGTACTTCGGCAATGTGGCGTCGACGCTGGGCTATGTGAAGTCGGGCAAGCTGCGCGCGCTGGCGGTGAGCTCCAGCAAGCGCGTGAACGGATTGCCCGACACGCCGACGCTCGCCGAGTCGGGCCTGCCGGGCTACAACGTGGTCGAGTGGAACGGCGTGTTCCTGCCCAAGGGCACGCCGGCCGATGTCGTGCAGCGGCTGGGCAAGGCGGTGCAGGCGGCGGTCAACGATCCCGCCGTGAAGCAGAAGCTGCTGCAGTTCGGCCTGGAACCCGCGGGCAGCACGCCCGAGGCGTTCGCGAAATTCGTGCAGGACGAGACGGGACGGGTGAGTGCGTTGGTGAAGGTACGCAACATCCGGGTCGACTGAACGAATGCCTACCTCTGCATCGCGCCCGTTTCGTTCACCTCGTGGACGAGGTCGATGAACGCGCGCAGCCCTGCGGAGATGTGCCGGCGCCCCGAGTAGTAGAGCGCCAGCCCCGCGACGGCAGGCATCCGGTCGTCCAGCACGCGCACGAGGCGCCTGCTCGCCACGTCCTCCTCGATGTACCACTCGGCCACTTGCGCAAGGCCCATGCCTTGCCGCGCCGCGTCCAGCATCAGGGCCGGCGCATCGAGGATCAGCCGGCCCGGCACCTCGACCGCCTGCACCTTGCCCTTGGCCATGAACTCCCACGGCGAGGGCGCACCGCCGGGGAGGCGGGCGCGTATGCATTGGTGCGCGGAGAGATCGGCGAGCGAGCCCGGCGGCGGGTGCCTTGCGAAGTAGCCGGGCGAGCCGACCACCGCCATGCGCAGCTTCGCGCCGATCGGCACGCGCACCATGTCGCGCGGCACCAGTTCGCCAGGCCGGATGCCCACGTCGAAGCCTTCCCCGACGATGTCGACCATGCGGCCTTCGGTGACGATGTCCACCGTCATCGCCGGATGGCGCCGCAGGAACTCGCACACGATCGGCTCGAAGACCATGCGCGCCGCGCCCAGCGAACTGTTGATGCGCAGGGTGCCGGTGGGAGTGGCGCGTTGGTCGTTGAGGGCGCTCATCGCGCCCTGGATCTGCGCGATCGCCGGCTCGACCTGGGCGAGGAACGCATGGCCCGCCTCGGTCAGCGACACGCTGCGTGTCGTGCGGTGAAAGAGCCGCACGCCCAGTCGTGTTTCCAGCCCGGCCACCGCGCTGCTGAGCGCCGAGGTGGACATGCCCAGTTCCAGCGCCGCGGCCCGGAAGCTGTGGCGCCGCGCGACGGCCAGCACGGCCTCGAATTCAACCAGCCCTGTCTTGTGCATTGTCCTGAATATCGGGATGAGTCGTGCTGAATTTTCCATCTTCTCAAGATGATTGGGCAGCCATAGATTGCTCATGACCCGGGGATTTCCGGGGAAAGACAACGGAGCAGTCCCATGCGTCACCTTTCTCACGCCTACATCGACGGCGCCTTCGTTCCCGTGCAGGGCAGCGAAGTCGTCGACATCGTCAATCCCGCCACCGAGGAGCGCATCGGCACCGCCGCGCTCGGCAGCCGCGACGACGTGCGGCTCGCCATCGCCGCCGCACAGCGCGCGCAGCCCGCCTTCGGCCGCAGCACGAAAGAGGAGCGCATCGACATGCTGCGGCGCCTGCAAGCGGCCGTGCTCGCGCGCACCGACGAGATCCGCGAAGCGACCATCGAGGAATACGGCGGTCCGTTGTCGCGCGCGCAATGGGTCGCCGACTACGCCTCGCAGTGCTTTGCCAACGCGGTGGAAACGCTCGAGGCCTATGCGTTCACGCGCTCTGTCGGCGAGGCCACGGTGGTCATGGAGCCGGTGGGCGTCGCCGCGCTGATGACGCCGTGGAACAGCACCGCGGGCTCCATCTGCAACAAGCTCGCGAGCGCCCTCGCGGCGGGCTGCGCATGCGTGATCAAGCCGAGCGAGCTGAGCCCGATCCAGACGCAGGTGATTGCACAAGCCATCCACGATGCGCGCTTGCCGCCGGGCGTGGTCAACATCGTGAACGGCCGTGGCGCCGATGTCGGCAACGAGATCAGCACGCACCCGGGCATCGCCAAGATTTCCTTCACTGGCTCAACGCCCACGGGCAAGGCAATCTTGCGCGCGGGCGCCGAGACGATGAAGCGCGTGAGCCTGGCGCTCACGGGAAAATCCGCCACCCTCATCCTGGACGACGCGGACCTCGCGAAGGCCATACCGCTCGCGTTGAGCGCGGGCTTTCTCAACAGCGGCCAGGCCTGCATCGCCGGCACGCGGATCCTGGTGCCGCGCGCGCGGCTCGCCGAGGCGATCGAGCACGTCAAGACCACGGTGGAGGGCCTCTGCGTGGGCGATCCGCGCGATCCGCAGACGCTCATCGGGCCGTTGGTGAATCAGGCCCAGTACGATCGCATCCAGCGCTTCATTCGCTCGGGGCTGGAGGAGGGGGCAACGCTCGTCGCCGGCGGCGAAGGCCGTCCGGCGCATCTCTCGCGCGGTTACTTCGTGAGGCCGACCGTGTTCGCCAACGTGCGCAACGACATGCAGATCGCCCGCGAAGAAATCTTCGGCCCGGTGCTGTGCCTGCTGGCCTATGACGACGAAGAAGAAGCGGTGCGCATCGCCAATGACTCGCCCTATGGATTGCAGGCGTACGTTTTTTCTTCGGACCCCGGGCGCGCGCGCCGCGTCGCCGAGCGGCTGGAGGCCGGCGGCGTGATGGTCAATGCGATCAGGCCCGCGCTCACGGCGCCATTCGGTGGCGTCAAGCAATCGGGGCTGGGCAGGGAGTACGGGGTGTTCGGGCTGGAGGCGTTTCTGGAGCCGAAGACCATCGTGTCGGCGTGATCAGGCGGAGGACGCGCCCCAGCGGGCCTTGAAGAGGGCGAACACCGCGGGCGGATTCAGCCGCTTCGCCGAATCGTCCTCGAATGCTTCCGCATCGTCGGAGTCCGAGATGCTGCAGAAGAGCGTCAGCGCCTGCCTGTCGGCACCAGTCCCGAAGAAGCCCTCCTGGTCCAGCTCGGCCAGCGCCTGGACCATCGTGTCGTTCAGCCGCGAGCCGAATGCGGCGATGGCGCGCTCGTCGTCGCCCGAAGCCAGCACGTGGGCACGCAGGCGATCGCACACTGCGTTGAAACCTTCTGCATGCTGGTCTTCGTACGCCCACTCCGCCGTCCCCCAGCGGGTGTAGGCGATATCCCGGGGATCGGTGCAGTCGTTGTCCACGAGGATGCGCTGCAGCGCTTCTTCGCTGTTGGCGCTCGGGCACACCGTCATTGCACCGTCGTCGGCGTAGAGGGCCATCGCGTAGAACCGCTCGTTCGGGTGCGCTGCGCGCAGCGTGCCGAAGGCGGTGCGGGCGGCTTCGCGAATCTGGACGCGCAGCGTTTCGAAATCGAAAGAGGTCATGCGAGGTGGAGGACAAGTGAGCGAGCCGCGATGTTAGATCGGCGCGCTCTCACCGGTCTCGGCCGCCATCACCCCGCACACGCAGCCACACCCGGCCCCGGATACTCCATCTCCTGCATCACCCAATCCCGCCGCGCTTCCCCGTGTCGCGCGGCGATCTCGCACAGCGTGCGGTCCAGCTGCTGCACCGGCTTCAGCGACGCGGACAGCGGCAGCCGGGTCGCCGCTTCGCGAGCCGGTTGCGTGACGAGCACCAACCCGCTGCGCAGCGTGACCGAGCCGGAGGCAGACGCAGCATCGACGCTGATATGCCCCGTGCGCGTCCACGCATCGGCCGCCAGCGCGAGCGCGATGTCGTCGGTGCCGTTCTGCACATCGATCTGCGCCTGCTCGCCGCGCCAGAACGCAGCCTTGTTGAGCAGGTAGCTGCTGCCGCGCTTCACGTCGAGGCCGAAGGGCGCGCTGTCGTGCTCGGGGCTCCACGACGCCACGCCCAACTCCGCTGCCATCGACTTCGCTTTCTCCGGCCCGCCCATGGCCTCGACCAGCGCCAGCATCGTCGGCACCGAGGCGGTGATGCCGGTGGTGGTCGCGACGTCGCGGTCCATCACGTAGCGTTGATGCGGCACGTAGGTCGAACCGGGGTGGCGCTTCAGCAGCGTCTTGCGGTCGTACCAGTGGCCTGCGAAACGCCGCCCATCGAGCAGGCCGGCGTGGCCGACCACCAGCGCGCCCGAGCAGACGCCGATCACCCGCGCGCCCCGTGCCGCCTGTTGCTGGAGCCAGGCGGCCACGGCGGGATCGTCTTCAACGATCATCGCCGGCACGATCACGTAGTCCGGTCCCGAGGGATGCGCGCGATCGAAGCTCGCGAAGTCCTGGGCGCCATCCACCTGCAGCGCGGGATACAGGGCCACGCGGCCGCTTTTCGGCGCGACGATCCGCACATCGGCAACGTCGGCGCGTCGCAGCACCGCGTGCGGCAACAGCAGGTCGGTCGTCTCGGTGCCTTCGTTCAGTGCGAGCACTACGACCACCGGCCTGCCCGAGCGGCGCGGCTTCAGGGCCTCGACGAAGGCCTGCTTCTCGCGCTCCCTCGCGGCCGCATCGGCCTGTGCGGGCGGCAGCGGCGCGCCCGCGCCGCATCCTGCGAGGGCAAACGCTGCAATACTTGCGCCGATCAGCGCCCACACCGCTCTCCACATGGCTCTGTTCTCCTGTCAACCTGACGATGCCCAGAGATTAAGAATGCCGACCCCGACCCACAAGGACGAAGACGCCGCGGTTCCTGCCAGCAACGTGGTGCTGGTCGTGTTCGACGGCGTCGAAGTGCTCGACGCCGCCGGCCCCGCCAGCGTGTTCAGCAAGGCCGAGGAGATGCGCCCCGGCACCTACCGACTGCACATCGCATCGCCCGGCGGCGGCACGGTGTCGACGAACGGCGGACTGCAGTTCGGAGGCACGCTGGCGCTGCGGCAATTGCCCGCCGCCATCGACACGCTGATCGTGGCCGGCGGCGACGAGCCCGCGGTGCGCGAAGCGATCGTCGAGCACCGCATCGGCGCATGGCTGAGAGACGCCGCACCGAACATTCGCCGCGTCGCGAGCGTGTGCAGCGGCGCCTTCGCGCTTGCGGCGGCGGGCCTGCTCGATGGCCGCGAGGCCACCACGCACTGGCGCTGGTGCGACCAGTTGCAGGCGCTGCGGCCGCAGACGCGCGTGCAGCGCGAGCGCATCTATGTGCGCGACGGCCCGGTGTGGACATCGGCCGGCGTCACGACCGGCATCGAGCTTGCGCTGGCGCTGGTCGAAGACGACCTCGGCCATGGCGTGTCGATGGACATCGCCCGCACGCTCGCGCTGCCTATGCTGCGCGGCGCGGAACAGCCGCAGCTGAGCCAGGCGCTGCAGGCGCAGGGCACGGCGAGCCATCGGCTGCGCGAGCTGGTGGCGTGGATCGGCACGCATCCGCAGGAGGCGCTGTCGGTCGAGCTGCTGGCCGAGCGCGTGCAGATGAGCCCGCGGAATTTCGCGCGCGCATTCGCGGCGGAGACGGGATGCACGCCGGCGCGGTTCGTCGAGCAGACGCGCGTGGCCGCGGCGGCGCAGTTGCTGCGGCAGACGGACTGGCCGCAGGAGCGCATTGCAGCGCGCAGCGGTTTCCGGTCAGTCGATGCACTGCAGCGTGCATTCGCGCGGCAGCACGGCGTGACGCCGCAGCGCTACCGCGACGGCGGCGATGGTGGCGGCGCCGGCGACCGGCGCCACGCATCCAACTAGCTGGCGGACCGCTGTCCGAACCGTCGCGGCCACCCGCAATCAACAACCTGCACGGAGCTGCCCATGAAAATCGATGCGTTCGATGAAAGCCTGGACCATCGCAACATCCTGCCCTACGACCCTGCATACGCCGAGGTGTTCGCGCAAGTCCGGCGCCATGTTCAGGAGCGCCTGGAGGGCGTGGAACTCGTTCACATCGGCAGCACCGCCATTCGCGGCTTGCGGGGCAAGCCCATGGTGGACGCTGTCGCCATCACGCAAAGGGAAGACTTGCGCAGCGAGCAACGGGCGTTCGAAGCGCTCGGGTTTCATCGCCGTGCCGTCTGGGTCGACAAGGATGAGAAGCCGTACGTCTGCGGGAGCGTGGTGCACGACGGGCGCAGGTTCAACATCAACATCCACATCTGCCACCGCGGCGATCCGGTGCACAAGGATTCGCTGGCGTTCATGGACATCCTGGACAGGCGCCCGGATCTGCGCAGGAGGTACGAGGAGGCCAAGGACCGCGCCCACACCATCGATCCCGTCAACCCCGAGGTCTACAACCGGGAAAAAGCGGCGGTGATCCAGGAGATCCACGCGCAGATCGAGCTGAATGAACAACGACAACGAGGAATGCCATGACCCTTTCGACGAAGAACCTGAAGCCGCTCCCGGACATCCTGGAACTGAAGCGGCTGACGCAATCGCTCGCCATGCTCGACGCCATCCTGTCGCCGGAGTGGGAGTACCGCTACTACTCGTTCAACCAGGCGTGGTCCGATGATGGGATGATGGCTTCGATGCGCAATGGCTCGGGGGACCACTGGTTCGCCATCTTCTGCGCGGCGGGTGCCGCCCTCCATGGCCTTGCGCACGAGGCGCCAGTGTTCAGGTCCGGGAACCCGCAGCCCGAGATATTCGACAGCCTGCCTTCGGTGTTCCATGCGAACCTCTTGCATGAGCCCGCATTCAGCACTCACGACAGCACGTTCTGTATCTGGCGTCTGAGCGATGACGAACGGTGGTCCTGCGGAAGGGTCGAACTTCCTGCGGGCGAAGACCCCGATGGATCGGCCGAGTTGCTCGGCATTCTTGCGGGGAGACCCGAGCAATACGTGGCGTTCGCCAGTGAGTACTACGAGCGCGACGTCGATGTGAATGACGTCGCCGCGATCTACCGCCACGAGCCGCTCAGCGTCGAGCTTGTCCGGCGGCTCAATCCCGATACCGACCTGGCGTCGCTCGTGGATGACATCGCCGAGATCGGCTATCCCCGGTGAACGCGCGGCACGGCAAGGGTTCAAGGCTGGTAGCCAGCCGCATCGGGAGGCCCTTCGAAGCCCACCACGAGAAGACTTTGGTAGTCAATCGACAGACAAGATCGAGACCATGAAAATATGGCCCCCATCTTTGGAGCGCGTCGCATGTTCAATTGCACTGAGGCCTTCCGAATCAAACACATTCGTCTTCTCGGACCGGGTGGCACCGATGATTCGCGTGCAGCGGTGCTGCATCAGGCTGGCGTGACCTGGGCGGCTCGCACGATGGTCTTGAGCCACGGGGCAGCGAACACCGTGATGTTTCTCTCGCCCGCTCACATGAACCCTCTACAGATTGCGATCGGCGCTTTGGGACCCAACCAGGCAAACGCCAATGTGATGGTTCGAATCCCATGGGCAGTAACCTGGGTGAATGCCATGCAGGACGAAATCATCAAAGATGCGGCTGGCTTTGTATGTTCTACAGATGCCCAGGGGGAATGCTGCCACTTCGGCGGAATTCTCAAGGACGGCTTGAGCCAGTCACATACGCATTGGCGAAACTAGGCCCTGTTCAACCTGCGCGACCCTTTGCGCAGGGGGAACAGGCCCTGATCTCTGAGGCCAACAGTTCCTCGAACTGCCGGCTTCAGGCGAAAACCTCGCTCAAGCCAACCGATCCAGCAAGCTGTACCAGGCCACCCCACCCGCTACATAGAACCGCTGCAACCCATGCAGCGGTATCGGCCGCATCTCCGTCACCGGATATGGAAACTCCGCCTTCGCATCGACAAGACGTGCCGCCAGGTGCTTGCCCATGCTCGTCGCCAGCGCGATGCCGCGCCCGTTGTAGCCCAGCGCGATCGTCATGCCCGGCGCGGGCGTGTGCACGTGCGGCATGAAGTCGCGCGTGACGGCGATGCGGCCGGCCCAGCGGTATTCGTAACGCAGCGAGCCGAGCTGGGGAAACAGCAGCTCGAGCGAGCGCTCCAGGTGCGCGAAGTCGGCAGGTCCGTCCGGGTCGGCGAAGTGCCCGCGCCCGCCCATCAGCAGCCGGCCCTGCGCGTCCTTGCGGAAGTACAGCAGCAGCCGCTGCGAAGTCGAAGCGGTTTCGCCGCGCGGCAGGATGGCATCGGCGGCGGCGCCTTTCAGCGGGGCCGTGGCGACGATGAAGCTGTTCGCTGCCAGCACGGTGCGCGACAGCCCCGGCCACAGCGGTCCGGTGTAGCCGTTGGTTGCGAGCACCACCTGGTCCGCGATGACGGTGGCGCCAGTCGATGTGCTCGCATGCCACTGCGCGCCCCCGCGCTCCAGTGCCGTGACCTCGGTGCCGCCATGCACGGCCGCACCGAAACCCTGCGCGGCGCGCACCAGGCCGCGTGTATAGGCCAGCGGCTGGATGCCGCCTGCGCGCGGGTCGAGCCAGCCGCCCGCGAAGGCCTCGGTGCCGAGCCGCGCGCTGACGGCGGCATGGTCGAGCATTTCCGTCTTCACGCCGCGCCTTGCCCATTGCTCGGCGCGCGCATGCAGCCCGGCCACTTGTTTGGGCGAGTAGGCGACCTGCAGCCAGCCGTTGCGCACCGGCTGGCAATCGATGCGGTGCCGCGCGATCAGGTCGAACACCACGTCGGCCGAGCGGGAGACCGCGTCGATCAACGGTGCCGCGCGCTCGCCGCGATAGAGGCGGGTCAGCTCGTCGGGGTCGTGCTTGAGCGTGGGGTTCACCTGTCCGCCATTGCGGCCGGATGCGCCCCAGCCGGGTTCATTCGCCTCGAGCACGCAGACCTGTACGCCCGCCTCGGCCAGATGCAATGCGGTCGACAGGCCCGTGAACCCGCCGCCGACGATCAGCACATCGACCTTGCGCGATTCGCGCAGCGGCGGTGTCGGCGGAGCAGGGGGCGCGGTGGCCGCCCACAGCGATGGCGGCATTGCCTGCGATGCGCTCATGAACGCACCTCGGCAGGCACGACCGCGGCCGTCGACGACGGATGCAGCACGCGCCGCAGAAAGTCCTGCGTGCGCGGCTGCTTCGGTGCGCCAAGCACTTGCGCGGCGGGGCCTTCCTCGACGATGCTGCCGCTGTGCAGGAAGCACACGCGATCGGCCACCTCGCGCGCGAAGCCCATCTCGTGCGTCACCACGATCATGGTCATGCCTTCGTCGGCCAGCGCGCGCATCACGCCGAGCACGTCGCCGACCAGCTCGGGGTCGAGCGCGGACGTGGGCTCGTCGAACAGCAT
>Ga0157370_10002761_pt1 | contig 20984 bp, 21 predicted proteins | sample C35metaG_FD_113463 | JGI IMG/M metagenome (GOLD analysis project Ga0157370, IMG submission 113463) | Corn rhizosphere microbial communities from Kellogg Biological Station, Michigan, USA - C3-5 metaG | ecosystem: Host-associated > Plants > Roots > Rhizosphere > Soil | place: USA: Michigan...
AGCTTCGTAATTGTTTGACCAATTGATAGCCAATTCCCCACACTTCTTTGACAGAAGTTTGTTGCATGAGGTCTTCAAGCAGTAGGGGATCTAAAGTAGTGAAATTACAAATTCCCTTAAAGCTTTTAATTTTTTTAGCATAGTGATTGGCTAACTTAGCTATGTAAGTAAGAAGTTACTTACTTTTAACTTTAGATATAAGATAAAGGTACTTGCTCATGTGTTACTAAACCAAGGAGTGGAATAATGTCCAAATATAAAATTATAAAAGGTGGCGAAAAATATAAAATTCACATCGTCGATGAGTTTGGTATACCTAATATTGAGTTGATGTTTTATTTCAAAGCTATAGAAAATAGCTATTCTCCGAAGACAGTACAAACTTATCTTAGAGAATTACTTGCATTTGTTAATTGGGCTGAAACAGATGTGATAGCTATTAGACAAGGATGGAGTTTCATGGGAGATAACTTACAAGTGAGAGAATTGGTCTCTTACTTTCTAAAAACACGACTCAAATGCTCATTACAAGTTAGGAACGATAAATTGGGTTTTGAAGTGCAAACTGTAAAAACCACTTCATTAGCTCCTAAAAAAAGCTTGAATCATCTACTAGCTGCTCTTACTTCCTTTTATCGCGTGATGAAAAAAGCTAATTTTTACAAGTATGAGAATCCAATGATTGGTGATAATGCTAAAGCATTAATTCAGGCTGAGAGAAATAAAAGAATAGGTGATTTCAAAAAAGTACTAGGAAGGGCTCCTATGCCCGCAGCGAGTGGAGTAGATAATTTTCAGAATCAAAGAATGTCAGCCTCTTATTTTAGAATTAATGGAAGAGCAGATTGGCGACCAACAATAATTGGTGATCCTTTATTGCAACAATCGGTATTCGCTGCTGGAGAGAGCTGGGGATGGAGTATCCGTGAATTTGCTTTAGTACATATATTATTTGATACTGGTTGCAGAGTGCATGAAGCGTGTGAAATTACTATCGGTGATTGGCAACATTCTGGTTTTGGCCGGGAAATAAAAGCAATAAATAAAGGTAGTTTTGGAGTTCGAACAAAAACTTTATATCTTTCTGATAGAACCGTTAAAGTCTTACGAAAGTATGTTGATACAGAAAGGTGTCTAGTTGATAGATATAGATGGAAATTAAAAGATCTAATGAGTATGCCACCATCTATAGCATATGAAACTCCACTATTTATAACCTCTATTAATACTAAGTTTTCTGAAGATTATTTCCGAAGTCATTTCTGGTCTCCTGCTTTATTAAAAGCAGGAATAAAGCTAAGAATTCATCAGGTTAGACATTGGTATGTCACTATGGCGATCAAGAATCTTAAAGATATATCAAAGTCTGAGGATGAGTTGGAAAAGAATAAGTACATGTTACGGTTATTGATGTCATGGAAAAGTGATATGTTTTCTGTTTATGATCATTCAATACAGTTTGCTGATTTACCTAATTTTGCTAATCAACTCCACAATACAATAGAAGGCAAAATAAAAACAGAAAATTTAATAAGTAAGAAAATGGAAGAGTTAGGCTTGGAGGAAAATGAGTCTGAGATGACCATGATGCTTAATGAAATGTTATGGAGTAACTGACTATGAGTGGAATAATTCCTCCTACAAATGAAACCAAGCGATTTTTAGTATTAAATGCTATAAAAAATCTTCATGAAGAGGGTCAGCCATTTACTAAAAAAGATGTTATAGCTAGGTCCGGACATTGTAGCTCATCAATCTCTAGTATCACTTCTCAATATATAAATGAAGTTAGTGATAAGTTGTTAGCGGCAGTAGTTACTAATGATTCAGAATATGAAAGTTGGAGGAAAGAATTCTTAACCTTAAGAGCTTTTTTGATAAAAACTACAAAGAAAAATGAACTTTTTTTTAAATGGGTGACTATTCATATTGACCATATTTATCGCTCTGGTAAGTTACCTATTCTCACTAATGTTAGAGCAATTTCAGGTAGCCATGCATTCCTGATTAGAAAAGCTTTAGATATATGGTATAAAAATAAAAACCTAAAACAGCCACGTGAAGAGATATTACCTTATGGTAACGCTCGACCTAAAATAATAGAAATTTTTAATCAGCTCTATAAAGAAAAAAAGATTATAACACTAGGTACGATTGCAGAGCAGATCCAATGCTCAGAGCGATTGGTCGCCTTGTATTTGAAAGATACAATTAATCCTATAGTTGATCAAATTTTAGCACAAGAAGTTAGTGATAATTTAATCTATGAAGAGTGGTGCACAAATTTTCGTAGCTTAAGAGCTTTACTGAATAATCACAAATTACGTGAAGAACTATTTCGCAAATGGGTATGGGTTCATATTGATTATATTTATCGTAGTGGAAGACAGCCGAACTATACTGAAGTACAAAAATTAAGTGGCAGTAATGATAAGTTAATTCGAAACACTTTAGATTACTGGTCTGAAAAACTAAATATTCCACTTACTCATAAGAAAATATGGGAAGATATCCCTTTTGAAGAGGTCTTAGATAAAGTTGATGATAAATTAAAATCTATTCCTTTAACATTTCTTGAAAGTAACTCATTCGGAAAACCATTTAATAATAGTGAGTTACGATTATTAACTAATATAAGAAATGATACCCTGAGAAATATTGCATTTTTCTCCTTAGCTATTTCTGATAGTAATAGAGTGAATGATAAATCATATTTTAGTAGGTTAGATAAATATCTTTATGAAATGGGGATTGATGATTTTAAAGATTTTGATCCTCATAAATTTTATAAGAATATGTTTTTAGGAGAAATTTTTCCAAGTTTTAGTGAGGGTTATAAAATATATTTTTTTGAAGCTTATTTTAGATTAATCAAAAAACAGAAAAATTATTTTAAAAAGTTAACTTCTGAACAGAAAGAAATTTTTGCTGAATTTAAAATAATAGAGGTTGATGATTCATTCTGGAGAGAATCAAATGTAAGAAAAGTTAATGAAGATAATAGAAAATCGGAAAGAAAGAGTAATGTAAGTGGTGTTCATGAAAAGTTTTATCATTTAAGAGAGTTAACAGAGAGAAGATACCATCAGGTCAATAGATTATACCTAGCATATTTAGAGGCTGTGAAAGCCGCTAAAAATGGTAAAGAGTTACCAATAAAAATTCAGTTGACTGAAGAAATTATGACGGAGGACTTTGCGATAAAGGTAGTTAATTTTAATTTACTCTTGTGGAATGGAGTTGCATTAAAAAAATACCATCAGCAAGTTGAAAAAACTGATTTTTATAAGAGTATAAGTGAGAATCATCCCTCCGGTGATATGGATCAATACTATTTAACTTATGATAATAACTATACAGAAGATAAAAGTTTTTATTGGTTTTCTAAACTTCTTTCAGCTGGATACTTGAGCAATGATATAGGTTTAAAAAATATAGAGGTAAGTAGAACAATATTTAATAATTTACCCCGTAAGTTTTTGGGGCATGGTATATCTAATTGGATTAAAGTATTAAGAGATAAAACAGATTTAGAATTTATTCCTATTGATCTATGTATGACATGTTGTCTAATAGGAAATTCTTCTATTCAAATAATAACTAAGACAGGAGCAAGGGTAAATGAATTACTTCAGATACGACTAGACTCTAAACATCTTTTAAAAGTTAAACTACCAAATAATACAGAGACAATAGTTTTCTATGCTGTGCCCAAAGGAAGAACATCTGTAGAACCATATTATATTGATGATAAATGTATGAAGTCTCTTCATGCTTGGTGGAAATACAGCTCTGAAAATAATAGTAGATTTGAACAAATTAATCCAATAATTTCACTACGACAAAAAGTAGGTAAAGCAAATTATCTTTTCCAAATTAATAACTCCCATTTACAATCTCAGCAAATAAATGCATCACTTAGTTTTATACTTTTTGATGTTTATTTTAAAAATAAACATGGAGGAAAAGTAAACCTTACAACACATTTGTTACGCCATAGTTTTGCTACTGAGATGAGGTCTTTAAATACACCAATAGATATATTAGCATTACTTATGAAACAACATGATACTAGTGTTACTGAGTATTATTCAGCCCCAACGCCTACTATGTTGTTTGATATTCAGAGAAAAATTTTTGAAAATCGTGTTGATCTCGAGCGGACATTTCGACGATCTAGTGAAGAGTTAAATAAGCAACTTAAAGATGCTATGGATACGATTGGTGCTGTAACGCCTGTTATTGGCGGAAGATGTACTGTAGCAAATGCATGTCCCGCTGCTTTCGCATGTATTGGTTGTTTTGGTAATGTACCTGACCCTCAGAAAAGAGAACAAATATTAGAATATAAAGATCATTATATAAAAATGTTAGAGGGAGCAAAGACTAACAATTTACCTCATGAGGAAAGAAAGGCAACTAAGCTGATTTCAAATTGTGATGACATGCTTCATGAAATGGATTGCATAGAACATACAGAGAATATAGAGGTATCTCCAATAAAAATTAAGTTAATGCATTTAGATGGGAGTGAAATATGAAAGATTTTTCAGAAGAAGAAAGAAAATCTTCACTTGATACTCTCTATAGTGAGAGGAGAAAGAAAAGTGTAGAAATAGTTAAATTATCAATTGAGACTTTACAGCAAAGAAATGTAAAAGTAACTTTACAGGCTATTGTAAATATAGCAATGGAACTATCAAAAGAGTCTAATGATAATAATCTAAAAATTTCTCACATGACAATACTAAGAAATGAAGAGTGCCGAAAACTATATGAAAGCGTTAGAGAGCATCAAAATAAAAGAAGAAAGAATAATAACTTGAAAAAAATTGATCCCCCTTTAACGAGATATGAAGTAAATAAAATTAGAGAGCTTTCTAGATTAACGAAAAATGATTTAGTTCTTTTAGTAATTGAAAGTGAACGAAAGAATAAAAATGAATTATCTATCAATACAAAACTTAGAGAAAAGCTTATAACTCTTCAAATAAAAATTTAATTAATCTTATTTAAGCAGGGAGAAGCAACAAAACTCTTATTATATTTGTGACCTAATCTGACAGTTACTGGTATTTGGTTAAAACAGTCAGATTAAGTCTTAGCTAATGAAAAACTTTATTGTAATAAAACTGTTAGATACGGAAAAACTTATTATGTTGATCTAGACTCAAGATAGTATTTGCTTCAATATAATCATCACCAAGAAATTTAATTTTGTCTTTAAGTACAGCAACTATATATTGACCATTAATTTCATTTGCTAGATTGAATAAAGTTTCTATTTGGTTTGCATGGATATCCTCAATACTGTCATGTAGAACAAATTGAGGGAATGAAAGCCCAACCTCATTTATAAATGAAATATAGGCTAAGTCAAATGCAGCAACTTGTCCTTTTTTCTTACCACCACCAACATTTCCACTAATATTAGCTATTTTAAATTTATAAAATTCATCCTCATCTTTCTTTTCATATGAAAATATATATTCCTCTTCATAGAGTTTTTTAGAATACTTCGAAAAGAAAGTGTTGAATACAGTAACATTATTATCAAAATCAGCAATGTACTTTTCAATTTTTCCATTAATTTCTTCTAAATTTGTAGAAATTTTTTGTAATTGCTTGGTTGTTTCATCAATTTTTTGTAGAGCAGCTTCTAACCCACCTTTTTGTTCAAGAAGTCTATTCAATTCTAGACGCATAACTTCCAAATCATTTAATGTCCCACTATTGGTGAGAGACTGCAATAAACTACTTTCTTCAAATAATGCTTTATCTAGATCCTTTTGAAGATCATTTCTTTCTTGATTTAATTTTGAAAGATATTTTTGGATAAAATTTACTTTATTTTCAACCATTTTTGAATGGAAGTTTAATACATCATTAAATTTCTTTTGTAAGTTTGGTAAATAAATGGCTGCATCATCATAGAAATTTTTAACATAATCAGAGTCGATTTCATTAGATGATTCAGTGAGTTCTTCGATCGTTTGTTGGTTAAGATCTATACGTAGATCTACTTCTGATATCGTCGTTGAAAGTTTAGATATCTTTGATTTGATTTGTTTGATATTTTCAAGTTCATGATGATAAGCATCACTTAGGCGAAATTCATTTATTTTTATTTCTTCAGATACAATATTTCCATTAACGACATTGAGCATTTGTTCAATTACATTTTTTGAATGAGGTTTTTCATAAACAGAAAGTCTTTTTTCATAATCCTTTTGTTCTCTTAATAAACTACTTTTATTAGAAAAAAGAGTAGGTTCCGGAAATCCAAATAAAAATAAAAAAATTGGTTCATATTCACGAAGAGAAGTTGATTTATGTAAATACATAATTGTATTAGACATTTTTGAAGCATCACTACGTATAAATTTAGGAATTAATTGTCGTAATGATGGTTTTGAAGCATTATTTTTAAAGATTAGTTCAGATAATTTTTCTCTATATTTTGTAATTGAACTAATTTCTTCATCATTTATTTTATAATACTTGTCACCTTCTATAATAAGGTTTCTTTCAAGAATTATATTTATATTATTTTTGAGATTTAACTCAAGTCGTGCTGAAACTTGATTGTTTTGGACGAAGTTGTAGACTTCTATATTATATTCAGTTTTGAATTCTGGATCAGTATAAATATCTTTTCCATCTGAGCCTAAACAGTAATCTACAATACGAAGCAGAGTCGTTTTCCCAATACTATTGCCAGATTCAGTACCTATAATAGTTTCATTATCTAGAATTAAGTTCAAACCAGATTTAAATGGAATATTGCGAATTTCAATTCCATTGGAAAATATCTTAAGATTTTTTAATAACATTTTTTTATATCTCCATTCTCGGTTAACTCAATTAAGTTCAGGAGATATAACCAATCGAGAGTTAACATGAAGTAACTAAAACTAATATCATTTGAATTTTTTTCTTTAAATAAATCATATAAATACAAAACATCAAATTTCTCTAATGGAGAGTTAGTTAATATATGAATTAAACTTGCCCCTAGCCAATAAATACTTAAATTTGGATGGTCTTCATTAATGATCATAATTGAGGACGTTCCAGAACTTTACATTCTATAAATGCATGACCAACGATATATTTTACTCCAAAAATTAAGTCTTCTTCGTCCATATCTTGACCATTTGAAGAGTTGTTAATTACATCTATTATTTTATTGATTACATCTTCTATTATTTGGTCTGAGTTTGATCGAATTACTTCTATAATTTCTCTCTTTTTTTCTGAACAAGACTCAATTCTTCTTAAGTTGCCAATACATTCTTTATAAAAGTCATTAATTAACTTTAAAATTTTTCTTTCAGATCCAATCTTTTCTTGATCGATTGTACTTAATATTTTAATGACATTGTTCCCATACTCACCATACTCTTCAATTAAAGGGCGATATTTAAATACATGATTGTATTCGAGTTTAGCATCAATATTATAAGTATGTTCTAACAGACTCGAGGGTGCTTCATCTAAAAGTGATAATGATGAAAGTCTTTTTACTACTTGAGATATCAAAGCTGGCCGTCTTTGAAAATTTGGTGCTACTTGGTTAATATGGACAGTTTGAGCTGTGCCAATATTTGTAGAACGATCAGAACACATATCAGTCTGGCCCATGATTGATGGTTATATCATTTGCCTGTTCAACATATGTTGAGCGATCATGTGTTTTAACTTGGCGTTGGTCGTTATCAGTCTGTTTGCTTATTTTTAAATTACTAATTTCTTGCGAAAGTTCTTTAACACGTACTGTCTGTATTATCCCCCATATTGTAGTAAGGATTGTACATATTGAAGCTACCCCTCCAACTGCTGGGTTGCTTAAAAAGTTTATAAGAGTGCTCATTAGTTCCCCCGTTGGTTTCATTATATACCTATTTTATAGATACATAACTTAACATAAATTGTGATTTGTGGTAAGCATATGTGGATTTTTTAAAGTAATTAAATAGAAAGTAAAAGCCAAAATAGCATTGATTTGTTTCTTGCTTAAAAAGCTTCGTGATGTGGACTGATTAAATTCTTCTTATGAGCTAAATTTTTGATACAGAGCCAATAATTTTATCGGATCGAGCTGTGTCTAATTTCAGTTAATTGTTTATGTACAACCTAAGATAAATCATATTATGAGTATAATTAGATCCAAGAAAGAGAAGGATTGTGGAGAGAAAAATCTATTATTTAGAATCTTAAGTTGTTATATTACTCATTAAAGTATTTTATTTAACTAATTATAAAGGAAAAGTTATCACATATCACAGATATGTTTTCTATGGAGAGTGTACATTAATATCTGTGATATGTGATGACCTAGCTTTATATAAAATGACTAGATTTTATAATAATATGTTATAGGATTCTAGTTAATTAAAATAAATTATTAGAATCCTTTTTAGGCTGTGCATTTGATTAATTCAAGACTTCTTCCATGAACTTTATATTTGAATTGATACTTCTAATATCATTTTCTAATTTTTGCTGATAAAAGATAAAATATTTTTCTAGTGTTTTATCATCCGCCAAAAGAGTCTGAATAAAATTTATATTATTTTCTTTATCCTTAATTTGACATAGAAATTCAGTTTTTTTTGTTGAAAAAATTCTTTCAAGTTTTTGTTTTTTATATTTGTTTCTTAGTTCATCTAATCTAGAAGTCTCTTTGTAACTAAAAGCTTTTCTTGTAGATTGATAAATATCTACTTCTAAATAATTATATTTTAGTAAAATTCGTAATCCTGTATACATTAGGGATTGACGTCTTTTGGTACTATAACTTGGGCTTTCTTCCATTTTTTCCCAGAAGTCTTTAGCTTGCCAGTTTTCAATTTCATGATTTGCAAAGATATCCATAAACTCATTGTATAAAGGTAAATTTACGGTTTTTCTCATGACATACTGTCCTTAATGCAAAAGAGGATTATAGTCCGTGGATATGTAGTCCTCAATTGGTGATATTTCTGTTTTTTGAGCAGTTAGTTTCAAATGTCAGAATTATCAGTTGTGATTGGTCAATTAATCCGCGCTAGAAGAACACAACAAAAAATAACTCAAGAGTCATTAGCTCTTCAATGTGGAATTGATCGTAGTTATATGGGACGTATAGAACGAGGAGAGGTAAATCTTACTGTTGAAAAACTTTACGAAATTGCTTCCGTTTTGCAAGTTAATGCCAGCGACCTTTTACCATAATTTTTTATATAATGAAATTATAATAGATTTATTCTTTTCTTTGGACTCGATCTTATTACTATAAATAGTATGTTAATGATAAAAATCTACCAATTTATAAAACATTAACAGTTAAAATTTATCTTTACCAAGATCCAGCCCAATCAGAAGAATATAAATAAGGATATATTTTTAAGTATTATCTATCATTACTTTTGTCGGAATGAATCCATACGGAGAAGGAAGATCTCGTGCAATATTTTGGGTACCAAAGGATAATATAAGTAAAACTAACCCTAAGAGAGCTGGTATAGCGCCTTTGGATTTGCGTATTCCAATATGTGCTAAAGCTGAGAACATTAAATGAAATAGCATTCCCGCATATGCTAAATCACTTAAAGGTATATTTATACGTGAAAGAATAGTTACTATGGCTAGAACTTTTAATATGATGAGTAGAGGCACAAGGTAAGATGGATACCCAAATTCAAGAATAGTCTTTGTAACCCATTCTTTTTTAATTATATATATCAGTGCAGAGGATAAATAAAGTATTGCTAACAATATTGTACTAAGCCAGTAAATATAAGTAATAACCATGGATGTTCCTTATAATGTCGATTTTTAAAAGAATGTAGGCTAATATGAAAATTTACAAGTAGGATGAAATATTGGTTGTTAGTATGGAAAATCAGACTAATGAAGAATTTGCTAATATGCATGATGAAATGCGTCGAGCATTTGGATTATTATCAGGTAAGTGGAAGTTAGAAATAATGTGGTTGCTCAACCAACGTGTCTATCGTTTTGGGGAGTTACGCAAGGCTATTCCTGGTATTACACAACACATGCTAACAACTCAATTACGTGAGCTTGAATCTGATGGACTTGTTTCGCGGACTGTTTATGCAGAAGTTCCACCACGTGTAGAGTATGAAATTACTGCTAAAGCTCGTGGACTTGGCCCAACCATGGAAGCATTGACAGCATGGTGGATTGAATACGGGCATACAATACCTATCAGATCCTCTACTCGTGGACGTAAGCCTAAAGATAGCTAAATGGCTATTTATATAGCCTTCAGGCTTATACTGAGGGCTAGTTATAGAAAATATAATAATTATTCGTTATAAATTTTAATTATATTAAATAAAGTATATTAGTATTGTTTTTCATACTAAGTGTCATTTTTTCATCCTACTTGTTGAATTTAATATTAGCTGAGAAAATCGATTCAAGCTACTACTTACTGAATATGTAGAGTAAATCAGCTCAATTAATAATATTAATTTTAATATAGGAATTTTTTTATGAATCGTTTAGATGGAAAAGTAGCAATTATTACTGGTGCGGGTCGTGGTATTGGTCGTGCAATTGCTAAACTTTTTGCTTCAGAAGGCGCTAAAGTTGCTGTTGTTTCTTTGACTGCTGAAAATGTAGAAAAAGTAGTTACTGAAATTAAGAGTTCAGGAGGAGTTGCTATTGGGATTCCAACAGATATTAGTAATACGAAGCAAATCAAAAATGCTATTGAGAAGACTGTAGCAGAATTTGGTGGGATTGATATTTTAGTTAACAATGCTTTTGATTCGCAAGCACCTTTTTCTTCAATTCTTGATCTATCGGTAGATCAATTGCAACGTAATTTCGATACTGGACCTATAGCATATTTGCAAACTATGCAGGCAGCCTATCCCTATTTAAAAATGAGTGGTGAAGGACGTGTAATTAATTTTGCCTCAATGGCAGGAGTAATCGGCTTAGTTGGCTATGGCCCATATAACATGGCCAAAGAAGGAGTTCGAGCACTTACAAGAACTGCCGCACGTGAATGGGGTGTAGACAATATTACTGTTAATAATATCTTACCAGTAGCAGAAACTTGGGGGGCAGACGCTAATATTCCTCCAGCAACGAATCCACTTGGTCGTTATGGCTCACCTGAAAATGATATTGCACCAGTTGCATTATTTCTAGCAAGTAAAGATAGTCAGTTCATCACGGGCTCTAGTTTTACACCTGATGGTGGCTCAATTATTGATAGTGCACGTTAGAAGTGTAATAACCTACCCTAAATTTTGGGGTAGGTAAGTTATTATGTGTTTAGGAGTATTAAATGAAAATTACACTTTTTGGTGCGACTGGGAAAACAGGCCGTTATCTTATTGATGAGGGACTAAAACGTGGGTTTGAGCTAACTATATTTACTCGATCTAATACAGTTTTTGATCATCCAAATATCCGAATTGTTAGAGGTGATTTAGATGATTCAGTTGCATTAGCTGAAGCTATTCGTGATGCTGATGTTGTTTTATCTGCTCTTGGTCCTACAACTCTTAAACATCCAAATAATAAACCTATTACTGTAGCGATGAAGTCCATAATATCAGTTATGAAACAGGAGTCTGTGGCACGATTAATTGCAATTTCCACAGGTACAGCAATAGATCCAGAAGATGGCTTTGATGCAAAAATTTGGTTTCCAGCGAAACTTATCCAATTTGTTATGCCAAACTCCTATCAGGATATTATAGAGCTAGCAAAAGTTATTCGTAGTTCAGATTTAATGTGGACAATGGTCAGAGTGGCTTTTTTGAAAAATGTACCAGCGTCAAAAAAACTAAATATTGGACTTTATGGGCATTTAACTCATTCAATGACAATCCCACGTGAAGATGTAGCGATATTTATGTATGATCAAATTCTAGATGAAAAATATGTAAAACAAGCGCCAGGAATCAGCTCAAAATGAGTGAGCTGTTTCCCTATGCTTATATTTTTGATCTCCAAAATTTTGATATAGATTAAAACTGGTGGCTGGATTTTAATGATACAAAATATAGAGTTAAAGTGGTTATATGATCTTATCATTTTAGAAAAATATCGGAACTTTACAATTGCTGCTGATATACGAAATATCTCACAGTCTTCCTTAAGTAGACGCATTCAAACACTAGAAAATTCTTTAGGATTTGAAGTTTTTGATAGAGATACATCTCCTTTACAATTAACTGAGAAAGGTAAATTATTCCTTTTACATGTAAGAAGTTTTTTAGATGATTTTGAATATAATATAGACAAAATTAAAGGTACTAATGATCTAAGAAGCAAAGTAACTATAGCTTCAGCACATTCTTTAGCAGGATTCATTTTCCCAAAAATATTAGGGAACTTAAAAAACTATCAGGAAAAAATATTTCATGTTGAATCAATTAATGTAAATGAGACAGTTGATCATTTAAGAAATGGCAAGTGTGATTTCATTGCATCTTTTTATGATGATGAGCTTATGAACCCTCAATTTTTTTGTCATAAGCTTTTTTCAGCTAAATTATATTTAGTTACAGCTACAAATCATTCTGGGCGCCCTAAATTCTCACTTGAAGATAACTCTCTGCCATTAATGAACTATACTGACGATAGTTACATGGGTAAAAAAGTAAATAAGTTTCTTCAAGATAATCAATCTACTTATTTTAGTACAACCTTTGTTTCCTCAATGAGTATCTTATTAAAAGATATGATTAAAGGCGGCTATGGAGTTGGTTGGTTACCAGATTACAGTATTCAAGAAGAATTAAAAAACAATGAACTAATAATTATTCCATTGAAAGAATCAGTGTTATCAGTTGATATTTATCTATATAGAAGTAGTTCTCGATTAAATGCAGCTTCAGAAGGCTTATGGAGTTTTATTAAAGCAATTGATTGGGCAATCGTTTAAATTTAAGAAGGAGATAAGGTATTACTTTTTATCTCCTTCTTACTATACTTTTATTAAGAAGTTTGCTGCTCAGTACTCATAATCATTTGTGTACTAGTGTTAACTCCTTCTGGAAGTTCATCTAATTGCGTGGTTCTAGCGATAACTGCTGTAGCAATACTATTTCCCACTACATTTGTAGCTGTACGTCCCATATCTAAAAATTGGTCAATTGCTAAAATTAGCAATAAACCAGCTTCAGGTAATTTAAATAAGCTTAATGTTGCTGCGACTACAACAATAGAAGCTTTTGATACCCCAGCAATGCCCTTACTTGTAATCATAAGGGTTAGGAGAATTAAAACTTGTTGCGTAATACTCAGGTCAATATTATAAGCTTGGGCAATAAATAAAATAGCAAAAGCAGCATACATCATTGAACCGTCCAGATTAAATGAATAACCTAATGGAAGAACAAAGCTAGTTACTTGTTTAGGTACCCCAAACTTATTTAATGCATCCATAGTCTTAGGATAGGCTGACTCACTACTTGTAGTTACAAAGGCAAGCATAACTGGCTCGCGAATGAGTTTTATTAAAGTGAAAGTATCTTTCTTTAAAAAAAGATAAGAAAAAGAAAGTAAAATGAATAATAGCACTGTTAATGCTAAGAAGAATGAACCTAGGAATGTCGCATAATTAGCAAAAACTGCTATACCTTGTACGGTAATAGCAGATGCAATAGCTGAGAAAGCAGCTACAGGCGCAAATTTCATTACATATTCTGTAATCTTAAACATGATATTACTAAGTTCTTCAACAATTTTAAAAATGATAGAAGTATATTGTGAGTTCACAAAACTCAATGCTTTACCAAAAAAAATTGAGAAAATTAATATCTGTAAAATTTCATTGTTTGCCATAGCTTCAGCAAAGCTTCGTGGAAATAAATGGGTAATAAAACTACTTAGCGTAAACCCTTCTGTATTGATTGAGGTTGGCAATACATTAGTAGCATGATCAGTTGTTAAATTTAATCCAATACCAGGTTGAAAAATATTTGCAAATAGCATTCCTAGTCCTAGAGAAATTAAGGAAGCTGAGATGAACCAAGCCATAGCTTTGAATGTAATTTTTCCAATAGAAGAAGAGCGGCCCATGGACACTATCCCAACTACAATTGTTGAAAAAATTAATGGTGCAATTATCATTTTAATCAATCTTAGAAATATATCCGTCAAAAGATTGAAATAAGAAGATATTTCCTTTGCCTCTTCTGGAGTAGATGCTAAGTTGTGACAAATAAATCCAATTATTGCACCAAGAAAAATAGCTATGAATACATAACGTACAGTTGTTTCCTTTTTCATGTTTTACCTACATATATTTGCTTAAGAACTAAAATGTCCTTTTTTAGTTATGACAGCTTTTTATCGCAGCCTCATGCATATAGACCAATCCCTATGCATAAAGTGCATAGGGATTGGTCTATTTAAAAGTTCATATTTTTTGCTCGTATTGATACCAATAAATAGCATTACGAATTAAGAGATCAGTTGCATCTATGAATAAATCTGGATAGCTTTTAATCCATTCTTCTAAAATTAGAGGAAGTTCCGTACATGCAAGTAAAAATTTTCTATCTGAATTTAATCCATATATATTAATAACTTGATTCATTATTTCTTTGGACTCCTCATAATTTCCTGATTTGTATTTATAAATACTATCCATTATTTTTTGTTGAACATCAGAAGAAGGAGTTGAGAAGTTCATATTGTTTTCAGCAAATTTATTTTGATAAAGTTGTGTCGAGATTGTGGCAGAGGTTGCTAGTATAAAGACTTCTCGGGTATCAGTTTTTTCAATGTGCTTAACAGCAGACTCAATGATACTGATCATTTTTATATGAGTACGTTCTTGTAATTTATCAAACCAAAAATGAGCAGTATTACATGGAATAATAATACATCCGACATTTGCATTTTCTAAAATTTTAATATATTCGCTCATCTTATCAAGAGGCTTATTACTTTGATTTAAAATAGCTTCTGTTCTATCAGGTATATCCGGCATAGAAACAGTAATGACTGGGATATGCTCTTGGTCACAATTTGCTGATGTATTCTTTATAATTTTATTCATGGCATCAACAGTAGCCTGTGGACCCATTCCACCTAAAATTCCGATTGCTTTATTCATGTTTATTCCCATGTAACTAATATATGGGATTAGCTTTGCAAAAAAAAAACTTATTAAATTGCAAAAAATAGATTAACGATCCAAAAAATGCATAAAAAAAAGAAGCAAAAAATCATTTTTAATTTATATATTGTTGATATTTATTGATTTATTTTTTATAAAGAATAAATCATTATGTATTATTTGCATTGTAATGTTGTAGAACGCATAAGTTGTGCATCATTTTAGGGCGTTAGTTTGTATTTATGAAATATTAGCCATAATTAAAAAAGATTAATTTTTTTATTTGATTTAGATAATAAAATCAGTAATTAAGATTCTATCTACCGATAGGTAGATAGATTAAATATTTTATATTTCAATTATTTTTATTTTTTCAGATTACCTTTTAAAATTTCAACATCTTTTTTTGGTGGAACTCCAAACAAACGACTATATTCTCTACTAAACTGTGAAGAACTTTCATAACCAACCTGAAAAGCTGCACTACTTGCATCTAAATGGTCATTTAACATTAAGCGTCTAGCTTCATTTAAGCGTAACCACTTTTGATATTGTAGGGGGCTCATTGAAGTCAATTGACGAAAATGATGATGAAAAGTTGGAATGCTCATTTGTACCCGAGATGCTAATTCTTCAATACGAAATGAGGTTGTATAATTTGATTTTAACCAATCAATAGCTTTTGCTATACGATACCCTTGATTATCTATAGAAATAATTTGTCTTAATAATTGAGCCTGATCACTCATCAGTAAGCGATAATGGATTTCCTTAAGAATTAAAGGACTAATCACAGGTATAGCATTTGGTTCCTCTAATAGATTCAACAGCCTCATAAATGGCTCCAAAAGATTTTGAGTCACTGTTCCAATACCCACACTTTTATTTGTATTTCGTTCTTGTGGGAAGGGTATATTTCCCTGAGCAATTAACTCACCTAACATTATTAAATCTATTTTTAAAGTAAAACCTAAACATGGGTGCTCGGGATTAGCATCAATGACTTCAGATTTAGCAGGTAAATCTAAAGAAGTTATTAAAAAATTAGAACGATTATATAAATAGGTATCTTTACCAACTAAAAGTTGTTTAGCACCTTGGACAACGAAAACAATACTTGGCTCAACCATACAAAATATAGGATTAGAAAGTTGTGTACGTTGAAAAAAAGTAAGGTCAGGAATTAGCGTAGTGCAGTCCTCTTGTTCTAACACCTCTCTTTTAATGATTTGAGCTAAATGTTCAAATTTCGATAATGATTCATTACTATTAAATGATATTTCTTCGTTGACTATGTTCATACTTTCACCATTCCTTCTATATTAAGTATAATCAACTTTAGAAGTTTTTTTAAAACGAAAATATGTATATCAATAGGATTAGGCAAGAAAACCATTAAATTGATATATAGTTGATATGAGAATATATGGAAAATAGCTCTTACTGATAAGGGTAGATAAAGTTATCTCCGCAAAAGCAAGCTAACTACTTCCAGAATGCTTTTTACCAATATAAGCCGGTAATGGCAGATTAGGAATTGAGATTCTAGAGTGTTTTCTCAACATTTTGGCACACGCCCGCAGAGTTAAGTTCCCTTAGTTCCAACGACCCGACAGCAAGAGCAAACTAATGAAACAATTCCGTAGTTCTATAGCAAGTGCATTACTAATTTCAGCAATTGGTTTATTTACATCAGCGTCAAGTATGGGAGCAGAAATCATGCCAAAAGATGCAGATAATTTTTTTAAAAGTGAATTAGTTACAATCAAAAAAGTTACTTTTAAAAATCAATATAATATGAAGGTTGTGGGAAATCTCGTTATTCCTAAAAACTTAAAGAAAGATGCTAAATCTCCGGCAATTATTATTGGGCACCCAATGGGAGCTGTAAAAGAACAAAGTTCTATGCTGTACGCCCAAAAATTAGCTGAACAAGGTTTTGTAACTTTAGCTATTGATTTATCTTTTTGGGGTGAAAGTGAAGGACAACCACGCAATGCTGTGGCTCCAGAAATTTATACTGAAGATTTTAATGCAGCAGTGGATTATCTAGGAACCCAATCATTTATTGATCGTGAAAAAATTGGTGTAATTGGTATTTGTGGTAGCGGAAGTTTTGCTATCAGCGCAGCTAAAATTGATCCACGTCTAAAAGCCATTGCTACCGTCAGTATGTATGACATGGGATCTGTTACAAGAAACGGCCTGCGTAAGGGAGTTTCACTTGAACAACGTAAAGCAATGATTGCAGCTGCAGCTGAACAACGCTATGTAGAATTTACCGGCGGTAAAACAAAATGGGTTGATTATTTACCAACAAAACTTCCAGCCAATGCAGATTCAGTACGTCGTGAGTTCTATGACTTCTACCGTACCCCTCGTGGCTGGGCAATTCCTGAAGGCCGGACTCTTGAACTCACTCAAAATCGTCCAATTTCAAGTGAGGTAAAATTCGTAAACTTCTACCCATTCGAAGATATTGAGACAATTTCACCACGTCCGATGTTGTTCATTACTGGTTCAGAAGCACATTCACGAGAATTTAGTGAAGATGCCTATAAACGTGCAGGTCAACCTAAAGAATTGTACATTGTGCCAGATGCTGGTCATGTTGATTTATATGATCGTGTAAGCCTTATTCCATTTGAAAAACTAACTGAATTCTTTAAATCAAATCTTAAATAATTACTAAGGGCTTAGTTTTTAGAACTAAGCCCTTTCTTTAGGAGTTCTCATGAAGACCTATGCATATGCAGCCCTCACTGCTGATAAACCATTAGTTCCTTTTACTTTTGAACGAAGAGATCTACGTACTAATGATGTTGCAATAGAAATTCTTTATTGTGGTGTGTGTCATTCCGATTTGCATACGGCCCGTAATGACTGGGCGTGGACAAATTATCCAATCGTTGTGGGACACGAAATAGTCGGCCGCGTAATTGAGATTGGATCAAACGTTACTCGTCACAAGATCGGTGACCATGTTGCAGTCGGTACTATGGTAGACAGTTGTCAGCATTGTGACCAATGTTATAAAGGAGAAGAACAGCTCTGTCGCGAAGGTAACACTCAGACATTTGCAGGGAAAGACAGAATTACTGGTGAACCAACGATGGGAGGATATGCTAAACATATTGTAGTACGTGAAGAGTTTGTCCTTCGTATTCCAGAGGGGTTAGATTTAGCCAAAGCTGGTCCTTTACTTTGCGCTGGTGCAACTACATATTCACCTCTTCGTACTTGGAATATAGGCCCTGGAAGCCGTGTGGGTGTAATCGGCATGGGGGGGTTAGGACATATGGCAATTAAACTAGCCGTTGCTCTAGGTGCTCATGTTACTGTTTTGAGTCGATCTGCTAACAAAGAAATTGATGCAAAAGATTTAGGTGCTGATACATTTTTACTTTCCAATGATTTAGTCGCAATGGCTCAAGCTTCATCTTCATTTGATCTTATCCTTGATACAGTTCCAACCAAACATGATCTTACCCCTTATTTACCTCTGCTTGATATAGATGGAACCTTATGCATAGTTGGTCAGATTGGTCCACTAGATGAGTTAAACAGTATTCCTTTATTGCTTGGTCGACGACGTATCGCAGGTTCTGCAATTGCAGGTATTGCCCAGACACAAGAAATGCTCGATTTTTGTGCTAAGAAGAATGTATTACCTGAAGTGGAAATGATCCGTATTGATCAAATAAATGAAGCTTTTGAAAGACTAGAACGATCAGATGTACGCTACCGTTTTGTTATTGATATGGCTTCCTTAACTCCTCCATGAGTCAAATAAACACAGAAGTAATAATTATTCAAAATATATTAAATGGTTAATAGAAAGTATCCAATATTTTTTATTCACCCGAGAGGTTACTCAAATGAAAATGTTGATTATTAGTGTTTCTCTATCCTTGTTTTCAATGGTTGCACAAGCACAAGATTTTAAACTTACAAGTAAGGATATTAAGCATGGTAAACAAGTTGCAGATATGTATGTTCTGAATGGTTCGGGTTGTAATGGAAAAGATATTTCCCCAGAACTTTCATGGTCTGGTGCTCCAGAATCAACTAAAAGCTATGCTGTCACGATGTTTGATTCTGATGCCCCTACAGGCAGTGGTTGGTGGCATTGGACACTTGTAAATATACCTAATAATATCAGATCACTACCTGCTGATACTGGTAATAAAGATGGATCTAAATTACCCCTAGGGGCTATTCAAGGAAGAACAGATTTTGGTTCCCCCGGTTATGGAGGACCTTGCCCACCAACGGGAGATAATACTCATCATTATCACTTTAAAGTTTGGGCCCTCAAAGTTGAGAAATTACCAATTGATAGCGAATCGAGCGGAGCTCTTGTCGGTTATATGCTTAAAACTAACAGTATTGCCACCGCGGAGCTTGTTCCCATCTCAAAACGATAATATGAAGGTGTATTCTCGCATATTCGTATTTTTTATTAGTTAATAAGAATAATCATATGGAGTATTTATGAAAATTGGTATTCTTGGTTCAGGCCTAATGGGTGCAAATATTGGTACTGTTTTCGCACAACTAGGCCATGAAGTAATTTTTAGTTATTCTCGTAATATGCAAAAACTTCAGAGCATTGCTACCAATGCTGGTCCCAGTGCTCGTACTGGCACCCCCCAACAAGCTGTGGAGCAATCAGATATTATTGTGTTGGCTGTACACTGGTCTCGTCTTGAGGATGCTCTAGAGCAAGCTGGTAACATGGCAGGTAAAATTATTTTGAGTTGCACAAACCCATTAAACTTAGCTAATACTGAACTTGTCATAGCTCATACAGATTCAGGCGCAGAATCAATCGCTCGCAAGCTACCAAAATCACATGTTGTTGCGGCTTTTCAAGCAACACCGAGTGAGGTTTTACAAGATGTGTTTGAAGGAAGGATGACTTTACCTCGCCCAAGCATGGTTTATTGTGGAGATGATGAAACAAGTAAACAATATATACATACGTTATTACTTGAATTTGGTTTTGAACCTATTGATGCAGGACCTTTAAAACTTGCACGTTATATTGAACCTTTCGCTATGCTTGCTACAGCACTAGCTTATGGAACTGATCAAGGACCACAGTGGGTATACAATTTTAGGCGTTATAAGTTATAAATAAATAGTTACTTCATAAAACCAGCAGTAAAAAAATAATAGAACCTATTACTGGAGCTTATGAAAAAATATCTGCTGGTTTTCATCCTCTAGTTCAAGAGTACATAGAAAAATTTTAGATATGAATGAGCATCTAATAAAAAAGTAACTTCTATTATTGTGAAAGTCACGTCATTTATTCTCATGCTTGAGGACAGTATGAGCTATAACTCCACTAATAAAATTTGTATCCCGTAGATAACTATAGGCTCTTCTTTCTATGTTTTTAGCTTAAAGTTAAAACTAAATTTTAAATTTAGTGATGATCTATAACTTTTAAAGAAACATGGAGGAGTGAGTAATGGTCATTAAAAAATGAAGCAACATATCATTAGAATTATTTATTTGAATTCTATACAGAGCATTTTGAGTTTCAAAAAATTATGTTAGTAACATATAAATATTCTTTTAAATTTAAAGAATATTCTTGAAAAAAATCATATTCTGTATAAGGCCTGAGTTTTTGAATATCCGATACCAATACAGCAAGGTAAGCTTAACCATTTTTCTAGGGTCTCTACCGCTTTGGCACAATGAGAATGAATATCTAGAGATTGAAGATAAGGGGTTAAACGGATAAAGCATTCATCAATAGAATAGGCTTCTAAATCATCGGGTGAGAAGAATTCACCTAAAACCGAAAAAAAGCGACGAGACATCTCAGCATATAAAGTGTAGTTACTTGAATAGACGTGTACGCCTG
>Ga0157370_10002762_pt1 | contig 20981 bp, 14 predicted proteins | sample C35metaG_FD_113463 | JGI IMG/M metagenome (GOLD analysis project Ga0157370, IMG submission 113463) | Corn rhizosphere microbial communities from Kellogg Biological Station, Michigan, USA - C3-5 metaG | ecosystem: Host-associated > Plants > Roots > Rhizosphere > Soil | place: USA: Michigan...
GACTTACAATGTTTTGCAAAAAATAGTCAGTTTTCGACTCACTAAAATTAACCATTCAGAATGGTCAAAAACGGGTCTTAATGTGTTATAAAAACCAAAACAAAGCCTTGAAAATCAACGATTCGCGCGACAATGTTCTGGTTTAAATCTAAGGAAGTGGTCCCGACGAAACCAGAACAACTCTTATTTAAATAACTTTCTGACTATCAAACACTTGAAAAAAACTATTTCGACTCACCAACTGCAAAAATGACTGTTTTTTTGCTCAAATGTAACTTTTCAAAGTTAAGAAATGACTTCAATAATGCAAAAGAAACTCATTATTAATTTGTACACTAAAGTAAGTTATAGTTGAAAACTAGTCTCAAAAGGAAAGTTCTAAGCGTCATTGAAAGGATTGGAGCCCCAATCAGGTACCCTTTACGAGGCAAAAGATTTTTAACAGTCTTTTGCCCCTTTTTTTACCTTACAATTCACTGTTAATAAAATAGATAAGACCGAATGTCTGAGGCAGTTTTGCGGTTCGATGTTGAAGGTTAAATAAATCGAATTTTTCGGCGAACATGGAACCAATTATCTTTCTTTTTTCGTTAATTATTGATTTACAGAATATTACATTAAGATTTGTGAAAGTTGCAATTGCCTGGTCGATTACTATTTAAAGCTGGTGTGAAGTATATTTTTTCTGTTTTATATCAGCAAGTTTAGCTTCAAGTCGACATATTTTATCCTCCATATCATTTTTTGTAGTTCGATAATCAATTCGTCTATATCTCCAAGTAATAATAATTCGTTTGCCCGAGAGATTTTATTATTTACATCCGTTATTTCCTTTATCAATTGGAATTTATATTCTTTATTCATACTACTATCAGTTGCGTATTCATTTATTATTACTAGTTTAAAAGCTCAGCTGTTCTTGTAAAGGCACCTAAATAGGCCAAAAATCTGTGTAAACATCCTGTGCTTTATACCTGCAACCACATTTCGTAGAGCAATGATAATAGTGAGCATCACATAGAACAAATTTCGGTTATATTGAATAATTTTTTGCAAAAAATTATAAACCGAACAAATTCAAGATTATATTTAACCGATAAAATCTAATTATGCCTCAATTTAAATTCAACACGATCTCCAGGACAGATATCGAAAACAGTCCCGGAGGCCAGCAAATGCTGTACGCAATCGATTACGATGGACCAAAAAACCTGATCATCACCGGCTGCGCGGGAAGTGGCAAAACAACCGTTAGTCTGATGAGGGCCGAACGCCTCACCACCCTAGGCCAAAGCGTGCACATCATCACCTTTCATGATCTGCTGGTGAACAATCTCAAAAACAGTGCAAGCGATGAACTTCGGCCCAATATCCTGAAATACCATGGTTGGTTTTACCGGGAAAGTGACTATGTCGAAGTCGAGGGTGTCGATAGGATAAAAGTGGAACAGATGACCTATGATCAAATGGCGAGCGAGCTCACTGCTTTCAAATCCGTGGATGAGTTCATTATTGACGAAGGCCAGAATTTTCCGGCATCCTTTCATCAGATCTTAATGGAAAGATGTACAAAAATCGCTATTGGTGCTGACAATGCTCAAAAAGTGCATGCTGGACTGAAAGCCGAAGACATTAAGGCCAAGATCCAGGAAAAAGGCGAACTGCACCCGGTTCAATTGCAGTACAATTACCGAAACACTTTTGAGATCTATAATTTTGCCCGTAATTTTCTGCCGGCGAACGAACGGGTAAACAACGAAAGGGCAATTGATAAGATCCCCAAAGGTAGAAGCGACAAGCCAACGTTGTTTGTGGTGCCCGACAAAGACAGTGAACTCGCCCAATTGTATACCCTGCTTAGAGATGCAGGTGACCGCAACGTCGCGATAATCGTTTTTCATGTAAATGAAGTTGAATATTACTATAAGGCCATCCGCGGTTTTCAAATGGGCTGCTCAAGGCATCACCACAATGAACATGTTCATGAACTAGAAAATATTTTGGTAACCACCTATAAATCTGCACAGGGACTTGAATTTCAAACCGTTATTATGCCCAATATAGAAACGGTGGCCGGTAAGTGGTACCGTACAGGGGAACATTACTACATTGGCAGTACCCGCGCGAAAGAAAATTTGTTTTTATTGGCCACGGGCGAGACAATTCCACAATATTTTAAGACCTTTGACCAGGGGAGTTATCAGCTGAAAAATACCGGAAAATTGACTTTGCCTACATTTGCGCCAGAAGTACTGGGTGAGGACGATGACCTCCCATTTTAACGCCGATAACAATGGAATATAAGAAACTAGAAAGCGCCCGCCTAAAACAGTTGTGTACCGAGCGCGCATTGGATCCCAAGGGAAGTAAAGACGTATTGGCGAAAAGGTTAAAAGAGTGGGATTTAAGGAACGAGCCCCAGCTGGAACTAGGTGCAAGTACATCCGAAACCGTTCCAATTATCCCGTCTCCTACCAAACCTGTTTCCTCGACGAAAAGATTATTCATTCAACTTAAGGTTTCCAATATCTCCCATTATTTCAACTCCGGGCTCATCTATCCTTTGGCCTTGGAAGAGAGTGAGGTATACGTTAAGGAAAACCGAAAAAATGATCTTTTTACCCTTTATCCCCATTATCTGCTGCTTAGTCCAGCTCCTGTTAATGAACTGGCTGACGATGATGCACTTTTGGACATCGCAGTAGATCAGCTTGACTTGGTTGAGGTCCCAGGAAGCCCGATTTGGTATTTCGGTAGCCCTATCCCCATATCTAGGGTGAAGGCTATCGTATTCAAGACTGAGCAGGCCAAAAAAGGGTTTGTTTCATCAGCCAAGACATTTCCCGATTTTTTTGTCGAAGAAAAGATCTGCCACATCACCAGCGGGATGAAACCAATCGCAGTAGACTTAAAGGGCATCACATTGTCAGACAATCCTGCAATCGACAAATGGCATGATATCATGGACCGGTTTGATAAGATCATGGGTATGTTTGCCTTCATGAAAAATGCAGGCGTGTTTTATGCCGACCGGGAGGGCGTCTTCGAGGAATATACGGCAAATTACTTTTCGGCTCTGAGCGTAGTCAATCCAATTATCAAATCGCAACCCACCAGGGACATCCCCTTATATAAATATATCATATTCCCTGGGGAAATTGAAACCTCAACGCTGCAAAGGGTACTGTTTCAGAAAATATTGAAAGCGATTTATGGCAATATTGAGATGGATCTGTCCTTTGCGCGTGAAATCCTGCAGACCGCACTGGAAAGCGGGGTAGCGAGCAGCTTGGAAAAAGGCGAACTGTCTGAAATTTATACCCTGTTCGAAAAGTTGGAAGCTAGGCAGATCTCCTATAAAGACCTCATTGCCCATCAGAGCATCCAACGCAACTATCCTGTAATGGCCTTGTTATTCTTATCAAGATTTTCCAACAAGAGCAGGCAACATACCGATAAACAGGCGGTGAGAAATAATTTCATGGAAAACAGCTCGCCCATATCTAAAAGCATTTCAGAATTTTTAATGGCCGTGCTGGGCTTATATTATGGTTATAAAACGATGATCAAGGAGGATACCAATCTTAACCTAATTGATCCCGTTTTTGCCTCACTTACCAGGCGCCACCAATCGATTAAGTTTAGGCTAAGTTCTTACCTGGATCGTTTTGTGATCGAAAGCGCTTACTGGTTTTCCATCAACGGATCCAACCAGCCAAACCATTATCCTTACCTAGAGTTTCAGCCTATTGAAAAACGCGATACCCTGACAATCAGTTCCGGCGCTTACGAGTATCAGGATGCTTCATATCCTTATCGGAGCACTCAGGTCAGCGTTTACAAAAGGGTCAACAAGTTGGACAGCCTGATCGAATCATTGGACAAGCAATATCCCAACCAGATCACCGCCAATTCTGCATTATTACAACACCTGGTATCCAACTTTGGCCTCAGGAAAACACAACTGTTCGAATTGATGCGGGAAAACTTACCCAAGATAGACGTAGAGGCCCTGAAGTACCTGATCGAATTTGATAAGGTCCAAAAAAATAAAATGTAAAAATAATGGATATTGACGCGCTCACTCAAACAATACAAACATTACAACCACCAGAATTTTCAGTTTGGATAGAAAGCCACGAAAGGGAGCTGTCCAATTTTTTCTATAAATGCTCTTCCGAAGAACTCGACGAATTGGATTTTAATAATCGGTTTTTCGGATCGATCGCTACATCGGCTTCCTATAAAAGATATCTCGAGGACCGCAACGCAAATCCCTTCTTTGGGCGGCTGATGGAAATGATGGCTGTATCGGCCGAAAAGCTGGCCATTATCGGCATAGATGCCATGCTCGAAACGTTAATCAGTGATTTAGAATCGGGCGCGCACAAGCTCAGGCTGGAAGCGTTAATGGAGTTCGCCTTAGTGGAGAACATCGAGAAAGACTATTTTACAAAACTTCCCAAGGTCTTGTCGATATTGGAAGCCTCCCAGGATTTGGATGAAGGTGGGAACATCCGTTTGTCCATTGATATCATTTTACATTACATCTTCAAAGCCCGAAAAGCTTTCTCCGATCGAGGCATGAACCATCATTTAGCACATTTGATCAAAATATGCACTGATGCGCAGTTTTTGGAAGACCATCCCATGATGGCGCATCCGGTAATTACGGCAGCCTTAGCTGGCGAAGATGCCTTTGCGTTGAGGCCGGTAGATGTCATTAGGGACAGATTAGAGAGTTCGGAGTACTTCAAGGATATCGTTTCGATCGTCAATAAGATCTACTATGACCATCCTCAAATCGACCACTTCGCCCGTAAGTGGTGGAAATACGATAATCGGACGATACGTGAACAGGTACTCAAGAACGGCCGAACCGACTTTAGGGAGCCCTACGATGAGATCAGCCCAGAGGAAAAGGTGATATTGTACTGTTTTTTCAACATGAAAAAGCATTTTTTTACCTCGTATGCAGTTTTTGAAAGAATTCTACCATCCTTACAGGCGGTATTCAATCAAGAAGGTTATGAGCCTATTATGATTGATCTGGGCTGTGGACCGATGACTTCGGGCATTGCGATAGCAGATTTGATGATGGCCACGACCGGCATACCGCTGACATTTACCTATGTAGGCGTAGATATTGCGCCAGCGATGATCGCAAAAGCAAAAACCTTTGAAAGTTCGGCGCTATTCGCGAACAGCAAGTTTTACTATTGGCTGGATTGGGACGAAATTGATTTCAGTGTACTTTACGCCGTTGCCGGACAACACAATCCGGTGGTTTTCAATGCCTCCTACATGTTTGCGAGCGATTCACTTGATGTGGAGGCGCTCGCAAATCTGGTTTCAGAAGTGGTAAAGCTCTGGGACCGTGTATTCCTTATTTTCCAAAATCCGGACAGCGACAACCGTAATGTCAAATACGTCGAATTTAAATCACTCCTACAGCATGAGGAGATATTGGATGGTGTGGAAACGATACGATACAAGACCGGTTCGTCCGAATCGAGCGAACGGGTGTATTATCAAATATTAAAATTTAATAAGCCATAATTAAAATTATCGCTAATTTCGGGTCGATATTTGCGGTGATGCAGATAGCTTTTTATTATGCAGCAAACGTTTGATTTATTTAATCCCTATCCGATGGATAGGGGAAAGGATGAAAACAAGGAAAATCCGATGATCATTCCAGGGCTGAGCTACATCCCGGATTTCATTGATGCGCAGGAAGAAAAAGAACTTTTACGTCAGATTGCAAGTAATGAATGGTTAGTCGACCTGAAAAGGAGGGTTCAGCATTATGGCTGGAAATATGACTATAAAAAACGTGCGATAGACTATAGCATGTTTCTGGGTGAATTACCCCACTGGACCGGTTACGTAGCCAAGCGCCTTTATGATAGGGGGCATACCACAGATCTTCCCGATCAGGTAATCGTAAATGAATACAAACCGGGACAGGGCATCGCCAACCACGTTGACTGTGAACCCTGCTTCGGAGATTCCATTGTATCCTTAAGTCTGGGTTCAGCTTGTATCATGAACCTGATCAACTTAGCTACCAAGGAGAAAATAGAGATCGTCCTCGCGCCCAGAAGTGCAGTTGTGATCAAAGACGAGTCCAGATATAAGTGGTCTCATGGTATCCCTCCAAGACTTGCCGATACCATCAATAATGAATACATCAAGCGTAATCTCAGGATTTCAATGACTTTTAGGAAGGTAGTACTCAAGTAAGCTTGCGCTGCGAGAAGGCACATGGCGATAACTTTGGACCTAGAATCAAATGATGACTTTTCGAAATGTAATTGATATCCTAAGTTCACGATTTACCCTAACCCCATAGATCTCATCCGCCAGGCGGGATGGTATTCCATGAGACCACTTATATCTTGCCTCACCAGTGATACAAACTGCACTTCTCCTGTTGAGCACAACGTCTGTTTTCTCTCTTGATTTTATATTGATAAAGGACATGACGCTGATCGCCGATAAACTGATCGAAATAATTGTTTTGCCAAAGCAAGGTTCACAGTCAACGTGGTTGGCGATGCCCTGCCCAGGCTTGTACTCGTTTACGATCACTTGATCAGGAAGCTCGTCGACCAATCCGTAAGAATGCAACCTGCTTGCTAGACTTTCTGCCCAATGAGGTAAGGGACCAAGATATAGCTCTGGGTTAAGTGATCTAGCCTTATAATCATACCTCCAACCATAGTGCTGCACCCGGCGTTTCAAATCGCCTATCCAGATTTGTTGATTGATAGTGGCCAGGAGATCAAGTTCTTCTTTCTGGGTAATGAAATCCGGGTAATAAGTTAATCCATCGATCGCGATGGAAGGCGATGGTCGTGTTTGGATAGGCTGACTGAACAGATCAGTCGTAAGAGCATTATTCATGACTGTTGATATTGGATTGGCTAAATTACTAGTCAAAGATACGAAATCATGGCTCAAAATACTAATATAATTAGCAAAATAAAGTTGTAAAAAACCTTTAACGACTCATTCTGAATCGCTTTTCCTCTTTAAATTTAAAAGCTTTCTCAATAATCATAGTGGAAAATATCATGAAACCTATAACCATCTTCTTCATATGTATTATCGGTTAGTGGACCACCTATCATTGAACCAGTACTTTTATTTAAGATTTTTAATTTATTATCATTTTCTTCATCAAGATTTACAGTTGAATACAAAGCATTACTTTACTTGAACCATCTTTTATTGCGCTACGAAGGGCTAGTCTCGACACCGATAAATACAATAAAACGACTAGACTAACTACATTGAACAAGCTTTTAGATGACCTGCAGCTAAATGATTTATAATTAAAGAACAAACATTTGTTCATGTTTTCTCTAATATAATTGACATTGAGGCCGTTTATCTTAAAGCTTTAACAGACCTGATAAAGGAAACATTTAAGGAGTACATTATCTTACCTGTGAAATGAACCCAAAAGAGGCAGGTTCGATGGTTTTATGAATTCTTTAAAGATTATGAACTTATCAAATTAGCGGAAAAAAATGACAGAGCATATCAATGGATTGGCGATAAGCAATGGACGAGCTTATTGAGAGTTTTTATCGCCAAAATATAAATTATGTTTTCAGCTGCACCTCGCTAATTAATTTAGTTTTGTAAATAAGTTTTTTAGTCACTTTACTGAGCAAATTTCACAAGTAAAGCAATATGCCTATTTTAGATTGTGGTTAATTTTCATCTAATCTTAATTCCTTAAATAAACCGTAATAGGATAAATCCAGTTTTGATTCATTCTTGACAATTTCTAAAATAGGTCCTAGATTTAAGAAATATGTCATTCCAGATTTCCATGCCAACCATACCTCATCTGATATTCTCCCTTTTTTAAACCACAGAAATTCTTCTGCGCATAAATTTAGATAATCGATAATCAACTTTGTATCTTTTTCATCAACCCTATATGCACTGTTGTTTCTAAATTCTATATCGATACTGTTTAAAGTATCATTAAATTTTTCATCATACTTGAGGTTAAATGCGGTAAAAAGCTCTTTAAATATTCTGTCATTCTCCATTTCATATTGCCTGATTCCAAAAGCAAAAGTATATCCCCCAGCAATTAAGGCTATTGCCAGTTCAATTTTACATGTAATATAATAGAGTGCTATCCCTAGAATTAAGCTATAACTATTGATAAGAAGTAAATCTAGATTTTTTTTAATTATTTGTTTAGTTAGCATTGGATTTGAGAGGGTTTAGAAGATTTTGATATCCCAATATAGCATACTAAATGGTAAAAAAATAATTAGTGCTTGGAAAAATATTACAGTTTCACAATTAGTGTACTGTCAAAGAATGTTCAGATCAAAACGTTTACCATATTTGGAATGAGTCAGTGAATTTTTAATTTCAAGGTAGTTTTTTCTTCAATTGCTTTGGAATGCTATTTTTGCTATGATTGCATATCATTATTTTAACTGCTCATATAGAATATGGATCAAAACGAACCCGATTTAATCAAAAAATCTTATCTAGACATCCTAAGATACGCCTCAACTGAATCATTTGTTAGCTATGATAGCGTCTTCAGTTATCTTCATAAAAACAATATCACTTTCTTTCCAGGTGAAAAAGTAACGGAAAACAACGCAATGTTACAGACCTTTTTCAAAACTTTCTTTAGAGATGGGGAGGGGAATCGACCCATAAATATTAGAGTCGGGGCATACTACCTAAGCCCTGAAGCGCTCTTTTACATATTAAATTCAGAAAGTTTGGAGCATGCTAAACAAAGCGCTCTGGAAGCCACAAAAGAATCTGCTCACGCTTTAGAACAGTCAAAAAGGGCAAATTTCGTAGCGATCCTAAGTCTTGCAATAACTTCATTCCTTGCCGCAGTTCAAATTTATTTACAGCTTAAATAGTTATCTAAAAGCTTGAAATGTTTTGTATCATCTTAAGAAAATGTAAATCATTAATCTCTCAGTATAAAGAAAAAAATTCAATCATATCGAGAAAGAGTTATAAAATCTATGCATATTGCGCCTGTTTTACGCTTCAATTATAAATCTAAATTAACAAAATACTAAGCTCTATGTATAAACACTTAAATGTGAAAACTTAAAAAAGCAACATGCTTTGATCAGCTTAAAACGAGTTGACTTTCCAAAATAATTTATTCAAATACTAATCCTTATAGTCGGATTCCTGCCTTTGCTGAAATTCTAGCTGTGTGGGGTAATTTCTATCAATGATAACTTATAACTTGACAGCAAAACTTTGCTGTTGGTTTAGATAAATACATCAATGCTCTCAAATAATATCGATAACTTAAATAAATTACAGCAAATCAAAAAGGCGGATGTAGAAGTCTTGCTTAAAAAGTCCTACCGTGGCATATGGGAAACCGCTATTAAGAAATATTCTGACAGCGCCCATTTTGTTTATGAGCTATTACAGAATGCGGATGATTGTAAGGCAACTGAAGTCGAATTCATTTTGGAAGAATCTGGATTATGGTTCAAACACAACGGATCTCTTCGTTTTACAATCTCCAATCCAGATACTGAAGATGAGGACTCTGTAAATGGTTCGTTAGGACACATCAATGCGATTACTTCGATTGGAAATTCTACGAAAATTGATGAGCAGAAAATAGGTAAGTTTGGGATAGGGTTTAAAGCTGTTTTCGCTTACTCTGCCTCTCCTTATATTTATGACGGCGAATTCAATTTTAAACTTGAGCACTACATTGTTCCATCAATTCTCGAACCTGAAAAAAACATTCGAAAAGAGGGCGAAACAGTTTTTTACTTCCCTTTCAACTTAACAGGCAAGTCTAGTGAGGATGCATATTCAGAAATTGAGGAAAAACTCAACAGTCTATTCCAGCCAACCTTATTTTTATCAAATTTATCCCAAATTAATTGGCGCTCCAACAATAAAGTCGGCTCTTATAATAGAACTGAACTGGAAAGAAGAATTGTTGAAGACATAACGGTGAGAAAAGTTAATGTCACTGACCTCACCAACAATAAAACAAGCGATGATAACATTTATCTATTTTCAAGAAATACAAAAGATGAATCCAATGCCAACCACTTAGCAACAATCGGCTTTTTTCTTGATAAGGATAATAAACTGGAAACAGGTTATGGTTATGAAGCATTCTGTTTTTTCCAGACCAAAGAGGATACCAAACTAGCTTTTCTTTTACAAGCCCCGTTTTTGTTGAATGATAGTAGAGAGGGCATTAAAGCCGGGGAACAGTGGAATACTTCCCTAGTTCAAATATCCGCTGATCTTGCTGCAGATTCACTTGTTTTACTTCAGCGTATCGGAATGGAAGAAGGTATTCCTCTGATAACTGATGAAATATTAGACATCATCCCTTATGATCCAAAAGACTTCTCTGAAATCGACAATAAGCAGCGTATTTCTTTTAAGCCTTTTTATCATTCTATTTTAAAAAAGCTTATATCTACTCAAATTCTACCAGGACTTGATGGCCTTTACTTTTCTAAAAAGCATGCATACTGGGCTTCAGATCCCGAACTTGTTGAAGTATTCTCCAATGAACAGGTAAGTGAGCTGATGGAGAATCCTAATTCTGGCTGGGTATTCACGTCCAAGGGGCAGAAACAGGTAAATCAAGCTGACAAGCCGCTAGAAAACTATATTAGCGAGTTAGTACAGGAAAATCTGGATCCAAAAAAGCTGTTACGCCGTATCACTGCTGAATTCACCGAAAAACAATCCGATCAATGGCTCATAAAATTTTATGCTTATCTGAACGGCAGAAAGTCTCTATGGGACGATAAAGAATCGCTAGCCGTAAAGAGGCCAATCTTACTTAACCAGGATAGAAAAGCGGTAGTTCCATTTAATGATGATCAGACTTCACCGAACATATTTTTGCCCTCCGATCGAGAGACTAGTTATAACACAATACACCCTAGTCTTGCAGCAGATAAAGAAAGTTTAGCCTTTTTCTTGGCATTAGGTATTGGTGAACCAGATTTGCGTGCAGAGATTTTCAATTCGATCATACCTATGTATGAATCTGACTTTAATTATAATGATGAGGATCTTTTACTCAAACATTTTGATGCATTTTATACTTTTTATACGAATTCTAATCTTGCTAATGGCCAAGCACTGATTGGGCAACTTCAGAATATTCAATTTCTAGCCACAGAAAATAAGGGTGAACCAAATACCCGATTTATAGCAAGACCATCGCAAGTGTATCTTGCCACAGAAAATTTGAAAGAATATTTTTATGATGATAATTCTGTTTATTTATTAGATGAGGCCTTTTATAACGATTATCTTGAAGGTAGTAAAAAAGAGAGTTTTTTTGCTTTCCTAAATGCCCTTGGAGTAGCAAATAAACCGAGAATAGTAAATACTTTAGTCGATGCTTCGATAGACAAAAAACGAGAATTCGGAATTCAAAATATAGAAATATCACTAACATATACCAATCAGACTATTACAGATAAAACTCTTGAAGGTTTTTTGAGCATCAAGGAGCATATTACCCTTAAAAAGTCTGTTCTCCTATGGAATTTCCTTCTCGAACATTTTCTGGGAAAAAGTATTTCCTCTGCAAAATCATCATTTCTTGGCACTTTTAAATTTTTCCCAAAAGGATACTCATCTTACAGGATATTAAATTTTGATTCAACTTTTTTAACATCGTTGAAGAATGAGAAATGGCTCTATAATTCAGAGGGTGTGCTTTCAACTTCTGCAGAACTTTCATATCAGAACCTTAATGAAGAATATAATACAGAAGATTATTACGCAGAAGTGCTATTGGAATTTCTTGGGATCTATAATCCAGATGCAGGGTTATCGCTCAATGCCGAACAAAAAGCAGCCATTGAATTGGGGCGAAAAATAGCTGAAGAAGGACTAACAAGTGAGGAAATTGCTGAACTGATTGAGATGATTTCCGATAGAAAAAGGAGAAAACAAAACGAAGGTTCTCCGGATGATGGAAACTCGGATGATCATAAGGGAGACATCGACGGAATTATTGCTAAACTCAGAAGAGGTATTTCTAAAAAGAGAAAAACAGATTCTTCTTTAATCGTTGAAGATACTGATAATTCAACATCAGGTGATCCTGATCAGGATGATTATTCCAAACCAGCTGTTGACTATCAGAAAAAGATTGAAAAACTAAAACTGGAAGCAGAATCTGCCATTGAAGATTTAGCAATGATCCAAAAATTAAATGAGCTTGTAGAGGCTTCAGAGAAGTATTCATATGCCTGGTTTAAGGCATTATTGGAATTAGAGTACCTAAATAGTTCAAAAGGCAACACTCAAGGTAAGGAAGTATCTATTCAGTTTTCAGCAGTAGAAAGGGAGTCGGGAACTGAAAGGACTCTCATTCTAAAGCATCCTAGCAGATATATCCCTCAATCAATTGAAGATATTGGCGATCTTCAAATTAGAGTATACAGTGGATCAGAAATGAAAGTTCTTACCGTTGAAGTTGTAAGTGTTAAAGAGTATAGCCTTCGAGCGAAGCTTAAAAAAGCTTCAGATCTTGATGACTTAGATTTAGATAAAGTTTCTCGGATAGTAATAGATATTAAAAATCCGGTATTTATATTGGATGAACTAAGAAAAGCATTCATTCAACTTGGATTAAACGCTGATTTTAATTTACGTGACAACCTCACTGAAAACATAAAGTTTATCTTCGGTCCTCCAGGAACAGGGAAAACAACTTTTCTCGCTACCAAGGAAATCATTCCATTAATGAACAGGGAGGAAAAACTTAAAATTTTAGTTCTAACTCCAACAAACAAAGCTGGAGACGTTCTAACAAAACGCATCATGGAAAGCTTGCCAGATGAAATCTACAGTGATTGGCTTTTGAGATACGGAACTACTGCAGATCCTGATCTTGAAAATCATCCTATTGTGATTGACAAATATTTTGACATTAGAACCAGACCTAGAAATACAACGATAACAACCATTGCCCGTTTTGCTTATGACTATCTTCAGCCTGAAGGCACTCAGGAAAGGTTTCACTTAAAATTTTTGGCGTGGGACTATATTATTATTGATGAAGCATCAATGGTAAATCTTGCCAGTATAGCATATATTTTGTATCAAATGACATCCGCCAGATTTATTATTGCTGGAGATCCCTTCCAAATACAGCCCATCACCCAAATTAAACAATGGAAAGATCATAATATTTACACAATGGTCGAATTAAACCGTTTTGTGGAACCAAAAACTGTCCCACATCAGTATGAAATTGAAAACTTAACAACCCAATATCGCAGTATCCCTACTATTGGAAATGTCTTTAGTCACTTTACATATGATGGAATTTTAGAACACCATCGAACAGCGGATGAACAAAAAGCGCTAAAAATTCAAAAACTTGATTTTAAGGATATAAATATTATAAAATTTCCAGTTTCGCAATTTGAAAGTATTTATAAACCTAATACACTTAACAAGTCTAATTATCAGATTTATTCATCATTATTCACCGTTGAGTTTGTCGCAGGCTTAGCCAAGGAGATAAATAACCATCATGAAGAAACATTTAAAATTGGCATAATCTGTCCATATAAGGCGCAGGCAACTTTAGTTGAAAAGCTAATTGCCCAGCAGCATCCTTCAGGAAACAAAGCGATTATAACCGTTGGGACAATTCATGGGTTTCAAGGAGATGAGTGTGATATAATTATCGCACTTTTCAATCCACCTTTAAGCATCGGGACATCGAAAGACATGTTTTTAAATAAACAAAATATATTAAATGTTGCCATTAGCAGGGCACGGGACTATTTATTCATTTTAATGCCTGATGAACATACCCAGAATGTAGAAAAACTGTATAAGATAAGTAAAATCGAAAAGCTCGCGCACCGTTTTTCTAAAGATCGAATTTCAGTTTATGAATCTTCAGTAATCGAAGAAAGAATGTTTGGTAGTAATAATCATATTTATGATAATTCATTTGCGACCTCACATCAGTCCGTAAATGTATATGCCAAACCTGAACGTAAATATGAGGTAAGATGTGAAGAAATAGCTCTTGATGTGCAGATTAGGCATACAGAGGATTAAAAAGCCTCCCCGGTCGATTTTGTGCTATTGACTGGGGTTATAGTTATAATTTGCTAATCTTGTTTTAATATAAATCAATAAATGCTGAATTTACCCCATAAATTCATACTTTGTAAAATCTAAATCTAAATAAATAATTATGTACGCCTCTTCAATACCATATCAAAATATCAATCTTTCAATTGGCTCTAAACAATGCTCTAATGTTCTCATTCAAATTAATTGCCATACCCCCTTTGGCAGTTAATAAGGTCTATCGTTTTTTTATTTTGTATACCCTCACTCAAAAAGAACAGATCGAAAAGGAATTCATTTTTTCTTAAGAAATGACAAGACTACCTTCGCGACCACCATTGTGTTCTTCTGAAACAGTTATATCCTTATCTCGTAGTTAAATTTAAAATTTTATGCCCTTATTTTGTAAAGAAAAACACTTCTGTTTCCAAACTTGCTCTTTTTTTGAAGCTTGCCGTTTTCAACAAGTCTCGTTAACTGTCGAGAGATTTCTTTACTACTGAATTGTTTCCCAAAAGAACTCAAAATGTGATTTCGAATTTCACTAACGCTTCTTTCTACTTTTAAATAATCTGATGGCAGTATTTTGTTATTTAAAAAAAAAGCGATACTATTTTGAGTCTTTCTATGAATAAAAAACTCTTGATTAGCTTCATTTTCTTTATAAAAAGTAGTTAATGGATGTATTAGTTCCTTCTTTTTTAATTTAATTTCTTTAGTCGAAAATAATGAATCCACCCCTATCGCAAAAAAATCTGCAATTTTTCCAGCTGTTTTACTCGAAATAGATGCCTTTCCCTTCTTTATGGCTCTAAGATGATTAGGAGACATATTTATCGCGTTAGATAAACCGATAATTGTTAAGCCAGATTGGGATAGTAAAGATTCTAGATGAAATCCAACCTGTAATGATCGACTGTGATTTGCTTCATTCATTAAAGCAAATTGAACTATATATCTGTCCTCATTATTAATGATTTATTTGTTTTTTTGAGTTCAGAATATTATCTTTAAAAAATATTTTTTGAAAGTAATACACTATAAATAAGGTATTTCGACCAAGAACTTTGTAATGACAGACCTAGGAAATCTTCAAGCACGCAAAGTTATGGCGAGGAATACCCGTTTTCTGTATCTTTGTATACAAGAGAATGGGTTACTCTCCGTATCACGTGCTTAAGGAATTTAATTCCTGCCTTTCCTAGGAGGTGTCATTTTGGTACGGGGAGTAATTCACTTCCAAGACTACAAATTTCATTGTTCTAAATTCTTTAAGCCCTGAACAATGAAAACAAAATCCACAAATCTTTTTAATCATTTGATGTCTCTAGTGATCTGCGCACCTGAGTAGCGTTCATGATCAAGGCAGGAATTTTATGGTTCTTTAATAATGACCTGCCTTGATTTTTCTCAAGATTTTTCCCATAACTAACTAACCGACTTTATGAAAAAAACGATAAAAATAGTCGTAATGGCTTTGCTATGCCTAAATTTTTGGGCAGTTGCGCAGACTATTCCGATAAAACTCTCCGGCACCGTGAGGGACAAAGCTGGGAAGCCAATTCCTGGTGCCACGATAAAAGCTTCCGAAAAAGAAAGGACGACTTTTACAGATAAGGAGGGAAAGTTCAGCCTTACAATTGACAAGGCAGATGGAATCCTTACGATAAGCGGTGTCGGCTACCAGACTGCGAATATCCCCTTTGGACCGAAATTTTCCTTTGAGGTAACTCTACATGAGTCAGCCGGATCTCTTGATGATGTTGTGGTGATCGCCTATGGCACAACCACCAAAAGACTGAATACCGGATCAACTGCAAAGATCAGTTCCGAAGAGATTTCCCGGCAACCAGTAAGCAATCCGCTTCAAGCGCTTTACGGCAGAGTACCAGGTTTGGTGGTCACATCTACTGGTGGACTTCCCGGAGCAGCTGTAAAGGTACAATTACGCGGTAGGACTTCCATTAATAGTACGATATCAAACGATCCGCTATTCATCATTGACGGCATTCCCTTTGCGGCAAATAACAGTGACATGAGTATAATCGGCAGGAATGCCGCAGGGTCAGTAAGTCCTTTTAACAGTATCAATCCGGAAGATATTGAGCGCATCGATATTCTCAAAGATGCGGATGCCACCTCTATCTATGGTAGCAGGGGATCAAACGGAGTAATCCTCATCCAGACCAAAAAAGGAAAAGCCGGACGAACAAAAGTTGACGCCAACATCAATTATGGATGGAGCAGTATCACTAGGTCAAGTGACTGGATGAATACCAAAGATTATGTTTCTATGCGCAAAGAAGCGTTCAGAAATGATAATGTAGCAATGACAAATGCCAACGCCTATGATATTCTAGTATGGGATACTACGCGGTATACAGACCTTAAAAAATTGTTACTGAACAAGACTTCACATAGCACCAATGCCAATCTCTTGGTTTCTGGAGGAAGCGCAGAAACACAGTTTCTTATCAGCGGCTCATACAGCCGGCAAGGCGCTATAATACCGGTGGATTTTGGTAACAACCGGGGATCAGTCCTTTTTAATATAGGTCACAGCTCAAAAGATAAGAGGTTTGATATTACGTTATCTGGGAATTTTGTGGCTACCAAAAATAACCTTACCTCAAGCGACCTCTCCGGCTATCTGAATTTTCCACCGAATCTCCCAAGTCTATATGATGAGAACGGCAGGTTGAACTGGTCTTTTGGAGGTTATAGTTTTAACAATCCTTTAGCTTATCTGCAAAGAACATATCTAGGGACTACTAAAAACCTGATCTCAAATCTTCAGACTAGTTACAAACTTACCGATGATCTAAAGTTCAGGACAAGCCTTGGCTATAATCTGCTTTTAAGTAGCGAGGAAAGCAGGGTCCCGATCAGTTCCCTTGACCCTTCAACCAATCCTACCGGTTCTTCCGCTTTTTCGGATGCCAGCTATAGCTCCGTGATTATCGAGCCACAGCTTGATTATTCTAGATCCCTGGGCGATTTTAAACTGAATGTACTCCTTGGAGGAAGTTATCAGGTGAACGGGAACAAAGTGAGTTCAATCATTGCAACTGGTTATACAAATGACCTGCTACTTGGTTCTCCAAGTGCTGCGAGCACTACTGTTTCATCTTCTGCAGCAGATTATAAATATGCTGCCGTTTTCAGCCGGATAAACCTAAATTTTAAGGACACTTATATTTTGAATCTTACTGGCAGAAGGGACGGTTCTTCCAGGTTTGGCCCGAACAGGAGGTTTTCAAATTTTGGCGCCCTTGGGGCAGCTTATGTATTCTCCGCGGCACCTCTGGTTGCCAGGACATTACCTTTTCTTAGTTTTGGTAAACTCAGGGCAAGTTATGGATTAACTGGCAATGATAAAATCGGAGATTATGCTTACCTGAACACTTACTCACCGAGAACAACATCATTTCAGGGCGTATATGGCCTATATCCTACAGGCCTTCCTAATGCAGATTATGTCTGGGAACTGAACAAGAAACTGGAGATCGCAATCGAACTGGGATTTTTGAAGAACAGGCTGAGTTTGAATCTTTCTTATTATAACAATAGGAGCGGTAACCAGTTGCTAAGTTTTGCGCTTCCTGCGCAGACAGGGGGCACATCAATCATTGCCAACTTTCCGGCTAAAGTGGAAAACAGCGGACTGGAATTTGAAATCGGAAGTACTAATTTTTCAAATGGAAAATTCAAGTGGACAACTTCAATCAATCTTACCATCCCCAAAAACAGGCTTATTGGTTTTGAAAATCTTTCTGCTTCCAGCTACAATTATCTGATCATCGGACAGCCGCTCAGTATTATCTATGGTTTTGTGTTTGCCGGGATCAACGCTTCAACGGGGCTTCCCGAATTTAGGAAAGCCGATGGTAGCCTGACCAGTAGCCCGGTGTTCTCTGCTGATAAAAATGTCAACCTGGGTAATCTGGATCCGGACTTCTATGGAGGGTTATCAAATGAAATCAGCTATGGAGGCCTTACCTTAAGCTTCTTGCTTGAATTCAAAAAGCAGCGGGGAAACACGGTAATCGGAAATATGTACAGCAATGCCACCTATCCCGGAACCATGTTCAACCAGCCACTGGCCGCACTGAACAGGTGGACACCGGACAATGTTGGTGCCGGGCTTCCAAAATTCACGGCAACTGCCGGATCCGCAGCTTATTCTGCCATCAATAATATTCGCCTTTATGGATCAAACTTTAAACTCGGGGATGCTTCTTACATAAGGTTGAAGAACATTTCGCTGGCCTATGAACTTCCCAAGAAGCTAACCGCGAAGATGGGCATAGAGCGGCTGCGTTTCTATGCGAATGCACAGAATTTATTTGTCCTCACTGGGTATAAATATGCAGACCCCGAAACACAGACCCTGCTCAGAACAGGCCCATTAAAGATCATCTCTATCGGTATTCAAACCACATTCTAATGAAAAAAATAACGAAAAGAATACAGGTATCCGTTGTACTGCTGTTAATGATCACCGGTGCCTCCTGCGAAAAAATTGTAGAGGTTTCCTCGCCCTCAGACCGTATTATTTCGGCGGAGGTATTCAGTAATGATGCAACTGCCACTGCTGCACTGCTCGGACTTTATCAGGATATGACAGGCCTTAACGGTTCAGTGGGAAATTTTGGATTGAGCCTGTACCCGGGACTTTCCGCAAGTGAAATATCCCGTAGCTCTTCAGTCGCAGCCTATGATGAATTCAGCAACAATGCGCTGGCTAGTAACAATAGTTTGCTGGGCACCTATATTTGGAACAAAGCATACAACCTGATCTTTCAGGCCAATAGTATAATCGCAGGGCTGCAGGATAACCCATCAGTAAGCACTGCGGTTAAAAACCAGCTGTTGGGAGAAGCCAGATTCATCAGGGCATTCTATCATTTTTATCTGCTCAACCTTTTTGGGCCTGTCCCATTAATTACAACGATTGACTATAAGCAAAGTTCAGTCGTTGCCAGAACTCCGGAAACAGAACTTTATGCGCAGATCATAACAGATCTGACAGAGGCTAAAGGCATGCTTCAAGAAAGCTACCCTTCAACAGGGCGTGTAAGAATCAATAAGTGGGCGGCTACAGCATTACTCTCCCGAATATTTCTGTATCAGGGAAAATGGGCTGAGGCCGCATCCGCTGCAGATGAAGTGGTGTCCTCTGGCGAATATGCTTTGGTGCAAAATCTGAACAGTGTTTTCCTTGCAGGGAGCAGGGAGGCTATTTTTCAGCTGCTTCCCACCGGAGCGGTTACTACTTCCACAGTAAATACCTGGGATGGGAACAACTTTATCCCGGCATCCGGATCGGTTCCACAGTACCGGTTGAATCCTTCTCTATTTAATATATTCTCTGCGGCAGACCTTCGCAAGAGTAACTGGATCAGCAGTGCCATTATCGCCGGGACGACCTATTATCATCCCTATAAGTACAAAGTGAAAACAGGAAGTTCCATCAGCGAATATTATATGTTCATCCGCTATGCCGAGGTCATTCTGAACAGGGCAGAGGCGCAGGCCCATCAAGGGAAACTGGCACCAGCGATCAAAGATCTGGATCTGATCAGGTCAAGAGCAGGACTGGAGGGTTTGGCTGTTTTAAATCCAAACATTGCACAGGAAGAACTTATTGAAAATATTCTGGTAGAAAGGCAGCGGGAGTTTTTCTGTGAAATGGGGCACCGCTGGTTTGACCTGAAAAGAACAGGTAAACTCGATACGGTGATGAAGCAGACAAAACCCGGCTGGATTTCGGCCTACAGCCTATATCCCATCCCATTCAATGAGATGATGCGGAATCCCCTGCTCACCCAGAATCCGGGCTATAACTAATTATGAAAATTAAAAAGCATGTAAAATGAAAAGAATAGCATCAATCATCGCATCTATATTAATCACGGTCAATCTCTATGGACAGCAAACGGAAGCGCTTAAAATCGGCACGAAGATCCCCCAGCTGGCACCACTTAACATTCTGGGTTCTTCGCAGAAACTTGACCTTAACGAGAAAATGGGTAAACTAGTTATTATCGATTTTTTTACTACAGGCTGCATTCCCTGTATTGCCTCAATTCCTAAGATGGAAGCGTTACAAAAAGAATTCAAGGATCAGCTCGAGGTGATTATGGTTACTCCTGACGACATCGAAAAAGTAGAAGCCTTAAAAAAGAAGTCTGAGATTTTTCGTAAAAACACATTGCCGATTGTTGCAGGGAACAGCGAACTGAAAAAATTATTTCCTTATCAGGCCGTTCCGACACATATATGGATTGATGAGAAAGGAACTTTTATCTACATGACCGATGGCGAGAGCAGTAATAGCGAGAACCTGAAAAAGTATTTCGAAAATAATCCGCTTACTATGGCTACCAGGAAAACGGATTTTTCAAAGGCATTACCACTTTGGAAACAAATGGATAAAAGCTCCATCAGACCAACTTACCTTTCAATGATATCCAGACGTATAGAAGGTGCGGGTCCTAGGAGCGGGTTGAGAAGGGACTCTACAAATAAAAGAATTAACGGATATAGGTCTATAAACTGCACCCCACTTACGGTATTAAAAGATGCCTTAAGTAATAACAAAAATCCTTTTTCAGATTGGAAATCTATCATATTGGAAGGAAAAGCGAAGGATTACAAATTTCCTGATCAGATGACCGCAAAATGGTCCCAGGAACATTCCTACTGCTACGAACTGTTTCAGGAGAACGCCAGTGAAGAACAGATTAAAGAAACTATGCTTATGGATATGAAAAGATATTTTTCACTATCGGGGAGGATAGAGGAGCGGAATTCTCCTGTACTGGTATTAAAAATATTTGATAAAAGTAAGTTAA
>Ga0157370_10002763_pt1 | contig 20977 bp, 9 predicted proteins | sample C35metaG_FD_113463 | JGI IMG/M metagenome (GOLD analysis project Ga0157370, IMG submission 113463) | Corn rhizosphere microbial communities from Kellogg Biological Station, Michigan, USA - C3-5 metaG | ecosystem: Host-associated > Plants > Roots > Rhizosphere > Soil | place: USA: Michigan...
ATCCGTTCGGCATCGCCAGGCGCCAGGCCCCCGCACTGGTCCTTCACATCGATCAGGATGCGATCCGACACGGCATACGTGTCCAGCGTCACCTCGCTGTGAGGGTGTGTGAACTTGAAAGCGTTCTGCAGGAGGTTGGCCAACGCCGAGTAAAGCTGGTCACGATCGCCACTGACGGCGAGTTGCCCGTCCACCGCGGAGACCTTCAAGACGCAACCCTTACTTCGCGCCGCGAGGTCGGCGGCCCGCGTGACTTCCTCAATGAGGTCGGCGACGGAAAACATCCTGGAATGCGCAGCCACACCGGTTGCCGTTCGAATCTCATCCAGAGATTGCGCGACCAGATCGCGCAGACCGCGCAGGCTGCGCTCGAGCACCGTCCCTGTGGCGCCGGACAGACTTAGGTTTCCTGTCTTGGCGGCGGCAAATGCTAGCGTGGCAGTCTGTAGTAGGTTGCGCAATTCGTGGGCGAAGGATCCTAGCTGCTCGTGCGTCTCGGCGGCCTGGCGCTCCGCCATGACAAAATCCCGTTGGTAGCTGAACTCGGTGACCGCATCCGCAATCGCGTTGTCCAGACAGCGGTTAAGGGTGCGAAACTCGTCGATCTCAAACGGCGCATCGCGCTCGTAAGCCAGGTCGGTCACCGCCTGGCATAGGTCGCCATACGCGTGAACGACCTGGTCGACCGAAAATCCGAGCGCCATCAATGATCGTCCGTGGCGTGCAGCTCCCTCGCCGATTTCGGATAACGACGCCCCGCCGCCCGACGGGCCTGAGATTTTGCGGCTGTCCATTGGCATGGCGGTCTGTTCCATCCGCAGCGTCCTGATGAGCTGGTCGAGGAACAGCGGGACACCATTTTGGAGCTGCTCGGCACTCGCCGCACGGCCGGGCCTCTGCGCAACCTTTGCCCGACACCGCTCAATCAACTCCTGGCGATTGTTCGCCAAAAAAACATGCATCATGATACGCCCCTCGATCCGTGGCATTCCACCCACGGCTACCCGCATGATACGCGTGCGATGCATTGCCGAGCGGCGCCGCGCGCCGACCGTTGCGCAGCAACACGCCTGTTCCGATCCGCTCTTCAAAAGCGACGTTTAAAAACGCTTCGGCAAACCACCTCGAAGTGCTTCTTCAAATAAAAAGGTCGCTGCCAGCCAATGGGTATACAGTGGAGACACGGGTCGCCAATGAGCGACCTTCAGTCTTGGAACCCTATCATGCAATCGCAACCGAAGCCCGCTTCCCTGCGCATGCAAAGCTGATCAGCGATGCTTGAATTTCCCAACCCTAGCCGCAGCTACGATGCCTCCCGACATTGCGTGTGTTTCTGGGGGTACGACAATTCGCGCGAAATTACTTTCATGGTCGACGATGCCATGCTCAGAAATCTGCAGCCTGGCGTGGGATCCGACGAGCGCTCGGTGCTCGATGCCTTTGACGAGTTTCGCGAAAAGGTGATCGAAATCGCAAAGAAGCAGTATGTCGGCGGTTCGCAAAACCGATATTCGATTTCCTGAACTGCGATGCCGTGCCACTGCAAAAGAACCGACGCTTCGACGGTTCTCCTGCCGCCGCCGTCTCGTGGCGGACTCGCTTTTTCTGAGTTACCGACGTTCAGGGCGACGTTCAGGGCCGCATGAAGCCGCTTCCGGCGCCCAGCCATTTCCTCGCCTGCCTGACCCAGTGCATCCGCGTTCCGGATTGAGGCTCTTCCACGACCGGTTTTTTGTTTTCCGGGGCCACGGGCATGCCATCGTCCGTCGCATTCGCGGCAGCCTCTCTCTGTTTTCTACTTTCTGCTAGTTCTTCGGCATTCACTTGATCGTCAATCATGAGGCACTCCCATAAGGGAAAAAACGGGTTCGCCAACAACCGGCCGGCATCGCCCTTGTTCATTGGGCGAAGCCGCGCGTCGTAACCTGGGTTTTGATTGCTGACGGGGTTGTGGCGCGCGATATCAGCCGTCTGCGAGCGCCTACCCGAAAATCGACAACGACTTTGCCGTATTGCATAGTCGGGTTCTTTTCACCATGCGCTCAATGCCATCGGAAAGCAAACTAAATCGCCTCACGCCCCTTCGCTACGGCACGCAACCCGTTCGGCTTCGACCTGTGCCAAATGCCGCAGCAACTTCGTCACCATGACGGCCACCATCCCGGCGAGGATCACGAAAAACACCGCGAGCGGCTCCAAGACATGTATCGACACGAAGCCCGCTAACGCCATCATCGCCGACGATACGAGCAGCAACGCGCAGCCGAGAATCGCAGCCGTCAAGCCCGCGATATTCGGGAACAGCGAATTGCCCTTAGCCATCAGCGTGGGATACATCGCGCCGGCGCAAAAACCCATGACCAGCACCGGCGCCGCGAGCGTCCAAACACGCAACCCGATCGTTGACGCGAGCACGAGCATGACGATCGACGCGGCCACCATCGTCCGCGCCCCGATGCGCAGCCGCGTTTCGGCGTTGGGCAGACGCGGGCCGTGGACGCGATTGGAGAGGCCTCCGAAGAAGTACATCATCCCGATCCCGAGTGCGAGATAGCCGAAGTAGGTCGGATCCTTATGCAGCGTGGTCTGGACCATAAACGGCCCGACGATGTTGAAGACGAGCAGGATGCTGTAGCAAAGCCCCTGCGCCAAAAAGCAACTTTGGAATACAGGGCTCGAAAGGACCATCGTCGTGTTTTTGATGAGCGTGCGCGGCGCTAATGGCACCGCTGAGGGCAGCGTCTCGCGATAGCGCAACACGATGCCCCACATAATGAGCGAGTAAATCAGTAGAAAGACGAGACACGCTTTCCAGCCGAACCACGTCTGCAAGTGCGCACCGATAACCGGAGCGACGATCGGAGCGAGCCCCCATGCGATCGCCATGTAGGTGAACGCATGGATCAACGCCTGCCCCGAAAACGAATCGGTCACGATCGCCTTTGCAAGCAAGTTGGTCGCGGCAATACCGAAGCCTTGCAGGCAGCGAGCGAGGATGAACATTTCGAGGTTCGGTGCGGCCAACGACAGTACGCAGCCGAGCGTGTAGACGATGAGGCCGAACGCGAGCACGCGCTTGCGTCCGTAGGCGTCGGCAATCGGCCCGAACATCAGTTGCCCGAGCGCGTAAGCCGCCATGTAACCGGACACGCTCGATTGAATAGCTTGCGGCGACGTCGCGAAGAAACGGGCCATCGCAGGCAACGCCGGCACATAAATGTCGATGGCCAGTTGCCCCGCGGACGAGAACAAGCAGACGAGAAACAACAAGAAGCCCGGCGAATTGCGTGTCGCCGCAGGGAGGGCGGGGCGGTCAGAACGAGTCAAGGGCATCACAGCGTAGGGAAGCGGAGATAGACGTGCGCCGGCTCGTGCGCTCGGCGGGCACAAAACGCTCGGCGGCAGAAAAACGTTTTGGGCGCCATTGTAGTGAGTCGCGGACAACCTTGCTTGCACGCCCGCATCACCGGTGCGCGCCATGACGCTCAGCGGCGTTTTTCCTGCGTTCGAACGTCCGGCGCACTGGAACACACGACGGTTGCTGTATTACTATTTCGCCGAAACGAACGGCGCAGCGTTGGGGACGGAAAGTGTGCGCCGGAGGGGAAACGCAAATCGATTCGCGCTGAGCCAGGCTATTGAGATCTCAGAGCGAGGCGCCACAGGATAAAATCCCACTATGTGGCGCAGATTCATAACATTTAAAAAACGTCGGACGGCCATATTGTAAGACTTTCGCGAACCACATAAATTTCGTCGCGAAACCGGGGAAATGCGATGAGACTAATTCTTGAGCCGCGCCATCTGTTCGATGGCAGCGTGGCAGCGGTTGCGGCAAAAACAACACATTCAACCCTCGAGCAGCGGCATCATGACGCCCAGGCCGACGCGCATCATCCGCATCATCACAGCGACATACACCAGGCGGCTAAGGCACACGGCTCGGCGGACGCCGCGCACGCTCCCGGCGATGTTCCCGCGCTAGCCCCCAATCCGAACGCGACGGAGATTCTCTTCGTCGATCCGCGCGTCGCAAACTGGAAGACGCTCGCGTCCAGTGTCGACAAGAGCGTGCAGGTGGTCGTCATCGATCCGAACCGCGATGGCATCAGCCAGGTGACGCAGGCCTTGCAAGGCCGCTCGAATCTGAAGTCGATCCAGTTCCTGACTTACGGCTCGGCAGGCCAGATCGAACTCGGCAATGCGCCGATCACCGCGGACACGCTCGCCGCCGCCAAGCAACAGGTCGCCTCGTGGAGCGATCATCTCGCCGCCAACGCCGATATCGAGTTCTGGGGTTGCGACGTTGGGCAGGGCGCCAGCGGGCAGCAATTCGTCGATACGGTCCATGCACTGACAGGCGCGCAAGTCGGGGCATCGACAGATGCCACGGGCGATGCGGCGCTGGGCGGCGATTGGACGCTCGAGCGCACGACCGGTGTGCTCGCAGTGGGCTCGCCGTTTAGCGAATCGGCGATGGCCGGTTATCACGGCGTGCTGGATACCGCGGTGCCAACCGTCTCGTTCGTGTCCGGCACTGTGCCGAGCGACGTGCTGCTGGGCGGCACTTTCACGGAGACGGTGCAGTTTCAGAACACGGCGTCGAGCGCAGCCGGCTATGGGCCGTTCATCGATCTCTACGTGCCGACCGATTCCGCCGAAAACGCCACGCTAACGAGCGCGACCTATCTCGGCGCCGCCGTGACGGTGGACCCGGTGACGCTCTCGACGAACATTGCAGGCCACGTCGGCACGCTCGGCGCCTTGCATCCGCTTGCACTCGACAGCAGTGGCAACCCGTTGTTCGTGGTGGCGCCGGCCGGCTACCAGGCGGGCGACACGATGTACGTGCTGCAGCTGCCCTTCGGCAGTTACACGCCGGGCGAGCCCGCCGCCCAGATCCAACTGACGTTCTCGGTCGCGAACACGAGCGAGCTCTCGAGCATGCACAGCGGGCAGTCGCTGAACATCTCGGCGATCGGCGGCTTCCAGTACGGTGCCGACGCGCTCAACAATCCAACGACGGATCCTTCGATCCGCGGAACGACGGGCAGCGCGAGCGTCACGAATTCGAGCGACGGGCTCGTCACCGCTGCGACGCAGGTCTCGCTCATCGATGTCTCGGCCACGACAGACCTGCACGAGGGCGAAACCGCCACGGGCCCCGACTATCCGTTCGACTACGTCATCACGTTGCAACCGGCACCGGTCACGCAAGCCGATCCAATTCACAGCGCGACGTTCACGTTCAATTTACCGGACCAGGTCCAATACACGAACGGTTCCATTACTTTCACGGAGCCGAGCGGCGTGAGTGGCATCGCCACGTTCCATCCGAAGCCGGGCAGCGTCAGCGGCGCCGGCGGCAGCGTGACCGTGACGTTTACCTCCCTCGGGACCGATGCGTCCAATACGCCGACCGTCATCAAGATTCCGGTCTTCGTGCCGCAATTCGATGCTTCCGGCGCTTCGGTGCTCGGCACGGCGGGACAGCCGCGCACCATCGATACGACGGCGATCTACAGCTACACGGGTTCCTGGACGGCGCAGACGGGATCGCTCGATCACGCGGCCGGCGCACAGTCGATTTCGGGCGATAGCACGACCAATACGGAGTCGACGGCGTTCGTCGCGAAATCCCTGGCGATCCAAGTGACGGACGACGCGCCGAACGGCAACATCGTGCCGGGGGAGCTCGTCAACTACTCGATCAACTTCCAGGTCTCGGACTACTACTCGCTCAGCCAACTCAACGTAGCCGACCTGATCGGCGACGGCATTACGTTGCTTGCCCCGAGTGATGTCGGCTACGCGACGCCGACGCTGTCGCTGACCACGGGCGGCGCGACGCAGTCGATGTCATTCAGCGATGTAGCGAACAACGTCGCGGACACGATCAACGGCCAGACGGTGGCCGAAAGCGGTTCGAACGCGAACTGGCACTACGCGCGCGACGATGCCGGCGCAACGGCGAATCCGGGCGCGACCGCATTGACCTTCGATATCGGCGAGCTCATCGAAGCGAATCTCGGCGGTACGGCGTTCGCAGGGGTGCTGCAAGGCGGCGCCGTGAACGGCAGCAACGCGGCGACGCAAGGGACGATCACGTTCAAAGCGAAGGTGCTGGACAAGTACACCAACGTCAACAATCAGGACAGCCTGCGCGAGAAGGATCAGATCACGGACAGCGTGACGACCTCGGGCACGAGTGCCACGGTGGTGACAGTCGACGATACCGCGCACACGATCACGGGGACGAACGGAACGGTGACCGACGGCTCCGCGGTCACGAACAACGTGGCGCCCGGCCAGCTCGTGCTGCAAGTGGTCGCCGTCAACGGGCAAACGACGGATCTGACCGACATCAAGCCGGGCGACACGGTCACTTACGCGATGACCTATACGCTGACCACAGGCGATTACGGCAATCTCGATCTGACCGCCTATCTGCCGCTGCCCGTGTTTTCGACGACGGACCCGCTCTCCAATGGCGGCAATGTGTCGACGTATTCGATGGACAGCACCGACGCGTTTCCGACGGCGGGCACCTACAAGCTCGTCAATCCGCTTGCGGGCGAGGCCACGCCGACGGTGTCCGCGGACGGCACCGCCAACAGCATTTCATTTAACTTCGGCGACCGCGACGATCCGACGAACGCCGCGGGCCAGCAGGTGGTGGTCTATTTCAGTGCGGTTGCGTCGAGCAAACCTTTCGCGAACGGTCTGCAGTTGACGACGCAAGGCGGCAGCGCGTACACGAACTCGGAAGGCCAGACGGTCGCGGCCGCGGCGATCAAGCAAGTGCCGCTCCAGGAGCCCGAACTGGCGACCAAGACGGGCATCGTGTCGATCGTCGGCGATGGCGGCGCCACGAAGGGCACGTATTCGGGCGATGCGTCGAACTCGGGCACCGTAACCTGGACCTCGCAGACGAACACGACGCCAAGCGGCGGTGCAGGCAGCCCCTTCGCTGCGGCCGGCACGCTTGCCGGCACCAATCCGTTGACGGGCAACGGCGATCCGCTGAGCGCCGACAACCTCGACGCGAACGGCGGGGACGGGGGCGACCTTGCCCGAGTGGTTTCGACGGTGCAGAACCAGGGCGGATCGACGGCGTACGACGTCACGATTCAAGGCACGCTGCCGGCGGGATTCTCGACGAGCGATGTGCAAAACTTCGCGATCTACAACGCGTCGGGCCAGCAGATCGACGCAGGCGTGACGGCGGCGCAGTATTTTGCGGCCGGCGGCGTTCAACTGAGTACGTCGATCGCCGCACACGATAACGTCTACGTCGTCTACGATCTACATCTGCCCACGGCACAGGAGACAGGCGATTCGCTCTCGTTCGCCGCGAACGTCGTCAATTGGGCGAGTGTGGCCGGCGGCGTGGCCAGCGGCAACGGTTTCGTGTCGGGCTCGGGTGCGTCGGCGCAAGTCGTGGGCGAGAACCCGGCAGCGCTGGCCGACAAGGCCACCGTCAGCCTATCGGCACCGACGGTCGCCAAGACCGTCTCGGGGGCCAGCGACACCGGCGATATTCCGCTGACCGGCAGCAACAACGTGGCGCTCGGCGAAACGGTCACCTATACGATCACCGTCACGTTGCCGCAAGGCACGACGGCCAACGGCTCGAGCGACGTGACGTTGACCGACTCGCTGCCGGCCGGCATGACGTTCGGGGGCATCGACTCGGTTACGTTCACCGGTGTCAGCTCGCCAGGCGGCCCGGGGGCGGTGACGGCAAGCGTGGCGGGCAGCACGATTACGTTCGATCTAGGGAGTTCGCTCACGAACAGCCAGGTCGATGCGAACGGTACGGTCACCCTTGTCTATACGGCTACGGTCAACTCGACGGATACGCCGCTCGACGGTGCCTCGCGCACGAACACCGTCGTCGTCAACTACGATTCGACCCATACCTCGCCCGCTTCGACGGCGACCCTCCATGAAGTCGATCCGAAAGTCACCGAGACGATCACGGTGAAGGACACGAGCAGCGGCACGACGATCGCGGCCAACGGCACCGTCTACAGCAACGAGGGCCTGACCTATACCGTGACGCTGAAGAACAACGGCGACGCGCCTGCCCAAGACCTCGCGGACCTGATCGATCTGCCCGCGGGCTTGAACTATGTGCCCGGCTCGCTGACGTATGTCAGCGGGGGCGTGGGCGGCTCGTCATCGGATGCATCGGGCTTGGCGGTCGGACTCACTTCGCTCGGCGTGGGCCAGAGCGCCACCTTCACCTTCCGGGCCACGGTAGCACCCAATCAGCCGGCCGGTTCGTCCATCACGGTCAGCACGCCGAACGACGGCACCTCCGGCACGTACTACTCGCAGCCGGGCACGGCGCAAGGGCACCCGTACACGGACAACGCGAGCGCGACCGTCAAGATCGGCCAGATCGCGCCCGTGCTGTCGATTACGGGCGAGTCGAACGGCACGGACACGGTTCACACGCCGTCGCAGACCAACACGCAAACCTCCGTGACGGCGACGGTCGGTGAAATCGTGACGCTGCATGCGTACGTTCAGGTTCCCGAAGGCGCGAACCCGACCACGTTGAACTTCACGCTGCCGCCGGGGCTCGAGTACTTGAACGACGGCAGCGCGAGCATCGCGTTCGTGAGCCCGGGCGGAGATCTCGTGTCGAGCGACAGCACCCTGTCGGGCGTCACTCAGCTCCAGGATAGCGCCTCGGGTGGCGGCAACTACGTCAATCCGGCCACGAGCACGACGACGGCCGGCGACGTCGCCACCTTCAAGCCGACGAGCGCATTGCCGGGAAGCGTCGTGACGACGACCGGCAGCAACGTCAGCATCAATCTGGGCACGTTGAGCAACAACGACGGCTCGCCGATCAGCAACTACGTCCTGGTCGAATTCAACGCGGTGGTGACCAACGTCGCGGCGAACGTGCAAGGCGCAGCCGCGATGGCGGCCTCGTTGACGGTGGGCAGCACGACGTCCAACGCGGTCAACGTTTCGGTCGAAGAACCCAACGTGACGATCTCGAAGACAGCGACCGCTGTCGACAACGCCACGGGTACGGTCACCTATCAAGTCACGGTCAAGAATACGGGCGGCTCGACGGCTTACAACGTTCTGGTCGACGATCCGGCCGCCAGTCACGAGAGCAACGTCACGTTCGTGAGCGCGACGGGCGACGGTGTCGGCGGGGCCGGGCAGGGTGGCACGACAACGAGCGATCTGAACTACGCGATCGGGCAGATGGCCGCGGGCGGCACCGAGGTCATCACCTACACGGTGCAAGTCGCGCCCGGACAGACGGTGCAAAACGATACGGCTTCCGTCGTCTGGCAAAGCCTTGCGGGACAACAAACGTTCAACGGGTCGACGGGCGGCGCGGTCGGCGCGACAACCGGCGCGCGCGACTTCGATTCGTCCGTCGGTGCGCCCGATTCGTACCGCGCGACGGCCACGACGCAGCTCGCGACGGCCTCGGGCCGCGTCTGGCAGGACGTCGGCAACGACGCGACGACCTACGCGAGCTCGGGCGGCTCGGCGGATACGGCGCTTGGGGGGATTACCGTCACGGCTAAGGTCACCGAAGCGGACGGCACGGTCGTCACCGAAACCACGACGACGGCAACCGACGGCACCTACACGTTCGGCGCGTTGCCGCAAGGCACGGTCGTCATTTCGCTCCCCGGTGCCGGCAGCGGCGGACTACCCGCCGGCGAGACGCTCGTCTATAACGACGGCAACGCCGTCACGGGCAGTCCCGCATCCGCATCGTTCACCGCGAACGGCGATTCGCATGCAAGTGTCAACTTCTCTTACCAAGCACCCGATACCGCGCCCGGCATCGCGCAGTGGGGTGGCAATGCCGATTCGTACGTCGAAGGCGGCCCGGCGGTACGCCTGTCGGGGCCCGGCGCGTCGATCACGGATACGCAGCTCGACGCGCTCGGCGGCGATTACAGCGGCACGACACTGACACTGCAGCGCTACAACGGCAGCACGGCGGCGCCGAGTACGACCGACGTCTTTGCTGCGCTCGGGCCCGTCGCGCTTGCCGGCGGCATCGTCACTTATAACGGCACCGACGTCGGCACTTATGCGCAGTCCGCCGGCAAGCTCTCCATTACCTTCGGTGCCGGCGCCACTGCAACGACCGTCGAACAGGTGCTCGACAACCTGGCCTACTCGAGCACCGACACGACGACCGTCAGCACGGGCATTCGGATCGGCGCAACGCTCGATGACCACAACGTGACGGGTGCGCAGGGCACCGGCGGCAATCTGGTCAGCGCGCCGGTGTTTGTTACGGTCAACGAAGTGCCGGGCGCGAGCTCCTCATCGGCATCGTTCATCGAGCCGAACGATGCGCCGCCGTCCGCGGCGGCGGTCACCGTCGATCCGACCGTTACCGTGACGAGTACCGATACGTTCTCGAGCGCGACCGTACAGATCAGCGGCAACTATCGGCCCGGCGAGGACGTGCTCGTCGTGACCGGGACATTGCCGTCCGGCGTGGCGGCAAATTTCGATTCCGCTACCGGCACCATGACGCTGACGGGCACGAACCTCGATGCCGCGACGGTGCAAGCCGCGCTGCGCGCGGTCAGCTACTACGACAACAGCGACACGCCGAGTACGACGACGCGCGACGTGACGATCTCGGTGACAGACAACGTCACGCATGCGACGACAACCGCTGCCGTGTCCACCGTGGACGTCGCGGCGACGAACGATTCGCCCGTCCTCAACGGTCTGCCCGTGACGGCGACTTCGCTGGAGGATAACGGCGTGCCGTCCGGCCCAGTGGGCATGCTCGTCTCGCAATTGACCGGAAACGGCAACGTCACGGACCCCGACGGCGCGAATGCGCACGACGGGCAGACGCTCGGTTCGGCCGGTGTCGCGATCACGGGCGCCGACACGAGCGAGGGTACCTGGTGGTATTCGACGAACAACGGTGCGAGCTGGACGGAGTTCGCGGGCCAAGGCCTCTCCGCGATGTCGCAGAGCAACGCATTGCATCTCGCTGCCGATGCCAACACACGGATCTACTTCGAGCCGGCTCAGGCGAACTGGAACGGCAAGGTCAACAATGCGCTGACGTTCCGTGCGTGGGACCAGTTTGACGGTACGTCGAACGGCGCGATTTCGGCTTTGCCCAGCAGCGGAACGTTAGGCCAGGGCACGAATACGCCGGGCTCGGCCTATTCATCGGCCGACGAAACGATCCCGCTTCAAGTCGTGGCGGTCAACGATGCGCCGATCGCGTCGGGCAGCGCGGCGATGCCGACGATTCCCGAGGATACGGTCGCACCGGCGCCGCAAACCGTGGCGTCGCTGTTCGGTTCGCATTTCGACGACAGCACCGATCAGCAGGAAAGCCCGACGAATCTCACGGGATCGGTGGCGAACACGCTGGCGGGCATTGCAATCACGGGCAACGCGGCTGATTCGACTCAAGGCAACTGGCAGTATTCGACGGACAACGGCGGAACGTGGCATACGATTGCCGCCACAGGGCTCTCCGATTCGAACGCGCTCGTGCTTTCTTCCTCGGCCGAGTTGCGCTTCGTGCCGACGACCAATTTCAACGGGGTGCCGGGGCAGCTGACGACACGCCTCGTCGAAACGTCCGATGTACCGGTGGCCGGCAGCGTCACGGGCGTCCAGCTCGCGGCGGGGGACTTGGCCGTCGCCGGTGTCGACGTATCGGGCACGCACCATGGCGGCACGACGCCGGTCAGCGCGCAGACGGTCGAGCTCGGCATCGACGTCACGCCCGTGAACGATGCGCCCGTCGCAAGCGGCACGGCCACGATCGGTACGGTGAAGCAAGACGACCGAAATCCGGTGGGCAGCACGGTCACGACGCTGTTCGGCGGTGATTTCAGCGATAGCGCCGATCAGCAGCAGAGCGTGTCGAACCCGACGGGGTCGGTGGCCAATACCTTCGCGGGCGTGGCCATCGTGGGCGACGGGGCGAGTGCGGCGCAGGGCACCTGGCAGTATTCGAGCGATGGCGGCAAGACGTGGACGAGCGTACCCGCGAGCGGGCTGAGCGACAGCAATGCGCTCGTGCTCGCGCCGACCGACAGCTTGCGGTTCCTGCCGTCCGGCACGTTCAGCGGCACGCCGGGTGCGCTGGCGGTTCGACTCATCGATAGCTCGGGCCCGGGCTCGATCAGGGACGCGAGCGGCGTCGACTTGGGCGCCGTGGGCGGCACCTCGCGCTACAGCGCGGCGACCGTTGATTTGACGACGCAGGTCAAGCCGACGAATCATGTCGCCCCGTCCGATCCGATCGGTCTGATTCCCGACTTCAACGCGCCGAACGACTACAACAAGCTCGGCGGTCATGTCGATCCGAACCGGCCGTTCGCTTCGGACCAACATTTCCCCGACGACGGTTCGATCCCGCCGGCCGAAGGGCGCGGCTATCGGCCCGACCTCTACAGCGAGCCGATCATTCCGCAAATCTGGCTGACGGGATCGGTGGGAAGCCGCTTCATCATCGAGCAGCAGCAATCGGTCATCGCGGTGCCGTCGGACCTGTTCAACGATACCTATCCGAACGCCGAGCTTCAGTACGATGCGCGCATGCCCGGCGGCGCGCCGCTGCCGGCGTGGCTCACGTTCGATGCGCGCAACCTGACGTTCACGGGAACGCCGCCGGCGGGCTCGCGCGGCACGGTGGAGGTCGAGATCGTCGCGCACGACCAGTTCGGCAATCAAGCCGCGGCTACTTTCCAGATTACCGTGGGCCGCGATTCGCACGATATCGAGCGGATGCTCGCGCATCTGCACGAGGCGCGGCCCCGATCGCATTCGGCGCATCCCGCGCATGACGGCGGTGGACGGCATGGCACCGATGGCAGGCCGCATCACGAAGGCGGGGGCCGACACAATACCGAAGGCACATCGCCTACGGCACCTGGGCCGCAGGCTGCGAGCGTGGGACGATCCGCGTTTTCAGCGCAGTTGCGCGAAGCCGGTCCTATCGGAAAGATTCTGCAGGCCCGCCGCATGGTGCATTCCGTTATCGGAGCGGCGCAGGGTGAGAAGGTCACGAGCTAATCGAAAACATCAACGAGCGAACGCCAGAATGAAAAACAAATTCTTTCGCCGCGGTGACACGCGGCGGCAGGGGACCGTGCGGGCCGAACCGCGCACGGGACATGCGGTAAGCGATGCGCGGACGGGTGCCGCGGCGGCTATGCGGCTCACCGGCTTGACGCTGCTGTCGGCCGCGGTGTTGTCGGCCTGTGCGATCAAGCCCGAGCCGATCACGCAGGCGGAGCACTTCAAGCGCGCGCAGGACGACTACAACACGCTCTATTCGACGTACGTGCCGCTGACTCGGCCGCTCACGCTATCGGATGCGATCTCGCGCGCGCTCAAATACAACTACAACGCGCGGCTCGCGAAGACGGAACAAACGCTGCAGGAGCGGCAGCTCGATTTGGCGATGGCACAGATGCTGCCGCGCATCGCGGCCAATGCGGGCTACACCTGGCGCAACAACGACAATGCGGCGGAAAGCGTTTCCGAACTCACCAAGGAGCGTTCGCTCGAGTATTCGTTTTCCGAGCAGCCGTCGCACGCTACCGCCTCGCTCGAGTTGTCGTGGAACATGCTCGATCTGGGCGTCAGCTACTTTCAGGCGAAGCAGCAGGGTTATCGTACCTACGCCGCGGTCGAGCGCCGCCGCAAGGTGATCGACGACATCGTCAAGAGCACGCAGGAGGCGTATTGGAAGGCCGTGGCCGCCGATCGTCTATTGCCGCGCCTGAAGCCGCTGCTCGTCGAGGCCGACAAGATGCTCGAAAACTCGCGCGAAGCGAGTCGCCAGAAGCTGGTCCCGCAACTGCAGGGGCTCGATTACCAGCAGAACATGCTGTCGGTGGTCGGTCAGCTGCGCCGCATGCAGACGGATCTGAATACGGCCCGCGTGCAACTCGCCTCGCTGATCGATGTCCCGACCGATGCGCCGATCCAATTCGCGCCGATGGAACTGGCCATGAGCACGTCGGCCACCCAAGCCGATCCGCGCAAGCTCGAAGCGCTTGGACTTGCCATGCGCCCGGAACTGCGTGAAGAGGCCTATCAAGAAAAGATCGATCAGCAGGACGTCTATAAGGAAATCGTGAAAATGATGCCGGGCGTCGGTGTGCTCGGCAGCCTCAACTACGACAGCAACCGGTACCTGTACAACCCGAATTGGGCGCAGCTGGGCGTGAACGCCACGTTCAACCTCGTCAATCTGATCGAAGGGCCGAAGGCGATCTCGGCAGCGAAAGCTTCCGTCGAAGTGTCGCACCAGCGCCGCCTCGCGCTAAGCGTGGCCGTACTCACGCAAGTGAACCTGAGCTATCAGGAATACCTCGCCGCGGTCGAGGACCTCGACATCGCCAAGCAGATCAACGACGTAGAGCAGCAGATTCGCATCGCGTCGGCGAACGAAGCCAACGCGCAGGAAGAATCGGAGGCGGACCGCATCCGGCGCGATCTCGCGTCGATGGTGGCCGAGTTCAGCTACGACCGCACGATCGCCCAGGTGCATACGGCGCTCACGAATCTGTACACGTCCGTGGGGGTGGACCTCGTGCCGCCGAATGCCGATACCGACGATCTCACGAAACTGAGCGAAAAGGTGAAGGCCGCGATCGCCGGCTGGGAGGCGGGGCAGTTGCCCGATATCGCGATGTCGCTGCCGGCGGCTTCCGCGTTCGAGGCGTCCAATGCCCCGGCCGCGGCCCAAGCTGCTGCCGCTGCTTCGGCCCCCGCGGCGGTGGCGCCTGCCGCTGCCCCGCAAGCGTCCGCGCTGCCTGTGGCCGCGACATCGGAACACAAAATCGCCGCGCGATAAGCGTTGGACGTTAGACGTTAGACGGATAGAGTTCTATGAAAATGCATGACCATCGCGCCTCGAGGGCGGTAAAACGGGGGGCCCTCGCGGCGCTCGTGGCCGGGACCGGGGTGGCGGCGGCGCTCGCTGCGCAGACGCCCGCACCGGCGGCCGTACCGGCGCCGGCACCCAAGGCAGCCGTGCTGCCGGCCGCGGCTCAGTTGCACGCCCCGGCCAGCCCCTCGCCTGCGGCTTCGACTTCGCCGACGCCCGACGTCCGAGTTCAGCTCGTTGCCAGCACCATCGCCACGATCGGCGCGCCGATGCCGGGCCGGCTTACGCAGTTTCCGCTGCACGACGGCGATCGATTCAAGCAGGGACAGGTGCTCGCGCGCTTCGATTGCGGCGAGAAGGAGGCGGCCCTCGCGCATGCCCGCGCCGTGTTGGAAAGCCGCAAGTCGGTGAACGAAAGCAAACAGCGCCTGCGCGCGCTCGGCACCTCGAGCGAAGTCGAGTACAAGGTCGCCGCAGCCGATGAGAAGCAGGCCGCGGCGGACGTGGAGGCAGCGCAGACGCTCGTGGGGAACTGCGTCGTGGTGGCGCCGTTCAGCGGCCGTGTCTCGGCCGTCTACACGCACAACTACCAATATCTGCAAACGGGCGCGCCGCTGCTCGAGGTGTTGAGCGACAAGAGCCTTGAACTCGAGATGATCGTGCCTTCGCTGTGGCTCTCGTGGCTCAAGCCGGGCAGCCCGCTCAAGGTATCGATCGACGAGACGGGCAAGACTTATCCGGCCACGCTCGCGCGGCTCTCGGGCAAGGTCGATGCGGTCAGCCGTTCCGTCAAGGTCTACGGGCGCATCGACAATCCGCCCGATACGCTGTTGCCAGGCATGAGCGGCCATGCGCTCTTCAGCCCGCCCGCCGGCGTCGCATTGACGTCGCGGCAATGAACTCGCCTGTCAATGCGCTCAACTATCAGCTGTTGCGGCTCGGCGCGCTGCTCGAGCTGGAACGGCGGGCGCGCGCAGCGGCGCGCGATGAACTCGGCTTTCTGATCGTCAACGAGACGGCCGGCGTCGTCCCCTATCAGCAGGCCGCGCTATGGCAAGACGCGTCAGCCGGTGCCGAACCGCTCCTGCTTTCCGGCGTGGCATCGGCCGAACGCGGCGGCCCTTATTACATCTGGCTCGAGCGCGTGTTCGCGGCCTTGACGCGCGACGAGGCGCACCCTGCGGCAGCCGGCGAGCCGCGCGTGGTGGGGCCCGCCGATTTGCCCGACTCGCTCGCGAGCGAATGGGCGGAGTGGTTTCCGGAGCAAGCGCTACTGTGCCCGCTCGGTTGGCGCGAGACCGCGCCGATCGGCTATCTGCTGCTCGGCCGGGCCGATGCTTGGGCCGACAGCGATCGGCAACTGCTCGATGCGCTGGCCGGTACATATGCTCAGAGCTTGCTGTTGCACGGCCGCGCGCGTAAGCCGAGCATCGTGCAGCAACTGGCTGTCCGCAAACGGCCCCTCGCGATCGCGGCTGTCGTATTGCTGGCGATCGCCATTGTTCCGGTGCGTGAATCGGTGCTGGCGCCGGCCGAGGTCGTCCCCGTCGATCCGGCACCCGTGCGTGCGCCGTTCGACGGTGTGGTGGGCGCGCTGCGCGTCGAGCCCAATCAGGCCGTGCACGCGGGGCAGCCGTTGGTGTCGTTCGACCGAACGCAACTGCAGACTCGCTATGAGGTCGCCAAGAAAGCACTGGACATGGCGCGCGAAGAGTATGCGGACACGTCTCAGCAGGCGATGAGCGACGATCGCGCGAAAGCGCGGCTCGCCATGTTGGCGAGCAAGGTCGAGCAGGATCAGGCCGAAGTGGCTTACGACGAGGATATGCTGGGGCGCGCGGAAATTACGACGCCGGTGGACGGAGTGGCGATCTTCGACGACAGCAGCGAATGGATCGGCAGGCCCGTCGTGCTCGGCGAGCGCATCATGGTCGTCGCATCGCCCAAGCGCACGCAGTTGCAGATCGAAGTGCCGGTAAGCTCGGTCGTGTCGTTCAAGCCGGGTGCGGAAGTCGTCTTCTTCAGCAATTTGCAGCCCGATGAGCCGGCCTACGGCAAGTTGACTTTCGCGAGCTATTCGAGCACGGTCGCGGCCGACGGCGTGATGTCGTACGCGTTTCGCGCCGCGCTGGATCATCCTCAGGGGAGCGCATTGCGGCTCGGCTTGAAGGGGACGGCGAAAATCTACGGGCCGCGCCGTGCGCTCGTGCTTTGGCTGCTCAGGCGCCCGCTGGCGGTGTTGCGCGAATGGCTGTCGATCTGACCGAGCGGCGGCGCGAGGCCGCGGTGCAATCGACGCAATCGGAGCAAGCGGGGCCATGGACGCCTTCGGCCGGCGATCCGGCGGCCGGGGACGCCGATGAAGTCGGCGGCGCCCCGCCCGTCGTCTTGCCCCCGTTGCGCGAAGACCTGAAGCTGCTGCCGGGGCCTGCGGCCAGCGACGGCAGCCCGACTTGGACGCTGCACGACCCTGCCCGGCATCGCTATCTGCGCATTGGCTGGCTCGAATTCGAAGTGCTGGCGCGCTGGGCGCTCGGCAATACCGAAGCCGTGGCGCGTTCGATCTCGACCGAGACGACGATCCGCGCGACCTCGCAGGATGTGCTCGAGGTGTTGAGCTTCGCCTATCGCGCCGGCCTGACGGCGCCCACCGGTGCGCAGACGACTGAACGTTTCGCGGCTGAGCGCGCCGCCGAGCGGTTGTCGCCCGCGCGCTGGCTTTTGAAGAATTACCTTTCGATCAAGTTTCGCCTGGTCAACCCCGATCGCGTGTTATCGGCCGTCGTGCCGCGCATCGGCTGGGTCTTCACGCGCGGCTTTGGCATCACGCTGGCCTCGCTCGCCGCACTCGGCTTCTATCTGATCAGCCGGCAATGGGATGCCTACACGCACAGCCTGCTGCATTTGTTCTCGCTGCAAGGCGCGGCGCTCGTCGGGCTTGCGCTCGCGTCGGCGAAGATGGTTCATGAGATGGGCCACGGCGTCGTGGCCAAGCGCATGGGTTGCCGCGTGCCCGCGATGGGTGTCGCGTTGCTCGTGCTCTGGCCTGTGTTGTGGACCGACACGACCGATGCCTGGCGCTTGACCGACCGCCGTCGGCGCCTGGCTATCGATGCGGCCGGCATGCTCGCCGAAACCACGCTTGCCGTTTTCGCGTCGCTGGCATGGTGCGTCCTGCCCGACGGCGCCCTACGAACGGGCGCGTTTTTGCTGTCGAGTTCCACCTGGCTGTTGACGATCGCAATCAACGTGAATCCGCTCATGCGCTTCGACGGCTATTTTCTGCTGTCGGACTGGCTCGATGTACCGAACCTGCAGGAGCGGGGCTTCGCGATGGGGCGCTGGTGGCTGCGCGAGACGTTGTTCGGGCTCGGCGATCCCCCGCCGGAGCATTTCCCGCGCAACAAGCAGCGGATCCTCATTGGTTACGCGCTCGCCTGCATGGTCTATCGGTTCACGCTGTTTCTCGGCATTGCGCTCGTCGTCTATCACATGGCGTTCAAGGCCCTCGGGATTTTTCTGATGTGCGTCGAAATCGGCTGGTTTCTCGTGCGGCCCATCGTCGGCGAGATTCGCGTCTGGCATGCGCGCCTTGGCAGCAGGCGGCCCGATCGGCGCGCGCTGGTCACGATGGCGTGCTGTGCGATCGCGCTGCTCTTGCTCGTCGTCCCTTGGCGGCGCGAAGTGTCCGCACCCGCGCTGATGCGCGCCGCGAAGCAGGCGACGCTCTATGTGTCGGAGCCGGGCCGGCTCGTGAAGCAGGTGGCGAACGGCACCGCCGTTGCCGCCGGCCAGCCGATATTCGAGCTCCAATCGCCGACCGTCGAATATCACAAGGCCGTCGCGCTCGCGACGCTTTCGGGCGTGGAAAGCAGGATGAAGGGGCAGGCGTTCAATCCCGATGAGGCGCAGATGATCGGCGTCGGCCAGCAGGAGCTGCTGGGCGCCATTGCGGCCGTTAATCAGGTCGCCGCGCAAGAGGCGCTGCTGACCGTGCGCGCGCCGTTCGCCGGTGTCGTCACCGATGTGCCGTTGATGCGCGAGGGCGAATGGCTGCCGCGTCGCGAGACGCTTGCCATGCTGATCGATCCGTCCTCGGCTGCTGTCGAAGCGTTCGTCGGCGAAGCCGATCTGCCGCGCGTCCATCCCGGCGCGCATGCGCGGTTCTTTCCGGAGAACGGCGATCCGCCTATCGATCTCGTCGTCTCGAGTATCGAGACGACGTCTGCCCGGGCGCTGGACGTGATGGAGCTAGCGTCCATCTATGGGGGGGGCATCGCCGTGCGCAAGGCCGCCGATAACAAGCTCATTCCTGAAACGGCCGTCTATCGCGCCGTACTCGTGCCGAGCGATGCGCGCGTCTTGGCATGGCGGCGTTTGCGCGGGCAAGTGGATATCCAGGGCGACCGGGCGAGCCTGCTTGCGCAGATCTATCGTCGGGCCATCGCGGTGTTGATCAGCGAGAGTCAGATTTAAGCTTCGGACATGGCGCCGATGAGATCGGGCGCCGCGCCGTCGGAATGGGGAATATCAACGATGGCAGTGAAGATTTTGTCGGTTTTCGGCACGCGGCCGGAAGCGATCAAAATGGCGTCCGTTATAAAAGCGCTCGAGCAAACGCCGGGACTGGAGTCGATCGTTTGCGTGAGTGGCCAGCATCGATCGATGCTGGAGCAAGTGCTTCATCTATTCGATATCCGTCCGCGCTACGACCTTGCGTTGATGACCGGCAATCAAACGCTCAACACGCTCGCCTCCCGCCTAATCTTTTTGTTCGACGACGTGTTCGCTCAAGAGCGGCCCGATCGCGTGCTCGTCCACGGCGGCACGACGACGGCCTGCGCCGCAGCGTTGGCTGCGTTCCATCGCCGCATTCCTGTCGGCCATGTGGAAGCCGGGCTGCGTACCGGGAATCTGTCGAGTCCGTGGCCGGAGGAAATGAACCGCCGCGTGGTCGATTCGCTCAGCGATCTTCTGTTTGCGCCGACACACAGCGCCAAAGCCAATCTGATGACCGAGGCGCTCGGCGGGCGAGTCGTCGTCACCGGCAACACCGTGATCGACGCGCTGCAGATGAGCATCGCCCGTCTCGACGCGGACGCCGCGCTGCGCGCCGAACTCGACGCGCGCTTGCCGCCTCTCGACTCCACGCGGCCGATCGTGCTCGTGACGGGGCATCGCCGAGAGAGCTTCGGTGAAGGCTTTGCTTCGATCTGGGCCGCGCTCGACGAGCTGGGGCGCAGCGGCGACGCGCAAATCGTCTACCCCCTCCATTTGAATCCGAACGTGCGCGGCCCGGCGCGTGCGCGCATCGGTGCGACGCCGAACGTGCATCTGATCGAGCCGCTCGACTATCTCGGCTTCGTGCGGCTCATGCAGCGCGCGGCCATCGTGTTGACCGATTCGGGTGGGGTGCAGGAAGAAGCGCCGGCGCTCGGCAAGCCCGTGCTCCTCATGCGAGACGTCACGGAACGGCCGGAAGCGCTCGCGGCCGGTGTCGTGCGGCTCGTCGGCACGCGGGCCGATGCGATCGTGCGAGGCGTTCGTTTGCTGCTGGACGAGCTGGGCGCCGGCGGCGCACCGCGCGAGCCGGTCAGCCCCTACGGGGATGGGCGCGCGGCTGCCCGAATTGCCGCCGCCATCTGCGGCGAGCCATTCGAGGAGTTCTCGAGCCTAGTCCCGCCACATGAGGCAGCGGGCAACGCACGAGTGCATGCCATGCCGCTTTAGGGGGCATCCAAGCGATATCGGGCGGATCGGCAGGCGCAGACGGCATTCGCCAACCCAATAAAAAAAGCGGCGACCGCCCGGGGAACACCCGGCCGATCGCCGCTTCTTTATTGCGGATGCTTCTAGGTCAGAACCGGTGGATGATCCCCGCGCCGACAGCAAACAAGCTGCGCGTCGCCGAAGGCGTTCCGTTGAAGCCGTCGCCGATCGTGGCCGTCGCGTCGATCACGGCGCCGCTCGCGTTCAGCGTCTGCCCGCTAGCATGGGTGTACGCCTCGAGCAGATAGAACCCCGTGCGCTTGGACAGCGAGTAGTACTGCGACAGGTTGAACTGCTGATATTGCGCGCCGTCGGTCACGC